>Ga0256831_1000183_pt1 | contig 32862 bp, 36 predicted proteins | sample 132544metaG_FD_189087 | JGI IMG/M metagenome (GOLD analysis project Ga0256831, IMG submission 189087) | Hydrothermal vent microbial communities from Lau Basin, Pacific Ocean - 132-544 | ecosystem: Environmental > Aquatic > Marine > Hydrothermal vents | place: Pacific Ocean: Lau Basin | collected...
TTTGAGCTATCTCAGAGAAACTACAGTAGCGCTGAAGAGTTCTGTATGAGAGCTTTAAAGAAGAGAACCGACAGAAACACTGTCAGCTTCTGCCTTAAGGTAGCCCTCTGGACGAAAGATTACCGAGAGGTAAGGAGAATAATAGAGGAAAGCCTAAACAGGTTCAAAAACGACAGAGAGATGCTTGAGGAATTCCTTAAGGTAGCCAGAATGGTAAATGACAGGGAGCTCCAGCTGAAACTGGCCGACAGACTCCTCCAGCTCATAAACGGAGAAAACAGATGAGGAAAGGGCTAATTTTTCTTGCACTCACTCTCCTTCCAGTAAAAGCTCTGGGCTCAACGCTCTACAGTGTTCAGCTCTACACGGCAAAAAGGTGCAAATACGCAGAGCGTTTCCTCTCAAAACTACCAAAAAAGCTAAAGGCTCACGCTTTCATATACAGAACAGACAAAGGATTCTGCACAGTCAGGCTGTGGCCATCCCCTTCAATAAAAGAGCTGAGGAGAAAATTGGAGCTTCTAAAGTCTTATGGTTTTAGAAATGTATCCATAGTTAAAACCGATTCTAAAAAGTTAAAGACGAACAGGAAATCCGCAGTAAAAGAATCCAAAGAGGACAAACTGCTCCTCCTCCTCTACCAGACGTACCTTGCAAACAGCAAACTTAAAAAGGCACTTGAGGTGGCACTGAGGGGGACAGAAATTCACCCCGAAGACTTCCGGTGGTGGGAAAGGGTTGCTCAGGTATCCCGGTGGTTGGGAGAGGAAAAGCTTTTGCTTAAGAGCCTGAAAGAGTTAGTTTTCCGGTTTAAGAAGACCAGGTATCTAAAGGAGCTCTATACCGTTTCTCTTGCAGAACAGGACTTTAAAACAGCCGAGAAAACCGTAGAGTTCTCAGAGAAGTTGAAGGAAAAGGTTTTCAGCCCCCAGGAAGTAATGTTCCTCCTCTATGCAACAAAGAACCCCCAGAACTACATAGATAAGGTTCTACCGCTGATAGAGAACTCTCAACAGGCTATGAGGGAGCTGGTCTACATTTACTGGGCTCAGGGCCAGCCTGAAAAGGCCAAAGAGGTGCTCAACGAGATAAAGAGGAAGTTTGGCTTTAAACCTCAAGACTACCTTATGCTGGCCCACATTCTATTCTCTGAGAAAAAGTTTACAGAAGCTTTAAAAACCCTAAAGGAAGCCTACAGACAAAAGATAGAGAACCCCGAACTGATCGGAACTCTAAGCGATCTTGCCTGGGCCTTAGGTGATGTAGAAACGGCAGTAAAAGCGTCAGAAGAGCTCATAAAAAAAGGAAAGGGAAGGCCCGACGACTACATGAGGCTTGTTGACTTCTTCTACTACCTAAACCCGAAAAAGGCTTTTGAGTATGCCTTAAAAGGCTGGAAACGGTTTAAAACAGACTCCCTCCTTCTTCCACTTTTAGACCTTTCCGTGACTACGGGACACCAGGAAGAGTTCTTAAAAACGTTTAAAAACCTATCAGAAAAAAAGAGAAGGGAGCTCCTCAAAAACCCGGCTGTCCTTTCACTCTACGTTTCTGTCCTATCTAAAACAGGAGAGAAGAGGAGAGCCCAGGAACTCCTTGAGAGCTACCTAAAAAGAAAACCCAATAAGGACTTAATCTCCCAGTATATCTACCTTCTCATAGGCTCAAACGAGACAGAGAAATTAAAGGAAGTACTGAAGAAGTTTAAAACCTACCGGAGAAAAGCTCCTTTTGCCTTTATCTCGGCATACCTCTACCTTCAGAATGGAAAAGAGGCAGAGAAAATACTGAGAAACGTAAAGCTATCTAAAAACGACTTCAACAAACTTCTTACAGAGGCAGACGTTTTAGAACTGATGGGGAAAGAGAACGAAGCTTACAGAATAAGGAGACAGGTTCTATTCAGAGTTAAACAGGAAATAGAAAAGGGAAACCTATCGGAAGACTACGTTGAGGCGTACTTGAGGGCACTGATGTACTTCTCCAACCAGCCTCAGTTTGAAAAAGAGTTCCAGAAGTACAAACGGTTTTTAACCAAACAGACTGGAGAAGACATCTACTACTCTTACCTCCTTGCCAAAGGAAGGTTTGAAAAGCTACTCTTTAGAGAAGGGGAAAAGAGATTAAAAGCCTGGATGAAGTTGAGCCTTTCACTTTTAAAAGAGGATCTCTACTCCCTCAGAAAACTTACAAAGTACTATTTAGAGGAGCTCCCCATAAGGGACAGGGTTACAGCCCTTGAGGAGATAGAGAAACCGGGAAAAGCTTTTCTAATAGCGTTTAAGGGGCTGAACGATAACCCTTACGACAACAAACTCTACAGGCAGTTCAGGGATCTAACTGTAAATTACGCTTCCCACTACTACGTAAGCCTCTCTTACCGTAAAGTGGGAACTCCCTACTTCCTCATTCTCTCCCAGGGGCTCCTCCTGAAACTTGAGAACTCCCTCTACAGCGGAATCTCCACAAGAAGCAACTTTCTAACCAGGAAAGGTAGAACCTTCTCGGAGAATTCTCTCTACTCCCAATGGATAAACCTTTACGTTAAAAAGCTCTTTAAAAACTCACAGCTAAAAATAGGGATATCAAACTTCTCCGTTAAAGGAGAATCGGAAATCGGATTTTCTGCTTCAGAAATGGTTAGAGGACCCCACCAGTCAAGTTTTACATTAGAAGCTTATAAGGGAGCTCCCACTGAAATTTCAGAGCAGGCAATCATCAGCTGTTGGAAGGAAGGGTTCAAACTTACCTTTACAGTTCCGTACAACAACAGAATAGGACTTTACACTTCAGTTGAAAAGAACGGCTACTTCTCGGCAGACGGCAGTAAAATAGGAAACGGAACCACTATTTACGGGGAGCTCTCTTTCAAACTGAGAACCGGCTACCCCGACTACACCTTTAGAACCTACGTTCAGAGGGGAATTTTTAACGAGAGGAAACACAAAAACACGTTTACGGATAGAATATCAAAGTTCAAACCATCAGACATTCTGCCTGAAAACTACTACCAGATAGGGGCAGGTTTTAACTTTGGAAGTGAAAACAGGTTCAGTTTTGTAAGGGTCTGGAGACCGTTTTTCAACTCTGAAATCAACTACTCAAACACATACGGATGGGGAAGCAGCGTAACCGGCGGTGTGGGTGGAAGCCTTTTTGGAAGAGATAGCTTAAGGATTGAAGTTCAGTTCTTCAAAGGGTTCAAAGGTAAAGGAACAAACGGGTTCACAGTTGAAAGCGGGTATAGAAAGTGGTTTTAACGAAGAAGCTCAAGGGCCATCTTTACTGCCTCTTTGAAACTTCCCGTATCTGCAGTTCCCTTTCCAGCTATGTCGTAAGCCGTTCCGTGGTCAACTGAAGTTCTTACAATCGGAAGACCCAAAGTAACGTTTACACTTCTACCAAACCCTGTAATTTTAATGGGTATCAACCCCTGGTCGTGGTACATAGCCAGAACAACGTCAAACTCCTTAGAGAGAGCTCTGTTAAAAACGGTATCGGCAGGGTAAGGGCCAAAAGCTTTAATGCCCCACTCCTTCGCCTCCTCTATGGCAGGAGTTATCTCCTCTATCTCTTCCCTCCCAAAAAGCCCACCTTCTCCCGCGTGGGGGTTAAGTCCACAAACGGCAATCCTGCTTCCCGGAAAGGTTCTGTTTATCAGGACAAGCTTTTCTAAAACGGCATCCTTTTTCACCCTCTCTGGAACTTCTTTCAAGGGCAGGTGAGTTGTAAGAAGAACCACCTTCAACTTTTCATTTGCAAGCATCATTGCGTAGTTCTTAACGCCAAAGGAATGGGCCAAAAACTCAGTATGCCCGGGAAAAGGGAAACCGGCAAGCCTTATCGCCTCTTTGTTTATGGGAAGTGTAACGATAGCCCCTATCTCTCCACTCTTAGCATCCTCTACAGCACTTTTTAGAAAGGAGAACTGGGCTATACCGGAGGATTTAGAAACCCTACCAACCTCAAAATTCACTTCTGGAACAACGTTCTTCAGGTAAACTCCGGGTTCTTCTAACACTTCTGAAACTACCGGGAGTTTGTAGGGGAGGTTGAGGAGCTCCCCGTAGAACCGTAGCACGCTCTCTGAACCGTAAACTACGAAAACTCTACCAAGGGAAGAGAGATAGGGAAGGGACTTAAGGAGAACCTCAGGCCCTATACCTGCAGGATCCCCTAAAGTTATACCTACTGCTGGTTCTCGTTTCTCCTTAATTCCTCAACCCCCTCAAGGGCTGCTTCTGCCCTTTTCAGAAACTCTGAAGCTATCCTTTCACTCAGGTTCTTAAGGTCGTTGCTGAGCTGCCTCAACTTGTACTTCAGCTCAATATTCTCCTGCTCAAGCTCTTCAATCCTCTGCTCAAGCTGAGAAACTTTTTCCTCGTACTCCTTAACCGTCTCTTCAAAGAGAGAGCTAATTTGAGCCGTCAGCCCCATTATCCGGTTCTTCAGCTCCTGAGGAATTTGAAACTCTTTGTTTTCCATTTTCCTCCTCCAGATCTATCAGGTGCCCCAACTTCTCTTTTTTGGTTTGAAGGTAGCCGATATTATACTCGCAAACCCCCGTAATAATCGGTACCCTCTCAACAATTTCAAGCCCGTAACCCTCAAGACCGATCAGCTTTTTCGGGTTGTTCGTCATAAGGCGCATCTTCTTAACGCCTAAATCCCTGAGTATCTGAGCACCTATTCCAAAATCCCTCATATCTGCCGGGAATCCCAACTTCTCGTTGGCCTCAACTGTGTCAAAGCCGTGGTCCTGAAGGTGGTAGGCCTTAATTTTGTTGACAAGGCCTATACCCCTTCCCTCCTGTCGGAGATAGACGATTACACCTTTCCCCTCTTCAGCTATCATCTCCATAGCTCTGTGGAGCTGAGAACGGCAGTCACACTTGAGGGAGCCAAAAACATCTCCCGTTAAGCACTCAGAGTGAACTCTAACCAGAACCGGCTCATTTTCGTCTATCTCTCCCATAACGAGGGCAACGTGCTCTTTGTTGTCCACCAGAGAAGTATAGGCGTAAATCTTCCAGTTTCCATAAACTGTAGGAAGGTTTGCTACGGCCTCGCGTCTTATAAGGCTTTCGCTCTTCATCCTGTACTCAATAAGGTCGGCTATGCTGATTATCTTGAGACCGTGCTCCTTAGCGTAGTCAAGGAGTTTGGGAAGGCGCATCATTGTTCCGTCTTCGTCCATAATCTCACAGATCACTCCGGCCGGGTAGAGGCCTGCAAGCCTTGCAAGGTCAACGGCAGCCTCTGTGTGGCCCGAACGTTTAAGGACTCCACCTTTCCTTGCCCTTAACGGGAAAACGTGACCGGGCTTAACAAAGTCTTCCGGTCTGGCATCGGGGGAAACAGCCCTCTTTATCGTAATGGCTCTATCGTAGGCGGAAATGCCCGTTGTCGTTCCAAACTTAGGGTGGGCATCAACCGAAACGCAGAAAGCTGTCTCTTTAGGGTCTGTTGGCCTTGGAGTCATGGGCTCAAAGCCGAGCTCGTCGCAACGTTCCTCTGGAAGGGCAAGGCAGATGAGACCTCTACCGAACTTGGCCATAAAGTTTATGGCTTCGGGAGTAACCTTCTCGGCAGCTATAACAAGGTCCCCCTCGTTCTCCCTGTTTGGGTCATCAACAACGATGACCATCTTCCCCTGTTTTATGTCCTCAATCGCTTCTTCAACTCTGTTTAGGGGGAACCTGCCTTTTACCAACTTACCCTCCCCTCCTTGTAAGAACTTTATCTATAAGGCCGTACTCCCTGGCCTCTTCTGCACTCATGAAGAAGTCTCTGTCCGTATCCCTCTCAATCTTTTCTAAAGGCTGGCCCGTGTGTTTTGCCAGTATCTCGTTTAACATCTGCTTGAGCCTCAGTATCTCTTTTGCGTGTATCTCTATGTCTGTAGCCTGGCCCTGAAAGCCCCCAAGGGGCTGGTGAATCATTATCCGGGCGTGGGGAAGGGCAAAACGTTTGCCGGGAGCTCCCGCCGCCAGAAGCACCGCTCCCATACTTGCGGCCTGCCCCATGCAGATTGTTACAACATCGGGCTTTATGTACTGCATGGTATCGTAGATGGCAAGACCTGCGGTTACAACTCCACCGGGGCTGTTTATGTACAGATATATGTCTTTTTCCGGGTCTTCAGCCTCTAAGAAGAGGAGCTGGGCAACTATCAGGTTTGCAATGTGGTCGTCTATGGGAGTTCCAAGCATAACTATTCTGTCTTTCAAAAGTCTTGAGTAGATGTCGTAAGCCCTTTCACCTCTTCCTGTCTGTTCAATAACTATGGGAACGTACTGGCTGATTACTTTTTCCATTTCCATCCAATCCTCCTGAAAGTTTTGAGAGATAAGATATGCCCATATCAGCCGGCTGGCTGTTTTACACTCTCCCTCTGTATTCTTTTGGCTGCTATTACACCCTTTATTCCCCTTATGGCGTTGAGAAGTTTCTGGAGCTCCTCTCTGCTTTTAACCTCAACAACAAAGTCAAGAACGGCCCTGCCGTGAACGGAACGGGTGGTAACAGTCTTTATGTTTATGTTCTGCTTTGATATTGCAGTAGAAATCTCTGCAAGCATTCCGGGCCTGTCTTCTGTTGAAACCCTTATCTTTGCCGGGTAAACCCTGTCGGAAGGAACAAAGTTAACCCTCACTATCTTTCCGGGAGAGCTCTCTCTTATCTGCCTCACAACAACGCAGTTTGCAGCGTGGATAACAACCCCTTTCCCGGTGTTTATCACTCCAACAACTCTGTCGCCGGGAAGGGGATGGCAGCAGGTGGCAAGTGAAACGGCAACGTTGTCAATTCCGTCAACGGTTATGGCAACGTTTCCTCTAACGGAGCTCCCCCTCCTCTTCTTCCTCTTAACTTCAACCGGAAGGCCCAAAAGCTTCCTTGCAGCAGTATCGGGATCAAGCTTTCCAAAACCCACGTCTATCAAAAGGGAGTCCAACTTTGAATACCCCAAGCCCTTTATCCTCTCAAGCACCTCTTCATTTTCAGACACCGCACCTAAAGTTGAACCAAGCTTCCTCAGAGCCTTATCAACAAGGCTTTCCCCAAGCTTCCTGGCCCTTTCGTTCTCCTCTCTCCTCAGAAAACTCCTTATGGCCTGACGGGCTTTAGAGGTCTTTACAAAGTTGAGCCAGTCTCTGTTGGGTCTCTCTTCGTTTCCGGTGATAATCTCTACCCTGTCGCCGCTCTTTAGAACGTAGTTGAGAGGAACCAGCTTGCCGTTAACCTTGGCAGCCCTGCACCTGTGACCAACAGAGGTGTGAATTGCATAGGCAAAGTCAACAGGAGTTGCCCCAACGGGAAGGGTCTTTATGTCCCCCTTGGGAGTGAAAACGTAGATATCTTCGTTGTATAGGTCTTTACGAACCGAGTCTATAAACTCGTTGGGATCCTTCTCCTCCTTAACCCACTCTAAAAGGTTCCTGAGCCAGAGGAACCTCTCCTTTTCAGCTTCAGAGAGAGCTCCGCCACCCTCTTTGTACTTCCAGTGGGCGGCAATACCTAACTCTGCAACCTGGTGCATCTGGTAAGTCCTTATCTGAAACTCTATAAACTGGCCTTTGGGGCCCACAACTGTTGTGTGGAGAGACTGGTACATGTTGGGCTTTGGAACGGCTATGTAGTCCTTTATTCTGCCGGGAACGGGAGTCCAGAGACCGTGAATTATCCCCATTACCTGATAGCAGTTTCCAACGGTATCGGTAATTACCCTTATCCCCGCAACGTCGTAAACCTCTTCAAAGGGAATACCTTTCGTTACCATCTTTCTGTAGATGCCGTAGATGTGTTTAATCCTCCACTGAATGTCCCCCTTTATGCCGTTCTTCTGGAGCTCCCTCCTAACTGTTTCAATAACACTTTCAAGGTACGGAAGTATCTTTTTCTTTTTCTCCCTTACTTTTTTCTCTATTGAGTAGTAGGCCTCAGGGTCTAAATACTTCAGAGAAAGGTCTTCAAGCTCGTTCTTTATCCTGTACATACCCAAACGGTTGGCAAGAGGGGCGTATATTGTAAGGGTTTCCTTTGCGTTCCTCAGCTGGCTCTCCCTCTTCATGTGGTGGAGAGTCCTCATGTTGTGGAGCCTATCGGCAAGCTTTACAATGAGAACCCTGATATCCTCTGCAAGTGAAATGAGGAGGTTTCTGAAGCTCTCTGCTTCTTTCTCTTCCTTACTCTGAAAAGAGTAGCCCTCTAACTTCGTAACACCTTTAACTATAAAGGCAATCTCCTTTCCAAACTCTTTCTCAATCTCTTCAATAGTGGTGTCCGTATCCTCAACAGTATCGTGGAGAAGACCTGCAACGATCGTCGGAGTATCCATACGGAGCTCCGCCAGTATGTAAGCGACCTCAGCCGGATGGACAAAGTAAGGTTCTCCCGATTTCCTGAACTGACCCTCGTGCTTTTCTTTCGCAAACTGGTAAGCCTTTCTTATCAGTTTCTCATCAAAGTTTGTTCTGTACTCTTTTACTTTGTCTATAATTTCCTGGCAGCTCCTCATCTAAATTCACCTTTTAAAACTTTATGAGTAACCTAATTAAATAAAGTGATTCAACTCAGGAGATGCAATGCCAGAGAGCCCAATAGGAATATTTGACTCCGGAGTGGGAGGGCTCACAGTTCTGAAAGCTTTAAGGGAGCTCCTTCCCGGCGAAAACCTCATCTACTTCGGAGACACAGCAAGAGTTCCCTACGGAACAAAATCCCACAGAACAATAATAAAGTACAGCATTCAAAACACAAAGCTCCTTGAGAGATTCAGAGTAAAAATGGTAGTTGTGGCCTGTAACACATCTTCTGCCCACGCTTTAGAAATACTGAGAGAGGAGTTCCCGTTCCCCGTTATTGGCGTTGTTGAGCCGGGAGCAAAAGAGGCGGTAAAGAACAGCAAATCTGGAAGAATAGGGGTTATAGGAACAGAGGCAACCGTTAAAAGCGAAGCATACAGGAAAGCTATAGTCTCCTTAGACCCTTTCTGTCAGGTCTACCAGAAGGCCTGCCCGCTGTTCGTTCCCCTGATAGAAGAGGGATGGCTTGACGACGAGATAACAGAAATGGTTGCAGAGAGATACCTAAAAGAACTTCTAAGTAAAGAAATAGATACGCTGGTTCTGGGCTGCACCCACTACCCGCTGATTAAAAACGTACTCTCCCGGGTTTGTAAGGGGGTAAAGCTTGTAGACTCAGCAGAAGCCGTTGCAAGGGAAGTTGAAAAACTCCTCCCTTCAAAGAACAGAGGGAACACGGGAACCGTTAGAATACTGGTAAGTGATAAAACAGAACGGTTTGAGAGAATAGCCAGAATGATAATGAAAGAGAAAGTTGAAATTGAGGAGGTTGAAATTGATAAGGAGTGACGGGAGAGCTCCCGACCAGCTCAGGGAAGTAAAGATAACCCTTGACTTCATAAAACACGCAGAAGGCTCCTGCCTCATAGAGTTCGGAGATACGAAGGTAATCTGTACCGCCTCAGTTGAAGAGAAAGTTCCACCCTTTTTAAAAGGGACAGGACAGGGCTGGATAACCGCCGAATACTCAATGCTTCCAAGGGCAACAGCCCAGAGAACAGTAAGAGAAGCGGCAAAGGGAAAGCTGACCGGAAGAACCCAGGAAATCCAGAGACTTATTGGAAGGTCCCTGAGAAGTGCTGTAGACCTTACAGCCTTAGGAGAGGTAACTGTCTGGATTGACTGCGACGTAATTCAAGCAGACGGGGGAACCAGAACTGCCTCAATAACCGGAGCTTTTGTTGCCCTGTACAGGGCACTTGAAAAAATAGGGAAATTAGAAGCAGTTAAAAACTTCATAGCAGCAGTAAGCGTCGGTATCGTTGATGGTCAGTTTCTCTTAGACCTCAACTACGCAGAAGACTCAATGGCAGAAGTTGATATGAACGTAGTTATGAACGACCAGAATTTATTTGTAGAAATTCAGGGGACCGCCGAGGGAGAACCGTTTTCACGAGAGGATCTAAACAACCTTTTAAACCTTGCCGAAAAAGGAATTAGAGAGCTCATCTCCATTCAGAAACTCTCCTTAGGGGTTAACCGGTGAAAGTAGTATTTGCAACCAAAAACAGGGGAAAGGTAAAAGAGGCCCAGGAGAAACTGAAGGAGTTTGGAATAGAAGTTGTGCCCGTTGACCAGGTGGCACAGATAGAAGCCCCAGAAGAAACCGGAAAAACCTTTTGTGAGAATGCTTACCAGAAGGCAACCTACTATGCAGAGAAATTGGGAATGCCCGTAATAGCCGAGGATTCGGGCCTTGAAGTTGAAGCACTCAACGGCAAGCCGGGAGTCTACTCATCAAGGTTTGCCGGAGAAAAGGCAACTGACGAAGAGAACAACAGAAAGCTGATAGAGGAACTCCAGAAAAGAGGTCTGGATAGTTCCCCCGCCAGGTACGTCTCCTTTGTCTTTTTAGCCTTTCCAGAGAGGTACGGCATCTGGAGTGAAGGAGAAGTTAGGGGAAAAGTGATAACTGAACCCCGAGGAACTGGAGGATTTGGATACGACCCCCTCTTCATCCCTGAGGGTTACAGTAAAACAATGGCAGAACTTCCGCTAAACGAAAAAAATAGAATAAGCCACAGGGGAAAAGCACTTGAGAAACTTGTAAAAGCAATTGTTGCTACCAAAAAACTTTAAACTTAAAACCTTAAACTTTAAACTTCCTGCTGCTATAATCAGTAGAAATCAAAATCAATGAGGACAGAATGAAAAACCCCAAGAAGCGCAGACTGACTCCTCAGGAAATAAAAAACCAGGAGTTCAGCAAAAAGCTCTTTGGATACGACCCCGACGAGGTTGAGATATTCCTATCAACAGTTGCAGGTGCTTACGAGGAGCTCCTCAAAGAGGTTGAAAGGCTGAAGGCGAAAACGCCTGAATACAAAGCTGAACAGGTAATGGAGAAAGCGAAAAAGGAGATTGAAAAGTTAGTTGAGGCAAAGAAGAAAGAGCTCCAGGAATTAGAGAAGAAGAAAGAAGAGGTTGAGCTTGAGATTGAAAAACTCAGGTTTACTCAGAAGAAGATGACAAATCGCCTAAAACTTGCACTTCTTGAGATGACAAGAATACTAAAGGAGCTTGAAGAAGATGTTAAAGGTAAGACAGAGAGAGGGAGCTCTGGAGATAGAGGTGAAAGTTCAGCCCAAATCGTCAAGGAACAGGATAGAGAAGGTAGAGGAAGGGAGGTTGAAGATAAGAGTAACAGTCCCTCCTGAAGGGGGAAAGGCCAACAAGGCGGTTGTTGAACTTCTTGCGAAAACGTTAAAAGTTCCCAAGAGCTCCATCCAGATAGTGAGGGGAGAGACGAGTAGAATAAAAACGGTTAGGGTAGAGGGGATAACTTTGGCAAAATTGCAAGAAAAACTTGGCATAGAAGGGGTAGAACCATCTTGACAAGGTATCAGAATAATAGTATTTTCATGATTAAAGCCTTGGAATACTTGGCTTAAACAAACTTAATTAAGGAGGGAGCGGCATGACAAAGAGCGATCTCGTAGCCGCAATCGCAGAGAAGGCGGGAATAAGGAAGAAGGATGCAGAAGCAGCCCTCAACGCCTTCATTGAGGTGGTAACCGAAACTCTCAAAAAGGGAGACAAAGTAGAAATCAGAGGCTTCGGAACCTTCCTCATGAAGGAAAGGGCTGCAAGAGTTGCAAGGAACCCCAAAACTGGAGAGAAAGTGGAAGTTCCTCCAAAACTTGTTCCTGCCTTCAAGCCTGGAAAAGACCTCAAGGAAGCTACAGAGAAAGAGCTCAAGAAGAGAAAGAGGAAGTAAGCCACAGGGGGAGGGCATCCTCCCCCATTAACTCAGTTAATCAGATGAAAGATCCTTCCAAATCTTGGCATGTGTTTTTCTGAATCCCAGGAAAAGAAGACAATTCTGGCAATACCAACGATCTCTTTTCTACTAACGAACCCCCAGTAACGGCTATCATAGCTGTTGTTCCTGTTATCCCCCATCATAAAGTACTTTCCCTTGGGAACAACGTAAACTGGAGTGTTGTCTCCCTGTATCCCCGTTTTCAAGATGTAGTGTTTCTTAAATCCACCCCTCTTTTTAGGAAGGAACTCGTAGTAGAGCTCCCCCGTATGCTTCTCCCCATTCTCGTAGTAGGTGTACTTTCCGAGGTGCTGGTACTTACAGGGCTTCCCGTTAACGTAGAGAATCCCACCTTTAACCTGAATCCTATCACCCGGAAGACCTATAACTCTCTTTATGTAGTAAACGCTTTCGTTTAAAGGAAAGTGAAAAACGACAACATCTCCCCGCTCTATAGGTCTGAAGTGGTAGGTAACCTTATCAACGAGGATAAAGTCCCCCACTAAAAGGGTAGGGATCATTGAACCGGAAGGAATATGGAAGGACTGAACGATAAAAGTTCTGATGATCAGGGCAAGAATCAAGGCAACAGCAAGGGACTTAAGGTTTTCAATGAGTTTTTCTCCCATTAAATTGCTCCCAACAGATTTTTGGCAAATTATACAGGTAAGTTCTACTTCCGGAGGTAGACCATAACTTCTGAGCTCGTTAAACTGCTAATTGAGACAGGTAGAGAAAAAAGGTTAATTACTTACAGTGAGCTCTCCCGAAAAATAAACAGAAAGCTCGGGAAAAAGGTTATTCCAGAAAGGGGAAGAGGACTTGGAAGGGCAGTTGCAGTTCTTCTCCACCCCATCTGTGAGGAGTTCTACACCCGGTTTAATGTCCTCCCCGGGTCGGTTGTTGTATCAAAAAGGAGCGGAATGCCGTCTGAGGGCTATTTTAGATTCTTAGAGTCTTTAGGTTTTGATGCAAAGGACAGGAGAGCTCTCTGGTGGGAGCTCCTAAAAAACTTCTACTCATTTTGCGAGGTAAACCATGGGAGTAATTGGATTTTTAATTCTCTTCCTGATTCTGATTCTAGTAGTCTTTCCCCTTATCTCAAAGAGAGAAAGAGTTTCAAGGGGGACAGCAACAGAGATTAAGGGCTTAGACGGAACAGCCCTTGTCTTCTCAGACGAAGGAGTTTCCATCTTCCGACACGGGGAATTCCGGTTTTTCAGGAAAGGCGAAATAGAGGAGCTCTCAGTAAAGAGAGAAGGAGATATTTACAGGGTAGTTCTAAAGGCCAGAGGTGAAACCTTTGAGGTTCCGGTTAAAGAGGCTGAAGTTCAGAAACTCTTTGTTAAACGGGGAGAGAGGTACGATTTTTCAGTTCCCTGGCTCCCCGTAATCCTTGGAACAACTGCTCCTCTTCTCCTGTTTGAAACCCTTGAACACTTAGAAAACCACGTAACAGATAAAAGAGTAGATGAAGAGGAAGAGAACCACCAGGATACGCAAAGGGACTTTGATTTAGGCGTTCCCGCAACCGATTACGACTACTTTGACACAGGAGACTGGTCAGATGACGACGTTGAAGTGTAAAGTTTTTGATAGAGAGACACTGAGAGAACTCAACAGGGTAAAAAAACCGGCCTCTTATCTCCCTTTAGAGTTGAACTTAAAAGCCCCTAAATTCGGCGAAAGGGAGGTGAGGTTTGTTCTTTCATACCCAGACCTCTACGAGGTGGGCTCATCCCACATAGGGGGAAAAATCCTCTACCACGTAATTAACAACCTTACAGACTTTGCCCTCATCCACAGGGCTTACCTGCCAAGGCCCGACATGCAGAAGCTTATGAAAGAGAGGGGAATTCCCCTCTACACTTTAGAAGAACAACGGCCCGTTAAGGATTACGACCTATGGGGACTCTCCTTCTCTTCAGAGCTGACGTACACCAACGCCCTTAAGCTTTTAGAACTTGCCGGCCTTCCCGTTAAATCGGAAGAGAGGCTTGAAAGGGAGGAGCTCCCCCTCATCTTTGCAGGGGGGCCCTGCGTCTACAACCCGGTTCCACTTTCCCCCTTCATAGACTTCTTCTCAATAGGAGACGGAGAGGAAACATTAGTTGAAGTTGCAAAACTTTACAGAGAAGTAAAGAGAGAGGGCGGGAAAAAGGTTGATTTCCTCTCTGAGGTAAGAAGAGTTGACGGCGTTTGGGTTCCGCTCTTTGGCAGATACCCGGTTAAAAGAGCAGTTTTCGTTGGAGTTCCAGAAGGTTTCTTTCCCACATCTCCTCCGGTTCCAACGGTTGAAACATCTCAAGATAGGATAGCCGTTGAAGCTGCCAGGGGCTGTTTAAGGGGTTGCCGTTTTTGTCAGGCTGGATACATCTACAGGCCCTACAGGGAAAGGGACGAAAAACTTATAAAGAGGTTAGTTGAAGAGACCTTCAGAAATACAGGCTACGAGGAAGCTTCTCTCTCATCTCTTTCAATCTCCGACCACAGCCGTTTCAACCAATTAGTTCCAGAGGTTATGGAAGTATGCTACAGGGAGATAATCTCCCTCTCTCTCCCCTCTATGAGGGTTAAAGGGTTCAACCCGGAACTTGCATCACAGATTATGCAGGTGAAAAAGACCGGCTTCACGTTAGCCCCGGAAGTCGGCTCAGACAGGCTCAGGAAGATAATAAACAAAGACCTGACAAACGAAGATTTGTTCAAGGCCGTTGAAGGGCTCTTTGAAAGGGGCTGGAACAGATTAAAGCTCTACTTCATGATAGGCCTACCCTTTGAGCTTCAGGAAGATATAGAGGCCCTTATTGATATGCTCTGGACTGTACACAGAATAGGAAAGCGATTCAGGGGAAGAAAACACCTTGCAGCTGGCATTTCCATCTTTGTCCCCAAACCTTTTACACCTTTCCAGTGGGAACCCTTTGCCCGGGAGAAAGAAGTTTTAGAGAAAGTTGAGTATATAAAGAGGAAATCACCAAAGAGCTTCAAGCTCAGATTTCACGATTACAGACAGTCTCTCATTGAGGCTCTGTTAACAAGAGGGGACGAAAAGGTTTCAGAGGTACTACTTGCAGCTTACGAAGAGGGGTGCCAGCTTGACGGCTGGGATGAGTTCTTTAACTATGAAGGGTGGCTGAAAGCCTTTGAGAAGACGGGAATTGATCTTGAAAAGGCACTTGGAAAGAGAAGCTTAGAGGAAGAACTCCCCTGGGACTTCATAAAGGGAGTGGTCAGCAAGAAATTCCTTTTAAGGGAACTGAAGAAGGCTGAAAGCCAGCAGTGGACTCCAGACTGCCGGATAGTTGGATGCCACGCCTGTGGCGTCTGCACACCTCAGCAGATAAAGGAGTTAAAGGAACATCCAATTCCGGAAAAGATTGAGTTTCAAGTTCCTCCAAGGCCAAAGAAGGAGTTTCCCTTAAAGAGAAAAGTTGCACTTACCTTCAGAAAAACCGGCTACGCAAAATTCCTCTCTCTGTTAGATCTCACAAGGGCTTTTACAAGAACCTTCAGGCGCTTCGGTGTCCCCCTCAGGTACTCACAGGGGTTCAATCCCCATCCAAAGATAAACATCGTATTAGGACTCCCTGTTGGCGTTGAGGGATTAGGCGAAGTTGTTGAACTTGAACTCTCAGATGAGAGTTTTGACTTTAACAGGTTTATTGAAGAATCTAAAGAGTTCCTCCCGAGTGGACTTGAGTTTACAAGCTGGGCAGAACTTGGCCTAAAAGAGAAAGTAATTGAAAGAATTGAAAAGGTTAGGTACAGGATAAAGCCATTCGCTCCCTATTCTTTAGAAATCTTATCAGGTGAAAAAGCGGTAGACAAAAAGGGAAGGGAGGTAAACCTTAAAGAGGAAATACTTGACTTAAGGGAAGAAAACGGAGAAGTTATACTAACCCTAAAAGTTAAGGACGGGAAGGTTTTAAACGTTGGAGATATACTCAACTGGATGGGACTCAGCCTTGAAAGGGCAGAAGTCGTCAGAGAGGAGCTCCTTGGGTAAAAAACAGATTCTCATAAACGCCCTTACAAAAGAGGTCAGAATAGCCGTTTTGGAAGATGGAGAGCTTGTAGAATTCTACGTTGAGAGAAAGGAGAACAGAGGAATAGTTGGAAACATTTATAAGGGAAAGGTTATAAAGATCGTTCCGGCAGTTCAGGCGGCCTTCGTTGACATAGGTGAGGAGAGGAAAGCCTTTCTATACGTTAGAGACGCCGTAAATGTAGAATTTGACGAAGACGAGTTCTTAGATGACGAGCCGCCAGAGGTGGAGCTCCCCCCAATAGAAGAAGTCCTCTCAGAAGGCCAGGAAATCCTGGTTCAGGTGGCAAAGGAACCCATAGGGACAAAAGGACCACGGGTAACAACAAACCTGACAATCCCTGGACACTACCTGGTTCTCCTGCCAACAATAAACAAAGTTGGCCTTTCAAGGCGGATAACTGACGAAAAAGAGAGAGAGAGGCTAAAGGAGATTGCAAAGAGGATAAAGCCCGAAAACTACGGAATAATCGTAAGAACTGCCGCAGAAGGTGCAACAGAAGAGGAACTCAAAAAAGATTTGGACTACCTCCTTAAAGTGTGGGAAGGTCTAACAGAAAAAGCTGAGAAGAAGCCGCCTCCATCGTGCCTGTACAGAGACCTTGAGATAGTTCCAAAGACCCTGAGAGACCTACTAACCGATGAGGTTTCAGAAGTACTGATAGACTCCAGGAGGGAGTTTGAAAGGGCAGTTTCATTCGCAAAAGCGTTCATCCCAAAACTTGTTCCAAGGATAAAACTCTATAAGGGAGAAGTTCCCCTCTTTGAGAAGTTTCAGGTAGAGAGGGCAATAGAGAGAGCTCTCTCAAGGAAAGTCTACCTGCCCGGCGGTGGATACATAGTCATAGACGAAACAGAAGCCCTTGTATCAATAGATGTAAACAGCGGAAAATTCAAAAAGGCAAAGAGTTTAGAGGAAACAGCCCTTGAGATAAACCTGAAAGCCGCCAAGGAGATAGCCCGCCAGTTAAGACTTAGAGACATAGGGGGAATAATTGTAATTGACTTTATAGACATGAAGGAGGAAGAGAACAAGAGGAAACTCCTTGAAACGTTAGAAGAAGAGCTGAAAAAGGATAGAGCCAAAACAAAAGTTGTAAGTATGTCTGACCTGGGCCTTGTTGAAATGACCAGAAAAAGGGTAAAAATGAGCCTTGGGAAAACGCTTACAACAACCTGTCCCTACTGTGAGGGAAGGGGAAGGGTTAAGTCTCCTGAAACTGTAGCCTTTGAGATAGAGAGGGAGATCATCTCAAACCTTAAAAGAAAGTTGGTAAACACACTGAGAATTTACGCAAATCCCCTCGTAGCCAGCAAACTCACAAACGAGGAAAAAGAAGTAATAGATAGAATTTCAGCAATCTATGGAATAGAAATAAAAGTGATCCCCGTTGATCACTACCACATAGAGAAGTTTACTCTCTCCCACGGCTGATATAATCGGTTCTGTTAATCGGGAGGTAGTATGAAAAGGTTGATGGCAGCCGTCTCTTTGGTTTTAGTTGTTGCTTCCTGCGAGAAGATTCCCAGAACGGCACAGGAACAGTACAGAAAAGGAATAGAGGCAGCAGTTGAAGGAGACTGGGGAAAGAGCTCCTTTCTCCTGAAAAAAGCTTTAGAGGGGGAGCTCCCCCCAAAAGAGCAGGAGATAGCTAAAATCACACTTGCCGACGCCTACTTCAACAACGGAGACTACGAAGACGCAGCCCTCAACTACGAAGAGTTTTTAGAGCTCTACCCGGCATCTCCAAGGGCAAAAGATGCCCTCTTCAGGCTCGGGGTCTGCTATCTGAACCTTACCAAAGGTCCAGAGTGGGACGTTACATTTGCAAAACGGGCATACAAAAACTTTGAAGAGTTCGTCAAAAGGTACCCCAACGATCCAAGAGTAGAAAAGGCGAAGGAGTACATAAAAATAGCGAGGAAAATCCTTGCCGAGCACGAAGTTTACATAGCTGGAACCTACGACATGCTGAGAAAGTTTACAGCCTCTATCCACCGGTACAAAGATATAGAGAAGAAATACTCAGACGTTGAATCACCAGACAGGCTCCAGTACCTTATAGGAAGGGCCTACTACTACACTCCCATTCAATCTAAAGAAGAGATAGACAGACTGAAAAGGAAACTATCAAAGGAGAAAGAAAAACTCCACTCAAAAGACCCTGAAGAGAGGAAAGTGGCAGAGAACAGGATTACCCTTATAGAGTCTGACATAAAGAAGTGGAAAGAGATTGCAGAAGAGAACAGGGAAAAGGGAAAAGAGATCCTCTCTCAGGTCGCCCAGAAATACCCCAACTCCCCGTACGGAAAAAAGGCCAGAGAGATACTCAGAGGTGTAAAACACCTTGAAGTTGAACCTGTTATAAACCCGATAAAACACTCAATCTGGTGGAAGATAAAAGAAACCCTTTAGGAGGAGGCCACTTGGAAAGCAGTGAAAAGCTAAGAATTATCCTCAAGAGTGCCCTTGATAAAAAGGCAGAGGAACCTGTAGTTTTAGACTTAAAAGGTTTAACATCACTTGCAGATTACTTTGTAATACTAACAGCCACATCAGAAACCCACGCCAGAACAGTTACCGATGAGATAAGAAAAAAACTCAAAGAGAAAGGCGTTGTCCCTGTAAGCACAGAAGGCTATGACACGGCAAACTGGATACTTCTTGACTACGGAGATGTAATTGTCCACATATTCAAGCCAGAGGTGAGGGAGCTCTACAACCTTGAATCTCTCTGGATGGATGCCCCAAGGCTTAACGTAGAAGAGATTATCAATGAACCGGTACAATGAAACTCAGAATAGTAGCTGTTGGAAAGATAGCTCCCCACTTCAAAGAAGCCCAAGACTACTACCTTAAACGGATTCGGAATGCTGAAATAGTGGAAGTCAGAAAAGGAAGAAACCCGAAAGAGGAAGGAGAGCGCATTCTCTCAAAGGTAAAAGGGTTTTTTATAGTTTTAGACGAAAGGGGAAAAGAGATATCTTCACGGGAATTTGCTTCACTAATTTCAAAACACCCGAACATAACCTTTGCAATAGGTGGAGCAGACGGCCTTGACGAGGAAGTTAAGAGACGGGGAAACTACACCTTAGCCCTTTCCAAAATGACACTTCAACACGACGTTGCAAGGATTGTCCTGTTAGAACAGCTATTCAGAGCACAGGAGATTCTGAGAGGCTCTCCGTACCACAGAGACTGAATTAGAGATTAAAGTGGCGGGGACGACGGGACTCGAACCCGCGACCTCCGGCGTGACAGGCCGGCGTTCTAACCAGAACTGAACTACGTCCCCGTAAGTGGTGGGCGGAACAGGGATCGAACCTGTGACCTCCAGCTTGTAAGGCTGGCGCTCTCCCAGCTGAGCTATCCGCCCAACCTGACGGTTGGAAATATAGGAAACGGCCTTTCTCTTGTCAACAGTAGAATCAAAAATTTTCCACTTGACAAATAAAAAAGCCGAATGTAAATATTGGCTTGCTTTCCCGCAAAAAACTTCAGGAGGTAAGGATGAAGGTAGTAGAGGTAGAGGCTACCAGAAGAGAGAAAACGGGGAAACAGGTAGCCAAGAAGCTACGCAGGGAAGGCCTTCTACCTGCCGTTATCTACGGAGGTGGAAGACCGGAAGCAACCCCCATTGCTATCCCTGCAAAAGAGGTAAGGAGGCTGAAACATCACCACGGCCTCGTTAAGGTGAAGCTGGACGACGAAGAGAGGATGTGCATCCTCAAAGACATCCAGTACAACTGGTTGGGAGACGTCCCTATTCACGTTGACTTCCAGGAAGTCACCTTTGGTGAAACGATTGAGGTTGTCGTTGAACTGGAGTTTGTAGGAACTCCCGTTGGAGTTTCTGAGGAAGGTGGCGTTCTTGAGATCCTCAAAAGGGAAGTTGCCATTGAAACACTCCCAAGGGCAATCCCTGAGAAGATCATTGTTGACATCTCAAATCTACACGCAGGAGATGCTCTCCACGTTGGTGATCTGCCGCTGCCGGAAGGGGCAAAGTTAGTTGACAACCCAGAAGAAACGGTTGTTGTAGTGACAGAACCGGAAGAGGCCGCTACTGAAGAATCTGAAGAGACAGCTGAGGGAGAGGAGTAATTGATAAGGTTAGTCGTTGGTCTGGGAAACCCCGGTAGAGAGTATGAGAAGACCCGCCACAACGTTGGCTGGATGGTTCTTGACAGACTCTCTGAGAAACTTGGCTTCTCTTTTGACAGAGAGAAGTTCAAAGGCCTTTACGGGGAAACGAGGATCAACGACCAGAAAGTTATATTTCTGAAACCCTTAACGTATATGAACAGAAGTGGAGAGAGCGTTTCTCAGTTTGTCCGCTTCTTTAAATTGAAGCCCTCTCAGGTTCTACTTATCTACGACGATTTAGACCTCCCTTTAGGCAGGGTAAGGTTTAGAGAGAAGGGGAGCTCCGCCGGTCACAAGGGGGTACAGTCTGTAATTGAAGCCCTTGGTACTCAGGAATTCCCACGGGTTAAGGTAGGAATTGGAAGACCGGCCACAAAAGAGGAAGTTGTTGATTACGTTCTCTCCCCCTTCAGGAAAGAGGAGCTCCCAACAGTCAAAGAGGCTATTGAGAGGGCTGCAAACTGCGTAGAAAAGCTCCTGACAGAAGGGAGCTCCCAGAAAACCACAAGTAAATGCAGTTAACGGAGGTAGAAATGAGGGAGTACTACTACGAGATGGTTTACATACTCAGGCCCACAATGTCTGACGAAGAGACAAAGGCCGCCATAGACAAGGTAAACGCAAACGTTGAAAAGTTTGGCGGAGAAGTTCTCTTAGTTGACAAGTGGGGTAAGAGGCAGCTCGCCTACCCAATAAACGACTACGACAAAGGCTACTACGTTCTTGAGTACTTAAGAACGAACGACAGAAACTTCGTAAAGAACATGGAAAACTTCTTCAGGATTAACGAGGATGTGATCAGATTCCTCCTCTTTAGGCTTAAACCGTCAGAAGTTAAAGAGCTGAAGGAGAAACTCTCTAAGAAAGAGGAACCTGTAGCTGCTGCTGAAGAGACTAAGGGAGAAGAGTAATGGCCAACTTGAATAAAGTTTTCCTTATAGGACGGTTAGTTGCCGATCCCCAGCTTCAGCATACAAACAGCGGAACCCCATTTACCCGTTTCAGAATTGCGGTAAACAGACCTTACAGGGACAGAAACGGCAACTGGCAGGAGGATACACTCTTCATAGATGTAGTTGTTTGGGGTGAGGCTGCCGACAGGGCAGTAAGCAGGTTCAACAAGGGAACAAGGATCTTAGTTGAAGGAAGCCTGAGGCAGTCCACATGGGAAACTGATTCCGGCGAAAGGAGAAGCCGGATTGAGGTTAGGGCTGAGAGAGTAGCCGCCCTTGACCCAAAAAGGGAAATTGAAGAACCTGAAGAAATTGACGACATTGAATTTTAAGGAGGTAGAAGATGGCTAACCCACTTCCTCAGAGAAGGTTTATAAGAAGGAAGAAGTACTGTAAGTTCTGCGCAGAGAAGATAGAAAAGATTGACTATAAAAACGTTGACCTGCTTAAATCCTTTATCTCTGAAAGGGGAAGAATTATCCCAAGGAGGATTTCCGGAGTCTGCTCTAAACACCAAAGACAGCTTGCAAGGGCCGTTAAGAGAGCAAGACATCTGGCCCTTTTACCTTTTGTTAAGATGGACTAAGGGGAATGAAGAGCGTTAAACCTTCTGTAGCACTGTTTGCCATAACAGTCGGTTCCGGGCTAATGATGGAGAGCTCCAGCCTCATGCCTTTTGGGCTGGGGCTTTCTCTCTTCATTCCGGCGCTTTTCATTTACACCTACACAAACAGTGGCCTCGGTATTACCCTCCTATCGTCACTAATTGCTATTCTGACCATACTGCTCTTCAACAAAAATGCCGTCATAGATACAACATCAATACTCCTATTAGGTCCTACATTTTTGATTTCTAAGAGAACCGGACCTTCAGCAGCCGTTTTGGGGGGAGCTCTCCTCCTAACACTATTCACTGCCCTACAGGAAACGATAATGGGTCTTCCTCCTGAAATTAAGAAAGAGTTTGCCGAGCTCTCAAACTACAGGTATTCCATCTACTTTCTATCTTCCACCATCTACTCCACCTTTGCCTACGGAGCGGTAAACTGGGTTGTAAAAGAACTCCCCCCCGTTACAGAGATAAGGTTCGGCTTCTGGAGTGTTATCCTATTTACCCTTTCAGCCATAGCTACTCTAACAGGTAGTGGAGAGCTTAGAACGGTAGCCATTAACCTGTTAGTGGTTTCTATCTCTATTTTGACAGTTCAGGGTATATCGGTTTTCCTGTGGTTTTTCCAAAAATTCTCAACAACCTGGAAGTTGATAACAGGACTTACCATATTTATCTTTCCACCTATCTTTTTCCTGACAGCACTTATCATAGGCCTGCTTGATCAGAAATTTAACTTCAGAAAACTAAAAGGAGGTAAGGAAGATGGAAGTAATCCTTCTTAGGGATATGGAGAACCTTGGAAAGGTTGGAGACATCGTTAAAGTAAAGGACGGATACGCAAGGAACTACCTTATACCATCTGGAATAGCACTCCCTGCAACAAAGTCCAACGTAAGAAAAGTTCAAAATGAGCTTCAGTCCCTCAGGAAAAAGGCTGAAAGACAGCTTCAGAAGTTCAAAGAGATGGCAGAGAAACTCAACACCACGAGAGTTACAATTGAACACGAGGCAGGAGAGGAAGGAAAACTCTTTGGCTCAGTTACAACTTCCCAGATTGAGAAAGCTTTACACAAGGCAGGCTTTGAAGACATTGAGAAGAAACAGATCATCCTTGAAAAACCGATAAGGGAAACGGGAACCTACGAGGTTAAGATCCACCTCTTTAAAGACGTTGAAGCTACAATAACCGTTGACGTTGTTCCACTTAAGAAACAGGGTTAACCCTTTTTCTGGAGGCCGCCATGGAGTTCGTCGGAAGACACATCATGATGGATGCAATTGTCTCAGATATCACGAGGATAAACACTATCCAGCCCATTTACGACTATATGGAAGAGCTCTCCCGGAAGATAGATATGACCCTGGTCTACCCGCCAATCGTTGCCCGGTTTCCCTTTGCCCAATCTGAGCTTGAACAGTTTGTTAAAAGGCTCTCTGAAGAAAACGTCAAAAGTAGAACCCTTGAAATTATGGAAGAAGTCCTTAAGAGAAGGGCAACAGAGGACAGCGGTGTTTCCGGTGTCTCTATTTGGCTTGAGAGCCACTGCACAATCCACACGTGGCCGGAAGAGGAATTCTTCAGCTTAGACGCTTACAGCTGTAAGGATTTTGATCCCATGGTTGCCTTTGAGTTTACCGTGAAGTGGTTTAAGGTTAAGTACGCTTCCTTTGTTGACGTTGAAAGGTACATCGGCGGCCCCTGTAAGATAAAGGCCTACGAGTACAAAGACGGGAACCTTACCCCCTGTACTCCCTCAATTGACAGATAGCTTTAGAGCTCTTTTGTAGAGCTCCCTTTTTGGGAGGCCTGTTACTCTGGCGGCCTCCTTTGCCGCATCTTTTACAGAAAGCCCACTTTTAAGGAGCTCCTCCAACAGAACGTCCACATCTTCCACGTTAAATTCCTCACTCTTACCGGGAGGAATAAGAATCACTATTTCACCCTTTAGCTTGTTCTGAGAGAGGAGCTCCCTCAAAACATCCTCAGCCCTTCCCTCTAAAAACTCTTCGTTAAGCTTTGTTATCTCTCGGTAAAGGCCAATCTCTCTATCCGGAAAGTTCTCTGATATAAGCCTTAGAGTTCTTTCCAATCTGTGGGGAGATTCGTAGTAAACAGAGGTAAAAGGCCTTGAAAAGGCACCTTTCAGTTCCTCAATCAGGGCTTTCTCTTTTCTCGGGAGAAAACCGCCAAAGAAAAACCGGTCTGTTGGAAAGCCCGAAGCAGAAAGGGCAGCTATCACTGCAGAGGGGCCAGGAACAGGAACGACAGGAATTCCCTCCCTCCTTGCCAAACTAACCAACCTATAACCGGGATCGCTTATGGCGGGAGTTCCAGCATCTGAAACCAGAGCCACATCAAGACCTTTCTTCAGTTGAGAAACAATCTTCTCGGCCTGCTCCCTCTCGTTGTGCTCGTGGTAGGAGACGAGCCTCTTTCCCTCTATGCCAAGGTGGGAAAGGAGTTTTTTCGTTCTTCTGGTATCCTCACAGGCTATCAGGTCAACATCTCTCAAAACTTTAACAGCGCGGAAAGTAACGTCTTCCAAATTCCCTATTGGAGTTGCAACAACGTAAAGGGTTCCTACCCCCTTATTGCCACACATTCAACCTCCACCTCTGCACCCAAAGGGAGCTCCTTAACCCCAACGGCAGACCTGCACGGTTTTACCGGGCAGTTTCTAAAGAACTCTTCATAAACCTCGTTGAATTCCTTAAACTTAGAAATATCCGTTAAGAAAACGTTAACCTTAACAATACTACACCTGCTACCCCCAGCTGCTTCAACAACAGCAATGAGGTTCTTCAAAGCTTGAACAGACTGCTCTCTAAAACCCTCTCTTAAATTTCCAGTTTCGGGATCAATCCCCAACTGACCGGAAGTGAATATAAAGTTTCCGTACAGAATTCCCTGAGAGTACAGGGCTACAGGTTGTGGAGCTCTGTCTGTCCTCACCTCTTTCATTTACTGCCTCCTAATTTAATAAATAACTTGAAAGTATAGGACAATAATTCTATATTAAGTGCTAAACAATTTTAAGGTTCCATTCTATTTGTTTTATATTTTCAATTGTGTAAAATATAGATAAATACATCTCTTGGGAGGAACCATGGCCAAGAAGGAAAGAGAAAACATAGTGCTTGACGATGAAAGAATTGAAGAGGGAGCAGAGTGCCTAAAAGCCCTTGCCTCCCCCGTAAGGTTGAAGATACTCTTCACACTGAAGGACAGGCCCATGTGCGTTACGGACCTTGAGCAGGAACTCGGTATCTCCCAATCTTCCCTATCCCAGCACCTGAGAACCCTCAGGTACAAGGGAATAGTTGCCAAAAGCAGGAAAGGGAACAAAGTTTACTATACCATATCCTCAGAGGCGTTCAGGGAGCTCCTCAACCTGCTCCCGGAAATTGCCTGTTTTAGAGGTTAATTAATGTTAGAAAAGCTCTTCAAGAGGAAAAAAACTCCGCAGGAAAAGGGTCAGCTGCAGCTTCCCAGCGGGCTGTGGCTCAAGTGTGACGAGTGCAAAGCCCTTCTCTTTAAGGGAGAGCTTGAGAGTAACGATTGGGTCTGCCCAAAGTGTGGATACCACTTTCCCGTTCCGGCAAGAGACAGACTCTACATGCTCTTTGACAGCGGAGAGTACGAGGAGCTTGATAAGGAGCTCTTCCCAAGGGATATTTTAGGATTTAAAGACAGAAAACCTTACACTCAGAGAATTGAGGAAGCCCAGAAGAAGACAAGCCTTAAAGACTCCGTTATCAACGCAAGGGGAAAAATAGAGGGAAAAGAGGTCTTTGTAAGCTGTTTTGACTTCAGATTTATGGGTGGAAGTATGGGCTCGGTGGCCGGCGAGAAGGTAACGAGGAACGCAGAAAGGGCCGCCGAGGAAGGAATTCCCTTTATCTGCATAACTGCCTCCGGCGGAGCAAGAATGCAGGAAGGGGTAATCTCCCTCATGCAGATGGCTAAAACCTCGGCAGCCCTTGCACGCCTTGAGGAAAGGGGGGTGCCGTTCATAACTGTCCTTACCCATCCAACGATGGGTGGGGTCTCGGCAAGCTTCGCCTTTCTTGGAGATGTGATTATTGCAGAGCCTAAGGCTCTAATAGGTTTCGCCGGCCCCCGGGTCATTGAACAAACAATAAGACAAAAGCTACCCAAGGGCTTTCAGAGGTCTGAGTTTCTCCTTGAACACGGCCTAATAGATATGGTCGTTGACAGAAGGGAGCTGAAAAGTACCCTCGCAAAGCTTCTATCCCACTTTGGAGGATGAAATGGCAACAGAATCTAAAGTTGAAAGGCTTGCAAGAACTATCGTTGCAGACTTTTTCCTCTACAACCAGGATAAAATAGACAAGGGGCTGCTGAACGACGACTTCTTTGAAAGACTTGAAGGAGAAATAGAGGACTCTGTAGCGTTCTTTAGAGAACACTCCGGCGGGAAAATGGAAATTTTCTGGGATACACTGTTCAACAGATTGATGCAGAGAGAAGCCAAGCTCCTTGAAATGAAAGAGAGTTAATGTTTGAAAGAAACCTCAAACTGATCGCATCTCAGCTAAAAGAGGGAAAGGCAAAAGTAAGAGGGGTTCCCGGCGGTTCTAAGGCTATTCTTTTAAAGGAGCTCCTCAACCTCATCTACCCTGCTGTCGTAATTGTTCCAACCGAACAGTTAGGAGAAGGATTAACAGAAGACCTTAAAAGAGTAGGGCTTAAAGCTCTATACCTCCCGGGATGGGATACCCCTCCCCTTGATATCTCTTCACCTCTCTCAATCCTCCAGTACAGAAGGTTGAGAGCTCTCTTAAAACTAATTGAGGAAAACGTCCACTGTATAGTTGCAACTCCCCAGGCCTTTCTTCAGAGAGTAATAGCTCCTGAAAAGCTGATAGAGACTTCTATAACCCTGAAAAGAGGAAAAGAGAGTGAGAACATTTCTGAAAGGTTAACAGAGTTAGGATATAGAAGGGTTGAAAGCGAACCGGAAAGGGGGGAGTTTTCCCTAAAGGGAAGCTATCTTGAGGTTGTAACTCCCGAAGATGAGAGGATAGAAGCAGAGCTGTTCGGAGATGAAGTTGAGAGCCTTAGGGTGAACGGAGAAGAGGTAGAAGAGTTTACTTTAGTCCCCCTGTTAGAACTCCCCCCAACAAAAGAGGTACTGAAAAAACTATCCGAAATAGATGAAGAGCTCTCTGAAAGACACGCCCTCTTAGGAGAACTCAGCGGTGCTGAGAAGTTTCTGCCAGAAGTTCTTGAGACTGTTCCACTATCTGAATACATAGGGGAGTTTAAAACTGTATTTGTTGAACCGGACCAGATAAGAACATCGGCAGATTCTTTTATAAGACAGGTTAAGGAAAACTACGAACTTTTAAAGAGAGAAGGGATAGGTTCTTCAAGGCCAGAGGAGTTTATTGAAGAGGAGCTCCCAGCTCCCCAACTACTCATCTATGAAAAGCCCGTAAAAGACGCTTTAGACCTTGCAATCTCTCCCCTTCCACCGCTTTCAGAGGAAAACCTTAAGGAAGTAGCAAAAGCCCTACAGGGAAAGAGAGTAACTCTTATATACACTACCGAAACCTTCAGAGAGGAAGCAGAAAAGCTCTTCAGGCTTTTAGGAGTTGATTTTTCCTCAGAGAGAGGGAAATCGTCTGGTGGGTTCAGATTTGACGAGAAGAAAATAGCCTGGGCTGTTGAAGGAGATGTTGAAATACCTGTAGCAAAACAGAAAAGGGAAGACGTAACAGCCTTTGAACCAGGAACCTTAGTTGTCCACAGGGATTACGGAATAGGCATTTTTCAGGGAATTGTAAGCAGAGAGATAGGCGGAAAGACCTACGACTTCATAGAGATAGAGTACGCGGGTGGAGAAAAACTCTACGCTCCGTTTACCCAGATAGACAGAATATACAGGTATTCAGGCTACAGGGGTAAAAACCCGAAACTTGACAGGTTAGGTGGAACTTCCTGGAAAAACCTTGAAAGAAAAATCAGGGCATCGCTGGTCAAGTTTGCCAGGGAACTTGCAGAGCTCTACAGAGAGAGGAAACAGGCAAAGAAGGAGAAAATCCTTGGAGACCATCAGCTTCTTTCAGCCTTTGAGAGGAGATTCCCCTACAGGCTCACTCCCGATCAGCAGAGGGCCATAAGGGAAGTTTACAGGGATATGGAATCGGAAAAGCCTATGGACAGACTCATCTGCGGAGATGTGGGGTTTGGCAAAACAGAAGTGGCAATGAGAGCAGCAATGAAGGCTGTTTCAGCAGGAAAACAGGTTGCCCTAATAGCTCCAACAACTGTTCTGGCAGACCAGCACTACAGAACGTTTAAAAAACGGTTTTCCGGCTTTCCAGTTAAAATAGAGCTCCTCTCCCGCTTTAAAACGAAAAAAGAGCAGAAAGAGATAATAGAAAAGCTTAAAAACGGTGAAATTGATATAGTAATTGGAACCCACAGACTCACACAGGACGACGTTGAGTTTAAAGAACTGGGGCTTTTAATAATTGACGAGGAACACCGGTTCGGGGTCAAAACAAAGGAAAAACTGACCAAACTGAAGTCAAACATAGACGTCCTTTACCTTTCGGCGACCCCAATTCCCAGAACACTTTACTCAGCACTTTCAGGCTTTAGAGACATCTCTCTAATTGAAACACCACCGGCAGGCAGAAGAGGAACAAAAGTAGTTGTAGGAAAGTACTCAGACTCAGTTCTGAAAGCGGCGGTTGAGAGGGAGCTCTCCCGGGGCGGTCAGGTCTTCATAGTTCACAACGATATAGGGGAGCTCCCCCACATAAAAGAGAAAATCAAAAACTTCTTCCCCGAAGTAAACGTAGAAATAGTCCACGGTCAGATGAAACCCTCACAGATAGAGAAAATCATGCACAGCTTCTTTGAGGGAAAAGTTCAAATCCTCGTTGCCACGTCAATAGTTGAATCGGGCCTTGACGTTCCCAGTGCAAACACGCTTATAGTAATTGGAGCAGAAAGGTTTGGTCTCTCTCAACTCTACCAGCTTAAAGGAAGGGTTGGAAGGGGTGTAGAGAAGGGATACTGTTACTTACTAACAACCCCCGGCGTAAAGCTCACCCCAGAGGCTGCAAAGAGACTTGAGGCCATGAAAAAGCTCTCTCCCCTCGGAGGAGGTTTTCAGTTAGCACTGAAAGACCTTGAAATAAGAGGAGCCGGAACCCTTTTGGGGCCCAAGCAGAGCGGTTTTGTTGAGTCCATCGGATTAGACCTCTACATGAAGCTCTTTGAAGAAGTTATCAAAGAAAGGGAAGAAGAAGATGTGAAGCTTAACCTTCCCTACGAAGCCTTTATACCGGAAGACTTTATTGAAGATCCAAAAGAAAAAGTGAAGCTCTACTCCGAAATAGCTTCATCGGAAAATCCTCGGGAACTTATGGAAAAGATCAAAGAGATAAGGGGATACCTGCCAGATCCGATAGTTAACATGTTTAAAGTAATGAGGATAAAGAAACTGTCAAAAGAAATAGGCATTAAAGAAATAAGCGTTTCCCCGTCGGGAAGGGCTATAATCTCGTTTGGCGATGAAGTTTCTATATCCCCGGAAAAATTGGTTGAATTTGTAAAGCGGGAAAATGGAATATTTACCCCCGACAGGAAACTATATTTAAACGTTAAAGACCTTGACGACCTTGTATCAATACTTGAAGAACTGAAGGAGAGAAAAGATGAGAAAAGCAGTAATACTAACACTGACACTGCTTCTAACCGCACCAACCGTTAACAGCTCTGCCGGTCAACAGACCATCCAAATTGACAGGAAAACGGAAAGAGAGTTCTTCCTCTCCTTAAGGAGCAACAATTTTAAAAAGGCAGAGGAACTCATCTCGTCGGGTAAGGTACCGGTTGACTTCAGGAACAAGTTTGACCAGACCCCCCTCTACTACGCCGTTGATGCCAACAACACCGAATTTGCAAAGTTCCTCATAGATCACGGAGCAAACGTTAACACTAAAGATTACTTTGGGTTCACTCCACTTCACGAAGCTGTGGTAAGGGGGAGTTACAACGTTGCAAAACTCCTGGTAGAGAAGGGAGCCAACGTTAACGCAAAAGACAAGTACGGATATACCCCCCTTCACCTTACAGCCATTTACAACAGACCCAAAATGGCAGAGCTCCTTATAAAGCACGGAGCCAACGTTAACGCAAAAGACAACTACGGCAACACTCCACTCCACTACTGCGGAACAACCCCGGGAACAGCACAGGTTGCAAAAGTTCTCCTTGAAAACGGCGCAGACCCAACAATAAAAAACAGCAGAGGGAAAACGCCGTTAGATCTTGCCAACGAAACTAAAAACTTTCCCGTTTCAAGGTTAATAGCAAAATTTTTAGGAAAAAAAGGGAAAAATATTAAATGATTAAACTGCTCCTTATGAGTTTTGTTGTTTTCTTCTTCCTTGTACTCTTCCTCTTTATTCTTTCTCTTCTTCTATCTGCTGTCTTCGGTTTTTTCAACTTTCTTGAAGAGAAATTGGGGGAACCAACCTCAAAAGTGCTGTTCGGGTTCTCTGGAATACTTGGCTTTTTCCTGCTGTTTATAGGATGGTTTCGGTTAAAAGTCCACTATGTCCAGATAGGAGCTCTTCTTGTAGTAACATCCACCCTGTACTTTCTCTCAGAATCGGTTAAACCCCTATCTTAACAACAACCTTTCCCCTCTCAATTTCAACATTCTTTATCAGTTTCGCCTTTTGTCCCTCAAACCGATAAACGGGCACCTTACTGAGAACGCTCTTAAAGATGAGGGAGAGGAGCTCCCCCGTATCCTTTGTCAAAAACGTTTTACCGTTAAGGGTAATCCTCTTAGTTTCAAGGTCTACAAGGTAGAGTGTCCTGGTCTTTGGGTCAAACTTAAAAGTACCAACAGCATCAACCTTTCCTTTAATTTCCCTCCCTATAGGGGGAATAACGTCTAAATCAAAGATAATCTCCCCTTCATTTTTACCTATCAGTTTCAGCCTTGGGTTATCAAGAACAACTTTACTGAGGTAGATCTCCTTTTTAACAGGAAAACTCTCCTGAAGCCTCTTATTCAGCTCAGATTCAGGAATAGTAAGGGTATAGGCGCAGGAAAATAAGAAAAGCACCATAAGGAAAATCAGATTCCTCAAGGCTAATACCCCCAAAATTTTCATTAGTTTAACACTTTCTTAACACTTTTCAAACTAAACTTTCTTCAAACACGTTGGGAGGTAAAAAGGGATGAAATTGGGAAAGCTCTTATCGTTCGCTGCTGTCGTTGCCATAGGTATCACGGCTACAGCAAAGGCAGACACTATCCTCATCAATGGAACACCTGTAAACCACCTCTACGTAGACAGTGAAGGAAGACTATACCTGACACCGGGCCCTGGTAGAAAACCTGTTGAGATTAAAATTCCCTCAAGGAGCTCCACCCCTGTAGCCACGAAAGATAGAAAGATAAAGATAGGAGGAACGGCCTACATACACTACGATGTAGACATGCGAAACCCCAACCATAACAACGCCTTTAAAATCACAAGGAACTACATAGAGCTGAGAGGTTATTTCAACAAGAAAGACTACTTCAGAACAACTTTAGACGTTAAACAGGAAGAGAACTCCGGTGGCAACATGGACGGCTCCTACGTTGCAAGGCTCAAGTACGCCTACGTCTACTTCCACAACGTCCTTCCATACACAGGAGTTGAGTTGGGTCTTGCCCACAGACCCTGGATAGACTGGGAAGAACACCACGGCTGGCTCCACAGGGACGTTGAAGAGACCCTCATTGAGAACCACGAGGGAGCAGGCCTCTTAAACTCAGCAGACCTTGGAGCAAACTTTAAAGGACATTACGGCATAGCCTCCTGGGAGTTTGGAATCTTCAACGGAGAGGGTTACCACGGAACAGAAAACAGCGACCATTTTGGAAAATCTATAGAAGCAAGGCTTTCACTAAACCTTTTTGACGGATTCACACTCTCCGGCCACACAGCCCACATGTTTGACCTGAAAGGCAAAGACATGGACAGGCACATTTACCAGATACACGCCGTCTACAACAACCCTTACATCCTGATAGCAGCCCAGTACATCTGGGATAAAGACGATTACTACAACTCATCCGACGTTGATCAGAAGGGCTACTCTGTAAACGCAGATCTGAAGCTCAAACCGTTTACAGGCTACTCCTTGGGCCTCTTTGGAAGGTATGACCACTGGGATCCTAACGATGATAAATCAAACGACGAGAGAGACCACTTCGTTTACGGTGGATGGTGGGACTACAGCAAACACGTCAGGTTCACTCTTGCAGACGACAGGCTTATAGACGACGCAGGAAAGGATAAAAATACACTTATGGGAGTAGCTCAGGTTAAGTGGTAGGGGGCCTCCCCTCCCTTTTATATACTTAAACAAAAACGTAAGGAGGAAAAACGATGAGAAAACTGATAGCCATATCCCTCTCTTCAGCCCTTCTCCTCTTTGGCTGTTTCGGCGGAGGAGGGAAGAAAGCAGAGCAGGGAGCTGAGAAGGGAGCTCCCAAAAAAGAGAGCAAAATCGTAATCAACGGAGCCGGAGCAACATTTCCATATCCAGTTTACGTAAACTGGGCTAAAGAGTACGAAAAGGCTACAGGTATAAAGGTAAACTACCAGGGAATAGGCTCAGGCGGTGGAATCAGACAGGTTACAGAGAGGGTCGTTGACTTCGGCGGCTCAGACAAAATGCTCTCTCCTCAAGAACTTGACAAGAAAAGACTCTACCAGTTCCCTGCAATAATCGGAGCAATCGTTGTCGTCTACAACCTCCCTGGAGTGGGAGACACAGAGCTTAAGCTTTCAAACAGAGATGTCTGCGACATCTTCATGGGCAAAGTGAAGTACTGGGACAACCCAGAAATCAAAAACGACAATCCAAACGTCAAACTTCCCCACCAGAGGATAACGGTAATCCACAGGGCAGAAGGTTCAGGAACAACCTGGAACTTCACCTACTGGCTCAGTCAGGTATGTCCGGAGTGGAAAGAGAAGGTAGGCTACGGAAAGGTTGTTGAATGGCCTACAGGGATTGGTGCAAAAGGAAACGCAGGTGTAACAAACTACGTTAAGCAGACCCCGGGAGCTATCGGCTACGTTGAGTACGCATACAAGCTCCAGAACAACCTTTCAGCTGCACAGCTTCAGTCAAAAGATGGAAACTTCGTTAAACCAGCAGAGGAATCTTTCAAAGCTGCAGCCTCCCACGCAAGCTGGA
>Ga0256831_1000184_pt1 | contig 32829 bp, 29 predicted proteins | sample 132544metaG_FD_189087 | JGI IMG/M metagenome (GOLD analysis project Ga0256831, IMG submission 189087) | Hydrothermal vent microbial communities from Lau Basin, Pacific Ocean - 132-544 | ecosystem: Environmental > Aquatic > Marine > Hydrothermal vents | place: Pacific Ocean: Lau Basin | collected...
TCCGATTACGTTATAGTCAACGAAGGAACACTTGAGGAGCTTAAAGAGAGGGTCGAGGAAATAATAAAGGACATCGCGGAGAAGGTTTAAAGGGAGTTTTACCAATTAAGCTCTGGTGGAAGCATGGAGACCGTGGAGGCCATTTATGAAGATGGCGTTTTGAAACCTCTAAAAAAGCTTAACCTCAGAGAACATTCACGGGTGAGGATAAAGATAATTCCGGAAGATATAGATGACATTCTGGATTCCCTCCTAATCAAGAAAGTGGAAAACATAGACTACAAGCGTCTGAAGGAGGCTTATTATGAGTCACTCTGAGGCCTTTGTTGACTCATCAGTTTTTGTCGGCCTACACTTGGGGGACCCAAGAGCCAAAGAGCTCGTCAAAAAGGCCATAGCCAGAGGATATACTCTTGTCACAAATCCAGTGGTGTTTTCCGAGACAGTTTACAAGGTTATGTTCACACTCGCCATCCAAGATGGACTTAAAGGAACCTATGACCTCAAGAAACACCTGGAAGAATACACCTTCGTATATGAAAGAGTCAAGTCAGCGTTTGAAGAACTTGGTGAGGCCGGCTTTTTGAAAATTGCCCCCATCACTGAAAACACAATAGAGCTCGCATCTCAAATTGGGAAAAACTTCAACCTTCTACCAAACGATTCCCTTATCGTTGCAACGTGCAAAGAGCTGGAAATCGGACTAATCCTAACGTTCGACTCGGACTTTAAGAGGGTTCCTTTCTTAAAAATCTTTGAGGGATGAGCCATGAACCTCCTGATAATAGCCCCCTGCCTCCTGAGCCCCTTCTACGTTTACCGGGGAGCGAAGGAGAAGGAATACGAGACAGCTAGAAGGTTGAGAAAGCTTCTTGGAGAACTCGGCGAGGAGTGGCAGATTCTGGCCTATCCCTGCCCGGAGTTCGAGCTAATCGGCTGGCCGCGCGCCCCCGCGAGCAGGGAGGTCTACGAGAGGTTAGGAATGCGCGAGAGAGCTAAGGTGATAGCGGACTTCATCGGAAGGGTTCTATCTGAGGAAAAGCCGGAGAAAGTTGTTTTCCTGGGTGTTAAGGGTTCGCCCACCTGTGGCGTCTTCCACACGAGCTCAAGCGATCCCGACGGATATCCCTACGGGGCGATGGGGGAGTTCTTTTACTTAGGCAAGGAGGAGAGGCTGAAGCGCGCGAAGGAGCTTGTGAGAGAGCAGGAGTTCAGGCTCGTGAAGATGCCCGGAATACTCTTTGAGATACTCATGGCGAGGTTTCCAGAAGGGACTTACATCGAGTTCGACAAGGATGACGTGGAAGAAAGCATAAGAATGTTAAAGAAAATCCTCAGAGTTTAAGCCCTTTTTATAGCCTCCTTCACCAGTCTCTCCGCCTTCTCCATCAGCTCCTTAGCTTTTTCCTCCGTGTGTGCCTCGAGGGTTATGCGCATTATCGGCTCGGTCCCGCTGGGCCTGAAGAGAATCCACCAGTCGTCGTTCTCTATCCTAATCCCATCTATGTCTATCAACCTCTTGTATTCGAAGGTCTTCAGGGCCTCCTTGGCTATTATCTCCATAGCTTTAGCCTTCTTCTCGTTGGGGCAGGGTATCTTGGCGCGAAGAGTCACGTAGCGCGGGACCTCTTTGGCGAGCTCGCTTATCGGGCCAAGTCTGTCAATCATCTCCAGAACCAGTGCACCGGCGAAGATTCCATCCGGGGTGAAGTTCCACTGCGGGATTATCCAGGTTCCAGATGGCTCGCCACCGAAAACGCCACCGTGCCTGACGAGCTCGTCGGCAACTGCCACATCGCCAACGCGCGTCCTGATGACTTCTCCTCCAAGGGGCCTGACGTAGTCATCGAGTGCAAAGCCCGCATCAACCGTTGTAACTATCTTACCCTTCCCGAACTTCCTGAGCATGTAGCCCGCTATAAGCGAGAGCATGACCTCGTACTCGACGAAGTTGCCCTCATCGTCAATGACGCCGATTCTGTCCGCGTCTCCGTCGTGCGCTATGCCTACATCGGCTTTCATCACCCTAACGGTCTTCGCCAAGGCTGAGAGGCTCTTCGCGTTCGGCTCAAGTTCTCTCACAAAGAAGCCACTCGGATGGGCGTTAAGGCTGATGACCTTATTCCCAAGCTCGCGCTGGAGGTAGGGGCTTAAAATGCTCCCGGCGCCGTTGCCTGAATCTAAAACGACCGTGTAAGAACCATCGAGGTGAACCATCCTGAGGGCTTCCCTGATGTAATCCTCCCGTGGATCGGCCTTTCTGACGGTCCTTATCTCGTTCCAGGGGGCCCTTTTGAAGTTCCCGGAGTCTATTATGGCCTCAAGTTCCGCCTCCATATCGGGTGTGTAGGCCATGCCGTTACTCTGCCAGACCTTTATTCCGTTGTATTCCGGCGGATTGTGGGAAGCGGTTATTGTAACGCCCGCATCGGCACCGTAGAGCTTTATGGCGAAGCCCGTGAGGGGTGTTGGGGCCAGGCCGATGTCAATAACGTCAACGCCAGTGCTGAGAAGACCGCTGATAAGGGCATTTTTGAGCATCTCGCCACTCGTCCTCGTGTCCCTTCCAACGACAACGGTTCCACCATTGAGGTGGGTACCCAGGGCCATTCCCACCTTCAAAGCCAGCTCAGGCGTCAGCTTTTCGTTGACGACCTCCCTGATTCCGCTGGTTCCAAAGTACTTCCCCATTCCAACCACCGCCGGATTGTTTGGGGAAAGTAAAGTGGAAGGGATATAACGCTTTCGTCACTTCTTTTCGAGCCTGTATATGCCCACGCTGACCCTGTAGGAGTCCGCGTTGAGCGGAGCCTTGTAGTCGACCCTGACCTGGAAGGGCCTGCTGGAGCCGTAGAAGAGGCTGTTTCCCTCAGACTCTGTGAGGACGTTGCCATCCTCGTCGAGTATGACTATTTTCTCCACCCTTCCCTCACTGCTCGCGTTGATGTAGTATTTTCCAGCGGGAAGAAGATGTGAGAGGTAGAATACGTCACCGCTTACCGTTTCGGTCTTCACCTCTACTGGAACCTTGTCGTAGGTGGTGTTGTAGTAGTACTGCATCCCGAAGATGCCCGCGATTCCCAGAACAACAAGCAGGAGGAAAGCGGCGGCCAGTTTTTTAATCAAACCCATTTTTTCACCCCCTATCACCGCTGAGCTCGATAACGTCAATCTCCCCCGCGAACTCCTCAGGCGAGAGCTCTCCGGAGAGGGCTTTAAGGAGGGCATCGCTGGGAACTGAAACGCTCACGTTTCTCTCGCCGAGGTAGACTATCTCCACCTTCTCAACCCACGGTGCATCTTCGAGGATTGCCAGGCTCATCTTGGCGTAGTCCCTCCAGAATGAATCCCCGTCTGCAAGATACTCGAGGGAAACGCTCGCGGTGTCGTTCGTAACGGTTACGCTGTGGACGAGAACGTCGAAGAGGCCCAGGTCAGTCTCAATCCTGAACTCAGGCCTTCTAATGTCCTCGAAGGTGGCGTTGTTGAGGTTGCCATCCTTGACGGTCAGCGCGATTACAGGCTCGTCGTCAAAGTAGGCCTCTACCCTGATGTTCTCGGAGCCGTTTTTATGAGCTCTCTCCGCGAGGGTATAGGCCCTGCCGAGGAGGTCCCCGTCAATGACGCCTGTCTCGAAGCGTATTACCGTCCAGTTGCCGGAGTTAATCACACTCACGTTCCCTGCTAAGTCCATGCCCGTTCCATCCGAGGGGGTTTCCGTTGCGGTGGAGGTCTCCCCGAGGTTATCCGTCACGTTCTTGGCGGTATCTATAACCCGCTCAGGACTGATATCGTCGGGAACGTGAAAGTCCCCGTTGAAGTAGATGTAGCCGCCTATTAGGATGAGAAGGAGGAGCAGGAGCTTACCCTTCATATTACCCCCTCCTCGTAGAGCTTGTTGAGGTAGAACCTCACCCTCGCCTCCTGGTTCCTGAAATCACCCTGGGAGTTTCTGTTCATCATGTTGACGCGGTGCATTCCCGTTGTGGTGTCGCCTATCTCCTCGACCGTGTTCCTGATGATGTCCCTGTACTTCAGCCCGGCCCTCTTGTAGCGGAGGGCTATTTCAGCTGTCTTCTCGAACTCCCAGCGGTAGTCCTGGGCGAGCGTCTTCTTTATGGCGACACCCATCGAGTTGAGGATAAGCTCTATCGGCTTCGTTTCGACGCTGGAAGGGACGGCGTTTCTGTAGGGCGAGAGGGCCTTCTCGCGGTTCTCTATGTCCGACATGCCGTTGTAGAGCGACGCGCTTTTCTCGTCCACGTGGAGGTCCTTGGCGGTCTTTCTCACCAGTTCGTCGTCCGAGAAGACGTTGATGTCCTTGTCGGCCTTGAAGTAGTCCTTGAAGAGGCCCAGCGGTTTTGGCAAGTAGTCCGCCACCCTGTCTATGAAGGAATCAAGGACCCTGTTGCCGTAATATTTGGCCTTCCAGCCGAGGGCCGTGCCATCGTCGGTGTGGTCGGCCTTTGAGTTGACGAGCCTGATGACCTCTCTCCCGGAGGTTTCGATGACTAGGAAACCACCCCAACTCCGGCCGAGTTCTCTGAGCTTCTCTTGAGTGGTTTTCATCCTCTCCGCCGCGTCGGGGTTCAGTTCAGGGGGCTCAAAGTGAGACTCCCCATTCCCCGGTACCTCCACGGAGGAGTTCACCGGAACCCTCACCGTACTGTTTGGGATTCGCTCAAGGTAAATGTTGAGCAGAATCGGGGCGAGACCTTCGAGGTTGCAGGCGGTGGTTCCCTCGACGTAAACAGCCTTTGCCATGACCCAGTAGTGGCCGTTAACCAAAGCTTCGTATGTGTGTTCAATGGACACGAACCTGTACCCATCCAGGTACTCCCTGCCGTGAACGGTTCTCAAGTCGGCGTAGTTTGAACCCGTGGTGAGCTCGTAGTGGACGTACTCCCTTCCTATTTCCTCCCCCACGGAGTTCGTCAGGACGTATTCCCTGTCCGTGTAGTTCTTGGCGATTTTGATGAACCCTTCGAACTGCTCAACGGCGCCGCTGTCGTTGTAGTAATTGACCAAAACCTCCACGTAGTTGGAGCTGTCCTTGGTATGGTTTGCGCACATGAAGTCTTGATAAAAGAGGACGTAGTTGAAGTTGGTGCTTCCCCCGCTGTAGGTGAGAACCAGCCCCAGGGACCTCGCCTCCTCCCTGGTTATTGAGGGTAGTTCCTCCGGAAACTGGGAAGCGGAAACTGGAAGGGCCAACAACACGATAATCCCCACGAGGGGGGCGAGTTTTTTCAACATCCTACCGACCTCCCAACAAATCCAGAAAACGCCTCGCGGACCTGAGGGATGGTAAAGCTAACCCAAAGGTGAGGGCAAATTTAATAACCGAGTCAAGACCTCAAAGCCCGTTGGGTGTTTTCCGGACATTCAATCACATCCCGGCAAAACCATCTCGCGGAAGAGAAAAGCGGGACAGGTCTTGCGTTTTTACGGCAGCTAATTACGCATTAATGGGTAATAAGCCTTTCGGAAAAGAAAATTCGAGCGAAAAGAAAGTCAAGTTAAAGATTTTCGAGAGCGAAGATTTTTCGCGAGCTCAACGAGTTTCCTTGCCCTCTCCGGAGAAACCTCGTTCTCGACAATTCCGTCCCGCTTTATCCAGGTCCCCACGATAAAGCCATCCGCATGATTCCAGAGTTGGGGCAGATTCTCGTAGGTTGTCCCCGAGCCAACTACCACCGGAACGGGAGAGATTTTCTTCGCGAGGGCCAGCTTTTTCAGGTCAACGGGTTTTCCGGTTGCCTTCCCGCTCACGACGATGGCATCGGCTAAACCGCGCTCAACGGTATCGCGTATAGCATCCTCAAAGTCGAAGAAGTGAACCGCGTGCTTGACGTGCACATCCGCGAAGACCCTGATCCCGCTTGGGAGGAGTTTCCTCAGCCTTGCAAGTTCATGGGCGATGCCCTCGATGATTCCCTGGTCCGTGTAAACCACACCGCTCAGCACGTTCACCCGTATGAAATCCGCTTTTATCGCGTAGGCTATGGAGTAAGCCGCTATCCCGTCGTTTCTCAGAACGTTTATTCCAACCGGAACCGAAACCTCGTCACGGATTGCCTTGGCCACAGCCGTAAAGGATGCAACGGTCGTCTTATCCACGTATTTTGGAAACGGCACGTCGCCGAAGTTTTCAACCATAATCGCATCGAAACCCGCTTTTTCAAGCGTTCTGGCGTCCCTGAGAGCTGACTCAATCACCGTCCCCAGATCGTCGCCGTAGAGGTAGGAGCCGGGGAGCGGCTTCAGATGGACCATCCCTATGAGGGGCTTTCTACCAAAGTCCATACCAATCACCGGATTAAGAACGCACATCCCCAGTTAAGGGTTTTGGCGGGTGAAGATTTACAGTCATGAAAAGCTTTATATAACACACCGATGAAGGGTTTCTGTCATGAGGGTTCGTAAGTACGTAACCTTCTCGTTGATGATCCTGATCTCGCTGCTCATGGCCTCCGCCCTTCTGAGATCGGTTCCCGAGTTCGCCCCCTCTCCCGTCCCGATCGAGGATCTGCTCGCCAGGAATTCCGGAAACGGTACTGAACCGACAGGATCTTCCCCCGCACCCAATGGAGAGCCGGAACTCAGCGTCACCGGGGCGGCCCACATCCATTACCTCCGCACCGCGGTTTACTCCATTTACGTGAACGGGAAGTGGCGGGAGGGAAACGCCACCAGGATCCCCTCGGGGATAATCGCGAGGCCCGAAATAACAGTTCCCCACCACGAGGAAACAGACACCGTGACCGTTGTCTCATCAGTTCCGCTCAAAACCCTTCCAACGGCCCTCCACACGGTCCGGGTCGAGGCTCCAGGGGTTAGTGCCCTCCCGGAGTACGATCTCTTCCAGACGGCCACGAATGTTACATTCTACCGGTTCAGGGCGATTACTTATACCTTCGATCCCCCCTATCTCCTCAACCTCACGGCCGGGAACCTCACCGATTACCTCAACGCCCCGAACGACCGGGACCTCGCGACCCTTGCCATGAGGATCACACTGGGGGCGAAGTCCGACTACGAAAAGGCAGAAAGGATAATGTACTACCTTACGGGAAACTACGCGCTCAACGAAAGTGTCGCACCTCCCAACAACACCGACCGGCTTCGTTGGTTCCTCTTCCACTCGAAGACGGGAAGCTCCTACGACTTCGCCACGGCCTTCGTCCTGCTGGCCAGGCTGAACGGCCTTCCCTCGAGGCTCGTGGAGGGATTCGGGATAAACGCCACTCCTGAACCGCAGAGAATCACCGGAAAGAACCGCCTCTACTGGGCGGAGGTATACTTCAGGGGCGCGGGCTGGCTGACTTTCGACCCCATCAACGACTACACGAACGTTTTCCGGCCCTTTGAAATCAAGCTGGAGGAGAACGAGTTCACGGTACCCATTAACGGGAGCGTCCTTCTGAGGGTGCACTTCCTGGACGTTGCAAGCGGACTTAACGCCACCCTCCGGATCACCGACTGGACCGGACGGGAGCTCTTCACCACCACCCGTCCCGGGACCTTCGAAATCCCCGTGGGGCCATTCAAAAGACCCGGGAGTTACGCGCTCTTTGTCAACGCCTCCGCCCGCGATGGTTCGACGGTTGTTCTTCCGGTAAGGGTGAACGTTATCGGCAGGGCGGCCGTCTACCCCGAAGGGGACTGGATTATCATGAGGTACGGTGAGACCACCAGGGCTCTGATTCGTGTGAGGGGACTGGAATCGGTTGCGGTGTCCTCGGACTCCCCCCTCGTTGCCGGCACGCTATACCTCTCCTCGGATCCAAAGGACACGGGGGTCCTCGTTGTCTTTTTGACCGGGAACAGAACCCCTCCCGGATGGCAGAGGGTCGTGCTTGAGCTCAGGGGCAAAGAAGAGAACCAAACCGTCGTCCTTCCGGTCCTCATCGTTGACCCGCCCGAAGTTGACCCGGTTCTTCCCGTGAGGCTGATGGGTGGAACAGGTTTCGAGATCTCAGGAACCGTCAGGGGACGAGAGTCCGGCCACCCCCTGGAGAGCGGCCTGGTCTACGCTACCATAGAGAGCGACAGGCTCCACCTCCTGGGAGTCGGAAAGGTCAGCGGCGGGAGGTTCTCTTTCAACGCCACCGTTCCGACGGAGTTGCCCGGGGGACGGTTCATCCTCGGGGTGACATATCTTCCCCCCGCCGGCGTCCCGGGGGATGGTTCATCCTCGGGACAGGTCATCGTGATCGGGCTTACAGAGATAACCGTCCCCGAAGAGGTGATCGCCCCTCCAGGAAACGTGACGGTGACCGGGATTCTCCGCGGACGGGATGGGCACGGGATAGCGAACGCGACGATAGGGTTCCTCCTCGATGGAGCTCCTGCCGGGGAGCTGAGAACATCCCCAGGAGGAACGTTCCGCGTCACTGTGCCGGTGGCGGGCGTGGAAGTTCATAGATTGGGGTTCCTCTTCAACGGGACCGACTTCTACGCCGGGAGCTCGGCCCTGACTGTGGTGAGGACGGTGAAGCTCAAACTCCCGAAAGAGATCAACGTCACCCTGGGAAGTCCCCTTAACCTTAGGGGTGCCCTCGTCGGTGTGGAAAACGCAACGCTGAAGGCCTACATCTTCCCCGACAGGGAGTACAGGGTGAGGGTTGAGAACGGGAGCTTCTCAGTTGTCATCGAACCCTTCCCGACTGTCGGGGAGAGAACGCTCGAGTTCCGCTCCGGGGCCCACATCCTGGGGAGGATCGTTCTGAGGGTGGTCTCTCCTGTGGAGATAAGGCTCCTCGGGACCGAGAGGGAGGACGATTCCGCCACGTTAAGGCTGGGGGTATTCAACCGCCTAGGAGAACCTGTCCCGGGGATGAGGCTGGTGGTGAGGACAGAAAACCTCACTGAAGTCTCGACCACGAACTCCTCTGGGATTGCGATCGCCAGGATCCCCGTGGGGGAAGACGCGGAGGTGCTCAACGTGACCGTGATTTTTGAGGGGAGCGGCTACTACCTCCCCGCGAGGGCATCCTTCAGGGTACCGCTCCACGGGGAAGGCGGACCCTGGGGTATCGCCGCGGTAATCGGTCTTCTCCTGGCAGTTTACGTCGCCACCCGCAGGAAGAACCCGGGGGTGGGGAATTCCCCGACGGTGGCGTTTCCGGATGGCGTTCCCGTCTACCGGGAGGGGGAAAGGATTGAAGTAACGGCCGGTTGCGACGGAGCCGAGCTGCTCGTCGACGGGCATTCCCTCGGGGTGGGAAGGAAATTCACACTGGTTCTTCCGGCGGGTGAGCACTGGGTGGAGGTCCGGTGCAGAGGGAAAAGCGAACGGGTCAGGGTGGTGGTCGTGAGGGACTACGCAGACGCCGTCGGGATGTTCTACGAGAGATGCCTCCTCCCGTGGGCGGGAAACCTCGGGCTGGATGTGGAGAAGATGACCCCGAGGGAGATAGCCGGGGCCCTCGCGGAGAAACTCTATCCCCCAAAACCCCTGGACATAATTACAGGGACGTTTGAGAGGGCCAGGTACGGGACGGGGGGACTCTCAAGGGGAGACTTCATCAGGTTTTACAGGGCCCTCCTCGAGCTGGTGGGGGGTGAGTGCGTTGTTTAAGCCAGGAACGGGTAGGATGATCCTTTACGCGGGAATCGCTATGGCTGCCTACGTCCTATCCCTGGAGCTCGGGACGTTTCCTGTCTTCGCCTCCGCCCTTGTCCTGGTGGCATTCCTGATAGTGGCAGACCTGGTTGGAAAGACCCCCGGAAGGTTCCTGAGGGTGTTCGGTATTTCCCTTGCATCTGCCCTCATTCTCCCGGAAAACTGGAGCTCCCTGTGGGAGGCGTTCCTGGGAACCGGACTCGTTCTCCTGGCACCTTCCCTCAAGAACCGTGCAAAACTCGTCCGTGGACTTGGCCTCCTAATGCTCCTCCACGGTGTTTCGGGGCTCCCCCCTGTGGGGGGCTATTCCAGGGTTTTTCTCTACACAGGGATCTCCCTCTTCGTGGCCTACGCTCTCTCCGAGCTGGGAATCCGGTTCTTTGAAGAAAACGCTCTGGGGTTCGGGATTCTCGGCGGACTGTTCGGACTCTACGCCTCGATGGGGGGCACGCTCCTGGAAACCCACCCTGAACTGGTCTTCTACGCCGAGTGGCTGATTCTCTTCCTTGGCGTTCTCATCGCGGGTAACATCGTGTACTCCCTCGTATCAAGAACGGATCCCGAGGAGTACCTCCTCCGGCTCTGGGAGGAGGGACGACCCTTCGACCCCGAGCTGAAGGCCATCGAGAGGGCCGTGCAGGAGTTCGTGATTCGGGGCAGGAGGGGACCGCTTGTGGCCTTCCTCGCCTACTACGGCGGAAGGCTCTTCGGGACGAGGGCGGAGTTCGAGGAACTGGTATCGAGAGTGGCGGACTACGAACCCGAAAAAACCTCCCCTCTGACGCCGGCCTGGATACGGCGAAGGCGCGAGCGGGCGGAGTTAGCAAGAAGGATGAGAATCGTCGAAGAAGTTCTCCACGAGCTCGAAAAACTCCTTGGAAGGGGTGGGGAGAGATGAAAAAGAGGCTCGTTGGCTACCTCATCTGGGCGATCCTCGTCGGGGTGGCCCTCCTCTCCCCGGGAATGATCGTGCTGGCGGCGGTTCCCCTCACGATACTCGCGGTCGGCACTCTAATGGACCCACCGGGGGACATAAGGGTTGAGAGGAGCCTCTCAAGGGAGAAAGTGCGTCAGGGGGAGGAGGTCGAAGTGAGGGTGAGGATCAGGGCCGGGAGGGGAATTGGAACCCTCGTCGTCAGGGATCGTCTTCCCGGAAGCGTTGAGGTTGTGGAGGGGAGCCCGGTGGGAACCTTCTTCAAGGGCAGAAAATCCCTCCAGGTGGAGTACTCCTATCGGCTGCGGCCCCTCAGGGGCGGTGCCCATACGCTTCCGGGGAGCGAGGTTATTGCCGAGAATCCTCTGGGAACCAGACACTTCTGGGGGATTCCCGGGGAGAAGCTCAGGATAAGGGTGATCCCGGGTGAAAGGGCCGGGGTGGAGATGCAAAGACCCCTCCCCAGGAGGGTCCTCAACCGGTGGACGCGATCAATGGAGTTCCGCGAGATAAGGCCCTACCTCCCCGGGGATCCCATGAAGCTGATAAACTGGAAGGCCACGGCCAGGCTGGGTGAACCCCTGGTCAACGAACTGGAGGGCGAGGTGAGGGAGGCCGTTCTGTTCATCCTTGACTCGAGAACCCTTATGATACCCGGGGAAGGGGTCAGCCCCTACGACGTCGGAGCGGCGCTGGTCATCGCCCTGGCAAGGTACCTCCTCGGCAACGACCACCATGTAGGGCTCTACATTCTCGGTGCCGGTAGATTCCTGCCACCGGCAACGGGTCGGGAGAGACTTCGGGGCATCGTGGAGGCAATGGCCGGGGCTGGCCGGGAGGTTGACGAGACCCTTCCCGATGTGATCGAGAAACTGAGGGGAACGCTCACGCGCCGCACTCCACTCGTGATCTACGTCTCCAACATCCTCGAAGGAACGAAGGTGGAAACCAGAAAGGGACTCGTGACCGCGAGAGTGCTCACAGGAAGACGACCGATTCTGGTGGACGTTTCACCGGACCACGGGGACCCAATGATCGAGCTCGAAAAGAGGGCCATCCTGGGTGAACTCATGGAAACGGCCCGCGTCATCCGCCTGGGATCCAAAGGAAAGGAGGGATCTTCGTGAAGTTGGCCCGGGTGAAATCACTCACCGTTGCCTCGGCGGTCGCGCTGGTGGGCCTTGCGTACTCCAGCATCTTCGGGCCATGGATGGCCCTCGCCTCGGCCCTTCTCATCGCTGGCCTTTTCCTCTCCAGCGGTTCAGCGGGGGGGAGCGTTCTGCTTGCGACCCTTCTCTACACGGTTCCCTACACCCTTGGAACCTCAACCCTTCTGGCGGCGGCCTTCCCCCGGGTACACGAGTCCCTGGCCGAACCCGTGCTTTCGAGCCCATACTTTTCCTCCATCATCCCGGTACTGGTGCTGATTACCCTTAGCGTGACTGTGGACTATGTGGAGAGGCTCGAGAAACTGGAAGGGCACTTTGGGAGAGCCTTCAGCCGGAACCTGTTTCCAGGACTGGCGGCGATACTAACATCCCCCATCGTAGCAGTCGCCATCGTGTTCTTCGGCCTGAGAATCGCCCTCCCCGGTGGCGTCATCCTGCTTCCAATAGCACTCCTTCTCCTAGGGATAGTGCTCTCCACTCCATGGGAGTGGCGCCCCAAGAAGATACTCGTGGCTGTGGACGTTTCGGAGGAGGGAAGGGTTTTGGTTGAGACGCACAACGGCAGGAAAGCGATCCCGGTGAGCGGTTTCTTCCTGGCGGAGTGGGGGACGGCGAGGGTCGAGCTTGAGCTCGATGAGAGGCCGGTGAGGGTTATCTTCGCAGGAGCGGGGGATGAGAAAATTCTCGAACCGGTGGCCCGGGGTGTTGACGGGGAGACCCTCTACCTCCTCTACCGGGCTGGAGGGAGGGGAGAGACAAGCTTTTAAGCAGACAACTCAAACCCGCCCCATGTTCACCGTAATAACCCGGGCCAGAAAAGATGCCAAGGCCCTCCAGTACCTCAACGAGAGGAGCTACGGCGGTTTTTTGAGTGTGGAGAGCCTCGGCGGGGGAAGGCGGAAGGAGGAGGTCATCGAGAACCTTGAAGAAGTTCTCCGGAAGCCGTACATCCCGATCCTGCTCCTCGGCGAGAGCGAGAGAGACCTCATGAAGGAACTCCTCCCGATCCTGAGGGAGAGCGGAAAGCCCTTCTACGCGAGGCTCTTGAGGACGAAACGGGTAAGGAACATGCGGACGGACGAGCTCCACGCCAACCTGGAGGAGATAAAGGCCCGCTTTCGCCTCGGAATCGAATGGGACGGTGCTTACAAGCTCAACCCCGAGAATCCCTTCGGAATCGAAATCCATCCCGATTACGACGTCTACCTGGCACTCGGCGAGGGTTTCAGAAGGGCCATGAGGTCAATTCTCAAAGTTGAACTCGGCGAAAACTCCCTCGTTCTGAGGAAGTTGATGAACCAAGAGGTCTATTTCTCAGGACCGAACAGGGTCGCCGAGGTCAGCAAGAAGCTCGGCTTTCCTACGGAGGTCCTCTGGAGGTGCCCGTGCACGGAGGACGTCCCCCTCGAATCCATCCTGAAAGCCAACGAGGGATACATAGAGACCTTCGCCGGGGCGAGCAGGGCTTTCCTGGAGAGGTTTAAGGACTACGACGTGGTCGTCCCCTGGAGCGGCGGCAAGGACTCCACCGCTGCTTTAATCCTCGCGAGGGAGGTCTTCGGCAGGGTACGGGCGGTCTACGTCAGGATGGAGTATGAGATGCCGGGGACGGACGAATACGTGGAGGAACTGGCGAAAAGGCTCGGCGTCGAGCTGATAAAGGTCGAGGTTCCGATGCCCATCGAAAGGTTCGGCATGCCGACCCACTCCAACAGATGGTGCACGAGGATGAAGGTCGAAGCCCTATACAAGGCCGTCGAAGACCTCGAGAGGCCCTTACTGGTGGTCGGTGACAGGGACGGGGAGAGCGCGAGGAGGAGGCTCAAGCCACCGGTCGTGGTGAGGAGAAACGACATCCTGGGCGAGTTCATCGAGGTCATGCCCGTGAAGTTCTGGAGCGGGCTCATGGTCCAGCTCTTCATCCTCTTGAGGGGCTTTGACCTCCATCCCCTCTACTACGCGGGCTTCTACCGGCTGGGATGCACTGTTTGTCCGAGCCTGGCGGAGTGGGAGGTCGAGCTGCTCGATAACCTTGGGATGCTTCCGGATGTGATGAAGAGGAGGTCTAACCCCTCCTCCTGAACACTACCGTCGCCACGATCAGCAGGAGAACAGCAGGGGCGATGTAGGGGACCGGGTTCGTCCCGATCGGGCTGTGGACGACCGTAGTCGTGGGGCATACCGGCGGTTCCAGTGTGAGTACCACGGTCCTGCCACCGATCCCGTAGAGGGTGACGTTGAGAGGTTCCAGCTTTTCCCAGGGCAGGCCGCGGTAGAGTCTGACCGAGAAAACAGTTCCGTTCGGAAGGGGAACAACGGTGAAGTAGTAGCCCCTCGATGACCTCAGGAGCGGCCTAGGTTCGGCAAGCTCGGAGATGTTGCCCCGTATCCAGAGCTGGCCCCTCAGGTTCGTCCCGTTGATCACGACCAGCGCGGGAACGTCGTTTCCGGAGTAGTAGCGGAGCTTAGCCGGGTTGCTTCTCTTTCCATTACTCTCGACAGTGACGTTCACCCACGCGGAGGAGGTTTCGACCTTTGGAACGCGGACGAGTATAGCTGTGGAGTTCCAGGAGAGCACCTCCGCTTCTCTGCCACCAACGATAACCCTCCCACTCTCCCCGAAGCCGGCGCCACCGATGAGGATTTCCTGGCCAGGCCGGGCCGTGGAGGGGGTTAGAGAACCGATGAGCGGCCTCTCCTGCGGGCGCTCGATGTGGAAGACGTAGAAGCCGTCCTTCTGGAGAGTCAGCGTAGCCGTCCCGTCCTTTACAGCCATCTCGGCATTGTAGAGGGCATCGCGATAAACCCCGTCCGGCCAATCGAGGTTTAATGTGAGGTCCCTCGGGGAGCCTTTGTTCATGGTGACGAGGAGTTTATGCGCCCCAAAGGTCCTCTCAAAGGCCCAGGTGGAGTAGTTGGCATAGAGAGTTCTGAAGTTGCCAAACGCTAAAGCGTCGTTGATCTTCCTAAGCTCCGCAAGGGTTCTAATGATGCGCGCCGCCTCGGTGGTGTTATTGAAGACCATCATCGGCCTGTTGTAGGGATCGCCCTTCCCGTCCCTGCTCACGAGGTAGCTCTCGTCGCCGTAGTAGATAACCGGGATTCCGGGGAGCGTCATCGTCAAGGCGAGGGCCATGTGGAAGCGCTCCATTTTGTCCCTCCTGTCTGCCATGTTGAGGAAGCGGACCAGATCGTGGCTGTCGAGGAAGTTCACCTGCTTGTTCGGGTAGACGAAGAGGGAGTAGTAGGAGGAAAGCTCCTCCGAGAGGTCCTTCAGACTGCCGAGGAAGGCGAAGGTTCGCGCCATATCACCCCTGATGGGAATCGCGAGGAGGGGTGAGACGTTGGAGTAGCGGTAGAAGTCGTAGAGATCCGCGGTTCTGTCAGTGGAGAGGGCATAGTACTCGCCGTAGATGAAAAGCGGCCTCTCCGAGTAGAGGCGGAGGTAGAAGCTCTCAAGCCAGCCGAGGTCCATGTGCTTGGCTGCATCTATCCTGAAGCCGCAGGCGCCGTTCTCGACGAAGAGCCTGGCCCCATCCGTTAAGTAGGAATCCACCCAGGGGTTGAGCTGGTTGAAGTCGGCTAAACCGTAGAGGTTCGCGTACTTGAGCTGGAAGCCGCGCCACTCCTTTATGTCCCCGTTGTGGTGGTATACCGCCTCCCTGCTTCCGGTGTATGGGTTGAGCCTTGCCTTCTTGGCGTCCTTGTAATAGTCGGTGACCTTCGTCCCATTGTCATAGAGGGAGCCGAACTCTCCGTCGGTAGCCGGGCCGGCGTGGTTGGGCACGTAGTCAACTATCACGCAGATTCCCCTCTTTCTCGCTTCCTCAGTTAAACGCTTGAAGTCGCTCCAGTCCCCGAAGTGCTCCTCTATTCCCTTGTAGTCCCGCGTCCAGTAGCCGTGGTACGGGGCGCTTCCGGAGGCCATCCTGTTGATGTTGTCGTCCAGCGGGGAGACCCATATCATAGAAACGCCGAGGCTTTTGATGTAGTCGAGCTTATCGATGAGACCCTCAAGGTCGCCGCCCCAGTAGAGGCGGTAGTTCCTGTGGTTCGAATCGTAGAATGGATCGTCGTTGCTCTGATTGCCGTCGTAAAAGCGGTCGATCATGACCTGGTAGATTACGCCCCTCTCTGGGACCATGTAAGTATGGGCAGACGCCAGCGGGGATAGAATGAGTAAAGCAAACAGTAGGGCTACTGGACCCAAGCGCCTTCCCAAACCATATCACCGAAGGTGATAAAGAAGGGGACTTATAAACCTCACGGCACCGGGATTTTGGCGCCTATGATCCCCTCGTCCGCGGCCTTCGGAACCCTGGCAACGTAGCCATCACCGGAGTGTTCGATGGAAACGATGGTCGTGGACACCTCCCTGAAGACGTGATAGCCCCCACAGGAGGGATCGCTTTTAACGACGTCCGCGTTGATGAAGTAAACCGCAATACGATCCCTTCTCCCGACGAAGGTCGAGATGTTCCGTAAGAGACGGAGAAGCTCCCTGCCCTGAAGACCCAGAAAGAACTTGTAGAATCCCAAAACTGGATTGAGGACGAACTTACCCCCGGAGACCTTAGCGTAGACCCTTTCGTAGTACTCGGTGTCGAGGAAGTGCTTGTCAACGTCAACGCTCCCGACCACGTTTCCGGCCTTCCAGCGGCCGCCTATCTTTATGACCGGAACCGAGGAGATTTTTCCAACGTCCTGGGACCTGACTTCAAGCCGCGAGAGATACTGGGGAAAGGTATCGAGGACATCATCCACGACAACCGGGATACTCCTCTTCTCCGCCCACGCAAGGAGCTTCGAGAAGAGGATCTCAACCGGAAACTCTGAAGGGTACTCAACCAGAACCGTCTCACCGGGAACGAGGTGCGAGAACAGGTCGAAGACGTCTTTTACAACCATCCGCCATCACCATGGACAGTTAAGTCCCCGGATATATAAAACTAGCGAGGGTTACACAACCCTGGCCACGACCAGAACGCGGGGAGAAACGAAGTCCCCCAGGCGGACGGGGTTCCTCCCAACGGCGGTTATGGACTTCAGAAGCTCGAAGACGTTTCCGGTGAGCATGTTATCGCGGAAGGGCTTAACATCACCTTTCTCCACGACGTAGCCGAGTCCTATGGTGAGAGAGAAGTCCCCGCTTACCGGGTTGGCCGTATGCTCGCCGAATACCTCTTTGATGACGACCCCCTCGAAGTCCTCCAGTGATTCCTTTCCCTGTTCAACGACGAGGTTGCTCGTCCCTATGCGCGGCTTAGTCCTGAAGTCCCTGACCGCGTTGCCGGTGCTCTCCATTCCGAGGAAGGAGGCGTAGGTGTGGTCGAGGAGGAAGGATTTGAGAACGCCGTTTTCAATGAGAACCGTCCTCTGACCGGGAACGCCCTCGCCGTCGAAGGGATAGCTCCCGGAACCGGCCGGAAGGGTGGCGTCGTCGAGGATGGTCAGGCACTCGCTTCCCACCTCTTCACCAGGCGATGAGAATCTGCTCCTCCCGAAGTAGACGCTGTCGCCAAAGACGTTCTCGAGGAATATCGAGAGAACAGAATGAAAAGCCCCCGGCTCGAGTAGGACCTCCCCGGAGTGGCCATCAATCGGCTTCGCCCTCGCGCTAAGCTCCGCATCGTGGAGGGCCTCGCGGATGCCTTTTTCGAGTTCCCCGAGGGGTGGGAGCAAGCGGTAGGACTGGTAGTGGGAGCCCGTCCCTGTGCCGAGGACCGCGTAGACGGAAACACTCATTCCCGTCGAGCGATCCTCCAGCTCAACACCGTTGGAGTTCAAGAGACCGCGGGCATTCACACCGAAGGCGAGGGAACCTGAGAGGGTAGCATCGCCTTTGAGTTCAACCATCAGTCCCGCGAAGTCGGAGGCCAATGAATGGGCCTCCTCAAAGGACATCTCCTCTATCCTGCGGTCGTAGAGGTTCTCAACCTTAGCAGGTTTTCCGGGTTCGGGAAAACCAACAAAGGGGACCTCACTCACCCTCGCCAGCTTAATGGTTCTCTCCACGAAGTCCTCAAGGGTTTTCCTGTCGTGGTTCAGGCCGGTGATGTAGGAGAAGCCGAGTTTATCCCCGTAGCCAATCCTGAGACCTATCCCGGAGTAGAACTTCCTCTGGGAGCGCTCAAGGCTCTCGCGCTCTATCCTGAAGGAGCTCACAGTACCCCTCTCCCAGTAGATCTCCCATTCAACGTTCTTTCCATCGAGTATCGCGACCAGCCCGTCCATCATCGGCATCCCGCATAACTTCCGGCCGGAGCTTAAAAGGTATTCGAGCCGTTGGATGCTCCCCTTCCCATGACTTCAGAGGAGATTGAAGCGATGGGAAGTGTTAAGTGTCCCCTTGGGAACTAAGAAAGGTGGAACGATGATACGAAAGGTTTATCCTGTCGCGATGATTACCCTAATGCTCCTGGCGGGCGGGTGCATCAGCGGGCCCCGTGGGGACACCACTGAATCGCAGGTTATCCCTCCAGGCTACGGCGAGTTCAATGCCGGCAACATTCTCATCGGGGATGGCGAGGTCATGATAGACCACTACGGCCTGGCGGTTCCCGTAAACAGAACTGTCACCCTAAAGGGACTCGTCTTCGCCAGGGAGTATAGGGTCTCGTCCTCCAGCGGGGAAAGCACCACCGGTTACCACCGCGGAAAAGTGGAGCTCAAAGCCTACCTCGCCGATACGTTTGTCCGATACGCCTGGAACGGTCTGGAGTCGAGGCTTGAGCCGGTTTCCGAGCCGAAGGTCGAGATAAGGCCGGAAACTGTTGAGGTGGAACCCGGGAAGAACGGAACCTTCGAGGTGAGGATAGGCACATTAGGAGCAACTCCGGGAAAGACCTACTACCTCTACATCGTCGCCTTCGGTGAGGACGGCTGGAAGGGCTGGGCGGTCGTTGAAGTAAAGATAGAAGGAAATGAAACGTTAACCTCTCCCTAGCGCATGCCCCCAACCAGAGCCCTCGTGAGGACGTGCGGCCCCCCATCATCAACGGGAACGACCTGTCCCTTGCCGCAGTAGCCGGGGAACTCGATTCTTGTATCGTCTCCAATCGCCCTGATGTTCTTGAGCACGTCCAATATCTTCCCCGAGAGGGCAACATCCCTCACCTGCGCCTTTATCTCGCCCTTCTCTATGATGTAGCCCTCCTTGGCTCCAAAGGTGAAGGTTCCCCCTGCCGTATCAACCTGGCCGCCCTTGTCTCCAATCATGTAGAGGCCGTTCTCGACCTCCTCGAGCATCTCGTCAAAGCTCCAGTCGCCTGGCTCGACGTAGGTGTTACCCATCCTCACGAGCGGCTGGTATGCATAACCCTGGGCCCTTCCGTGGCCGTTGGGCTCGAGGCCAAGCAAAGCGCTCGTCTCGCGGTCGTTGAGGTAGTTCGCTAAAATTCCGTCCCTTACCAGCTCGACGCGCTTTGCCTTAATCCCCTCGTCGTCGTATATGTAAGAACCGAACTTGCCCGGCAGGGTTGGATCGTCCACGACGTTCAGGCCTTCAACAGCTATCTTCTCCCCGAGCTTTCCGGCTAAGATGCTGTCGCCGTTCTTAACTGAATCGGCCTCGACTGCATGACCGAGGGCCTCGTGGATGAAGACGCCGGTGAGTTCCGGATCCATCACAACGTCGAACGTCCCTGAGGGCGGTGCCTGAGCGTGGAGGAGCGAGAGTGCCTTTTCCTTCACGAAATCCGTCCAGTGGGGGAGGTCTGTTTCCTCGACCAGCTCCCAGCCGGCGGTTCCACCGAAGCTCTTCCAGTAGGTCTGCATCCCGCCGTTCTCTCTGGCCGTGACCGAGAAGCCGAAGCGTATCCTCGGCACAACCGTCTCTATCTCGCTCCCGAGGGAGTTGAAGTAGAGCTGTTTCCTGACGCTGTCACCGTAGTAAACGGACCTGTTCGCGATTTTCTCGCCTTTGAGGAGCGAGTCGGTTTCCTTCACGAGGGCCAGCTTTTTCTCGACGTCGATTTCCGTGAATGGCTTTTTTGCTTTGATCTCGACGCTGTCAACGACGGGGTCTCCAGTGTAAATCCTGGAGTTTCCCTCCGAGAGCTTCGCTATCTTCATGGCCGTTTCTATGGCCTCCCCCGCCCTGCTCACATCGTTGGCGCTCGAAAAGCCCCACGCACCGTTGAAAGTCCTTACTCCTATCCCCACTTCCTCGTTGAGGGAGAATTCGTCAAGCTGGCCGTTAGAGGTCACGATGGCCGATTCAATCACCCTCTCGATGCGCATTTCGTAGTAGGATACGCCGTAGTGCCTCGCAAGTTCATCAGCCTTCCTCAGGAGGTTCTCCATTCCACCACCGGTGGACATAAAAGGGGTTCGCTTATATGAGTTCCGCGGAAACATGACCGGAGAGAGGAGAAGGGAAATACTCGCGACGATTCAGCGGAAGCCCGGAATAACCTTCAGGGCCCTGGCAAGGGAGCTGGGGCTCGGGATAGGTGACCTGCAGTATCACCTGGCGAGGCTCGAGAAGGAAGGCAGGGTGTTTTCAAGGAAAGTGGGAAGGAGACGCTACATCTTTCCGGGGAGAATGGAGGAAGATGCCCAGAGATTGCTCATAGCGATCTCCACAGAAACCCGGAGGAACATCCTGCTCCTTCTGATGAACCGCCCAATGATGCAGAAAGAACTCGCGGAGGCCCTCGGCATCAGCCAGCCAACGATCAACTATCATATGAGCGAACTCCTCAAGCTGGGGGTTGTGAGGGCGGAGAAGAAGGGGAGAAACGTGATCTACACGCTTGCATATGATCCTGAAACGGTGCTAAGGCTCGTGAATGAATACCGGCCCGGTCTGTGGGACAAACTTGCCGATGGTCTGATAGACCTGCTGGCTGGGGGTGGCTGGGAATGATGGAGCTGCTCCTCGCGATTGTGACGATGGTCCTTTCACTTCTGCTGGCCTGGGTGTCCTTCGTTGCCTATCGGAAGAGTCATCTGAGGCCCGCACTCTACCTTCTGATGGCCTTCATTCTCCTCGCCCTGAAGAAGGTGATAGAGGGCCTCAGTCTCGCCTCATGGATAGAGAGGGACGTTGGCGTTGTAACCGCCATCCTGGAGGTTATGGTGCTGGGTCTACTCCTCGTCTCGATGTGGAGGCGCTAGCGGACGATCATCACCGGCGGTTCGATGAGACCAACCACGTCCTCGAGGAGCGATCCTATCCTGGTCTTTCCGCTCCTCCCGTAGGCGCCCATCACGACGAGGGAGTACTGTCCGGAGTTGGCCTCCTCCAGGATTTTTTCCCTCGTTGGTCCTTCAACCACTCTGAAGGAGCAGTTGACGTTCTGTTTCTGGCAGAACTCGAGCAGGTTGACCATTATGTTTCTGATGCTCTTCTTCATGTCCCGCCAGATGGTCTCCTCGAACTTCTGGACATCCTTAAGATTTTCACTGACGAGACCAAGGTTGAAGGCCATCGCCTTGGCCTCTCTGCGGTCCAGTACCGAAAAGAGTATCACCTTTCCCCCCTTTCGCTTGACTATGGCTATGGCGTGAAGCGCCGCCTTCTGGCTCCACTTTGACCCGTCTATAAGCACGAGTACCTTCATGCCTCACACCCCTATGTACCTGACCCAGAGGATAGCCATTCCCGCGGCCACGGTGACGATCATCACGACTAAACCAACCTTCAGGAACTCCACAAAGCTGATCCTGATCCCCTCGCGCGCCGCTATTCCGATTACCACAACGTTCGCGCTCGCCCCTATGGCAGTACCGTTACCGCCGAGACACGCCCCAAGGGAGAGGGCCCACCATAGGGGGTAGATGTTCATCGAACTGCCCATCGCCTTTATCAGCGGGATCATCGCGGCAGTGAGGGGAATGTTATCGACTATTGCAGAGGCTATGGCCGAGAACCAGGTGATTATCACCAGGGCCTCCCCGGTGCTGTGTATATGCCCGGTCACCCAGCTCGCTATCCCGTTTATGACCCCCGTCTCAACCAGCGCCCCGACGAGGATAAATAGACCGACGAAGAAGAATATCGCCGTCCACTCCACCTTCTCCAGTATCTCGTCTGGCTCCATACCGCTCCATATCAGGAGAACCGAAGCTCCAAAGAGCGCAACGACTGCCGGCTCCAGACCGAGTTTGTCGTGAACGAAGAAGAGACCGATAACGGCCAGGATGACGATGACCGATTTCCTGAAGAGTGAATGGTCCCGTATGGCCTCCTCCTCGCGGAGGCTCTCTATAATGGACGTTATGCTGCGCTTCTTCTTCTCATCAACCCTCATCGCCCCGCGGTAGATCAGGTATATCAGGCCAAGTGAGAGGACCAGGTCAACGGCCGCTATGGGCCCCATGTTAACGAGGAACTCGTTGAAGCTCAGTCCCGCGGCGGAGCCTATCATTATGTTGGGGGGATCACCGATGAGGGTGGCGGTTCCACCGATGTTCGAGGCAAAGACCTCAGCCAGGAGGAACGGGACGGGGTTAACATCCATGAGCCGGGTTATGTAGAGCAACATCGGCGTAAGGAGCAGGACGGTGGTGACGTTGTCGAGAACAGAGCTAACAAGTGCCGTGACTAGTGAGAACAGAAGGAGAACTTTCATGGGGCTCCCCCTGGCGAGCTTTGCCGTTTTTATGGCTATAAACTCAAACAGACCGCTTTCCCTGGCGGTGTTGACTATGATCATCATTCCTATGAGGAGGAATAGGGTGTCCAGATCCAGGTACTCGGGGAGTTTATCCCAGGGGACGATTCGAATGAAGAGTATCAGCGCGGCACCGAAAAGCGCCGCAACAGTCCTGTGGACCTTTTCGCTTATGATGAGGGCGTATACTCCCAGGAACACAACAACGGCCACGAGCGTCGTAATACCCTGCTCCATGATCTCACCTCAGTAAACCATCGCCGGCTTCACGACGTGCTGGACTATCTTCATGACCACCGGACTCACCGGAGACGTCCTGGAGACCTCGGAGCCGTAGCTCCTGGAAACCACGAGGAGATCAAAGTCCCCCTCCTCCATCATGGTTATGACGTCGTCACTCTTGCTCCCTATGAAATACTTCCTCTCCACGCGGAGACCGAGCTTCTCAAGACGGGAGGCTATCTCCTCAGAGAGTTTCTTCGCAAACTCCAGCTTTGCCTTCCTGAGCTTTTCTGCCTCCTCCCGTCCAAGGGTCTGCTCTATTATCTCGAGGGTCTTCCTCTCGGAGATGTAAACGACCGTGACCGAGGCCCCCGGATAGGCGCTCAGGGTCTCGTAAACTCCCTCCGGAATCTCCCCCGAGAACCGATCAATGGGCATCAGAACGGAGCTGATCTCCGGGAGTACAAACTCCTCCGGAAGCAGGAGAAACTCGCGGTATCGCCTGAGTACCTCCTCGTACCTCTCACCCGCAATTCCGCGGAACTTCTTCTGGATGAGTCTGGTGAAGATGTCCATATCCCTCCCCACCCGGGGGAAACGGGGGAGTTTTTAAGGGTTTTGTTACACCTATCTAAAACATTAGAATTTACCGACGTTTAATTCGTGCGACCTCAATTTCAGGGATGAACCAAAAACGCTTTATTAATGCCCCCCAACCTGAAACCAGGTGAGAAAATGAAAAAACTGGCGGTACTGACGTTGGTTCTGATGCTGCTGGCACCCATTTCCGGTTTCACCGCAGCACAGTGCCCGGATGAGGGACACACGGTCGTTCTCAAGGCACCTGCCGTTTCGAAGACCTCCAGCGGCGAACTCATAGGCGTTGCGACCGACTTCGTCATAACCGTTGCCCCCGGAAGCGGCCACGTCTACGTTGAAACCTGGCCCCTGGCACAGGTGGACATGCAGGCCAGCGCGAGACTCGCCGCACAGGTCGCGGGCAAGGTTCTGGGAGTTGACATGGGAAAGTACGACGTTTTTATACAGGTGAAGGCGGACTCCCCGATCATTGGGGGTCCCTCTGCCGGAGGAACGATGACAGTGGGAATAATAGCGGCGCTCAAGGGCTGGCCCGTCAATCCAAAGGTTATGATGACGGGCATGATAAACCCGGATGGAACCATAGGGCCGGTTGGGGGCATACTGGAGAAAGCGGCCGCGGCCCACAGCGCCGGCGCGGAGCTGTTTCTAATCCCCGAGGGTCAGAGGATCCAGTACGTCCAGGAGACCCAGAAGAAGGAGATAGGCGGGGTCGTTGAGATACACACTCAAACCAGGAGAGTCGACGTGGTCGAGTACGCCAGGGAGCGGTGGGGCCTTCGGGTAATAGAGGTTAGGGATATTTACGAGGCAGTCTACTACTTCACAGGCCACAGGATACCGAGGCCCCGGGCACCCGCCTACATCAGGATAGATACCTCCTTCCTCAGGGAGGATGCGCTGAAGGACTACGAGAACACGAGCGTATACTACAATGAAACCCTTAGAAAGCTGAAGGACAGTGACGTCGGCTACGGCACCTACGCTACCCTCATGGAGGCCCTCAACGAGGCCAGAGCCATACTCAACGAGTCGCGGGAGGCCCTGTCCCGGGGAAGGTACTACACGGCCCTCAGCAGGGATTTTCAGGCGAGGATAATCATAAGGCACGTTGACTGGTACCTCGACGTTAAGGATCCGGGGGATGTACAGAGACTGCTCAGGATGACCCAGAAGGAGATAAACGCCTCCGAAAGGATCGTGGAGAGCGTTAAGATCAGGGGGATCACCATGCTACAGGCCGTCGCGGCCGCGGAGGAGAGGGTGGAACAGGCAAAGGAACTCCTCGAAGAAGCCTGGAAGTACTACTACTCCAACGACTACTGGAACGCCATAGGCGATGCCGCATACTCCTACGAGAGGGCAAAGACATCCGTCTTCTGGACCCGGCTCGGCGAGAGGTTCGCGGGCGGACGGGAGATAAGCAGGGAGACCGTGAAGGCAACCGCCCGTGAGTACATAGACGAGTCCAGCCTGATCGTAACTTACATAGAGTCAATGTACGGCAGCGTGGGCGGGGATCTGAGCGACAGCATCGTCAGGGCGGAGCAGTACTATGAGGACGGAAAGTACTCGGCGGCGCTGTTTACGGCAATGGAGGCACGGGTCAGGGCCCAGGTGTTCCTCGATACCCTCGGAATAGACAACTGGACCGTTCTGATGGACAAGCTGAGAACCATGAAGGAGGACGCGAGGGCCGCCATAGGGATGGCCCAGAGCAACGGGGTAACGCCGATACTGGCGATGGCCTACTACGAGTTCGCGGAGAGCTACGAGAAAAGGGCCGAGAAGACCCGCAGTCTCGATGATCTCCAGACGGCGATGACATTCTATCAGTACGCCAGAGAAACGGCGGGACTCTTCATAGGCGGCTCTTCAAAGCCCCCTGCGAGCGTTCCGCAGGAGAACTCCAGTGAGGTTCCCCCAATAGTGATCCCCTCCGGTTCCGGCAACACCCCCGCTGAAACTCCCTCTGCCGGGCAGTCCCCCTGGCCCATCGTCGCGGTCGTCGCCCTGGGGGCCTTCCTAGTGGGGGCGATAGTAGGGAAGAGACTCTGACACCTTTTCTTTTCAAATCATTGCCCGCAGGTAACTCAAGTAGAACTTTTTAACTCTCTTCACCGAGGAGACGCTCACCCACTCGTCGGCGGAATGCCAGTTGCCCCCAATCGGGCCGTAGACAAGGGTTGGCCTGCCAAGGTAGGTTCCGAAGTAGTTGAAGTCTCCGACGCTCCTCCCGTAGGTTATCTCAGGATCCCCTCCAAAAAGCGCTCTGTGGACGGAGCGGAAGAGGTTGACGAAGTGACTGTTTCGTCTCACAGTATAGGGAAGCATCTCAGGAGTGGGCCGCTCGAACCGGCTTATCTCAACGTTCCCCCTGAGTCCAAGCTTCTCCCACAGAGCCAGCAGTTCTCCCCTCACCTTCTCCCAGTCCTCGCCGGGAACGATGTGACGGTCGATTATCGCCATTGCCTCATCGGGAACGCTCAGACCGTCGGCGGAACCCCCTATGTGGAGCGTGCAGTAGGATCCCCTACCCAGTTGTCCGTGTTTCCTGAGCCGGATCCTTCCAAGGCTTCCCACGAAGGCTCCGAGTTCCTCTATCGCGTTTACCCCGAGGTAAGGTCTGGCGGCGTGCGCCCTCTTACCGATTGCCCTGACCATCACGACGAGCCTTCCCCTCGCGCCCAGCATCAGGCTCTCGCCGGTCGGCTCCGCAACGAGAACCAGATCGGTCCCCTCAAGCTTCCCGCTCTGTATGAGCTCCCAGGCCCCCCGCGAGTAGCCCTCTTCATCGCTCACAGCTGTAAAGATAACGTTTGGCCTCTTCTCCAGGGGAAACCTCGACAGTTCAATGAACGCGCCAAGAATGGCCGCCAGACCGCCCTTCATGTCCGCGCTGCCCAGTCCGTAGAATCTGTCACCCTCAAACTCTCCGAGGGGATCCCTGTTCCAGCCCTCGGATGCCCTGACAGTGTCCATGTGGCCGTTCAGAACCACCGTCGGTCCCCTACCGGGAAGACGTGCTATGATGTCATCGCCGAAGCCCTCAACAGGAAGCGTCTCAACGGGGATTCCCTCACCGACGAGAAGATCCTGTATAAAGGCCGATATCTCACCCTCACTCCCCGTTGGGGATTCTATTGAGACGAGCTCTTTCAGGAGTTTTACCTCCACCCCAACCACCGGGAATAGAACTCAACGAAGTCTTAAGGGGTTTCCGGAGAAGTGTGGTGGACCGGGCGGGATTTGAACCCGCGGCCTCCGCCTTGCGAGGGCGGCGCTCATACCAGGCTGAGCTACCGGCCCATCCAGTAGTAGAAAAGCGGGGAGGTTTTAAAAAGTTTTGGTCCCGGATCGGTTCCGACGGCGGGCTAAAACCTTTATATGCTCGGAGAGAATACCCCATGAGGTGATTGGGATGGAGAACCCCTTCGAGATTACTGGAGTGATTGCCAGGGAGATACTCGACAGCAGGGGAAACCCGACAGTTGAGGTGGAGGTATACACGCCGGTCAGCATGGGAAGGGCAGCGGTTCCGAGCGGAGCTTCAACTGGAACCCACGAGGCGGTTGAGCTACGCGACGGCGGGAAGAGATACCTTGGGAAGGGAGTTAGGAGAGCTGTGGAGAACGTCAACAAGATAATCGCGCCCGAAATAATGGGCATGGACGTCACCTGGCAGAGGGACATAGATACTCTCATGATAGAGCTTGACGGAACGGAGAACAAGAGCAACCTCGGCGCTAATGCAATCCTCGGCGTTTCTCTGGCGGTTGCAAAGGCCGCAGCGAACGCTCTGGGTTTACCGCTCTACCAGTACATTGGAGGAACCAACGCCTACGTTATGCCGGTTCCGATGAGCAACGTCATCAACGGTGGAGTACACGCGGGCAACGACCTCGACTTCCAAGAGTTCATGATAATGCCTATCGGAGCAGACAGCTTCCGCGAGGCCATAAGGTGGGTTAGCGAGACCTATCACGTCCTCAAGGGTGTCATAGCCCAGAAGTACGGAAGAATAGCCATCAACGTTGGAGACGAGGGTGGATTCGCCCCGCCGATGAAGGAGGTAACCGAACCCTTCGAAGTCCTTATCCAGGCCATCGAGGAGGCAGGTTACAAACCAGGTGACGAGATAGCCTTCGCCATTGATGCGGCCTCGAGCGAGTTCTTCCACCCTGACATCGGGAAATACGTGGTTGCCGGAAAGGAGTACGACAGGGGAGAGCTCCTCGAGCTTTACAGGGAGCTCGTCTCAACTTATCCGATAGTTTCCATCGAGGACCCGTTCCACGAGGAGGACTGGGAGGGCTTCGCCCTTATAACGAGGGAGCTCGGAGACAAGATACAGATCGTCGGCGACGACCTCTTCGTCACCAACCCCAAGAGGATAAGAAAGGGCATCGAGATGGGAGCGGCAAATGCGCTCCTCCTCAAGGTCAATCAGATAGGAACGCTCAGCGAGGCCATAGATGCCGCCTACACCGCCTTCAGGGCCGGCTACGGTGTCGTTGTCTCCCACCGCTCTGGGGAGACGGAGGACTCAACCATAGCGGACATAGCGGTTGCCCTCAACTCCGGCCAGATAAAGACCGGTGCTCCAGCGAGGAGCGACAGAAACGCGAAGTACAACCAGCTGATAAGAATCGAGGAGGAACTTGAGGGAATCGCCTACTATCCCGGAAGGAAGTTCAGGAACCCCTTCCTCTGAGCCCCTTTTTAATTTTGGTGGATCCGATGAGGGTTGAGGTCATCCTAAAGCCCCGGCCGCTGCTCATTCTGGCGGAGGTATTCATCCTTCTCGCGTTCATCCTCTCGACGAGGTCATACAACGGCTCAATAGCCTGCCTCGGTGCCTCAACGATCCTGTACTACGTCGGAATGACCGAGTTCGTGAGAAGAAAGCTCGGCCGGTGGGCGGTTAAGAGATTCACGGTGGCTTACCTGCTTAGGGCCCTCTCCTGGGTTCTAATGATCGCCTCCGCCTTCTACACCTATTCCGCGGTGGTGAAGAACATCTTTCCCTTCGGGCCGAGGGAGTTCGTGGTCACATCGGTGGTTGCGCTGATCGGCGCGGCGATCAACTACGTGGCGGTCGGTATACGGAACAGCGTCCTCTGGAAGATAGAGGGACTCAGGACGAGTCTCTGGTTCTCCAGGCTTAACTCGATGGTGCTCTTCATCATGGCCGCACTGCCCTTTCTTCCGGCCCTCGCGGAGGCTGGAGAGATCCGATGGGTGCTGGCTATTCTTTCAGCGCCGGTGCTGGGTTCCTTCACCGTTCTGGCGATTCTCGGGAAGATCTTCTACTGGAGGTTTCTCCTGGTGATGGAGAACGGGCTAGGATCTCCCTGAGTCTGTCCCTCTTCGCCTCCAGGAGCGTTATCACCTCGTCCAGTATCCTCAGGTACTCCTCAACGGCCTCCCTCGCGAGTTCCTTCCCGTAACCCCTCTCCCGGAGCCTCTCCCTCATGAGCTCGTGATACTGAATGGCCGTGTAGAGGGACTTCAGGGCAAGCTCGTTGGCCTCTCTCAGATAGTTCCAGCCTTTCTCGGTCAGTCTGTATCTGACCAGTCTCCTCTTTCCCCGGTACTCCTCCCTGGGTTCTATCAGCCCCTCCTCGACCATCTTGTTGAGCATCGTGTAGAGGTTGCCGTGGCTCGGTTTCCATATCCCTGCCGCTATCTTCTCTATCTCCTTCATTATCTCGTAACCGTGAGTTTCCCCTTTGAGGCCGATAATGAGGAGTATGAGGTTCTTGAGGGGGACCGTGAAGATGCTCCTAACGATCTTGGCCTCGGCGTCCATGATACCACTTCCGAAATGTTTATAAGCGACATATCAAAGCCCGATATGTTTGGTATGAACACATTAACCATAGACAGTTTCCTGCAAACTCCTTAAAAAAGTTGGGGTGATCGCAGTGTCCTGGAACGAGTGGATAGCCAGGCATTCTAAAATTGTGGTAATGATCTGGCTGGTCATGATAGTGATAATGACACCTATGGCGATCAGAATAAACAGCATCACGAGTTACAGCATAGACCAGATGCTCCCGAGCGGCATAGAATCCGTGGAAGTTCAGAAGATAATGGAGAAAGACTTCGCGGGGGCCGTGAACGAGAACCAGACCTTCCTCATAATCACAAACGTGAGCGTCAACGATCCCCGGGCAGAGATGGCCTACCACCGCTTCAGGGAGAGGGTCGAGGGCAGGTACGCCCGCAACGTAACCTCCTACTACGACGCCCTGGAAAACCTCGAGGTGAGGAGCCGGACCCTGGCGCTGAACCTCACCAGGACAACGGCCAACGTCACGGGGCTGCTCTACACAACGGCGCTTGAGACCAACAGGAGCTTCGGACAGTTCCTGGAAAGGGTCTATCTCCTCGCCAACACGACCGAGAACACGAGAGAGCTCCTGCTCCAGACCGCCAGGGCGTACCTGAGTCTCAGGGAGAACCTCACGGATCTCTACAGCAGGATGAACTCCCTTTCAAAGCTCCTGAAGGATACCGACGCCGCCTATCTAAAGCTGGTATCGGAGAACCCAAACCTCACCCTTGAAGAGAGGAAGCGGGCCCTCGAAAATCTACTCTACGAACGGGTCAACGGGAGTCTCAAACCGCTCGTCCCAGCGGTGGTGGAAACCGTCGTGGCCTACGACCCGGTTCCGAGCGGAACCCTCCTCAAGAACCCCGGGCTCCTGGAGAACGCAACGGTGGACCTCACATACCGCGTGATGGGCGATCCCAGTCTTCCGAGGGAGGTGCTCCACGCCCTTTACAGGAGCCATGGCGATGAAAGGATCATCGGAAAGATAGCGGCGGATCTGCTCCGGGAGAAACTCGTCGGAGAGCTCAGGGGGAAGGTCCCAGACCCCGAAAAGACGGCGGAGATAATCGTGGCGGCCGTTGTTGAGAACCCCGAGGGGATAGTCAGCGGCAAGACCCTGGAAGATGCCACGGTGTCGACGGTTTTGAAGCTTCTGCCGGAAGAAAGGGCAGGGGCGGAGCTCGAAGAACTCGTAAGGGCTCTTTACAGGGGTGCCGATCCGGAGAAGCTTGCCAGGGAAACCTTCCTCAGGGAGTTCGAGAAAAGACTCTCCGAAACAGTTCCCCCCGGAACGCCGGAGAACGTTAGGAAAGCCCTTCTCTCACTGGCCAGGGAGGTCGTGGAGAGATATCCCCTCAGCGGGAGGGAACTGGAGGCCATGGTGAAGAAAAAGGTGGCGGAGATACTAGGCTCGTACCTGGCCGGTGGAATCGGGGGAGTTGAGCTCGATATAAACCTTACCAAGCTCGTGGACCTCGCGTACAGGTTCAGGGACGATCCGAGTGCGATAACCGAAAAAGACGTTGAGCCAGTGGCGGAGGACGTTTACAGGAGCCTCTACTCCATTATGGGGCCCTACATCGAGCACCTCAAAAGCGAGGACAACACGAGCCTGATGATAATCTTCATTCCAGCCGGGAAGCCCGCGAGGGGGCAGGATGAGTACAGGTACCTCTTCGAGAACGCAACCATCGTCAAGAGAACAGCCCTCGAGGAGTTCGGAAGGTACTTCCCGAAGGTTGACGGTGCCCTCGGCGGAAACCCGGTGCAGCTGCACGAGATGTTCGTCCTGGGGAAGGAGGACAACGAGAAGACGACGAAGTTCAGCGTCGTGGGGGCGCTGATAATCCTGTTCATCCTCATGGGGGCGGCGGTTCTGGCGACGATACTGCCATTCACGGGCGTTGGAACCGCGATCCTGACGAGCTTCGGTTTGATATACCTCCTGGCCAAGGGGGACGTGATGAGCGTCGGCAACTGGGCGGTTATGCTGACTGTGACTACAGCCCTCGGCCTTGGAATAGACTACGCCACCTATTACCTGCACAGGTTTAGAGAGTATCTGGCGGAAGGCTATGACCACGAGGGGGCCGTTGCCGAGGCACTGAAGCGCTCAAAGGACGCGGTCTTAGCGAGTGCAGCAACGGACATAATAGCCTTCGCGAGCTTCGTTCTGGCATGGGAGTTCCCGATGTTCAGGCAGATGGGAATCATCGCACCGCTCGCGGTCGTTGCGGTCCTCCTGGCCAGCCTGACGTTCATCCCCGCCATGACGTCCCTCGTGGGGGACAAGCCGATCTTCTGGTGGCCGAGGAAACTCGAGAAACACCTGAAGGACATAAACGTCCACGAGAGGAGCAAACTCGCCGGGTGGGCGGTAAGACATGCGAGGCTCGTCCTCCTGATCGCACTGCTCTTAGCCGCCCCGGCGACCTACGCCTTCTTCACCTTCGATGGCAGCCACGACATGACCCTCTTCCTCCCCGAGAACAGCGAAACCTACCACTTCATCCAGCTGAGCCAGGAGAAGTTCGGGGCAGCGGTGGCCTCGCCCTACTACGTGATCCTGGAGTTCAAGGGACCCCTGAGCGACCGGGATTTAAGGACAATCGAGAGGATAAGCGAGCACCTCCTGGAGATGGAAGGTGTGACCTCCGTCTACTCCCCGACGATGCCCTATGGAAAGCCCCTGAAGAACCTCACGCTTGAGGAGATAAAGGCCCTGGGAGGGGACCGCTACATATCGAGGGACGGCAGGATGGTACTCATCCAGGTGAGCGCGAGGTACGGGGAGAACAGCGAGGAGGCAAAGAGGCTCATAAGGGAGATGCGGGCCTATCTGAGGGAAGAAGTTGAGAGGAATCCAAGGCTCCAGAGCGCCCTCGTCGGTGGGAACGCGGCCCTAAGCCTTGACCTCAGCGAGAGGATCAACGACGTCTTCTGGCACAGAATCCTGCCGGTAGCTCTTATCCTGATGTTCCTCTCGCTGATACCGACCCTCAGGGGACTGCCAGCGGTGACGACCACCGTCGGCACCATATTCCTGGGCGTCATGACGAGCATCTGGGTATCAACGTGGCTCTTCGAGAGGGTCTTTGGACAGGAGGTCATGTGGTTCCTGCCGCTCATGGTCTTCGTCGTTCTCATGGGGGTGGGCATAGACTACAACAGCTTCTACCTGGTGAAGGCCAGGGACGAGTTCGAGAGAAGAGAGCCGGAGGATGCTTTAGTGGTCGCGGCAGGAACCATGGACAAACTCGTGCTCGGGCTGGCGGGGGTTCTCGCGACCACCTATGGGGCACTGATCCTCAGCGGCACCTGGGGAATGCGGGAGATAGGCTTCACCCTGGCAACAGGGGTGCTCCTGACCGCAACGCTCGCCGTCTACTTCATAGGACCGGCCTTCATGAGCCTCTTCGGAAAGAAGGCCTGGTGGCCGTTGTTCAAGGAGAAGTGACCCTCTTCCCCATTTTTGCCCCAAAACCGTTATATTTTTCCCAACTTTTCTCCAGATGGCCAAAAGAGAACTCGATCGGTGTTCCAGATGACGGAACGAAAAAAGCTCAAAATCTACATCCCCTGCATCAAGTTCCCCTCGCAGGACCGGGGGGTTTCACCTCCCACGTCCTTGCCAACCCCCTCCCCCCGAGAGTGGGGCTTCGCCCCCTACAACCCCTTTCTGAGGTGAGTTAAATGAAAAAGCTCAAAATCTACATTCCCGGCATAAAATTTCCATCAATCTCGCTCACGGGCAACGCCTGCGCTTTAAACTGCGCCCACTGCGGGAGGCACTATCTGGAGGGCATGAAGAAGCCCGA
>Ga0256831_1000185_pt1 | contig 32765 bp, 32 predicted proteins | sample 132544metaG_FD_189087 | JGI IMG/M metagenome (GOLD analysis project Ga0256831, IMG submission 189087) | Hydrothermal vent microbial communities from Lau Basin, Pacific Ocean - 132-544 | ecosystem: Environmental > Aquatic > Marine > Hydrothermal vents | place: Pacific Ocean: Lau Basin | collected...
CCTCTCTCTAATTATTTCCACCTCAGCCCTTGGCTGGACAATGGTCTCAATAGCATTGAGGGAAATGGAAAAGGGAGGGACTTCCGAGTTAGCCAGTATCTTAACGAACCTCTACGTGGACATTCTAATTCCCGCTGGGGTGTTCCTGTACTTTGGGTACTTCCTCGGGAAATCCCTGGGAAAAGGAAACCTTGAGAGTGTCGGAATACCCTCCCTCATTGGCTCATTCGTATTGTTCTTACTACTCACCACTCCACTAGACAGCATTTTAACACCCTGGGAGGTCTCCCCCGAAGGGGTATGTCAGAAGGCACCTTACATGCCTGAGGAATACCTCCTGACAATGGCGTTTATGGCGAGTGTATCCTCGCTTTTTATAGTGGGCTGGGCTTTTGCAACTGCCAGAGACAACAAACCAAAGAGTGAACCTAACTCTAGATGAACTCCATACACTTTTCCCTAATATGTCAATTCTCTCCCCGAGGGCGGGTTCCAAAAAGTTTACCATGATTCCATTGTGGCTCCCAGAGATACGATAATCTCCTGGTCATAGAGAATGAAGAAACCTTAATAAGCGCCCATCGTTTCTACTCCATAGGGGTGAGAGAAGATGGCAAAGAAGAAGGAGTTTAGGCAGGCGGAAGTCAATATCGGAATGGTGGGTCACGTTGATCACGGTAAAACCACACTCACGAAGGCCTTAACCGGGATCTGGACTGATACTCACAGCGAGGAGCTGAGGAGGGGTATCACGATAAAGATAGGTTTTGCCGACGCTGAGATCAGGAAGTGTCCTCACTGCGGCAGGTACTCAACCTCTCCGGTGTGTCCCTACTGCGGCCACGAGACCGAGTTCGAGAGGCGCGTTTCGTTCATAGACGCACCGGGCCACGAGGCCCTCATGACCACCATGCTGGCTGGAGCTTCCCTCATGGATGGAGCCGTTCTCGTCATAGCGGCCAACGAGGGTATAATGCCCCAGACCAGGGAGCACCTCATGGCGCTCCAGATAGTGGGCAACAGGAACATCGTCATAGCCCTCAACAAGATCGAGCTCGTTGACAGGGAGACCGTTATCAAACGCTACCACGAGATAAAGGAGTTTATAAAAGGAACCGTTGCCGAGAACGCTCCCATAATCCCGATCTCGGCCCTACACGGTGCAAACGTGGACGTTCTGCTCGCCGCCATAGAGGAGTTCATCCCAACTCCCGAGCGCGATCTCAACAAGCCGCCCAAGATGCTGGTTTTAAGGAGCTTCGATGTCAACAAGCCCGGAACAAAGCCGGAGAATCTCGTGGGTGGAGTTATCGGTGGTTCGATAATCCAGGGCAAGCTCAGGGTTGGTGACGAGATAGAGATAAGACCCGGCGTTCCCTACGAGGAGCACGGAAGGATAAAATACGAGCCCATAACGACGGAGATAGTTTCCCTCCAGGCCGGTGGACGGTTCGTTGAGGAGGCCTATCCCGGAGGTCTCGTAGGCGTTGGAACCAAACTCGATCCGTTCCTGACCAAGGGCGACCTCATGGCCGGAAACGTCGTCGGAAAACCCGGCCAGCTTCCGCCGGTGTGGGAGGATCTCACGCTCGAGGTGCACCTCCTCGACCGCGTCGTTGGAACCGAAAAAGAACTCAAGGTTGAGCCGATAAAGAGGAAGGAAGTGCTCCTCCTCAACGTCGGAACAGCCAGAACGATGGGTCTCGTTACCGGCCTCGGGAAGGACACCGTTGAGCTGAAGCTCCAGATTCCGATATGCGCGGAAGTCGGCGATCGCGTCGCCATAAGCCGGCAGGTCGGCAGCAGATGGAGACTCATAGGCTACGGCTTCATCAGGGAGTGAACCACCTTTTCTCCATTTTGGGTGGTCGTAATGGGGAAGAAGGAGTGGGTGGTTATCCCCGACACGAACTTTCTCCTCGTGCCCGGACAGTTTGGCGTTGACATAATAGGCGAGCTCAACCGGATTCTCGACGTTAAGTTCAACATACTTATTCCCAACGTGGTTCTCCAGGAACTGGACGTGATCGAAGGGAAATCCCGTGGAAAGGACCTGATGGCGGTAAGGATGGCGAAGAGGCTTGCGGAGAGGTTCGAGAGGGTTGAAATAGGGGAATTCGGAAAAAGGCCGATAGACGACCAGATTTTTGACTTTGCCACGGGAAATGAGCGCGTTATAGTCTGCACCAACGACAGGGAACTGAAGAAGAGATTGAGGGAAAGGGGCGTCCCGGTTGTTTACCTCCGCTCGAAGAAGATCCTCGAGCTTGAGGGTATGCTGGAGTGATCACACCAGGTTTTGGCAGCTTATGGGGTTTTGTTGTGAGTCATAACCCTTAAAACCCCATCTCCTCCACTCCTTCGGGTGAGAGAATGTACATGGAGGAAGGCTTGCTCGATGAGATACGGAGACTAATGGAGGACGAAGAACTTTACGAAATGTATGAGAAGACCTTCCGCCGGTACCATTACTACTTCGAGACCACCAACACGATAGTTCTCAACGTCTATGGCTTTAACGATCACGGGCCGGTTCACGTTCTCCTGACAACGAGAAGGGCCCTGGAGCTTTTAAAAATAATCAAATCCTTCGATATCAAGACCACCGCCGAAACGCTGGGAAAACCCCTCCGCTGGAGCAAGTTCATCGTTGCCTTCGGAGCGCTCTTCCACGACATCGGGAACATGATCCACAGAATAAACCACTACGCCTTCAGCGTCCAGCTGGCCGAACCGATAATCGGAAAGCTGGTAAGTGAGTTCGAAGAACGAGATCCCCTCCTGCTCAAGGCCCTCACCCTCAACGCCATCTACACCCACGACGAGGCGGTTCCGTGCACTACCATCGAGGGCTCTCTCGTAACTATAGCTGACGGATGTGACATGGAAGCCGGGAGGAGCAGGTTGGTCCACGGAAAGGATAGGGTGGACATCCACGCGGTGTCGGCCCTCGCCATAGAACGGGTGGAGATAAAGGCCGGCGACGAGGAGCATCCGATACTCATCGAAATATGGATGAAACATCCCGCGGGGATCTTCCAGGTTGATGAGATTCTGACGAAGAAGGTCAAGAGTTCCCTCCTCAGTGGAAGGGTGAAATTGAGGATTCACACTGGAACGGATGGGGAGGTTATGGAGAAGGTTATTTAACCCCTCACCCTTTCTTCTCCTATGCTGACCGAAGCGTACTTGGACCTCAAGTACCTCCTGAACAGGGGTTACAGGAAAAAGTACGCCCTCGACTTCGTCGCCAACCACTATCGTCTGACCCTTAAGGAGAGACACCTGCTGGCGAGATGTGTTTTTTCCGACTTATGGATGGCGGAAGTCAGGAAGAAACTCCTAAGTCCTGAGGAACTCCGCGAAAAAACGATGGCGATTGACGGTTTCAACGTCCTTATAACCCTCGAATCGCTCGTTGAGGGAAGGGCGATACTCTGTGAAGACGGCCTCGTGAGGGACCTGAAGTATCAGGGGAAGTACAGACTCAGCGGACGAACCGGAGTGCTCCTCCGGGAACTCGGAGAGGACCTGAGGGAACTCGGCCTTGGGGAGGTCGTCTTCATCTACGGAAAGAACGTTCCAAAGAGCGGGGTCGTTGGGAAGCTTACGGAGGAGGCCATAGGTGAGGCCGGCATATCCGGGGAGGTGTGGCTTGTGAAGAACCCTGACTTCGAGCTGAAGGGCTTTGAGACGGTAGCTACCGCGGACGTTGGGGTTATATCGAGAGTTTCCCACGTTTTTGACCTGGCCCGGCACGTGGGGGAGAACCTTGGCGGGAGGCCCATCCCCCTCGAGAACCTCCTCGGGCGGTTCGCTGCAGGCCGGTTTGAAGTGTTGGAAAATCTTTAATATCTTGAACGCATACTATTAAGCGGTTGACCGCTTTCGTTTCTTGCGGTTCGGGAGGAACGCCCATGAGACCGAAGATTCCCCGTTCCACCAGAAAGCGGGGGGCTGTCCCTCCCCTCGGGAGGAGTGAGATGGCGGATGCGGGAAAACAGTGGCTCTACTGTGACGAAAGGATAACACTGATCTCGGACCACCGGGAGAGTTCCCGGTTCTACACTTCCGGTCGAGGCGCTTAAACCAGACTTCGAATCCGCACCTTCCAGCGATTTGGGGCTGGTGGTAGCATGGGAAAGCGGAAAGTGGGAGTTTTGATTGTGGTGCTCCTCCTCTTCGGAGTCGTGGCCAGCGGATGTCTCGGGGGAGGGGGAGGAACGGGTACGCCGGAAACTTCCGAAGACGGATCCGGGGAGGTTGAGACCACCGGAAGCTCTGCCAGAGCATCATGGGAAACCCCCTGGGACGCCTACCACCCGATAAAGCTCGACGGGAAGTCCTACTACGTCACTTACATCAGGTACACCTTCACCGTTAAAACCCCTGACGGGGAGAAAACCTACGATGTCGAGAAGAGGAGGGGATACATAAGGGCGCACATCTACGCCGACGAGAACGGGAGAAAGGACCTTGGGGAGTTCAACCTCTTCGCCTACTACGGGAAGATAACCCCCAAAGAGGATTCTAACGCCACCTTTGAGTACCTGGTTGCCGTGAAGGAGCGGACTGAGGACACCGACCGGTACTTCCTCCAGCCGCTTCCAAACCTCGGAGCGCTGGCGACTGGAACGGGAGTTTTAATCGAGGCAAAGAGCAACACGGGATACTTCTTCTGGAGCAACCCGGCGGCCATCGGCCAGTATTCGGAACTGCCCTACACCGAGGGCGACCTGGGCGAACTCCTGGAGGGACTGGGAGACTACATCGTCCAGGGATGGGTGGCAATGATGGGTTCCGGGGCATGGAGCGGCTTGGAGGGCCACGACCTCATGAAAAAGGACGAATACAGCTTCTCGTTCATGGGGATGGCATACAGCTACAGGATAGAACCCGACGGAAGCGTTACCCTGGACGGGAAGAGGTTCAGGGTGAGCAAGGTGGAGTGGACCTACTCCCTGGGCGGAACTAACATGCAGGGCAAGGCCACCATCTCACCGGCCCTCCCTGTCCCCATCGAGACGGAGGGAACCTTTGTGAGCATGAGTCAGGGTGCCAAGATGTACTCCAGGCTTAAGATAGAGGACATAAAGCTCGAGGAGAAGATCGGGGGAATGAACGTCGCGATAGAAAAGCCCACCTCCAGCGGAACTGAAACGGAAACAGAAACCGAGACGAGCACCGAAACCCAGACGGAGACACCCTCATCAAGCTCCTCCGAGAACTGGAAGCTCGCCTGGGACGCATCGAAGCCGCTGAAGATAAACGGGGGGAGCTACGTGCTTACAGGCATTACATACAACATTACGTATAAGATGGCCGGCCAGGAAGTCCACTACACGATGGAGCGCGGCTACGAGAAAACGGACGACGGTTACAAGGCCTACGCCGTAGTGGAGATGGACGACGGCTCCACCTACAGGTTCGAGGTCTACTTTACCCCGGACAAGCTTGAGGAGTACACGGGCTGGGTTCTGTGGATGCCATCAACCCTCCAGCTAACCGAGAGCAACTCCCCCGAGAAGGTGGTCATAGAAGGGCCTTCGTGCAGCTACACCCTCGACGAGGAGAGCGGGGAGATGAACGGAGACATAAGCTGCGGCGCCGAGATAAGGGAGAGTCCCTTCGATCAGATGTGGGACCTCTTCAACGGCTTCGCGGGCGGGATCTATGGGGACGTTGTCGAGGTCACCTCGCTTAGCGGGAGTGGTGAGGGCTACACGGTGCAGCCCGCGGGAAGCGTGGAGCTCGCCGGCATGGACTTTCCGGTGTACAGGGTGGAGTGGAGCGGGTCCCTCTTGGGAATGTCCGCGAACGGAGAAACGATGGTATCTCCAGAGCTGCCGATTCCGGTGGAGATAACAGCGTCCATAGCCTACCCGGGGCAGGGGCTCTACGTTCACGTTAAGGTAACCGACCTGAAGCTTGAAAGGTCGAGCTAAACTTTAAATCTTCCTCCCCCAATTTTTCTCCATGTTCGGCGAGTACCCCCTCAGGACGCAGTTCATCAGAGTTGGCGACGTCAAGATCCACATCATCGAGGAAACCGAGGACCTCGTTAGGTACCGGAGGGGGGACGTGGGGGTTCTGCTCAAAAAGGCCGCGGGAAGGTTCGAGATTGTTCCCGCTCCGGCCGAGGGCTACGGTGTGAAGCTTCTTCTCGTGGACTTCGAAGACAGGCTTCTGATCCCTCCCAGGGAGACCATGGACATCTATCTGACGGCACCCTGCGAGGCCGAGGCGAGGCTTGGAGGAACGGTCATTGACCGGTTCCAGATCTCAAGGGAGAAGTACGCCCTCTACGGAACGCCCGAGGTGGGGGCGATAGCAAGGTACTGGAGGTCGGGGGTACACACCACCGAACCCGGGGCCAATTGCATCCTGAAGGTGTCCATACTCAACGACTCGAGGGACTGGCGGAAGATGGACCACGTCGTCGTCTACATCAGGGAAAGCGTGATGTTTTACTCAGGAGACAGGGCGTACTACCCTCTGGTTATCGTTGAGTTCAAATCGGATGTTCCCGAGGTTAACAACACCGGGAATCCACCGATGGAGGGGCTGACACCCACCAGGGAACCCCTGCCCCTGCCGAACTTTCTGATGAGGTGGTGAGGGTGAACCGCGGAATCCTCAACGCGACCCTGGTCTCGGGGGAGATGGGAACGGGACCCTTCGAGATAACCCTGCTCTCCCTGATAAAGGCGGGCCTGATAATCGCCCTGGGAATAATCGCGGGAAGGCTGGTCAGGAGGCAGATCATACGGGCCTCCCGGAGCACGAAGTACGTCTGGATCATCAACGAGGAAACCGCGTCTGCCCTCCACAATCTCATAGTGTTTATTTCGATAATCTATTCCCTCGACGCGATAGGGATACTCTCCTACGAGCTCTGGGGGATGTCGCTTAGCAACCTTCTCACGGCGGTGCTCATCTTTTACTTTTCCTACCTCCTAGCGAAGAAGTCCAAGGACTACATGATGGCCAAAACACCACAGAGCAAACTGCCGGAGGTTCAGGTGAAGGCAAAGCTTTTCTACTACACCCTCATAACGATAGCCTTCTTCCTCGCCCTCAACATAGCGGGCATCACGGGTGAGTTGAGCACCCTGCTGGCGGCGGCTGGAATAACGGGTATCGTCCTCGGTTTCGCTTCACAGACGGTTGTTTCAAACTTTGTCTCGGGTGTTTTCATGTATTTTGACAGGCCCCTCAGGATTGGGGACGCAGTGAGACTCCTCCCCACCTCGGGGACCACCATCGAAGGGATCGTCGAGGACATAAGGATACTCTCGACGAGAATAAGGCAGTGGGATGGAACCCTTGTCAGGATTCCAAACGAGAAGCTCTTCAACAGCGAGATCATCAACCTCCAGAGGTATCCCGCGAGGAGAACGACGCTGCAGATCGGGATAGCCTACAGCGCCGACGCTGAGAAGGCTATACGGGTTATAGAGGGAGTTCTCGATGAGGAGCCTTACGTTCTGGCCAAGCCCGAACCCAGGGTATTCGTTGAGAACATGGGGAACAGCGCGGTAAACATAACCATCTGGGCCTGGGTCCCGAGTTCACTCTGGATCGGGGAAAACCTCCTGCGCTCGAAGTACCGCCTCATGAAGAAGATAAAGGAGGCGTTAGAGCGGGAGGGCATAGAGATACCGTTCCCGCAGAGGGTAAACTGGTTCGCCAACGAACTGAGGGTGAAGATAGAGGAACATTAACGTCCTTAATTTTTTGTTAGATTTTATCGAACGTTAAGATGGTAATCTTAAGAAAAACGTAAATATTCCCTTTTCTAACCCCCCTTGGCTGGGGGTGAATCTTGTGGAATTACCGGCAGTCAAACCGCTAGTGGAGAATTATTTGTGCAGAAATAAGGAAGAATTTGGGAACCTCATCCTTAAAACTCTCCAGAAGGGAAAGGGGGCGTTCTTCAAGATCTTCGGTAAAACACAAGGTAACCCCTATTACATTACGGTCCTTTTAGACCATGAGAAGTTATTAGCAGCCGAATCTGAAAACGTAAGTGCTGGAAGTTCCCTTGTTGGGAAGCCAGCGGTAGAGATCCTTAAGGATATTCTCGAGGAGGGCCCTGTTATCGTTGATGCGTTTCCATTGACGGATGTAGAACTGAAGATGTCAATAGTTGAGAACCTTGAGGTATATAACTCCACACCTAAGCTCAAGTTGAGGGAGATATGCCCAAGTATTGGGGGGGTATCTACGGAACCATCAGAGACAGAGAGGGGGAGTAGAACGGCACGACCTATGGTTTCGACTGAAACACTCAGTACAGCAGGGTCTAACCCCAAGGAAACGGCAATTGAAAAAGAGCTTCCGTCTGAGGGACCACGGTTGAAAAAACGGAGGACAGAAGTAACTATAAGAGCTCCAGTGGAGATTGATCCCTACTTCCGTGGTATGGTTAGCCGCCTCAAGGGCATCTTGAGAAACTTTGGGATCCAACCTAACGCCATTGAGATTGAGGCTAAAGAGGTTCGTTACGCGCTGGGGGCTGGCTATGGAATACACGCCATTATAAAAATCACCTCAGAGGAGAAGTTACCCCAAAATGTGAGGGAAGAAGTTGAACGTTTTATCTATAAAGAAGCCGGCGAGATCTCGCAGGAGATAGGAAAGAGGGTAGTCATAAGTCGGATCGAGTTTTATTAAACTTCAACCTTTCTTTCTGTTACTTTTCTTCTCACTCAGCGCGTAGAAAAAGCCTATGGTCCTATGCCTGTGGGGCCAGGCCCTCATCGTTCCAGGGAGAAAACCGGGACTGTAAGGCCCGCTCAGGGGAATGAGCTTAGCGTCAGCGTGCCTCTCAAGGAACCACTTCACGACCTCCTCGTTCTCCTCCGGCAGCATCGAGCAGGTTGAGTAGAGCAGTCTTCCGCCGGGCTTTAAAAGTCTCCAGGCGCTCTCAATTAGCTCCCTCTGAAGGGCAACGACCCTGGCTATGTTCTTCTCCCGGAGACGCCATCTAAGTTCGGGGTTCTTCGCTATCGTCCCGTCGCTCGTGCACGGTGCGTCGAGCATCACCCTGTCGGCCGTTCCCTCGCCGAGTATCTCCGGGGCTTTCCTGCCGTCGGCTTTTATTGTTTCCGCTATCTCGACGCCCGCCCTCCTCAGCACCTCGGTCATCCTCTTTATCCTGGCTTTATCGATGTCGAAGGCGTATATTTTGCCCTCGTTGTTCATAAGCTCGGCCATGTGGGCGGTCTTTCCACCGGGAGCGGCTGCTAAATCAACGACAGTTTCGCCGGGCTTCGGCGATAGGACGAGGGAAGCCAGAGCGGGAGCCTCCTCCTGGGCCATGGCCCAGCCTTTGTTGAGGAGCCATTCGGGGTTGAACGGATCGAGGATTCTGATGACGGTATCAACCCTCTCGCTCCTCTCGAAGCGGACGTTCTTTTTCCTTAAGTATTCCTCAACCTCCTCAACGCTCGCCTTCAGCCGGTTCACCCTTATGCTCGTCGGCAGGGTCTCGTTGAGCGCTTTGAGGAGTTCCTCAGCCTCATCGCCGAGGAGGGCTCTCATCCGCCTTATGAACCACTCCGGGAAGAGGTAGTCCCACTTCAGCCTCTTCTCCTCGGAGTCGATAACGGGCATGTATTCGAGAACCCTAGGAAGGAGGTCGTAGTAGTAATAGCCAACGTAGGGGTGGGTTCGCTTTGACAGAAACTGGGCGAGGCCCTTTAGGTGTTGCCGCGTTTTCTCGCCCGGGTCGCGAAAGACGGCAACCTCAACTGCGACCCTCAGCGTCGCTCTCAGCCAGGGGTCGAGGATGAGCGGAGAGACACCGACGAGCTCCCCAATAATCTCATCGATGAGGCCGAGCCTCCTCTGAATCGAGTAGAAAATCCCGGTAAGCTTGGAGTTCTCCCAGCCTTCGATTCTATACCTCGCAAAGGCCTTTCTTTTAGCGGCCTGACTGGGCTTGACCTCCTCACCGAGCTTGACCGCCTCAACGAGAGCGTAGAGCTGTCTGTCCGATAGTTTGAGCCTTCCCATACTAACACCTCTGGAACCTGTAGATGTCAACGGGTATCCTCTCAAGTCTCTTTCGGTGGAAGTGGAACTGGGCCGGGATCTCAAAGGGGAGGGTTACTCGGTGTGTTATTGAGAACCCATGATCGCGTGTAAAGGACTCTATAAAGCGCCTTACCTCTGGCTTGGCGAGATGAATTGAGTAAATTATATCGCTCACCTCAAAGGCCTTACTCAGAAAGGGCCTGTCGGCGTGCTTAACCTGGCTTCCAAAGGGGGGGTTCATGATGACGGTGTCTGTCTTTTCCGAGAACTCCGAGACGTCGGCGTTGATGAAATCGATGCAGTCGATGTTAAGGGAAGCGGCGTTTTCACGAGCTGTTTCGAGGGCTTTTCCGTCTATTTCAACCGCGTAAACTCTCTCCGCTCCAAGGAGGCAGACCCCTACCGAGAGAACCCCCGTCCCGGCGCCGAGGTCGGCTATGATTTTTCCCTCGACGTCGCCCAAAGAATGGGCCAGCCAAAGGAGCTCCGCCGCAACGTTCCCCGGCGTCCTGTACTGTTCGAGTTCGGGCCTTGGCTCAGGAAAGCCCTTCAACTGAGAAAGGAGCATCGCCAGGTGCTTCTTTTTCACATCAACCACCGTGGAGTGCTATTCCAAGCGGCTCGTCCGTCTTCCGCTCAACTCCAAGTATCTCGTCGAACTCGTAGTCCTCGCGAAGGCCCAGCAGTATCTCGACCTCCTGCGGTGTGAGAACCGGCTTCCTCCAGTTTTCGTGGTCGTCTATTGGCACGCGGGGACAGGCAACGACGACGTAGGCATCGAAATCGAAGCCTTCCAAAGCGGGATAGCTTATGTGATTCATTGCCATCAGTTTGGCATACCTCCCGTGCTCCTTGAGGAGCTCAACGATTCTCTTTGCCTCGGCAAGCCTTAGCTGGCCCTTCTTGGTGCTTGTGATGACCCCAAAGCGCTCGGCATCCATCGCCTTCGCTATCTGCGCCCAGCGCTTCCTGATGAGTCTCTCCGCTTCTCTCTCCATCCAGAAGGCGTCGCCCGAGTAGGGGTTGACAGCCAAGGTGGGCTTCTTCACGGCCATCGCAACTCCTATCGGGTGGAAGTAGCCCGCTCCGATGAAGAGAACCCCGTCGGCATCGGTTTTTGCAGCCGAGAAGTTGCATCCCAAAACCTGTCCCGGCCAGGAAACGCGGGAGTCGCCTTTTCCAATGAGAACCTCGAAGCCCTTCCCTTCCAGAAAAGCCTTCGCCCCCTCGAGCTGGTGGATGTGCTGGGCCGTCGTGACGAGGGCAATTCTTCTTCCCAGTTTCTTGATTTCGTTGATGTTCCCCTCGAGGGCCGGAACCACATCAACTTTTGCAAAGGCCGGCACGAATATCGTCGGAACCTCGAGGTGGAGTGTCATGTAGCTGTGGCCGAGGTGGATGAGAGCGTCGCAGCCGAGCCTCCTGGCCTCGGTGTCGGCTGGATCGCAGGCACCGTAGTTGATGTCGCCGCTTATTATCGCCTCTATCCCATTCTCTTCAAGGAAATCCGCCAGCGCCTGGGCCTCACCTTTGAGTCCCTCCGGTGTCTGGATGAGAACCCTCTCAGCGTTAAGATCGCGGAGCTTTTTTAGTATCTCCTCCATGGAAACCTCGTGCATCTCACCACCGCCGGAAGTTGGTGCAACCCTTTAAATCCCCATCGCCGGAAGGTATTTATACTTCCTTTTCCAATACATCGAAGTCCGAGGTATGGGGGTGTGAGGATGATAGTCGTGACGACCGAGAGAATCCCCGGATACCGCGTCGTCGAGGTCAGGGGGATAGCGAGGGGTGGGGTTGTCATGGCAACCCACCTGGGGAGGGACATTATAGCGGCCTTCCGGAACCTGGTCGGAGGGGAGGTTAAGGAATACACCGAGATGATGGCCGAGGCCAGGGAAATTGCCCTTCAGAGGATGGTGCAGAACGCGGAGGAGCTGGGCGCCAACGCGGTTATTGGAATGCGCTTCATGACCTCCAACGTCGGCCAGAGGATGGCCGAGGTTTATGCCTTTGGAACCGCCGTCATAATAGAACCGGAGTGATCCCGATGAGGCGCCTTCCCGTGTTTCTTTTCCTTCTCCTTCTCTCTGGTTTCACCCTCTCCCTCACCCCGCAGGATGCCATGATGGAGGCCCTCAAAACGGGAAACTATTCCGTGGTCGAGCCCTATCTCGGCGACGGGATGAGGGGAGTTTTCACCGAGAGGGTTTTCAGCGCGGTTAGAGGCGAGCTGGTGGATAAATTCGGGCAGATAAGGGGCTACACCCTGGAAAAGGTGGTGAATAAGAACAACTACAGGGTTTACTACTACCGGGTTACAGCGGAGAGGGGTTCGTACAGGGTGAGTGTCACCGTTAGAAACGGCAGGGTGGAGGGTTTCCACCTCGTCCCGGATTTCAATCCGGCCGGGGCAATATATCCCCTCACCGGAGGACTCCTCGGTCTGCTGCTCCTCTGGGCATACCTGAGAAAGTTTCACGCGGGTGAGCTGGTTCTCGGCACGGTCCTGCTGATCCCCGTTCTCCTGGTCCAACCGCCCCTGCAGGCGCTCCCTGGATACCTCGGCTTGAGCGACCCTGTCTATGTCACCCTCTGGAGCGGTCTGGTGGCCTCCCTGATCCAGGAGCCCCTCAAGTACTACTTTGCCCGGGACAAAACGCTCGGGAGGGCGACCTACGTGGGGGCGGGCTTCGGAATCGGTGAGGCCCTTTACGTCTCAACGCTCTCGGCCATCTTCGGTGGTTCGATGCTTGCGCTGGTCGAGAGGGCACTGGCCCTGATGTTCCACGCATCGACAACTTTGCTCTTCGCCCACTCCCATCGCAGCGGGGCGGGAAGGCGGGCCCTGCTAATCGCGATTCTCCTTCACTGGTTGCTTGACTGGATGGCTTCTTACTGGCACTTCACCCGCTCGGAACTCCTCCTCTGGGGGAGCTACCTGACGATGCTCGGGTTTTCCCTGGCCATCTTCTGGAAGCTGCTCCCTCTGGCGAGAACCGAGAACGAGGAACCGGCGGTTAGGTGGTAGTAGGAAGCCGACGGAGAGGATTGGGGTGCCGGGGAAGGGAAAGGAGAAGATCCTCAGGAAGCTCAGGAGGGATCTTAGATCCGGCCTCTACTCCTACCTTGTCCTCTCCATTCTTGAGAGGGAGGGCGAGCTCCACGGCTACGCGATAAGAAAAAAACTCGAGGAACTCAGTGGAGGGGCACTCGTTCCGAGCGAGGGGGCGCTGTACGACATTCTAAAGAGCCTGAGGAAGTATTCACTCGTCGAAGACCTCTGGGTCGAGGTCGGGGGGAGGCCGAGGAAGTACTACCACCTCACCGGGCTCGGGAGGGAGATCCTGGGGGAACTGCGAAGGGAGGTTAATGAAATAATCCACGTGCTGGAGGAACTGGGGTGATCCTCGTGGATACGCTTGAGGTTTTCATATCCATTACCCTGCTTTTCGCGGGCCTTCTAACGCTTGCCTTCAGGAACAGGCGGCAGCACTTCATAGGCTTTCGAATCGGATACACCTATATGTCCCGGGAGGCATGGAGGCGGGCCAACGCCCTTGTGGGTCTGTTTACTGTGGCTTTCTCGCTCCTGCTTCTCCTTCTGGCCATTCAGGGCATCGAACTCAATGCCTTTGCCCTCGTTACGGTTGTCGGGATATTCTTCATCCTCTTGATGGGGACCATCGTGGCCAGGAGAACCTACGAGCTCGAGGACCTCTCGACCGAAGCTGACACCGGGGGCGAGCCCATCGAGGTGGACGTCAGACCATACCTTGCCCTCCAGGTGGTGGCACTGGCCCTTTATCTGGTTCTCGTGATCATGCTCTGGGATGATCTTCCCGAGAGGGTGGCGATCCACTTTGACCCCTCGGGAAAACCGGACGGCTTCGCCTCCAAAGCCGTGGGTGCACTGTTCTTCCCACTAATCCTTCAGGGTTTCTTCATCGGAATGACATTCCTCCTCCGCGAGCCGGGGTTTGCACCGCTGATGAGGTTCAGCAGGGCGGGATGGAGATGGACTGCGAAATTTTTCACTTTGATGGCGATGGGGATGGCGGCCGTTGAGGCGTTTGTGCTTCTCTACAACGCGGGTATGGTCTCGGGGAGGCTGGTGGTCGGCTCCGCCCTGGTTTTTCTGGGCCTCGTCTTCCTCGGACTGGCGATGGGAAGAAGGGGAAAAATCTGAACCCGTCCGAACTTTGTGCGTTTTCCTCTTCCTCCTGAGAACCCCACTAAAGAACGTAGTACCTGGGCCTCCTGTCTTTGAAGATGTCGTTGCGCTCGTTTATCCTCTTGTCCCGGGCGAGGGATAGGTCAACCTCAACGACGGCGACTTCCTCTCTATCCTCACTTCCCATAGCCAAAACCTCGGCCGTCGGCGAGGCTATCGTGCTCTTCCCTATGAACTTCAGTCCCCTCTCTTCCCCGATTCTGTTGGCGGTTACTGTGTAAACGCGGTTCTCCAGGGCCCTTATTGGCATCGCCCTGGGGGCGTAGGGCATTACCAGATTGCTGGGATGGGCTATCACCTCGGCACCCTTCAGAGCTAAAGTTCTGGCGCTCTCCGGGAAGAACCAGTCGAAGCATATCATGACCCCGACCTTCGCGATGCCTATGTTAAAGACGTGGAAGCCGAGATTACCTGGCTTGAAGAAGAGTTTCTCCCTGTCGAACAGGTGAATTTTTCGGTACTTCCCGATGTAGCCCCATCCTATGGGGCCCACAATCACCGCGGAGTTGTAGAGGTTTCCCCTCTCGTCCTTCTCGGCCGTCCCTGCGACTATGAACACCCCTTCACCCCTGGCGAGCTCGACAAGGAACTCCGTCGTGGGTCCATCGGGTATCTCTCCGGCCACCTCTTCCACTTCACTTCTGCTCTGGAAGTTGTAGCCAGTATCGAAGAGCTCGGGCAGGACCACCAGCTCTGCCCCCTCTCCCCTCGCTTTCTTTACGAGCCTCTCCACTCTCGAGTAGTTCCTGTCGGGCTCCAGAAAAGCCGGTTCCATCTGGACGTAGGCCACCCGCATGATACCACCGTTACTCTTTGGTAATTGTCCAGATAAAGTTAGCGGATGAAAAATATCCGGCCTGAACATGAATTTCGTTGGAAGAGCTCCCATAAACCGGCCATCCCTTTCATGCTATTGGTGGAAGAACGCAGTCGGTTGTTTACCCCCTGTGAATGCTTTAGATACCTGAAATACCTGCGAAAGATCTGGAAGAAACCCGAAGTCAAACATCCATCTGCAGGGTCCCTCAGCCAGTTTGCCGGCTTTGGCGGGATCTTCAACCCCGGGGAGTGAGAAGACCCTCCTGGGAAAAGCTTAAAAAGGGCCCGTTCGAGCTGGAGGTGAAACTCAGGGGTGATGCTCATGAAGAGGCGTCCAAGAAAGTGGAAGAAGAAGGGAAGGATGAGGTGGAAGTGGATAAAGAAGAGGATCAGGCGCTTGAAGAGACAGCGCAGGAAGGAGCGCGGGCTCATCTGAGGCCCCTCCTTTCACCTTTCTTCCGGTGGTTTCATGGACTTTTTTGACGAGTTCGAGAGACTCTCCCTTGAGGTGAAAACTCCACGCGGAAGAACCCTTCTGATAGCGGATCCCCACATCGGTTTCGAGCTGTCGAGGGGGCTGAGACTGAGGACCCGCTTCGAGGAGAGACTGGCGGAGTTCATAATCGGGAAAGATCCCGATCTTCTCGTCATCCTTGGCGACGTGAAGGAGCCGATAGGGCTTAGCTTCACCGTAAAAAGACTCCTCACGGGCTTCTTCTCGGACCTCCGTGGAATCCCGACGGTGATAACCAGGGGCAATCACGACGGAAGAATAGGGGAGGTCGCGGGAGAGTTTACCAACGTCGAGATCGTTAACCACCTCCTTTTGGACGGGATTCTCTTCCTCCATGGACATACCAACCTTCCGGAAGTGGATTTCGATGAGGCCTACCTCGGCCATATCCACCCGGCCCATCACATCGGTGAGGGGGTTCTCAGGAAAACCAAGGTGTTTGCCAGGGTCGGGAGGTTCCTCATCCTTCCCACGGTGAACCCGTTCATAGAGGGCTTTGAGGTGAGGCGGGGTATTGGCCTGGTTCCTTTCCTCAGGAATGCGGCCTCCGTGGAGATCTTCCTGCCGGAGGGCATCCACCTGGGGAGACTGTCCCTGGACGGCCACTTCCCAGATCTGGGCAAAGATTTATAACCCCCTGCAAATAAACTTTCATAGGTGCGAACCAATCGGTATCGGGTGGGGATCATGAGCGATGTCTACGAGAGACTGGAGGTGCTTCTCCGTTCCCTCGGCGTGAAGAGAACGGAGCTGAAGATATATATGCTCCTGCTAGAGAAGAAGAGGCCTATGAGGATAACCGAGATCGGAAGGGAGCTGGGCATAAGCGAGCGCTCCGTGAGGGAGCACGTTCTCAGCCTCTACCGCAGGGGAATTCTCAGGCGGACCCTGGTTGAACAGGGGTGGCTCGGCTACACCTACACCGCCGTCTCCCCCGGCGAGGTTCTGGAAAACCTCAAGCAGAACCTCATAAAAAGGATAAACGAGCTGGAGAAGGAGCTCAAGGCCTCAAACCCCACGAACTAGAGGAATTCCACGACTCCCGCCTCTCCGAGCAGGGCCACCAGACTTTCGAGCCTCTCATCATCAACCTCCCCGTATTCCTCGCGGAGTGATCTTAGTGCCCTTCCCTTCGGCAGGATCTCGCCAAGCATCAACAGCTCGTGGAGGTGGACCCGGGTCATCCCCCTCCCCATCAGCTTTGCGAACTCTTCTCCGAGTTTTTCGTTCCTCTCACGCAGAAACCTCTCCGACAGGATCCCACGGATCTTCCAGACGAGCCAGGGCTTTTCCTTGAACCGGTGTCCGAGCTCAATTCCCAGGAAGCGCGAGTCCCTCGCGAGGCCCCTCATCACCAGCCTCTCGGCCTCTTCCGTCTTTCTCTTCATTGAGAGCTCACCCAGGTACTTCATCGCGTAGCCCCTGGCGAAGCGCTGGAGCTCTTCCTTCTCCGCTTTCGCGAGAGCAATAGCTGTAGCGAGGACCGCTTTTCCAATGACCTCTATGCTTTCCCTGCTCAACTTCTCGATGGTGTCCTCGCTCGAGTGGTAGAAGCGGTCCGGCCAAGTTATCGGCATCGTTGCCGGAACTCCGAAGAAATTGAAGACGTCATGGTCGCTGCCCATCTCGTAGGGAAAGCTCCTGAGCCTGAGCCTCGGAAGCGGACTGCCTGAGAAGCTCTCCCCTCCCTCGTTCGCCAGTTCGAGGAAATACTCAAGAAGACCAGAGACGATAGAGAACCTCGAGAGTGGCGTTCTCACGAGCATAACAGTTGAGCCGGCCCTGTCGGGGCTTCCGGCAACCATATCGAGGTTTATCACAGTGTAGTACTTTTCCAGCTCCGCGTACCTCTCGATGAAAGCCTGCGTCCCGTAGTATTCAGGAATCCAGAGGAAGGCGAAGCCGAAGCGGAAGGAGTTATCGTAGATGCGATTCAGTATTCTGGCGAGCTCCATCAGCATCGCGCTCCCGGAGGCGTTGTCGTTGGCCCCGGGTTTTGGATGACAGATGTGAGCGGTGAAGAGGATGAAAGGTGCCTTCCCCACCTCGGCGTACAGAATCGGGAGAACCTGGTGCTCCTTTATCAGGGTCTCGACCTCCATTCTTGCCTTCACCTTCTCCCCGGAGTTCAGCCTTCCGATTATCCTCTTCGCGAGGTTCTCCGGAACAGCCACCGCCGGAATCCGGGCCCACTCGAGGTCCTCCCGCGTCAGGAACAGCCCTATGTATGGTACCGCGTTCCCGGTTCCTTCCCTGTAGGCTATGAATCCCACCGCACCCCTCTCGTTCGCCCTCCTGTAGGCATCCCGCCAGTCCCTTCCGACGAGGACTACTTTCCCCTCGACGTTCTCCCAGTCGTCCTCTCTAGCTACGTGCGCTATCTCCCCCTCTGTCTCTCCTCCCGGCGAGTGGGCCATTACCACGAGGGGACTCAAGGATGTAGTGAGCCGCTCTCCGAGAACTTCAACCTCCCCGCGCACCAGATCCCACGCTATAGGAGTTTTCAGGGTGAGATAACTCGTCCTTCCGTCGTAGGTCTCCTCGTAAAGCTTCGGATCCAGACCGTAGCGTTTGAGTTCGTTCTCGAGAATGCGGACGGCTTTAACGAGTTCCTCCGAACCCTGTATCCTGTGGAACCGGCTTATCCTCGCTATTCCGTGCAGAACCCCTTCCGGGTCAAAAACTCCAGCCTCTTTGAGAAAGCGCCTCATTGTTTCACCGGGGAAAATTGGGGGAGGAGTATTTAAGCCAACCGCTACCCCCATGTAACGTGCCTGTTGACGAGGAAGCGGACGATGAAAGAGACCACTATGCCAATGAGGTTGGCGATGAGATAGTGGATTCCCAGGTAGACCAGCCCCGCGTAGACGATCCACTGGACGAGCGCTCCACTGAGGGCCGCGGCGTGGAACGTTAGGAGACGCTTCCAGAGGGGATTCCTGCGAAGGTCTTTAAACGTCCAGAGGTCGTTCCACAGGAAGTTGTTGAGTATCGCCAGCTCCGTTGCCGGGATGTTGGCGAGTATCCTGTTCCAGCCCAGGAGGTTGACGAAGGCCCAGAGGAAGCCCTCGTTGACGAGGACTCCGGAGAGGCCAACTAAGGTGAACTTGATTAGTCTGTCCAGCTCGCCTTCCCAGCGCATGAGCCTGTAAACGTGCTTGAGGTACTTTATCATCGTCTTGCCGGTCAGCTTGCTCTCGCCGGCCTTCCTCAGACCGAATGTGAAGGGCACCTCGACGACTTTATTATAGCGCCCCTTGATGAGTATCTCCATGAGTATCTTGAAGCCTATTGGGTTAAGCTCGATTCCCTCAACGACCTCCCGTCTCAGGGCGAAGAATCCGCTGACCGGATCCTTAACGTCCCTGATCTTCGGCAGGGCGAGGCGGCCGAGCATTATAGCCCCCCTGGAGATGAGTTTTCTGTACCAGTACCAGTTCTTGACGGCTCCACCGGGAACGTAGCGACTTGCTATCGCGATATCGGCTCCCTCTTCGATTGCCTTCACAAGCTCCGGTATTTTCTCCGGCGGATGCTGTAAGTCGGCGTCCATCACAACGAACACATCACCCGATGCCTCTTTAAATCCCCTTATGACCGCGGAGGAGAGGCCCTTCTCATCCGTTCGCCTGATGACCCTCAGGGGGTATTTTTCGGAGAGCTTCTGGGCGAACTCCCACGTCCTGTCTGGGGAATCGTCATCAACAACGATTATCTCATAATCGTAATCCCTCATGGCACGGCTTATTCTCTCCAACAGCTCCTCAAGGTTGTCCCTCTCGTTGTACGTTGGCACTATCACCGAGACCTTCAAGATTCTCCCTCCCGCGAGGGTAATCCGTAAACTTTATAAGTCCTGCGAATTCCCTTAAGCCGGGAGTGGGGCCGTGGGGTAGCTTGGCCTATCCTTCCGGCTTCGGGAGCCGGGGACCCGAGTTCAAATCTCGGCGGCCCCACCATTCAGCCACTTCTAACGAAAGCACCGATGGAATATCATTGACCGTTTTTAAAGACTTGTTAGCGTTGGTGCGTGCTTTTTATGCGTTTACTTTCAGTGGATTTAACCCTCAAACTGGCTTTGGGACTGGAATGGCGCCCGAAGGTCTTTGTACTCACAGTGAAACACTGCAGAACCAGCAAGTGGAAGGGCAAACCCCTTTAAAACTGAGAATCTCCAAAAAAGATCATGCAAATCTTGATCAAACTTCGCGCAGGCGAACAAGCTTTGGGAAAGCTTGACCAAAAATGACCCTTGCCACTTAAAATGGACACATATTAGTTGTGCACTAACTAAAGGCAACTTTAAGAGGGGGTTTAATCCCGAAAATAATCCTCTACTGATAGTTTCAACTCCAATCAGCGCCCTTCGGACGTTTCTCTAGAGTGAAACACTCACCAAAAGGGCAAGAGTGAGTAAAAAACCCTTTGAAAAGTTTGAACATTATAGAAGAGGCACTTACTTTTACTTTTCCGCCAGCGCTTGCGTTACAAGGGCTGATGGCGGGCCGGGCGGGATTCGAACCCGCGGCCACGGGGTTAAAAGCCCCGCGCTCTAACCAGGCTGAGCTACCGGCCCATGCCCGATGGGATAACGGTTTGGTGGTCTTATAAGCTTTGCCCCGGAGACTCTGCGGGGATTCTCCTGTTGCGAAAATTACTTAAACATTTTTTGGGTAGCCTAATCAGGTGAGGCCTTTGGAGATAAGCAAGAGGGAAGAGGAGTACCTGGAGGCGATGTACATCCTGCACAAGAACAAGGGCGTCATCCGCGTTAAGGACATCGCTAAAATGATGAAGGTGAAGCCCCCGAGCGTTGTGGATGCCCTCAAGAAGCTCGCCGAGAAGGGACTCGTTGAGTATGAGAAGTACGACAGGATTCTCCTGACGGAGGAAGGGAAGCGGATTGCAGAGGAGACTTACTCAAAGCACCTTCTTCTCACGAGGTTCTTCACCGACATCCTCGGTATACCGCCGGAGATAGCGGAGCATGATGCCTGTCAGTTCGAGCACTACGTTAGTAAGATAACGGTTGAGCGGATAAGGGAGTTCGCACAGTTCATACAGGAGGAGTGCCCCTACGTCCTCAAGCAGTTTCTTAAGGGAAAGCTTGAGGAGAAGGGGAAGGAGTGAGGCCCTCCAAAAAATTGTCAGAGAACCCCTCCAAGATAGGCGAAGTAAACCAGGAACACCGCCGCCAGGACGTACATCAGGGGATGAACCTCCCGCCAGCGGCCGCTGAAGAGCTTCAGCAGGGTGTAGCTCACGAAACCCGCTCCGATGCCCTCAGCTATCGAGTAGGTGAAGGGGATCGTGATGAGCACCAAAAAGGCCGGAAGGGCCTCGGTGTGATCGGTGAAGTCTATGCCCTTAACCGCGCTGAGCATGTAGTAACCCACTATGACCAGCGCTGACGCCGTCGCGAAGGCAGGTATTGCACCGGCGAGGGGCGCTATGAAAAGGCCTATTCCGAGGAAGAGCAGCCCGGTGACAATGGCAGTCATTCCGGTTCTTCCGCCCTCCTCTATTCCAGCGGCGCTCTCGATGTAGGTGGTTACCGTTGAGGTTCCCAGAACGGCACCTACGGTGGTTCCTATCGCATCGGTCAGGAGAACCTTCTCCGCGTCCGGAACCTTGCCGTCCTTGGTGAGGAAGCCGGCCTTGGCGCTGAGGCCGGTAACTGTTCCGAGGGTGTCGAAGAAGTCAACCATGAAGAAGGCGAAGACCACTCCTATCGCCCCAACGTTGAGGAGTCCTTTGAGATCCATCTTCATGAAAGTATAGCTTATGTCAGGCGTTGAGAACAGGTGATCGGGCCACGGTGCGGCCCCGGTCAGCCATCCGAGGAGACTGGTGGTTATTATTGAGATCAGCAAAGCTCCCTTGATGCGGAGCGAGATAAGTACCGCCGCGAGGAAGAGGCCGAAGAGGAAGAGCAGCGTCTCCTTACTTGCCAATGCCCCCGTGTTCAGTCCGGTGAACTGGAGAACGCCCGAGTCGCTGATGAAAGCCTTGAGGAGACCGACGTCGTTGAGGCCTATGAAGACGAGAAAGAGCCCGATTCCGGCTCCGACGGCGTACTTCTGGCTGAGCGGGATGGCGTGGATTATCGCGCTCCTGACCCTGGTGACGCTGAGGGCTATGAATATAAGGCCCTCGACGAAGACAGCGGCGAGGGCTATTCTCCAGTCGTAGCCCATTCCGAGGACGACGCTGTAGGCGAAGTAGGCGTTGAGGCCCATTCCCGGAGCTAAAGCGAAGGGCTTCTTGGCGTAGAGGCCCATCAGAAGGGTCGCGAAGCCTGCCGCGAGGGCAGTAACCGCGACCAGCGAGTTGAAGGCCTCCCTGCCCATGGCATCGCTGAGTATCGCAGGGTTGACGAAGAGTATGTATGCCATCGTCATAAAGGTGGTGACACCGGCTAGGATCTCGGTTTTCAGATCCGTCCCATGCTCCTCAAACCCGAAGTAGTTCTCGAACCAGCCCATGAGCTTCACCCCATGAGTTGACAGGTTTTTGATGATTTTGGGGCTTTTTAAGTGTTTTTTTGACTAAAAAATGTCAAAAAAGGCAGCGGCACTATCCACGGAGAACTCAGAAAATCAGGGAGAAACAAAGAAAGAAGAAACGCTTTCGGTTTATTGCCCAAGAACGGAGAAACTTCTCACCCTAACGTCTACTCGCTCGGGCATTTCTTCCACGCTGAAGGGCAGCTCGTCGAGGAAGCGCTCCGCGAGGATCACTCTGTCCCCAATCCCAAGCTTCAGCCTTATCCTTCCGGGAAGGAGCTCGTAGTCAAGAACCTCCGCTGTGTCCCCTTTCATTATGTAGACGCTCTCCGGGCGGAAGAATATTCTCACCCTCCCCGAGCGGCCGACGTCAAAGCAGAGCTCGTTAAGGCAGGCTCTCCCGTTCTCCGCTTCCAGCTCCAGTATGTTGCTCAAACCAAGAAACCTTGCCACGAACTCGGTCTCTGGCCGGTAGTAAAGCTCCAGCGGTTTTCCGACCTGCTCCACCCTTCCAACGTTCATGACCGCTATCCTGTCGCTTATCGCCATCGCCTCCTCCTGGTCGTGGGTGACGTATATCGTCGTTATCCCCAGCTCGCGCTGGATCCTCCTTATCTCGCCCCTCAGCCTTTCCCTTATCTTGGCGTCGAGGTTGCTGAGCGGCTCGTCGAGGAGGAGAACCTCCGGTTCAACCACCAAAGCCCTTGCGAGGGCAACGCGCTGCTGCTGGCCGCCGCTGAGCTGTTCCGGGTAGCGGTTTTCAAGGCCCGTCAGGCCGACTATCTCCAGCGCCCAACGCACTTTCCTCTCTATCTCCGACTTTGGGAGTCCCTTCATCTCAAGGCCGAAGGCCACGTTCTTGAAGACGGTCATGTGCGGAAAGAGCGCGTAGTCCTGGAAGACTATGCCGATGTTCCTCTCGTAGGGGGGTAAATCGTTCACCGGTCTTCCGTCGAAGAGTATCTCTCCCCTGTCGGGCCTTTCAAAGCCGGCTATCATCCTCAGTGTCGTCGTCTTCCCGCAGCCGCTCGGCCCGAGGAGAGTGAGAAACTCCCCGTTCTCAACGATTAACTCGTCTATCTTCAGTCTGAATCCGTTCCGGGCTTTGACAATGTTTCTAAGCGTAACGGTCACCATACTTCCTCACCGATGCGCTCTATGATGAGAAAACCCGCCGTGGAGACCGCCATCAGAAGAACCGAGAGAGCTGAAGCACTCCCGAACTGTCTCGCCCCCAGGAACTTGTATATGGCGACGCTCATCGTCGTGTACTCCGGTTTCGCAAGCATGTAGGTGGCCCCGAGTTCGGCTATGCTCATCGCGAAGGCGAAGATTGCGCCGACCACCAGGCTGCCCAGGACCAGCGGAAGCTCCACTCTCAGGAAGGCCTTCCATTCCCTGGCTCCAAGGCTTAGAGCCGCCTCGAAGATGTTCGGTTTTATCTTTTTGAGACCCGTTGACACCGCCCGGAGAACGAAGGGATAGGCTATGACCGTGTGCGCCGCCACGATTATCCACGCGGTGTAGTAGAGTGGCGTGCCGTGGAAGGTTTTAATGTACCCGAGGCCGAGTGTTATGGGGGAGCTCGCCAGGGGAAGCATCGCAAGGATATCAAAGAGCCTCTTCCCCCGGAAGTCCCAGCGGTGGAGGGCGTAGGCAATGGGCAGGGCCACTGTTATCGAGAGAACCACGGTAGCCAGACCGAAAAGGAGAGAGTTCCGGATTGCGTCGAGGGTGGTTAGGCCGAACATGGGGTTGTACTCGGTTGAAAATATCCGCCTGTACCACTCGAGGCTCCAGTGACCGTTGAAGCGCAGGGAATCGTAGATAACGGCCAGAAGCGGAGAAACTATGAAGATGAAAACGATGAGGGAGTATAGAGCCGTGGCCAGCCCCCGGAGGCTCAGCCAGTCGCCCCTCCTGAATGGGATTGGTTTTCTGAAGACCCTCTGCTCCTCCCGTCTGGCATAGGCATCCAGAGAGCGGAGGTAGGCGTACATGAAGGCCATACTTAGAAGTATCTGGATTATCGCCAGTGCCGAGCCGGTCTTGAAGTCGAGGAGCGTCATTATCGCGGTGAAGATGTCAACCTCTATGGTGGCGTAGCGGTAGCCCCCGATGATGAGCGGTATTGAGAAGCTCAGGAAGGAGAAGACGAAGGTGAGCATCGCGGAAGCGAATATCGCGGGTGAGATCAGGGGTAGCGTGACCCTCCAGAAGAGACTGAACCCGCGGGCACCCAGACTAAGCGCGGCCTCCTCGTAGTGTGGATTAACCCTCTGCCAGAGCGAAGAGACCATCCTTATGACGATGGGGAAGTTGTAGAACGCATGGGCCAGGAGGATGCCCTTCCAGGAGTAGAGTATCCCGGGGTCTCGACCTATTAGGTCGGTCACGATACCGCTCTTTCCGAAGAGCAGGATGTAGCCCAGGGCCACCATCACGCTGGGCATCACGAAGGGAACGGTCAGAACCGCCCTTATTACTCTTTTTCCCGGAAAGTCGTACTTCGCGAACAGATAAGCCCCGGGAAGGCCGAGGGCCACGGTGAGGAGGGTTGATCCGAGGGCCTGGGCGATGGTGAAGAGTATAACGCGGCGGTGGTAGTCGTTTTGAATGACGGAGGCGATGTACCTCAGCGTGAAGCCGTCCTCCCACAGCCCGGTTTTTATGATACTTACCAGCGGAACGTAGAAGAAGATAACCAGAAACGCCAGGGGAACTGTAAGGATCAGGTAACCCCTCCCTAACTTCATGGGTAAAACTCGCTTTTAGGCCTTTATAAGCGTTGATTGGGCAAAGTTGTTAAACCTCTGCTTCGAAACCGGGCCGGTGATGCCATGAAGGCCCCGGAGCTGGGAATAAGAATCGGCCTCCACGAGCATGGAGAGAGGAACTCGATTGCGGATTTAGGCGTTAAGGTCGGCCATGCGACGCTGATAGAAGGTAATGACATCAGGACGGGTGTTACCCTTCTGCTCCCTCCGGTGAAGAACCCCTACAGAGAGAGGCTTTTCTCAGCCACCTTCGTCATGAACGGCTTCTCAAAGCCGATAGGCTTCGTCCAGGTCGATGAACTCGGCTACATCGAGTCACCGATAGCTTTAACCAACACGCTGAGCGTTTACACGATCGCGAACGCTATGGTAAAGCACATGATCGGGCTGAACCCGGATTTAAGGAGCGTCTCTCCAGCGGTTATGGAGTGCAACGACTCCTACCTTAACGACATCAGAAGGATGGCCGTCCGGGAGGGGCACTACTTCGAGGCACTCAAAAATGCCAAACTCGACTTCGAGGAGGGTTCCGTTGGAGCTGGAACCGGGATGAGCGCCTTCGAGTTCAAGGGTGGGATTGGTTCGTCGTCGAGGGTCGTTGAGATAGGTGGAGAGGAGTACACCGTTGCCTCGCTCGTCCTGGCGAACTTCGGGAGGAGGGAAGATTTGACCATAGCCGGCGTTCCGGTTGGCCTCTATCTGAAGGACTACCCGGGCAGGGGTACCTCAGGGAAGGGCAGCATCTCGATGGTTGTAGCGACTGATGCTCCCCTTACCGCGAGGCAGTTGGGAAGGCTCGCGAAGAGGGCAATCGTTGGCCTCGCGAGAACCGGAGGCTATGCCTACCACGGGAGCGGTGATGTTGTTTTAGCTTTCTCAACGGCTCAGACTGTTCCTTTGGGGAAAGAGCCGGAGATGATTAGCTCCTTACCCGACAACTCCCTCAGCAGGCTCTTCAGGGCAACGGCGGAGGCGACGGAAGAGGCGATAATCAACGCACTTCTCCAGGCAGAAACGGTTGAGGGGAACGGGCACGTGAGGTACGCCCTGCCGGTTGAGAGAGTTATCGAAATCCTGGAAAAGCATGGAATGGTGGAGAGGGACTGATTATGCCCCTATCTCCTCGTACTTCCTCTTCATCAGGAGCGCGTCCTCCTCTATGTTGGGGCTCTCGCTTATGACGACCCCCTTAACCCTGAACTCCTTAAGAACGCGGAGTAAATCCTCCCACTTCATGTCGCTCTCCTGGAGGGGCAGATGCCTCCTCTCGCCCTTCTCGGTGTACTCTATGCCGCTCATGTGGATGTGCATGTTGTCGAGGGCTTCCCTGCCGAGCCTGTCCTCTATGAAGGAGAGCATCTCGCGCCATTCCTCGGCGGAGTTACACTCGCCTTTGTTCCTCGCGTGTGCGTGTGCGAAGTCTATCGTTGGGAGAACCATCTCGAGCTCCTCGCTCAATTTTACGATTTCCTTTAAATCACCGAACTGGGTAGGTTTCCCCGTAAGCTCCGGCCGTAGCCATACCCTTACTCCCCTGTCCATCAGCTCGCGCTGGATTTCCCTCAGGGCATCTTTGATTCTCCGATAAACACTTTCTGGGGGCTGCTTGAGGTAGTATCCCGCGTGAAAAACGACGCTCCAACCACCCGCCTGGTAGAGCCTCTCGGCGCTCTGGATTATCCTCCTTTTGCTGGCCTCAACCTTTGCCCTTTCGTTCGCGTTGAGGTTGATGTAGTAGGGTGCGTGGGCCGTGAGAAGAACGTCGTGTTTTCTGGCAACGTACTTGATCTTCTTCGCGAGTTCAGGCTTGAGGTTCACACCGCGTACGAACTCCAGCTCCATCGCGTCGAGTCCAAGCTTCCTCACGTGGATTATCCCGTCAATGGTTGAGCGCTTTGGAGCTGAGAGGGGAATCCCAGCGGTTCCGAAGCGTAACCTGTCCACCCTGAACATCCCCATCACCCAGGAAATTAGGGGAGCCTAATTTATAAGCCTACCGCTCCACCGTGGTCCCGAGGTACTCCTCCAGTTTCCCGATCTTCTCCTCGAGCTCTCCTTCCAGGTGCTTCAGCCTGTGTTTCAGTTTCCTAAGTTCAGCTTCTCTCTCTTCGATAAGTCTCCTTAGCTGCTCGTGCCGGCCCTCGAGCTCACGCCCCCTGGAGAGTATCTCCTCCCGTCTGGCCTCCAGTTTCTCGAGTTCCTTCCGCAGGGAGTCCAGAACGCGAGTTTTCTCGCCTAGGTTTTCCATGAGCCATTTTGCCGCTTTCCTCTGCCTCGGGTCCAGCTGGGGTTCTATTCTCTTCACAAACTCGATGAACTCTCCCGGTTTTCTGAGCGCTACCGAGGTGTCCCGTATGAGCTCTTCCGCCGTCGGCTCGCCGAGGCGCATCCTCTTCACAGGTTTCTGGAGTTTCGATGCTTTTGAGCGTATTTCAAGCTCCTCACTTCTTATTCTGGAGCGCAGGGTCTGGATGGTTTTTTCCACGTCGTCGAGGCCTTCTCTGGAGTGAAGTTCCCTGATCTCGTCTTCCACACCTCCAAGTTTTTCGCGGAGTTCGTGGAGTTCTCGCTCGATACCCTCTATGGTTCTCTCTGCCCTTCTGATCTCCATCAGGACCCAGTCCACTTCAAGATCCTCCACGTTTCTCCGGGCCAGCTCGTTGTAGTACTCGATGTACTCCTCGTTGAGCTCCTTCAGGAGGCGGTTTATCGCGTAAACGTCCTTCTCAAAAATTATCAGGAGGTACTTTCCGTGCCCCACGTGGAGCTTTGCGAGATCTGGAAGGCGCTTTCCGAGGCTCTCCATATCCTCTACGCCGCTGAGGGCGTTTCTGAGTGATCTGACATAGTTCCTGCGCTCCGCAGTTACTATCTTCCTTATGCTGTCATCAACGTTCTTCGGAATATTCCTGTTCTCCAGTCTGTCTATCCTCTTCAGGATCTCCGCCACCCTCTTTCTCAACCTTTTGTTGTACCGTTCCCTGATTTTCTCGGTCTCTTTCCGGGCCTTTGTCCTCTTCCTTTCGTACTCCTCAAGCGCTTGCTCCAGCTTCAACTCTCTCCCATCCCCTAACTTTTCCCCTCAGGTACGCGCCGACGACCACGGCCATTCCCACGTCAACCAGGGCCAGTAGGAGTTTCGTAAAGACCTCAATGTCCGACAGGGTGAGTATAGCCATCGCGTACCTCGTCGTCAGGTCTATCGTTACCCACATTGCCGGCATCATAAGGAGGGCCGAGACCTGGTACCAGATGTGGTAGTCCCTCCGCAGGTAGGACTGGATGACCTTACCGGTTATCATCACCGAGATACCTATTATCAGCGAGGAATTAATGGCGTTTATGTAGATTAGAGTCGCGAGGAGCGGCGTCCCGGGATAGCTGCCGATCAGCTCCAGGGAGTACTCCTCAAGGCGGAAGTAGGCGTTTATGGCTCCCCCGATGATTATCAGGGAGCCAGCTATAACTGAGATCACGAATATGAACTGCCTCGAGAGGGTTTCCCTCACGTTGAGCCGGAAGCCCTTTGTGAAGAAATAGCCTCCTATGAAGAGCAGTATCGTCCCGGTTATCGTGGCTGAGATTATCTTGACGCTCTCCGGATACCAGACGCCTATCAGTCTCGCTATGCCGTAGAGGAGCAGTATCATTCCAGGGATCCCGAGGACTACCTTGGCAACCTCGGGATCGCTCAGTATCTCCTTCATGTAGCGGTAGATGATGTAGTAGGTCGTCTCTATACCCTCGCTCTGCTTGACGACGACGCGGTGGGAGCTTATTATCGGCACCTTCGAGGTGATTATCGGGAATATCTGCTCGTCTTCCGCTCCATCGGTGACGGTTATGACCCCATCAGCCGGGAACCTCTCGAGAACCAGCTCGAGCTGTCTCGCCAGCTCCATGTCGCTCTTAACACCAACCTTCGGGTGGCCGGTTATCAGTGCGACCTCAACCTCTTTGAACTCCCCGCTCTTCTTTAGCTCGTCGTAGAGCTTAACTGCTGCATAGACGACGTTCGCATCGCTGTCCTCAGGATCTGCCAAGCTGAGCTTTAAGGCCGCGTCCACACAGGCGTCTCTCCCGATCACCGGCCCCTCGACGCCGGCCTTCTGGCCAAAGTCATCGTCCCTGTCTATCGCCAGAACGAGGGCCCTGATCTCAACCACCCCTCACTTTCTCCATCACGGATTCCACCTTGTCCTCCATCTTCCGCTCCCTGTCGCGTCTGTCGTCGATTCTAACGGTTGTTGAGACCCTTTCAGCGCCGAGCCTGAACATAAGCTCGTGGGCCTCCTCAATTATCTCGAAGGCCTCCCTAACCGTCGGGACCTCGATTATGGTTGCCATTGGCGTCAGCTGATACTTAACGCCCTTCTCCTCTAAAAGCTTTATTACTCCGGCAACGTAACGGCTCAGGCTCCTCTCGCCGAGCGGAACGATAACGAACTCGACGATGACCACCTTCGACACCCGCTTTAATCTCTATCGGCAGTAATTTAAGGGTTGCGATAGATTAATAAACTAACATGAGGTAATTTTAACGGGTGGTGAGGATGTACAGGATAAAGGACGAGTGGGGTGAGTTCCTCGTCAGACTCGCGAGGAAGGCCATAGAGGAGTACGTGAGGCACGGAAGGGTTATAGAACCCCCCGAGAACACTCCACCGGAGCTCTGGGAGAAGATGGGAGTCTTCGTTACACTCAACAGGTACAACGTTCCCCCTCAGATGGCACTTCGGGGATGCATAGGCTTTCCGCTACCGATCTATCCTCTCGTCGAGGCGACCATCAAGGCTGCCATTCATGCTGCCGTTGAGGATCCCCGCTTTCCACCGGTTAGGCCGGAGGAACTGGATGACCTTACCGTGGAGGTCAGCGTTTTGACTCCTCCCGAGCTCATAGAGGGTCCGCCGGAGGAGAGGCCGAAGAAGATAAAGGTCGGAAGGGACGGTCTGATAGTTGAGAAGGGCATTTACACCGGTTTACTGCTCCCCCAGGTGCCCATCGAGTGGGGCTGGGACGAGGAGGAGTTTTTATCGCAGACCTGCTGGAAGGCAGGCCTTCCACCCGACTGCTGGCTTGACCCGGATACAAGGGTCTACCGCTTCACGGCTGAGATCTTTGAGGAGGAGTATCCAAGGGGCCCGGTGAGGAGGAAACCGCTGGTTTAGCTCTTCCCCAATTTTGCTATGAAAAAGCTGTTGCAGTCGTGTCTGTGGGTCCACGCCCTGAAAACCTTATCGCCGACCTCAAGGGGGGCCCTCTCCCAGCTGAAATCTTAGGGGATAAGCACCAGTCCAACGCGATTCACCGCGAAGAGTACATTCTCCTCGTCTTTATCAACCTGATCGAGCGGGTTGGGTAGGTCATTGGGTAAAACAGCTTTATGCTCAGCCCTTCTAGGGGAGTTTTTAAAAGGTGGTGAGCGCAACAAGTGTAGTTCTTTACTTTTTTATGTGTACCAAAATTATTGGACAATGCATGGGAGAGTAATTACTAAAAAACAGAAACGTTTATAAAATAAGCAGTCCTGTTTATTACTGCAAAACTAGGTTGGAGATGAACGAGGTGAAATGGAAATACCTCGCAGGGATCTTGGTGGGACTGCTTGTTTTAGGAACTACTGGTGGTAATGCAGGGGCAACAGTTTTTTATCGGAACTCTATGAAGTTTATCAGTGTTAGAGGAGTCTATGATCCAAATCCTCAACAGGATACGTCCGAAAGAGTTTTCTTTAATGTTACCGGAAATCTTGCTTTTGATATTTTAAAACACAGAGTTACGGGAACTATTGTAGTTGAAAATGACAGGGTATCGGTTGATTGGGATTTCTCAATATTTAAATCCACTCAGTTTGATGGATATGCGTTTGTATTTAATCCAAGCTCTTTTGGAAATGTGCTTAGCCTTGAAGCAGTTGTGTATAAAAACGGTACCGTTTGGATCTTTGCAAGGGATAGGCACGGGGGTATAATGGCCTTGAAAGGATTTAATAAGGCCCTAGTGGAAACGCTATCCTCTATGGATATTCCTTCCGCTGGAATTTCTGAAAAGGAGTGGCTCTGGATGGCCCTGGAGCCAGAAGTCAAGACCATCACTCTATCTGCTATTCAGGTTAGACCGAGTGTGATGCCGAAATCGGAAGTGGGAAGGATACTGCCAATGGCTACACACTCAAGAGACGTTGTGAAGATTGTTGAAAAACGATATTCCGTTGGATGGTGGAGGTGGAGGACCACTTATTACATTAAAGTTGCGTTAAAAATGTATGGGCCAACTTCCATTAATGACTATGGAGATTATCTTATTAGAGTCATTGTTGAGGACGAAGGAGAGATCTCAAATGGGGAGAGAATTAGCAAAAATACTCCCCTGTTTTTGGGAGATAGAAGCGATTCTAGAACTAATCCGATAGAGATTGGTCTATGGGTACCACACTCTCCCGATGATCGCATTATCTATACTGAGTTCACGTATTCGGGAGAAGCAGCACCCCTCGACGAAATAAGCTTGGGTTGGGGTCTGCTAATCGATATGATTAATCCCATTAACCTCCTACGTTTTTTCGTGGATATTGAGCCGGGCGAGGATTTTGATGACTTTCCAGATCCAGTGAACTCAATACGTGTTGCCTACCGTAATATCGCCCTGGGTAGACCTGGCCACTGGACAAAAGCGTATGTGCGTATTGATCACGTTTCAGGAAACGGCTATGGGACAATCGGTGCATTTTTCAAGGTTCCAGTGTACTACCAAGTAACAGGAACTCAGACCCTTAGAGTCGTGGGTCTTATAAATACCAAATTAGAAATTCGAGCATTGCATAGTTAGTGTACAGGAAACTGGAGCTCCTTAATTCATTTTTATTTATTGTTGGTATTCAGAGTGGGGGGTCTGTACATATGAAGCCTGAGATGGATAAACTCATCATTATAATCTTTGGGTTAGTTGTTGTGGGGGGAGTTTTGTATCATATAATGAGCGAATATGGTTCTCAGCGATTCATAGAAGGGCAGAGGGACTACGAAAGACTCTGCATTCGTCAGATGACCTCATTAACTCTCAGCGACATTCTATTCCATTCACAAGAGGCACTTGATTCGCTAGAGCAGAACTCCCCGGAAGTTTTTAACCTTTCAATGGTAGAGTTGGCTCTCGATCTTTCGAGATTGGAATCCACTCTTGTAAGTTCAGCGGTGTATCTCTTCCCAGAGGACTTTCCTGACAATGAAACGGTGGTTAACATGACAAAAACCGAGGGATGCCTCGTGTTGGTGGAATCCTCTAGAATAGCCTATCTAAACGGGGTAGCAAACGTATCGGCAATCCGGGAGGGATTAACAATGATTCACAACTTTGCCATGGAATGGCGGGAGAACGGTAACTATCCCAGTGAAGAGTTTTTGAAGGCCAATGCCGAGCTTCAGCGGAAGTGTAGTGCTCTTGTTCCTGAGGTTATGAATCCTTGACTGTTAATCTTTCTCTCCTTTCTTCTGTGGATATAAGGGGGAAGTTGTCGGTAAATTGGTAAGTCCAGTCTCGACTATAGTATTGACTGTGATGCTACCGTCCAGAAACGTCCCTGTACTCTTCGATGTATTCACAAAACTCCCTCTAGGAGCTTTTAATCTCTTTTGTCCCTTTCCCTTTTTTGCTGGAGGGTATCTCCAACTTCAAGAAGCCCCCTCCCTTAGCTAGAATCATGTGGGATAATTCTCCTCGTCTTTATCAACCTGATCGAGCGGGTTGGGTAGGTCATTGGGTAAAACAGCTTTATGCTCAGCCCTTCTAGGGGAGTTTTTAAAAGGTGGTGAGCGCAACAAGTGTAGTTCTTTACTTCTTCTTATGTATATTTGTATTAAAAACAAAAGTTA
>Ga0256831_1000186_pt1 | contig 32689 bp, 51 predicted proteins | sample 132544metaG_FD_189087 | JGI IMG/M metagenome (GOLD analysis project Ga0256831, IMG submission 189087) | Hydrothermal vent microbial communities from Lau Basin, Pacific Ocean - 132-544 | ecosystem: Environmental > Aquatic > Marine > Hydrothermal vents | place: Pacific Ocean: Lau Basin | collected...
CCTTTTTAAGTTGTAGAGATTCAACCCGCCCTCCCCCTTTTTGTTTTTTCTTTTGCTGTTTTTTTGCTGTGGCAGCTACGACACAGCGACATGGCATTATCGTCTGTGGTAAGATCTCCGCCGTCTTTTATCTCAATGATATGGTCAACGCAGTATGTTGTTGTTGTCTTTCCAATTTGCAAACATTTTTCGCATAGAGGATTCAACTGCTTATAATTTTTCGCAAACAATCTCCATTTTGCAGAGTTGTAAAAACTGACAGTAGACTTTTCTTTTTGCAATAACTCCCGGCTTTTTCCATGCCTTTTGTGTTTGGCACAATACCCGTCCAATATACTAACAACGCTGCCACAGCCGTATTTTTTGCATGGTATTAGTGTCATAATATTACAGATAAGTAATCCGTAAAATGCGTAGTCGGTACAATTATGAGTTATGCTTGAACAGTTGTTCCGCAAATAAAACATTTACCTGCCACATCAACGTTCAAGCGACAATCATGTTTAAGTTGATGCCCAGGCTCAGGTGGTAGTGGCATCCAATGGGTAATTTTACCATCAACAACAGGGCAAATAAAAGCACCGTCCCAATGGTTTTCGCACACTTCATACCAACCAGCAGGGAAATAATATTCGTCTTTCAGATCGCTATATTCACAACCACAATCATCATGTTCGCATCGACATTCCTCGGTAAATGCCAAAATCCTTTCAGCGGTAATTGTTCTCTTGTTTCCGTGGCTGTTTTTATATATCGCAATCACCTTTTTGCTATGCGGGGGCAAAGCAGTATCAACGTCAATCCATTGCATAACAATGCGCTGCAAGGGAATTTTTGCACGCCCGGCTTCGGGCTTAATATGTGGGTTATCCTTTGGCTCCATTTTAAAATTACCTCTATCGGTTAAATTGCAAAAATCCCCTGAGCTTGATCGTTATCTTACCGCCAACAAATCATCCAAAACAGCATACCTGCTAACATCAGACCAACACCAAGCAGTATAAACATCTTCATTATCATCTGCGTGGTGCAATGTTTCCCCATCATCGTCTATAAATACGATAGCAATATCAGAGTCACCATTTTTCAAATCGATCTCAACAATCAAATTTCCATCAGGACATTCGCCTTTCGGCTTTTTCCATACATCAACCACTTTCTTTTCATATCGTTTTTCCAGAGCATCGAAAATTTCCAACTGTCCTTTTTTTGTACCAGCTGCCATCACTCTGTCTGTATGCTCAGACCTACAGCACTCCAGAGGGTCATAACCGTGATATCGCTTTCCATCTGGCGTTACCAGTGTCCATATCCCTTCCATTTGTTTTTGTGCTTCCATCTTAAACCTCTATAAAATATATAGCCGTCAGCTGCCAGATGCCACAGCAACACCATGGACACGCCCAAACCGCCTATAAAACTCAGCAGCCGTCAACACCCTCCGCAGCTCGTAATCATAAACCGCCACCGGCACCCCAAACACCCAGTGCTCAAACATCGCACCGCTACACGCCTCTGTCATTGGCATCGTTTCAAACGAGCAACAAGTACAAGACAACTTGAAAAGCTGCTGTCCCCCATCAGCGTCCCCATGTTCAGCCCACTCCGCACTGCCGCCGCAATGGAAACACGGCGGCACACTTCCGGTAAACATCTTCAATTTGCTCATTTATAAACCCTCATGGTCTGTTCAAATTTCCGAACATTTACCGGGTCGAACATCAAACGTCCGGCAATCCGCATCGGCTGCAGTATGTCTGCATATCTTTTAGCCCAGGCATAAACAGTATCAGGCTTTTTAACAGAAAATCGTGCTTGCATATCTTTGACTGTCAGATGTGTTTTCCTTTTCACACGCCCACCGCATCAATAGTTGAGTCAATTTCCTCAGTGCGGAACGATAAATACTTGTCTGTTGAGTCAATACTTGCATGACCCAACGCCTTGGACGTCACCCGGAAAGCATCTATCGGCTCACCTGCCGCTGATCTGTTAAGCAGATGGTCATACACATTATTAGCAAATGTTTTCCGCATTGCGTGAGTCCCTAGCTTGCCGGTAAGCCCAGCCAGCTTGTACGCCTTATTCAAAACCCGCCAAGCCTGAATCCGTCCTATCGCTCCGTCACCGCGAATAGACATAAAAACAGGGTCAGAAGACTGCACATGCCCCAACCTGCTCAACATCGATAACCATGGAGCAATCGCTTTTTTAGCATGAGCATTCAGACGGACACTCCGACTTGACTTGTTCCCCTTCATGTTCTTTTTCGAGACCGTCAAAACATCAACAATCGACCCATCATCATTAAGGATATCGCAGATCCTGACCGCAAGCAGCTCCGACACCCGAAAACCGGTATTAGCTCCCAGCAGAAAAAAAGCAAGATTACGACATCCCATGACACCAACAAACATCCCCCGCAATCCCTCAACCTCATTACGTTTCAACGGTCTCGAACCTTTCACGCTTCCACCCGTCCAACACCCACACAGCACCAACAGCCCACCCCACAGCCCCGTCTGTATCCGGCAAGGCAATGTATGCTAATTCTGTTACCTGTTTTCAGCTTCAATTTGTGCTTGCTCCCATGTCCCCAGTTTTATCTTTGCCACGTTTTTGTTTCTCGGAGCACAGCCCAGCCCATTCCAACCAGATTCGTCCCGCTTCCGAAACCGTGTCTTGCCCACCAACCTCGCACCGTGTCCAGATGGCAGCCGCATGTGGTTCGGCATCCTGCCCGGAAAATACGTCTTTTCGCAGTCGATCCCATGTCGTCTTATCCGCTGCGACAACGTACCCTTTTCAATCCCGCAAATTTTAGCAACCTGGGAGAGTGTCAAGTAATCACCTTCCCACAGAATAAAATTATTTTTATTCTCGCCTTTTTCAGCAAGATACGACTTTAAAACGCTATACTCGTTACTCTCAACAGCAGTCGCAGCATAGTACAGCTGGTTGTGAGTCCGCAGACCAAGCATTTTTACAAGCAGATCACGCTCTACAGGCTGCCCGTATTTCGTCCACTTTTTCATAAGTTCTCCTGATACGCAATCTCACGATACCCACCCCTGGCAAGCCGCTTTTCCTCTTCCATGTCGGTTATAGGGTTTTCTCGCAAGTTATCAAACAGCAGCGTGGTCACTACAGGCTGCAGCGAGGTAAACCACCTGATCTGCCCATGCTCAGTGAGTCCAACAGGATAAAAACCATTATCCCGCAAATCTGCCAATATCTCGCCAACCCGGTGCCGCTCCTCTGCCGTAAATTCTTTTTTTAGCCATGAGTGCGGGAACTCGCCAGAATTGCTCTCAGCACAACAGATCCGGTAATGAGCCAAAAACTTATGCCGGAACTCAACGCCGATAATCTCTGCAGGGGTAAGCGTAGTCTGCACACTTGGCATAGCTCTCAACATGACCGATTTGCCTCAAGCCGTGCCTTGTTTTTCTCTTTGAGCAACCGCCGACGTTCCCGGTCTGCAGCCCTCAACTTTGCCCTGCGTTTGTAATCAATCACTTCCGGTGGGGTGTCGTCGTGTTCGTCCTCCCACCCTTCGGCATTGAGCCAGGTGGCAGGATACGGAATCCACTTGCCGCCATCCTGTTCCCAATCTTTCGATTTTACAGCAGCATTAAGCCCATCCATTATTTTTTCAAAGAGGTGTTGACTTGGACCGAGTTTTTCAAATGCTTTTCTGGCGTTTCCCTTTGACTTTTTCTTTGGATACAACTGCCAAAAAAGTGCAAAGTTTGTCCCCTCCTTTTTTCTTTCTCTCTTTATATGATTCTCTTTTATGATTCTCTTTCTAGGAGGGGACACTGGTGTCACCTCCTTAGAGGGGACACTGACGACACCATCGGAGGGGACACTGGTGTCACCTCCGGAGGGTGCGTTTTGGTCAACACTTCCAGAGCCAGAAAAACAAGGATGATCGAGAAAAAGATACCGGTTTCGCCAGTGCATCAGCCGTTCTTTTCCAGACGGCTTTACGATCATTATAAAGCCGTTTTCAGCTAGTGCTTTTATTGCTCGTTTTGCTTGCCGCTCAGATATCCCAACACCATCAGCAATCTGCTCCATAGACGGATGGCACTCACCATCTTTTCCAGAAAACTGAGCCAGCCGCCCCCACACAAGTTTCTCAGACTGGGTAATCTCCCGACACTCCATGATAGCATTGGGGATAAAAACCCCCTGAAATCGTTTATACGGGTTGATAACTTCGTTCACTTCTTAGCCTCCGCCTTTTCTGTATATCTCGCTGTTTCCCTGCCTGTATAGTGCTCACAGGCATACCGACGGCAATGGTCAGACATGGCTGCAAGACACCATTTTTTGCTTACAAAATTCCCCCGCTGCATCTGGCATTTTATCCTGTCGTCACTCATGTCAAAGACTCCTGGACAGACATCAAAGCGGTACGCAGCCCCTCAAGATTTTCCGCAGGAATCACAAACTCGCAAATCTCCGCACCATGACAAGTGTCGTAAACCGGCTCCGCAGAATCAATCAGGATTCCGGCAGCACTGGCGATCTGCTGCTTGATTTTCAAATCACTATGCCTGGCGTGTATGTTACGCCTATTTGCTTGTAAAACGTCATTTACTGTCATTTCCTGCCCCTGATCTGTGTAAGTTGTTCGGCATCCAGCAACAATCCGGCAATGGCAGCACGGTCAAGAAAAGTATATTTCCTCTCGCCGTACCACCTGCCATCAAGCCGCAGCCGGAACATTGTTTGATACCACTGCCGCCGCTCTTCTGTCCTGCTTGGCGGTCTCGGGTAAAAGTTGCGTTTAAGCCGGTTGTGATTTGTCCGGAACTGATAAGCCCCAAACAATTCCACCCTTATTTTAGGTATAAAACTGTGTTGAATTTTGCCCTGTTTCCGTGGCAATCTGACGGAAATAGTCTGATCCGGAATCCGTGACTCGCTCATGGATGCCAACCAAACTGTGCACTCATAGAGTCAACCACAGCCACAATCGCCATGGCAGACATAACAAAGACGACAACCGATGGGAGTATCCACTCCCTAAGCATTGATTTCAGCCGTTGCTTTTCGAACATAGCTCCTGTCTCCTGTTTGCTCCGATTTTTTAATAGCCTCCGCCATGATCTGTGCCTTTTCATTTGCCGAAAGAGAAAACGGGGCAGACTGGCGGAGAAGCTGGGAAAGCATGTACTTTATTTCGCACAGCTCTTTTTTTAATTCAGTAAGTTCACTCATGCCGCAGCAGCACCAGGGCATACATGATGCCCGTGAGCCTCGCACTTAATTTGCTGCCGATCATAAATCCGCTTTAATTCCTGGCATGAATGCACACTTGCCATGACAAGCTCAAATTCCAGAATCTCAATACCCCGCTTGACATCAATTACCTGTTCCATCTCTCTTTCAAAAACTTCCAGATAATCATGCCGTTGCTGGAAATCCTTGTCAGAAAAACGCTCGGTAAGAACGTCAAGAGCGGCAGCCCCTTCCACCATTTCCTTTCGCAATCTGGAAGCAATGACAGCAGGATCTGTCTTGATATTGTTAAGTTCAGGAAATTGCCGCAGGATGATCTGAGCCCGCACGGGGCAAGCTCCACAAAACTCTGTAAGAATGCTCACGTCATGGCAAGCCTTGGCGATCCTGATAAGGACATCAGGAGTAGGACCGTTTTTTAACTCGTTGTTTTCTATCTTGGAAACAGCAGCCTTACAGATTCCGATACGTTTTCCAAGTGTAGAGCCGGTGTATCCTGCTCTCTTCCGTGATTCTTTTATTTTTTTTCCTAAATCCATTGTGTGTGCTCCTTTTGTTTCTATGTTACGGAGAAGCCTACACCATGCCACATAGAGTTGTCAATGTTTAATTCCACATTTTATATAGTTTCTGTGTTGCATTGGCTGTATGGGCTGATATCCATAAACAATCACGTTTTTGCTCTCTGCTTTGTGGAATAGGTTACATTTTATAGATTAATGCTTTATCATATTGGTATGACACAATTAAGAGTTGAAATAGGACAGCGGATAGTGTCTGTGAGAAAACGCATTAAAATGACACAGACTGAGCTTGGCGACATTGTGGGGCTGAAAGGAAACGTCTTGAGCAAATACGAACTCGGAGATGTCCACCAAAAAGCAGAAGCCCTTGTAAAAATAGCAGAGGTGGGGAAGGTCTCCCTGGACTGGCTGCTGACCGGGAAAGAATTTATAAAAGAAAAGCCGGACAATATCGCAGCAACAATCCATCCGGGGACAAAAGAGGCGGCAGAAAGAATCACCGCTAACAGCACACGGGCAACCGTATCAATCCCCCACCTGAAATGGGTAGTGGAATGGATGGATAACTATTTTACAAACGACAGTGAGCAAGCCTTGCTGTTTTACGAGCAGCTACGAGACGACATGCCAAGCTTTAAAGAGTACATTGCAAGAGTTAAAAAAAAGAGCAGTGGTGTTGATAATGCAGAGGATAGCAAGATAGTATCGGCATAAACAGAAAAACTATTTAACAATCCGGGGACAAAATGGGATATGTAGAAAACAATTTAATGAGCGGCGAGAAAGTCTTATACCGGGGAAAGGTCCACTGGTTTGTTTATGTCCCTGCTGCCATATTCTGGTTTTTATCTATTTCTATAATGTTTGATTCGGAAGCTGCCCCGGTAGTTGTAATCATTGCCCCGATTGCTATTTTTTTTACGGTAAGGGCTCTCATAGTCTCAAAATCAACAGAGGTAGCAGTAACAACACGCAGAATCATTGCCAAGACCGGATTTTTAAGAACATCAACAATCGAGCTAAACCATCAAAAAGTTGAAAGCTTTGCAGTAAATCAAGGTCTCGCTGGTAACGTGTTCGGATTTGGCACAATCACAATAAACGGAACAGGCGGCATCCATACGCCCATAAAAAACATCGCAGACCCGCTACAATTCAGGCGGAAAGCAATGGAGGCAATAGACGGAAAACAAAACCCGGTAAAAAGGAACCCGGCAGCAAAACAAGAGGACGATCAGCCAATAAGATACGTCATAAAATGAGCGTGAGACCCCATCCAACAAAAGGGAAAGGATGGTGGCAAATAGATATAGGACACGGAAAAAACCGCCAGCGTCCGGCGTTCCGTGGCAGTTTTGAGGATGCGGCAGCATTCGAGGCAGCCATCAGGCAAAAACGCCCGGAAGAGGTCAGGAGTTCAGCCCCGAAAATAAAAGAATTGTTTGTCCCGTTCCTGCACTGGTACACGTCGGAAGCCGCAGAAAGAACGATAAAAGATATCCGGTTTTCAATAGACCTCTATTTCGCCCCCTGGTTTGGCAATCTGCAACCATCAAGCCTTAACCTGTCACTCCTCAACAACTTTCGAGATACACTGTCAAAAGACGGTCTCAGTCCGGCAACAATCAACAAACACCTGAACTATTTTTCCACCCTGCTAAAATGGGCAGCAGAAAACGGACACTGCCAACCACTCCCATTCCGCCTGCCAAGATACCCAAAAAAAAAGACCACAGCAAAACCAAAAAGACCGCTCACAACAAGACAAATAGACGCAATCTACAAACAGATTCCAGAAGAGTACCGGCTGATATTTTTACTCATGGCAGATCACGGGCTACGGATCGCCGAGGCGACAAGCCTAAAAGCAGAGGACATAAACGAGCACAACGAGACTTTTACTTTTTTGGGAAAAGGAGGGAAATATAGGACTGTCCCGTATATGTCCAACAGGTTTGCAAAAGTGCTATCAAAAGCCATGGACAGCCACCCGGACGGATACTTGACGATAAACAAAAAAACAGGAGGAAAATACACAACCATGTGGAAGCCGTTAAAAAGAGCGGCAAAAGAGGCAGGAATAAAAAGAGAGGTTAACCATCACTTGTTACGCCACAGCTTTGCGACAATCGCAGCCCAAAGCGGAATGAATCCCCATGCCCTGCAGCGGATACTGGGTCACGCAAGCATAGAGACAACAAATAAGATATACACCAACGTGAGCCTTGATTTTGTGGGAAATGAGGGCAGAAAACTCAGGGACAAAAAAGGTAATTGACAGTATGCCACAAGACCACCCAGTAACATACTGGAATAAAGGCAGATAAAAAACGTCAAACTAGCTCTGACTCCGCTTATCGGGGTTCGAATCCCTGTCCCCCAGCCAGTAAAAACGGGTGTTTAGCTATTTGTTGGCGTATTGGTAATTGACATACGTTGACATATCGCTAGATACCCGTTTATTTTTTATTTGTTCATGGGGCTGTTGATAGCTGCAAGGCAGACTGTGGGCAGTCTTTTATTGCTGTCTCGATGTTTTCAATATTATCCTGCAGGTGTTTTTCTGATATCAATATTTCCCCGGCGTGTTCAGTCATAAATCCAGGCAGGGTGTCATTACACATGCCGCACGATACATACCCGGCACAGATATAAGGCATTGCTTTTAAAATATACATTTGCCAGCCCTCATTTGCTCCGACAGCTCCATTGCCCGGTTCCCTACCTGCACAGACCATAATGAGTTTAGCATTTCATCAGCAGCCCCTGCGTAGTCTTCTGCTTCCATCTTTTTTAGCATCTTTTCAAACTTTAACAGTCCGGAAATGCCGAGATTGTAAGCCATGTTGGTAAGCACACTTTGTCTTGTCGGGGTGAGACTTGACCAGCATTTTATTACATGCTGCAAGGTGTTCTTTATTTTCAGGACCGACTCTTCCAGCAACATGGATGCCTGTCGCTCTGTGATTCCTGCGGACAGGTTAAGCCCGTATCCTATGGTAAGATGACCTGTTGTGTCTGTATAAGGTCGTGAGCGGAATCCTTCGTGCTTTTTTAGCTGGTTGATTACGTTTTGCACTCCTGTCATGCTCCCGGCATGATCGATCATACTATCAACAGTCATCTGGCTCCCATCCGCAAAAGATGCACATTTTTTGCCCTGATGGAATACTGCACCCGCATTCAGGACACACCATTTATTTCGTTTTCCTTTTCTTTTTTAAAAATCTTATAGCCAATCGTGCTTACTGCCAGAAAATAGGCGAAGCCCTTTATCGTCCTCCAAATCCTTTGCATCCAGTTTCCATCACGGAAGAGGTACACAGAGAAATTAAAAAGGAACATGGCATTGCTAATCATAAAATCCGTCAAGGTATCTGAAGCCGTTGACCACGACTCGTCATGGATATGTCAGATGTGGGAAACTTTTTTACCGCCGATTGTTTCCGGTATTATTTTGTCACCGATTCCTGATCCTGCACCGCAGAATGTGGGGTACTCGTCAACTGACAATGGCAGAAAAGAAAACGATTTTGGGGCGAGGTATGATACCCCTTCCAGACTTACAGTTTTAAACTGCAGGCGTTTTTTGTTCTTCGCTGCCGTTCTTTTCTGTCGTGTATTTGCTGATTGCATCGACTGCCCCCTGGATAGCAATATAAATTCCGCTGAGATAATAGATCAGATCGCTGTTGCTGTTTTTTATTGTCCCCATTGTCTCGGCAAGCACTGCGGAAGTATCAACACCATGCGACTGGGACACGGCAAGCACTGCAGCGGCTGCCAGCACACTTAATTTTTTTGATATTTTCATTTTTTGCCCCTTACTGATAATCGATAGTAACCTTTGTGGCTTTACATCCGACAGGTCCAAACACAGACGCCCTGGTGCCGTTTGCCTCTTCCGGTTTGTTTTTGGTGCCACAGAAATAGATTGCCCCCTGGCTGCCCTTGCCGAAATCATCGGCAGCATCCGGCACGTTTAAGCCGCTGCACCCACCATCAAAACTTATTTTGATCGGTCCGCCGTAAGCTGTACCTGTTTTTGGCAACCAGGTAAAAACTCTGTTGTGGGCAGGCTGATAGCTCATGCTGTGTGTTTCTGTCTTTGCTGAGCCTGCAGGTGGCTTTATCAATCCTTCCGGGATCGTCACGCCTGGCAGTATTTCTGTGGGTTTCTGTGCTGCGGTGTCACCGGATAACGCCTCAACAACTCCGCCCAGGCTTTTTGCTCCGGACAATGCGATACTGTCCGGAATAGACATCTCTGTTTTTGGTGATATCGTGTTTGCCGGGTCGTTGTCTGTCGTTTGATTTGTTTTCTGGTCTGTCTGTGCATCTACTGATAGCGGCGTGTATAACACGATGTTCCCGCTGCCATTATTGCGGATTGTTATATCGTATTCCCGTTTTGTGATGTCTCCGGTGGTGTCCGCAGTTGAGCAAGCAGCCAGCAAAAACATAATTATTATTCCGCAGCCAATATTAATTTTTCTCACGCAATACCCCCATTCCTTTTAATTCTCCCCGGAGGGATTGTATAAATCCAACGATTTCACCAAGCTTTTCCCCGTGGGTGTCTTGCTTTGAGCTGTGCCGCTCAATATCTTTTTTGATATCATCAATCGCCCGGAATATGTCCCGCTGGCATTTACTCTGCAATATGTCGTGCTGCGGTTCCGTGATGCACTTTCCAATGTGTGCATTCATCTTATCGTGTTTTGATTTAATAACAGCCATACAGTCGCTGTGTTTTTTTATTTCGTCTTTCAGATAATTTATTTCTTTGTCGCTTGTCTCTTTATGGTGGGAAATATCTGCCGTCTGCTTTGCCTGTTGCCTGACAAACACCCCATAGTACATAACGGCGGTAAAGATGATCGGGATAAACAGTAAAACAATTTCAAACCATGTTGCGATTTCACTCACCTTTTCTCCCTTTTATTGTGCTGTTTGTCTTAGTTGTTGCTTTGACGTTAGTTGAGTAATGGCATTGAGCCATTTGTGTGGTATGTTTTTCCACCAAAGCATCCAGCAAGATCCGCCTCAGTAGTAGCCACACAGATGTCATCAAAAGCGTAATACTGTTCTGAGTAATTAGTAAAAACAGGATCAAACTCATTGAATGAGTTACCACCGAACATAACCATATTCCAATTCTTTCTTGGGCTTGCTACAGAGCCAGAATCACTCCATGCAAGCGTACTGTCAGAAAAGAGGAGTCTCCCGTCTACCCACGTTTCAGACACCCCATCAGCTACGCCCACAGCACTATTCATTTTTACATGATAGACGTATTTATGCCATGAGCCATCACCAGGTTCTCCAGGATCATTAAAGGCTGGACCAGTTCCGTCATATTGCCCTCCATCCGAATAGTAGTCTGAACGGTTGCGTACATGGGGCGGTGTTGCGTTATCTGGGTAATATGTGTTCTCATACCGGAACGCTGTGAAATGACTATAATTAGCATTCCCACCGTTCCAAGCAGCTATTTGAGCGTTATTAATTGGACGTTGAGCACCAGCGTCAAAGAATGTAAATGGACTTATACCTGCTGATTCGTCCCAGTGGGTTATCCTAAACGTCTTTACTTGGGGATCAACACTATTTGTAAGTGCCATACTGTAACTTGTGTCCCACTTCATGTAGAACTGGACCCACATTTCAGAGTACCCTGACGGGAGATAAAGGCTCAAAATTCCATCGGAACAGTAATGAGCACCCCCGCCACAGCTTGTTTCTCCGGATTCGTGCCACACAGTTAGCCCTTTTCCCGATGTGCCACGATAGTTTTCGTTGCTTATGTTCAGCGTTTGGTGTGAATTATTTGCTCCGTAAACAGTATTGTCTACTCGGTAGTTGTGAAAATTGTCGGGGATACTTGCCTCGCCATTGTAGTACGCCAATGCTGTGTTTGCAGACGTTGGCTGTATAGGCTCCCAATCTGCCTGAGCGTCAAAGCTTTCCTCATACAGAATTGCTGAGCTTGCTTGTTGGCAATAAAGTAAAACCAGTGTTAATACAAAAATCAATCGCATAAGCTTACCTCGAATACCAAATCCCTGGTTGTGTACTGAGCCATACTCCACCCAGAAGACCCATAGTAATAATCGCCATCTGCATATTGATTTCCATCAGCTGCATACCTCATGAAAGAGTGTCCTGAATCAGAGACAACACATCCCATATAATATGTAGTCCCTGCTGTAAGACTTGGGTGATTTGAGAATACTGCTTCATGCTTGACATTTGCCGTGCTAGTCCAAGTGATACTTGCTGAGTCAGTATCAAGGTAGGTAGTAAGGTCTGCAGATGTTCCTATCCTGCACTCTATCGTAGAAGAGTTATTATCTCCACTTATCGTGGCAGATACTGAGTACACAGAGCCAGTTGAACTGACAATAAAACTTTGCCCAAACGCCAAGCCTGCCCCACTAAAACTACTATCTGTCACTTGTTGTGATTGGTCAACAGTCCCAGTATCGCAAGTTGGAGGAGTTACGCCAGTGGATACACTATCCATCTGCCCAGGAAAAGTACCCCAGCCAAAGCAAACACCAGGTAGCATCAACAGGACAAAAAGTACCCCAAGCATTTTACTTATTCTGACCATGTGCCGACCTCGCTTGTAATGTACCAATCATCGGCATTGGCAGCTATAAAACAAATCTTATCCCCTGCAGCACCACCTGATGCCCTTGCCGTTGCTGCCGTTCCACGCACACCATCAATCACAAGGTAATCACCAGTAGCCGGAGCGAGTTGAATAATTGCAGCCACTCCTTGCCCTGCAGTAAAGCAGCCAGAATATCCTGCTACTGCATCCGGCAAAGTCAATGTCATTGCAGCCGTTGCCAAGATAAAAGAACCCCTTGCATTTGTCGCAGTAAGGGTAGTATCCGTGGCGTAGGACAACGTATTAGTCGTTGCTGTTAATACTCCTGTGTGGTCTGTCGCCGTATCAGCTTTAACCGTATCTGCATCATAAGCCTGGACATTTACCCCAATATCAGCATCTTTCAGAATTGTAGAATCAGCAGGCTCATAAACCCCTGTATGCGTATGGTTCCCTATCGCAAGCTGCCCAGCTCCGGTCCCCACATCTCCGGCAGTATCAAGAGTGCCGTAAGTAATATCACTCGTAACAGCGATACTCCCAACTAAACTTCCACCCTCTGCCATCCGCAAATCACCACCAACATTATAAATTGATTCCTCCCCTGCTGCCGGAGTGTATGCGGTATTTTCTCCGAATACTTGTGCTCTGTCTCCATCTGCTGCAGAAGACAAAAACTCATCTGCAGAAACTGTGGTAAACGCCCCGGCAGCCGGAGTACCACTCCCGATAGCCGGAGGGCTCGCAAAAGTAGCAGCATTGGCGTTGGTAGCATCATAAGCCTGCACATCAACCCCAATCTCAACCCCAAGATTTGCCCGACTCGTAACAGCACTTGCAACATCAGACAGATTATTTGTGCTCAACATATCACCAGTCCCGCCAGCCGAACCGCTACTGGCAGCAGTCACCCGCCCATCCTCATCAACAGTGATGCTCGACAAAGTATAACTCCCGGCAACAACACCGGTGCTTGCAATCTCATCACTGCCCACCGCTCCGGTGGCAATGGTCAAAGCCGTCGATCCTGTAACGTCGCCTGTATGTGTGGCATTGCTGATTTTTGCACTATTGGCAGCAACAGCACTATCAACAGCAATATCAGCCTTTAACGCATTATTTATATTGTACGCCTGGACAGTCGTGCCAATATCTGCAGAGTTTAAAAGGGTAGCGTCGTATCCCTGGACAGTTACCCCAATATCAGCAGCCTTTAGCGTAGTGGCATCATATCCCTGCACCGTCGCCCCAATATCCGCAGATTTTAGCAACGTCGCATCATAAGCCTGAACATCAACCCCAATCTCAACCCCAAGATTTGCACGGCTCGTAACAGCACTGGCAACATCAGACAGATTATTTGTACTCAGCATATCACCACCCCCACCACTGGCAGGAGAGATCCACGACCTTACGCCAGCAGTAGTTGACGATAATATGTATCCAGTCGCTGCAGGATTACCAAGCCCCGGTTCCTTACTGTCCCAGTTCAAAATATCAGATGCAGTAATCCCAAAAGAGTCAAGCCCATACAACTCCGTAAAATTTGCATTTATTTTTACCGATTCAACCCGGAAAGGGTCTGTGGTGCCGTCGCCTATGGTCTGCTGTGCCGCCTGTGCCGACACACTGAGCAGCATAATCATAATCAAAATTACAAATCTCATACCTATACCCCTGTAATTGCTGTTATCAAACCATCGACCACAGTTATCTGCTTATTATCAAATGTCATAAACGACCCACTCGCACCACTTGTCCCGCTGCCACTGGCTGCTATTGTCACTTCGTCGGCTCCGTTTGTGATTGTCACATTTGCTCCTGCTGCCAGTGTCTTCAACCCCAAAACAACCCCGGCTTTTGTCCCGGCAAGTGTGCCGGTACCGGTCCCCTGATCTGTCAGCGTATTCGCTTCGCCACCAGAGGCCCCAGGTGATGCAATCCAATTCCCATCCTGCCTGGAATAAGGTGTCCCATCCGCCGGTGGTTCGCCAATCCCTGCGTACCTGATAGCCTTAATCGTAAACTCTGCCATTATTGCACCCTCCGAGGGCTTACACATTCGCCCACTGTGAGCCGTGCCTTGTCTACTACAAAGGCCCGTCCGTTATTATCAATCACCCGGATAGAGCCGTAAACAGTCCCGGCAGCAAGTCCAAAGGTTTCGTCGTCTGTTATTTCCCCGGAAAAGATCCCGTTTGGGGCATCCTGTGGGGCTATCGCCTTGTCTATCTCCGGCGTGTTGGCATCGTAGCAGCTGCGGCTGGTGGTCATTGCAACATAGAGCATCCACCCGGTGATGTCTTTGGGCTGATCGTCGTCGTCCGTGATCTGGAAAGAAAAGGGTACGGTCTCGCCCCTGGTAAACTCCGGAAAAAAAGCCCCGTTATGTCCGTCAAGCCCCACTGCTTTCATGTTTTTATCCTCGTATTGCGAGTGTCCACGTCCCACTGAGCGGGGTAAACCCTGTCAGATCAACGGTCAGCGAGTTGACACCTGTGCTTGTGATTGTTGTTTGCTGTGTGACTTCCACGCCAGACCCGTTCCAGACTGTCACGGCTGCCGGATACTCAATATTCATGTTGTGAGTGACTGTGAGTGTTGTTCCTGTCAGGTCGCCATTTAAAAAAGACAGATCATACGTTTTGCTCCCATACCCATACTGACGCAGGTCTGCTGCCGTGTTGGCTGTGTATGTTATATCGAGCAAACCAAGCAACACATAATCACCGGTTGGCGGAGAAGCAGACAACGCAACCGCCCCACTGCTGTTTACATACACCCAGTATTTATATGGTGTGTCTGCGTCCGGTGCAGGGGTAAAAATAAGATATGTACTGGTAGTCGAGCCATAAGCCCCTGCCCGGAAAAAAGTACAGCCGTCTATGTCTATTCTGTCAGAGGCGGTAAAGGTTATGTCGCCACCGGTCAAAACCTTATTTGCACCAAGTACAGAACCGATAATGGTATCCACAATTTCGGCATTATCCGCCCACTCCTCGTCCCAATTAAACTTATTTGATTCCGGTGTCCGAAGCCGGGCGATTGCAGAGTAAGTCGTCAAGCTGTCACCTCGTTAATGATATATGCCAGGTGTTGTACGCTGGCATGTGTGATGTGATATCAACTGATATGGTATTACTGTCCACTTCCGTCACGCTGTCCGGTATCCGCATAACTCCGCTATCGTCCCACACCGTTACCACAGGCTTTTCAGTGAGCCCCAGGTTGTGCGTATAGGTAACAGTCCCACTGCCGTAAATGTCGGTGTAATCAAAGTCCATACCCTCTGTGCGTGCCACGTTTGTAATCTCAACCATAATCCGGCTGATATCGCAAAAATTAACAATGCCCAAATCAGGATCACCAATGGAGATAGCAAGCAAAACAAACTCGCCGCTCGGCAAAACGTCGGAATGGGACCGTACCCCGGCATCATCCAGCCATAACCAGTTAAGCTTTAATGGGTTATGATCTGTTGCAGAAGGCACCCCGGCAATAGTCCCGCCAATGGTCAACGGAATCGTTACCAACTCCCCGCCGATAAAGATCACACCCGGAGCAGTATTGCCGCCCAATCCACCCGACAGTGTAGTGGCACACCCGGACACCACCCGATTCCTGGACGACAGAGCAAAGGCAATCTTTTCAAAGATCGCAACGTTATCACTCCACGGATATATTCCAGGAGGGTCGCCAACCGGTGGAGTCATAAGCCCTATATTTGTGCTGTAGTCCATAAATCAGCTTGATATGGTAATAGTCCAAACCTGTCGCAGCGTATCTCCTGCCGCCTTTTCCTTTGCCGCAAATACTGTCCGGCAAAGCATGGTCCCAGCAGAACTGGAGTTAAAAATACCAGCTTCGGTAATGGTGCCGGTGCCTTCACCTGCTGCAAAATCTGCCGTATAGGTAACTTTGTTATTTTCTGTCCCGGTACCGGCAACGGTGGACGTAAGAGCGTTCCGGTGTGCCTCGGTGCCAAGTGCTGTATCGGTGAGGGCTGCGGTGGTTGTCCCGGTGCCGATAGCCATGTGCGACATTGCCGCCTGTGCCTGGTCGGAGAGTTGATCCACAACGTGATTCCGCCCGGCAGAAACAATAAGGTTTGTAACCACATCATGTGCCTTTACCTTTCCGTCCGGACCTGTCAAAGTCTGCTCCAGAACACCGCTCATCACAATATTTCTATTCATTTTTTTTACTCCATTATTTAGGGCTGCCAAAAGGCACAAGCCCGAAGCCGTCGCCAAGGGGCGAACCAAAACCGCTATCAGTAAGTAACTCATCCGCAAAGGCAGACACATCGTAAGTATCAAGCACCTCGTCAGACATGGAAAAGCTATCGTCAAGCACCACAACCATTTCCGCCACAAGACTATCGCCAAGGGTGGCAGTCTCTGCCGTTTCCAAAACCATAACGATTGTATTTACCAACACGTCAGCAAGGGTAGCTGTGTCGGCATCAACAGCCACAACCTGAGATACCAGCACATCAGCAAAAGCTGTCTGATCCTCAGATATCACCCCATCATGCTCCTCTATACTGAGAGCGTCCAGAATGGTCATGGTGTCCTCGGCACTGACAAGAATAGTCCGCTGCCGGATAGACTCCGCCAAAATCTTATACAGATTAATAACCGAGTTTTTAGCAGACCCAAAAATCCTGTCAGCAGACCGAATCACAAGCCGCCGTCTGATAAGATCGGTAAAGTTCCGGCTCGTCACCGTAACCACATCCTCTTTTTCCAGATCAAACTGAGACAGATAACAGGCAAACTCGTAAAATGTAGACGGGCTGCCCTTGAGCCACATATAAAAATCAGCCAACGATTCCGCCATTGCCTGATCCGTAACCAGATCAAACAGAAACCCGGCATCATTCCGCCGCAATCCGTTTTTGCTGATGGAATCCGTATCGGCAGCATTGGCGGACATGGCATACAGGTTTTTATCATCCCCGGTCTGTGTATGATCTTTCTTAAAAAATACGTTCACATCGTTGACGATCTCCGCCACCGGCTGCCGCCTGACTTTAACGGACTTAATCTGCAGATCCTGCGGTAAAATACTTTTAACGCTTCCCCAGGAGTCCGACTTTTCCCGGACAATCAGTTTTGCATTTCCGCCGGACCAGATAAGGCGGCACCGTGATTGATAACAGATATTTTTTATGGCAGTCCTGACAGATATCTCAGCAGGTATCACCCCGTTCAGTGAGTAACCAAGGGCGGTAAGCCGTACCGCTGCCGCTGCTGTGTCAAGACGTGAGGCATCAAGCCCGGCAGTGGTGGTGAGCAGATGGGTAATCACTTCGTCCGGGCGGTTTCCAATAGCCCCGGTGGGTGAGCAGGTAACATCGTCGGAAAAGTTTATTTCCCGCTGCCGGTACTCCACCAGAAAATTTATATAGGTGACAATTATCTTGGCACTGTCAGCCGTGCCGGTGTATCTGAGCTGTACTTCACGGTTTTGGAAAAACGCCCAGTCAATGGTTTCCAGATATTTAGTCAGGTCAAACCGCTGCACAACAGAGCGGGAGGAACTTGCGGTAACAATATTTTCCAGCTGCCGGTTGGTGGTGGAAAGGTCGTCAACATCGGTTGCTGCTTTGATCGTGTTGGTTGTTTGCTGCAGCCCGTCAACAGAACCTGACGCAGTTTTTTGGGTGGTGATAGGGATGGGCGTTTCAGATGTGACAGAGGCAGAAACGTAAATAGTAATGTCAACAATCTGCACCCGTATAAGCGGTGTCACAGAGGTACAATATCCACCCCCGGCATCGAGCCGCACACTTGTCTTGCTCGTAATCCATGCCCCGTGAGTGCTGGTATCTCCTGCTACTATCCGCTCGCCGCCAATCTCAACCCACGGACCATCAGACTGATAACAGGTGTAACTGACAACTTTAAACTGGACAAAAGCCCGTGTGGTGTTGGCGTTGTACGGACCATAAGGGAGATACAGAGTATCACCCCACGACCCGGCATCCATTTCCTGAGTGGAGGTGTCTATGGTACCAACTACGGCAGACTCCGACCCATTAAGATCATGCAGATGATCGTCGGTGTTGGACAAAAACGAAGGATCAACACTATCATGCGTATGATCGCCACCAGTCTGATGCGTATGCCCATGGTCAATATCAACCTCAGCCGAAAAATCAACGGTATCCGCCTCATTTGGCTTAACCAGAGTCCCCACCACCCCGATACCATCAACCCACACCTCAACAGAATCATGCAAATACTGAGCAGTAGCCCAGTGCTCCACCTGCAAAAACGCCCGGACAACCTCCCCGTCATCAACAGCAGCATCTGTCTGTATCACAGCCAAAGGCGTATAATTTACCGACAGCAAAGCCCCACTGCTTTTTTTGTCCTCAAGATAGGCATAATGCGGCTGGAATGCCCCGTTTGCAGCGGTGGCAGCATCAAAGTCCAGTGATGTTTCCCTGGCTCCCCGTGAGTAACCCGTATATGTCGGTTTTTCGGAAAAGGTAATAGTTGCCGGGTTAGCCGTCGGCTGGACACTATATGTCCCACTAACAGCAGGGACACCACCAACCCGCACATCATCAATGGCAGAGCACTCCTGCCCCACAATATAAGTATGGTCGGTGATATGCTGCACCACGGCAGCACCGTCGGAATGTTCGGCAGCTGTGGTGCCATCTGTCCCCCGGACAGATACGGTAAAGGTATCGGCATCCCGTCCGCTGTACTCCATTATCTCTGTGTCAATCTGGATCTTGCCCGATGCCGGAAAACCAAGGTCATCAAGATCACCCTGCACATTGACGATGGTAGGCAGCAACAAAATAGAGCCGGACATAACAGCTTCCGGGGCAGTTTTGCCCACAAGGGTAGCCACCTGACCAGGCGAACCAACAATAAGAGGGATACCCCGGTTAATGTCAGACTCCGCAGCATACGGGTAATCGTCAGCACTGAGTAAATCGCCAACCGGTCCATCATATCGCATGGAGATGGAAACAAGGTCAAGGGTGAGCAGGGCGGATGCCTCGCCGTAGTGGATCGGGTCACGGATCACAAAACGGTCTATCAATGCCTTGTCGCTGTCCGCCGTCCCCACAAACCACTGATACAAGTCCACCTCAACATTTTCAGGCGACTCATATAAAAACCTGTCGGAAAAACGGCTGTCCCCACCATTCCAGAGGGTAACAGACATCTGCCGGATCTCGCCCGTGTCCTGCTCCGAGTCTCCGGCAGTGTCGAGCATCCCCCATGATTCAACAAGCCGCTGGTACGTCACCCCGCCCAGGTCAATTTCCTGATCGCTGATATAAACAGTCTCTTCGGCAAAGTAAAAAACAAGCAGTTGCCGGGGTCGGCGTGCAGTCTTGTCTTTTGCTGCAATAAATGCTGTGGTCAGGTCGCTTCTCACGCCACGACCTCCAGAACCAACGTGCCGGAAAACCAGTCTTCCGGATTTTCCTTGAAATCAAGTTTCGGTGAACGGATAATAACGGTCATACTCTCGCCGGATTCATCAACAAAAGTAAACTCGTTCATGGTCCCCTCTGCAATATCGTCAAACCATGTCTGCAGCAGCAGATAATCAGCCTTCGGCATCGTCTTAAAAAAGAGGATGCGGGTATAAATATCCGGGGCAAGTTCTTCACGCTGCGTTGTACTGTCTGCGGTACGGTCCACAACCTGCATCTTTTCTTGAGGGCGAGAGACTGGCAGGGAAATATTCTGCGAAAACTGGAGCACATTGGCTCCGGATTCAAAACGGATAACCGGCATTATATTCTGTCCTCCTGCCGGTTCTGCTCACTGATTATCGCAGTCACATCGGATCGTGACACCTGCTGATTTATATTGATAGTCGTGCCTCCAGACCCACCCTGCAAAGCGGCAACCTGGGCAGCAGATAATGATGGATCGGTATTCTCAAACTGTTTTTGAGCAGGAGCAGGAGGGGCAGAAGTGTTTATACTGGCAGCAACTCGCAGCTGGTCAAACTTTGCAATAAGGCTGTCAATCTCGGTAACAATCCCGGACCCGTCCATGGCAGCGGTAATGCCGATATATGAGCCATCAAGGTTTTTTATCTCAACGCCCAGGGCATTAAGCTGTTCCATGCCGGAAGCTGTGGCGGCTGTCATTTCGTCAACCAGAGTTGAGGATTGTGCCATCATAGAATCCATGGCAAGCCCTGCCTCAGTTTCGCCTTTTTCCCATGCGGCAGCAGAGAGAACGCCTATCTGCTCATACAACCACTGTTCAGTGTCGTAAATATCCGCCCCGGCATCCTGCCACCGCTTTGCCTTTTTGACCAGCTCGTTTGCTTCATTGGCGTAGTAGCTTTCTGCACCGAGCCCAGCTTCTTCATACATCTGTTTTTCTGCCGCTTTCTTTTCGTCGTAGGCTTTCTTTTGTTCGTCGAGCAGATTCTTTTGAGAAGTTGCCAGGTCTTCGGCTGTCTGCTTTTGGTCCTGCAGGTTTTGTAATACTCTCCCCGCTATTGGTTCACCTTCCTGCCATACAGCAAGCATGGTCTCCCATGTTTCTTTCATGTGGTTCAGTCCGACATCGGCGGCACCTTTGCTGTTTTCTTCTATAAATTTCAGACCGTCAGCCCATGGCTGCAGAAGTTTTCCAGCGACTGGAATTTTAGAAAAAGCCGCTGATATTGTTGCCGGTATAGATGTAAACTGCCCCACCACTTCGTTTATAGAAAGACCGATACCGGTAAAAAGAGCCTCTATGCCCATGGCAAGTGTCTGTAAGCTTTTCCCTATGATTACCTGGGCGTTTTTCCATCCTGCAGCCCACCGTTGCAGTTTGTCTGCAGCAGTATCCGTCTGACCACCAAGCCGCTCGGTAAGTTCAGCCCCGGCTTTCAAGGTGGCATTCATAAACGCCTGTTTTTTCTCGGTGTCGGTAAGGGCTGTGGATGCTTTGCCAAGGGCTGTTGCGTATTCCTCATTCGCCTTGCCCACATCAACAATAATGCCAAGGTTATCCAGAATCATCCGGGACTGCCTGCCAACAGCAAGCGAAATATCAGAAAAAGCTGTGGTCACGTCCTGCCCGGTCATTTTGGCAGTAGCTGCAGCAACTTCCATCAGCTTGACGGTATCTTCCGGATTAATGCCCATCATCATCGCAGTACCTGCCGACTTAATCAGATCCATGGTGGATACTGTCTGCTGCGATGCTGCCTTTAATCCTTCAATAATTTGTTTAGATCCCTTTCCGTATGATGCGGTAAGGGCGGCAAAGGCTCGTTCTTCCTGCTGTGCCTTTGCAGCGGTATTCATTGTGTTCCATGCTCCAGCCAATGCCCCAACTGCGGCAACTCCCTCAACCCATGCACCTTTAAGCGATGTCCACCCTTTTTTCATGGCGGTTGTGGCATTGACAGACGCATTCTTTACGCCTGTCATCGCCTTATCATAGGCAGACTGCACTTTATCAGCCCCGGCGGTAGCCATTGCCCGTGCTTTGCCCAGAGACTTGTCAAGAGGGCTGGTATCCCCCTTTATGCCGACATATATTGAGCCTACTTTCATGATGTCACCTGTTTAAAAGATCACGTCCGGCAGCGGTTACACGCTCGTAACAGTCAGCCTGATCTGCAAGTTGATATACGCCGATAACTGATAGTAAAACCTGTTGGTCAATCTCTGTAATTCCTCCATGCTTCCGCACCTGATTCCGCACAAGCTCGTAGACCATGGCTGCGTCCCTGTTCCCTGGCATAAGCTCAGGCAAACAGGTGTCACAAGGGCAATCTCCACCGTTTATTTTTTCGCATACCCGGCAGGGTGGTTTTTCTGCCATTCGCTCCAGGTATGCTATGAGTTTTTTGCTTCCTTTTCCTTCCGGTTAGTGTCCAGCCCGTCCAGCTGCTCCAGGCAATCGGTAACAAATGCGGCAAAGTCCGGAGATTCAGACATCAGCATTCTCTTGTTTTCTGCTGTTGGCTCGATAACATCGTCAAACTCATCTTCCAGCCCCTGCCAGTCGGCAATGCAATAATCCCAAAGCAGCAGATCCTCTTTATCCTCGTCGATCTGCACAGACTCATAGCGACGACCACGGCGAAACTCCACCTTTGTCTTTCGGGTCTGCTTGTGGATCTCGCTCATCTTGGCAGCAGAGACCCGACGCAAACAGATTCCGCCGTTTACAGGCTCGTCTTTAAAGTAAAACCATACGCCGGGGTTGAGGTCTGTTCTGTCAAATCGCATTAAGCCACCGTTGAGGTCGTAACTTTCACGGGTCCAGAGCCGGAAAAGGTAACGCTCAGTGTTCCGACCCCTGCTTTATCCTGGGAATACTTGTAAGCGGTTACACGCAAGCCGGCGTTTGAGTCGGCTACGGTATCCGGAGCAAGGTAAATAAGATCCTCGCCGCTGGTGGTGCTGTATGCCAGATAAAAACGGATATCCTGCAGCAAAGCCCCGGACTGAAAAGCCGCTTCCACAACAGCCTGCCCGGTAGTGTCTTTCGGATCAACAAACCCGGTAAGGCTGCCGGACCATTTTTTCATGCCGACATCAGACTTTCCCCAGCCGTCGCCAAAGGCAGAGGTGTCAATTTCATCCGTCCCCATATCCACAGTCCAATTCCCGATCTCTGTTACGATTGCTTCCGTGGCTGATGCGTTCACAGTTACACGGGCATCCCGTCCGTTGTACGTTGCCATCTTTTATTCCTCTTCTAAGAGTATTCTGTAGCGTGCCATATACTGCCAGTTCTCACCGGGTTCATGCACCAGTTGCACATCCTTTCTTTCCATGCGTAAAAATCTATATCCCGACACTGCAAGCTTGCAGTCGTCAAAAAGTGCTTCCAAAAGTTCCAGATTGTCGCAGACCTCAACGGCATTCCCTTCTGATGATTCAACAAAAAACACCAGGCTTATTTCATGAGATTTTGAATCAAACGTGTAATCAGAGTTGTCGGACTCCATCATATAAACAGCAAAAGGCACGTCGATATCCTGCGGAGCCTCATACAAAAACAGCTTCCCGTCCAGAGCGGTATCCAGTGCCGAACCTGTAAACAGCGTTTCAATGGCTGCAAATAATGCTTTCATTGTGCCAGCACTTTGTCGAGTTCATCTTTTACCACTTCCCGTATCCTCCCCGCCGATGCTTTCAGGGCTTTGCCCATAAACGGGTTCGCCTGTATCGGGGTTCTTGTTGCGTTTCTGTCTCTTTTGCCACTCACTTTCTGCACCCGCCGTTTTGTGCCAGGTGTTCCAAGTTCCACAAATCTCGCATAAAAAGAAACCTGCCCCCCGGCAACCACCACAGCCCCGCCGTTTGGATACTTCGAGCGGTAAGCGTGTATAGATCTCCGCAGCCGTCCTGGTCTCCTGCTCTGCCATTCCTTACCGCCCCGCCGTGCCACATACTGCCGATTACCCACCGGGGCAAACATACGGGCAAGCACTGCCACCCCTTCCGCAGCGGTAAAGCTTGCCGCCTGGGTAGCTGCCCGGAGTTCTTTTTTTACGCTGACATCATCCCACTCAATTCGGTGATCGTTCATACAGTTTCCCGGCAAATCAGATCAATCAACCTGCCACCCTCATTAATATTGATAATCGAAGCAATCTCAAAAACACGTCGCCCGAAAACCACCCGCATGTCCGGGGTAAGGGAAGGCAAGTACCGTATCCGTATTTTATGGGTCGTGGTGTAGTCCAGCCGGTTACTCGCAGCCGATTCGCTGGCAGAAATAGACCAGATAGCAGCCCGACAACTCACAACCTCAGACCACGATTCCTGCCACGCCCCTATCTCGTCCCTGATCCGTGTCTTTTGCTGTATCGATATGGGGTGACGCATATTCCCTATCCGCATATCAAAACCCGAAAAGTCTATGGGGCCAGAGCAGAGCGTCAACGGTTTTCGGCACGTTGGTCACGGTCTGCCCCACGTTTACGATCTCTCTGTTTTCGTACCAGTGAGCCACCAAAAGCTTTACTGCGTGCAACATGGCATCAGGGATATCCGCCGGTGCAGCCCCATATCCGGTGACAAAAGTAACAGAAACTGGATTAACATTATAAAGCGACGCATCAGGCCACGACTGCCCATAAGCAATAACCACCCGCCCAGGGACTGCCGCAGTATCAACAATGTAATTTGCAGGGTCCCATGTATTTTCCGCCCCGGTGATACTGTCCTTGTAAACAATGCTTGTCACAGACTGACAATTCCCAAATGGCAGGATGATTTCTGCGTCCTGGGGCCAGTCATCAAAGTACACCCGCCACGTCTGATTAATCAGCTTGCGGGAAAGTACAGACTCGATATGACTGACCGCAGCAAGCGACAGCGAGGCAAGATACTCGTCGTCCTCACTGTGCGGAATAACACAGTGGAATCTGAGGGCGTCAACGCTGACAGGAGCTACTGCCGGTTCTGTGATAAGGACTGTTTTCACGGTTTTTTATTTGTTTTTTGGTGCTGCTTTTTTGTTTTTGTTCTTTGGTGCTGCCTTCTTTTTTGCAATCAGCTCATGTTCCACGGCGATGTCGTACACATCGTCCGGCAACTCTATTTCTTTTCCTGCCGGGTATGTCGTGCCGCCTGATCGCATGGCAAACTCAAGGGTGACTTTTTTCATTTTCCTTCCTCTTTAAAGAATCCCGGCACCGGTGATGATGCCGGGATTGTTTATTGCTACACTGCTACGACTATCAGCCTACGCCTGGAGCAAGAGCTTGACGGCGTTTGAGTCCTGGAGCATTCCACCTACTCGCTTAGTAGAGTAGAAATGCACATAAGGTTTGTTGGTGTAAGGATCACGCAGAGTGCGAATTCCCATACGATCAACAATCAGATAGGCACGTTTGAGATTACCAAACATGATGGCAGTGTTACCGGTAGTTGCGTCCGGCATATCCTCGTTTTCCGCAATGGCATAACCAAGCAGAGTAGAGGGCTGATCGCCAGCAAGACCAGGCTGCCACAGATACTGCCCGGTGCTATCCTTAAGCTTACGGGCAGCGGCTGTGGTAAGACTGTTCATCATCCACTTGGAGCCGGTACGCAGACTTTTTTTAAGGGTGTAAACCATGGTGATAAGCTCATCGCCGGTAAATACTGCAGCGGCAGCGGCTGCGATATGCTGCAGAGTCCCAAAGGCACGGGTATCGTCAGCAGTTGTCACAGAGGTATAATCAAGGATTCCCTTGGGCTGCAAAACGCCAGTCCCGGAAAGGAAAGCTGCCGCTTCGTATTCTGCAAAGTTAAACGCAACAGACTGGGCAAGCCAGCCCTCGGCATCAAAAAACGAGTCGTCCAGCATCTGCTGAGTAGCTGCAGGGTTTGCGTAAACCTCACCCATATAAGGGGTGATCTGTGCAAGCTGCGGGGTATTTGTCTCAGGACGGGCAGTTGTCTCACCGACCCAGCCGGACGCAGTACCTCCAACATCAACAAGCTTTTTATAATCAGCCGCCCCGATCTGAACCACCTGGCATTCCTGCCGCATTGGTGATTCATTTTTCATCAGGGTAAGAATATTCCGGTCAAGTTCTTCCGGAACAGCGTAACCACCATCAGCATCTGTGCCGACGTTAAGTGCTTTTGCTTCCAGACCTTCCAGCCCATCTTCAATACCTTTCCGCACAAATCCTGAAAAGGCTTTCTCATGGGCAAGCACATCATCAGATTTTTCAGAGCCACCGGCACCAGGACGATTCATTTTCGCTTGCATCTCATCAAGCTGTTTCTGGATGGCACCGATATCGGTATTCGCTTTTTCCACACTGTCAGCAAGTACAGGATCAACGCTGCCGTTTTTTTCCAGCTGTTCCAACCGTTCATCGTTGGTCTTTTTAAACTCGGCAAAAGCTTTCTTCTGCTTTGCGAGTAATTCTTTTAAAGCATCCATAATTTTATCCCTCCAGGATAGAAATGGTTTCTTTCATAAGTTTTTCAATCTCTTCCGTATCGGGACCGGAGTCGCTCCGGGGAAATCCCTTCGAGGCAATACGGCAAGCCTCCGATTTCGAGTATCCTGATTCCCTCAAGAATTTTTCAAAATCACGAATGGTCTTCACGCCCGTTACCCTGGCAGCATCGTTCGCCGGAAAGGTGACAAGGGACGTTTCCCATAGTTCAAGTTCTTTAAGTGTTGAAATGCCTGATTCCCGGTCATACTCATCAACAATGGTGCGATATCCGATGGACAGCCCTGAGATTGCCCCGGCTTTCAAAAGGGCATGGGCTTCTTTCGCCTGCTGCACATCGTCTATCAACAGCCGACCCCGGCACAAAAGCCCATGATCGTCCTCTATCATTTCTTCCCACACACCTATTGGCTGGCTGCTGTTATGCTGCCAGAGCAGAGCTGGCATTCTACCAAGCGTCTTGTGCTCAGACAGAGATTTTACAAAGGCACCAGGTACGACCACATCTTTGTAGTCGTCCTCAACATGGAACACAGAGCCGTAGCCGACAAAGGTTCCGTCGTCGTTCACTTCTTTTAGTTGTAATGGTCGGGCAAGATATTTCTTTGTTTTGTTTTTCATCTGCTGCCTCTCAAAATCCGGGGACTGTGGTACAAACACAGCCACGATGGATTGGTGCGTGGAGTTTTTTACCGTTAATTTTCATACCGGATCCGTTGCTTGCCGTGATGGAATCGCCAGAAGCAAGGAAAGGCGAATAAATACCAACCTTCTTTCCCGCAAGCTGATGGCAAAACGGGCAGGTCTTAGACCCCTGAGTAACCCAAATAAGCGAAACAGCCCCGGCAGCTGCCCAGGTAAACCGGGAGACAGACTCCCCACCCTGCACAACTTCCTGGGATGCTATCTTGCCAGCCCTGGTGTCGTCCCACTCTGCGAGTCTGGTGTCCAGATCGTCGGCAAGGGCATCCGGTTCGCTGTCGTTAATGATAGCGGTAAGCTGTCCAACACTGGACCCGCCATGGCGATTACTCAAACCATCGGTGTAATCATCAATAAAGGTCTGCAAATCCTTCACGCTTTCCTCGTCTGTCTCGGCAAGGGCAGCGGCAGAAACCTTTTCCATATATTCAGCAATCAATGTTTTCATCCGGGGCGACACAGCAAAACGGCTGTAATATTCATCCAGCCACTCTTTCAAGGTCTCCGCAGACTTTGTATCAAGATGTTCGGCAACAGCCTTTCTCACGTCCGCCACTTCCCCGGCAACCATGGCACCGGCAGCAAGCAAAAATCGTTTTTTATAGCTGTCCCGCAATTTATTTCGTTCTTTTATGGAAGATCCGGACTTTGTATCAGGGGCAGCACTGTTTTTCCCGGCTGCCGGTGGTGGATCAGGAGTAAAAACAGGCTGATCGTGCGGCACCATATTCAAGGGACGCAGATAAGTATCGCCACCCTCATAGGGATTCATGTTTTCTTTTGCCCGGCACTCGTTGGGGCTGTAGATCCCGGCATTTATCCCGGACCGATACACAACATGCCTGGTCTGGATGTCCGCCCGTTCCAAGCCATCAAGCAAAAATTCAACGTAATACCCGGCTTTCTGGTCAGCTTCGGACAGCAGATCACGGGTAATGCACTGCTCCCAGCGTCGAGCCCAGGGCAGTACAGTATATTTTGCAAATTCAAGGGACTGCTGAGTGATGTTGGAAAAAGAAGACTTTTCAAGATCGCCGATCATGTGAGGCGGTACCCGAAAAATAGAGGCAATCTCCGGTTTCTGAAACTTCCTGGTCTCAAGAAACTGGGCATCCTCATTGCTCATGGAAATAGCTTTGTACTCCATGCCCTCTTCCAAAACAGCGGTGCCACCCTGCTTATCTCCACCATGGGCAGCCTCCCACCGTTCCTTTATCCCGGCAGCAGCCTCCTTGGAAAGAGTCTGTGGATGAACAAGCACCCCGCCCGGACGTGCCCCGGTACGAAATACATTTCCACCATGCCGTTCCGTGGCAAGGGAAAGCCCGATGGACTCCCGAGCATACGAGATTGGAGAAATCCCGGTAAACCCGTCAAGAGAAAGCCCGATAACCTTAAAAATATTACCAGGCGGAATAACCTCAGTCTTGTTCCCGATCCGGGCAGTATATTCAATGCCCCAATCATCATGCTGCTTAACAACAACATTTTCCAGCGGCAGCAATTCATGTACCCGCCGATTCTTCCCGCTGCCCACCCAGTTAATAAAACAATGATAATTCCCCCGCAGATTCAACCGAGCCATGCCCAGTTCCCGAAACTCAAAAGAGGTCTGGTAGCCGTTGGGCTTATCGTGCAAGATGGAATAAAGCGGATGATCCACAGCCCGTTCCTTACCATCAGCAGTTTTCCGATAAAGAATCAAAGGCAGCTGTCCAATCGATTCGCCCAAAATCCGCACACAGGCAAAAACAGCAACGCACCGCATGGCAGACGCAGGGCTGACACTGACACCGGAGGAAGTCCCAGAGCCAGCCCCCAGGAGGTCGGCAAGATCGGCAGAACTAAGAATTTTCTGTCCGCCGGACTTAGTAAAAAATGTTTTTATTCTCTGCAGCATGCCCAAAACACTGACATACATTTAAAATGTTTGTGGGAAAATTGAGAAAATTGAGAAAATTGAGAAAATTGAGAAAATTTTTTAAGCGGGAGGGAAGAAAAACAGGGAAATACTCTTTTTTAGAATTTAAAAGAGTGGTTGTGTGCCTCGGCAGAACGCCAACCAAGGCACAAAAGAAAATCAATCATATTCAGGCACGCCTGCCAGTTCCTCCAATTCGATTATCAGCAAGGTTATATGTTTTGCAAGCAAGCCCACAGCGTCAACAAGAGTACCAAGTGTGTATCCATTGGGATCTTCAGCCACATGCTCAGTATCTATCGCTCTCTTCACACCTTCCAGTGCACCTGTAGCCTCCTTTATTTCTTTTGTTTTTTGTTTTAGTTCTTCATGCGTCATCGTGAGCAACCTCCACAGCCAGATACCCTGCCAGACGTGTCAGCCCCTTGGGAGTGATTAAAACTTGCTCGGTAACTTTTTCCCGACCGTCAGAAGTAGAAACCATTGTAACTTTATGGTGCAAAACTCCCTGCTGTATTCTGTTCTGGTAGCCAATCCAGCCTTTTCCCCCTTGTCTCCTGTATATCCATTTGTTTTCAGATAACCAGAGGAACAGGTCTTTCGGGCGAATCTGCAAGGTTTTGGCTGTGTCAGTGATACAGGTCAGCCCGTCAGCCGTGGCAATCCGGTCAAATCCAGCCACTTTCGGGGCTGCTTCTTTTACTTCTTCCTCAAGGGCAAGGACTTTTTCTGTATAGGTAAGCAATATTCCCCGCATGGCTGCCGGGTCATTAAGGGCTTTCATGGGGTCTTGCTCTTTTTTCTCCAACTCCACCCATCTTGAAATAACCTGACTTCTCCTTTTGGCGTCATAACCAGTGACCAGAGTCATGGTCGCCTCGAAGTCGAGTAGGTACATTGACTGTTTTCTGTTTGACTTGTCGGTGTAGGAGGTGAGTCCAAAACTGGACTCACCTATTGCTGACTGGTCAACAAGTGATTTTATATCCCTCATCACTTTATTATGTTTTTTCTTGGTAAGTTCTGCAATGTCCAGACTGGACATCTTTTCTGTGGCGGACCTGGTGGTAATCAGACTGCTCATAACAATGCTCCTTTGTGAAATAAATTTTCACCATTTCTCGACTCCAAACGAAAAATGGCTGTTAAGCAGGTTGGAATACCGCACAAAGGAACGGTGAACCCGAAGGCTCCCTGCTCAACAGCCAAAGAGACTTGTTGAGGCGTGGACATAAAAAAACCGCCAATCAAAAAATAGGCGGTGTCCGCCTTTGTGTCGGGATTCCAAACCCGGTCACCGGTATTCCGGCAACACAAGAATCGTACCCAACCTTTTCGGCAAAGTCAAACATTTTTATTTTTCGCTTGTTTTCAATAAGTTAAATCGTTCTGTTTCTGGTCAAATAATCATCAAGCTTTTTTTCAGGGACACGCAGCCCCTTTTTCGGTCCAGTGCGGACAGCCGACAGATCGCCATATTCAATAAGACGGTAAACGCTGGAAATGGAGCAGGACAGCCGTTTGCTTACGATGCCAACGGTTAAGAGTTTCCCTTTTTTCATAGAATCAGCATTTCCTCTTTTTCATACTTTGATTTTTTAGTCGCTTCCCCAAACATCGCCCGTTTTATCGCCATAATCAAAGCAATGGCACCATCAATCTTTAAATGTCGCTGATGCCGTTGCTTTTTCGGTTTTACGTTGCCGTTGGTGTCCTCTTCGCAAACAACATTAGACAAACACCATTTCAAAATCGGATTCCCGTCATAAAAGAATTTCCCGTCCCGGATAAGAGCACTCAGTTCCTTGGTTGGCTCGGACAACTCCCGCACCGTCTGGTTAATCTCAACAATGGGAATACCCTCGTCCTCCATATGTGCCGCCATCTGTGAAATATTCCAAGGATCACAGGGAACCTCCACAACCTCAAAACGCCTGGCATCATCAATTATCTGTTCCTCGATGTAATCAACATCAAGCCGATACCCTGCAGTGACCTGCAAGTCTCCAGAGTTCGCCCAGCCAGCATAGTGTGCCTTATCAGCTCCCTTCACTGCCTCCTGCGGCAAATAAAAATCACAAAAGGCATAATAATAATCCGCCCCGTCAATTTCCCGCTTAAACACCTTAATTTTTGCGGTAAGATCCTCTTTGGAGGCAAGGTCAAGCCCGATCCACACATTTTCCCCCTCAAACTCATCCAGGGAAAGAGATTCATCGGCACATTTACCAAGGGCAGCAATATCATAATAAGCGGTAGCAACATTCATCCACTCATTAAGGTGCTTGCACCTGATAACATTTTGCTTCTGTGGATCTTGTAAGGCTGTCAGCAGCTGCCCGTCCAGGAACTCAGCAAAGACAGAAACCCCATAGTTTGGGTTTGCCTTTTTCCAAACGCCGATATCTGTCCAATCGTCGCCATCGTCAACGGTGTAAATCAAACCAAAAAGCTGGTCGTTATCAAAAACACCATCCAAAACTTTTATTACCTGCTCCCGCTTGCTATGACAAGGACCGGCGATATTACTCCCTGCAGTCGTTATCACACACAGCAAAGGTTGAGCCCGAGAACCCATACCAGTTGCCATGGTGTCATACTGATCCGGCGTTTTTGCCTCATGGAACTCATCAATAATAGCAGCATGCGGGGCAGCACCGTCACCGGGATCACCAACAAGCAACTCAAACCGGGAAAAGTCAGTAAGGGTGGTCAAATCCTTGGCATGGACATCAACAGAATAAAACTCGCAGAAATCAGGATTGTTTTTTGCCATTAACCTTGCAGGGCGGAAAACCTCCCAAGCCTGTTTCTCGGTAGTCGCCCCGGAGTAAACCTCCGCCCCACCCTCACCATCGGCACAAAACATATACAGCCCGATAATGGCACCAAGCACAGACTTACCGTTTTTTCTTGGAATCTCCGCATAACACTCCCGAAAACGCCGCAACCCACTCTTTTTATTAACCCAGCCAAAAAGCACACTGAGAAAAAACACCTGCCACGGCTCCAGCACAATATCACGCCCAGCCCAAACCCCTTTGACATGCTGCAGGTTCTCAGCAAATCCGCAGATCCGGTCTGCCGGACGATACTCACGCCCCCGAGCATCAACCAAAACAGGATTAAAAACAAAATCAAAATCATCACCCTGCCGCTCAAGGTCGGAAAGTTGTCGTTTAGCCGACTGCCTGGTAATTTTCGCAACACAGATATCACCAGAAACAACCTGTCTGGCATACTCCGCAGAAATCCCCTCATAGTCTCTCAATTAGATCCCATCAAATCCGGTTTTCTTCTGCTTCGGCTTTACAACCTGGACCCGTGTACGACTGGCAGGAGTCATGCCAAACTCAGTAAGCATCTTCGTCATTCTCTCCGCTGCTTTATTGGCAATGGATAAATAAGGGCTCTGCACCGGGAACCCCTTATCAGTAAAAACAATCATCCCCTCCCGCCGAACCTCCCGCTCCGCATCCACCCACCGCTGATAAAACTGACAGTAAACAGCAAGAGCAGCCTTATCCACCTCGGTCAACAACCCCAGCCGGTGCAGTATCTTAGTAATCTTATACCATTCCCGAGCAGCCACCCCCTGCAATATCCGAGGCTTCCGAGGAATCACAACAGCAGGTTCCGGCTCATTAGGATTCAAAGGTCGTTTCCCCCTATTACCAGTCAAAACCTTCATCCGAGTAGGCATCGGAGCCGGTCCCCTACTCACAAAGCCCCCCTAACCCAAAACCTGCACCCACATTT
>Ga0256831_1000187_pt1 | contig 32619 bp, 33 predicted proteins | sample 132544metaG_FD_189087 | JGI IMG/M metagenome (GOLD analysis project Ga0256831, IMG submission 189087) | Hydrothermal vent microbial communities from Lau Basin, Pacific Ocean - 132-544 | ecosystem: Environmental > Aquatic > Marine > Hydrothermal vents | place: Pacific Ocean: Lau Basin | collected...
ATTCAGAAAGGAGTAAAGAAAAATGTAGAACATTTACCGGTAGACGAAGTCTTTGTTAGAAATTTTGTTAAAAAAGGCGGTTATTTTTTTTATCCTGAAAATTTAGATTATTTGGAAATAGAGCTGCGCAAAATCTTAAAATTTTTAAATTTGTCTTCATTTGGTGTAATTGAACCGGAATATAAACAATTGTTGACCAAATTAAACATTCCTTTTACAGCTGAGTGGCAAAAAGTTAATAACTTACTGGGAGGATGCGAACATTTGATAGCCAATGAAGGCGCTATTTTAACCACTGAAAAAAATAGTCGCTCATGGCGTAACCAAGAATTACCTAAACACCGGATTATTATAGCGCTTGCCAGTCAAATAGTATCCCATAAAACAGAGGCCTTAATCAAAATTAATAATAATTACCAAAAACCGCCTGCCAATATTCAAACAATGAGTATATTTGCAAAACCGGCAGATGGGTTGTCCGTTGGTACATGGTATAAAACCTTTTTATTTTTAATTGAAAATTGACCTATGAAAGAATTAATTAAAAGGGCTTTTTTTGGCCTTTTGTATGCCTTAAGTGTTATTTTGGCCTTACAAAATTATACTTGGACAGCAATTTTACTGGGTATTTTTTTATTTATAGCTTTAAAAGAATTATCTGCTTTGGTCAACTTCAATTTTAAAACTTTTCTTTTGCCGGCAGTTTTTGTTTATTTGACCGGTTTTTTATTCTCATCACCTGTACATATTGATATCCAGGTTATTAAAGTTGCAGTAGCTTTTACATTATTAACTCTTTTCATACCAATGATTTATTTCATTTTTGATAAGCTTAGTCTTCAAATGTTAGCCAATGGTTATTTGGGTATTGTGTATTTGGCCATTCCTTTCACATTGGCTTTAAATTTAGATCTTCATTTTCTTTTAGGCATTTTTTTGATCATTTGGGCATCCGATAGTTTCGCTTATTTGACAGGTAAAAATTTTGGCAAACACAAATTAGCCGAAAAAATATCCCCCAAAAAAACAATAGAAGGTGTAATTGGTGGATGGATTGGCAGTTTACTTGTTGGTTATATTATTTTCCGCTATACCAATTGGTATGAGATGTTAAATTTAAGTCAATTTCTTATTTTAACCACTATTATTGTTATCTTTGGCACGCTTGGTGATTTATTAGAATCACGTTTCAAACGCTTGGCACAGGTTAAAGATTCGGGACAAGTTATTCCCGGTCATGGTGGAATTTTGGACCGTCTCGATAGTTTTATATTGGCTGTACCGTTTGTATACATATATTTATCAATTATTTAAGTTATGCAATTACATAAAGAAGGATATAGAATAATAGCTTGGTCATTTTTAGTCATTGTAGTTTTAAATTATTTTTTCCATACCCATTATAAGCTTTTTTGGCTAAATAGTATTATCTCCATTTTATCATTGATTGCTTTTATGCTGATTGTTTATTTTTTCAGATTCCCAAAAAGGCATGTAAAAGCTGCCCCAAATGAGGTAGTGGCACCGGTTGATGGAAAAGTGGTGGTAATAGAAGAAGTTTTTGAACCTGAATTTTTTAAAGATAAACGCTTGCAAATTTCTATTTTCATGTCTCCTTTAAATGTCCATGCAACAAGATATCCCGTCAGTGGAAAAGTTATCTACAGTAAATATTACAAAGGAAAACATTTGGTGGCTTGGCATCCAAAATCATCAGAATTAAATGAAAGAACCACTATTGTAGTGGATAACCCTTTGATAGGACCGGTAATGTTTAGGCAAATTGCAGGAGCAGTAGCCAGACGTATCGAAAATTATTCTAAGGTTGGGGATATTGTTGAACAAGGAGCTGATGCGGGTTTTATAAAATTCGGTTCCAGAGTAGATGTTTTTCTACCGTTAAATACCGAAGTCGAAGTGGTAATAGGCGACAAAACCCGTGGTGGAGAAACAATTATTGCCCGTGTTTTGGTAGATAAAAATCAGAAGATTTCTAAAGCCTAATTTTTTCTTTCTTTTATTTTTCAATACCTTATTTTTTTGAAAATAAAGATTTTATAATTTAATATTTTGTCATTTTATCGTTTAAATATGATATAGGTTGTCTTCTTTTCATAATCATGGCACGTTATTTGAAAATAATTGATTGAGCCGTAAGTTTAATTAAAAATTTAGGATTATGAAAAAGTTAGGATTATTGTTAGCCGTTTTATTAGTTTTGCAAAGTTTAAATGCAAAAATTAGCAGAAGACCTCTATGGCATCGTATCAGTCAACCTGTCAAAATTAAAGTACGACATATTGATTTTTATGTTTTTCCCAATGGTGATTTTGATTTCAATACCCATGGTTCTCATTACCAACATGCTGGATATTTAGGTGTACGGATAGAAAAAGACCGCTTTGGCAAAATAAGAAGAGTTGGCAATATTTATATAGACTATAACCGTTATGGACAAGTGGCACGTATTGGTCCTGTATTTATAAAATACAACAGGCGTGGTCTGGCGGTAAAAATAGGAACTAAACGACTTCGTTATCATAGAAGAGGTTATTATGTTTACTCAAATATATATAGGCCTAAGCCGGGTTTTATTTTTAATACTTATTTATACTATGGATCGGCCAATTATTTTCCAAACAGGTGGAATCGTTATGACGAGGCAGATGAAGAAAATTTTGGAGAGGATAATTGGTCTAATGACCTAAATGAGGATGATGGAAATTATTATTACAAGCCCAAACCGGTAGAAAAAAATATAAAACCTCATAGTGCTATTAAAAGACGTCGACAATTCAGATAAATTAAATTAACAGAGGCAGCCAACTGGCTGCCTCTGTTAATTTATATAGTTTAACTTATTAATATGCTGTAAGTTTTTCTATCCAGAAAGCCACAAAGCCGGCTAAAAAGCCTAAAAATGCCAACCAGGATATTTTTTTGGTATACCAGAAAAAGTTGATTTTTTCCATACCCATGGCTGCTACACCTGCTGCCGAACCAATGATTAAAATACTACCACCTGTTCCGGCCGAATAAGCAATCATATGCCAAATGATATGATCGGTGGGATAATCGAACATACCCATAGAGGCAGCCACCAAAGGTACATTGTCAACTATTGCAGATAACATTCCTAATAAAACAACCACAATTTCAACATTAGGAATGCTTTGTTGCAATACCTCAGCCATATATCTTAAAGAACCCATGGGGACACCGTTTATAGAACCATAAACTAAGGATTCTAACGCACCCACAGCCAGTAAGATGCCTAAGAAGAATAAAATGCTGGACATTTCAATACGTGACAAAGCCTTATGTGCCGAATATAGATGCTTGCGTTCTTCAGTAAAATCTTCTTCAGGATGGATATATTCGGAAACCAACCAGACGATACCCAATGAAAGCATCATGCCTAAATAGGGGGGAAGATGGGTAATGGTTTTAAAAACTGGCACAAATAAAATCATCCCCAATCCAAGATAAAGCATAGTTTTGCTACTGAGTAATTTTTCGGTTTCTTCAAGGTTTTCTTCTTCTTTTTCTCCTTTAACGGAACCATTAAAAACCGGTAAAAATGAGGCGATACCAAAAGGAATAGCAAAATTGAGAACAGAGGGTATAAAAACATGTTCTATAAGACCTCCAGCGGTAACTTTTTTAGCTATCCATAACATCGTTGTGGTAACATCACCTATCGGTGACCATGCCCCACCGGCGTTGGCAGCTATAACAATAAGCCCGGCATACCATAAGCGTGTATTTTTGTCTTTGATCAGTTTACGTAAAAGGGTAATAAGGACGATTGTAGCGGTTAAGTTATCAATAACAGCAGATAAAAAAAAGCCTAATGCTCCAATAATCCAAAGTAATTTACGTTTACTGTTGGTTTTGACATATTCTTTTAAAATTTCAAAACCACGGTGTAAGTCAATAATTTCAACAATAGTCATGGCGCCGGTTAAGAATACTAGAATTTCAGCCGTTTTAGCCAAATGATGCATAAGTGTTTTATGAAAACCTTCTTGAGCTGATTCTCCTCCGGTTAAATAATTATAAACATGTCCTTCGGGGTCAATAATAGAAAGCCAGCCTTCATGAAAACCTATGGCTAAAAGTGCCCATAAAATAGAGGCCGTTAATAAAGCAGGAACAGTTTTATCCAGTTTTAAACTATGCTCCGTCGCAATAGCAATATAACCGAGCACAAAAAGAATGATTAAGATATTTATCATAGTAGAATTATTTTGTTAAAAATGCGTAACAAAAGTATAATAAATTTTGTTTAAAAAAATTAATTTTGTCAGTTATTTTAAAAATTCTCGGGGTTTATGCCGATACTTTTCAGCCAATCATCATTATAAATAGTACTTAAATAACGGCCACCTGAGTCAGGAAAAATAGTAACAATTCTTCTTTTTTGATGAGAATTTAGACGTGATAATAAATTTAAAACACCATAAACGGCTGCACCACTGGAACCACCGGCCAAAATGGCTTCTTGTTTTGCTAATTGGCGGGTATATTTAAAAGCATTTTCATTGCTGACTTGTATCATGTCGTCAATTAAGTCAAAATTGACACATTTTATGAGTTCTTCGTCGCCTAAACCTTCAATAAAATAACGGTAAGGTTGCGATAGAATTCCTTTTTTAAAATAATCGTAAAAAACAGAACCTTCCGGATCTACTGCTATAATTTTAATATTAGGATCTTGTTCTTTCAAATATTTAGCAACACCGCTTAAAGTTCCACCTGTACCGATACCGGCTACAACATAGTCAATTTTTCCTGCCATTTGCTGCCATATTTCAGGCCCGGTAGTCAAGTAATGTGCTTCATTATTATCCAAATTATTATGTTGGTCCGGAAAAAAATATTCCGGATGCGCTTTTAATATGGTGTGCACCTTTTTATTATAGCTGTCCGGGTGTTCGGGCGGTAAGGCAGGGTCAACCAATACCAAATCTGCCCCTACGGCACGCAAGGCATCCAGTTTTTCTTTGGCAGTGGTTGCGCGCACAACAATTTTGCAATGTAAGCCATTTTCTATGGCCATCATGGCCAAGCCCATGGCGGTGTTTCCAGAAGAATTTTCTATTATGGTATCTCCCTGTTTAAGTTCGCCATTTTGCAATGCCTTGTTGATTAAATGCCGGGCAATACGGTCTTTTATGGAACCCATGGGGTTGGTAAATTCTATTTTGGCATACACATCAGCAAAGGGAAAATCCTGTACTATTTTGTTTAAACGGACCAATGGGGTCCATCCGGTTGCATCTGATAGTTTTTCAAAAACACGTTTTTTCTGTTTGTTTTCTATAAGGTTTGGTTGACTCATCTTATTGATTATCTTGAATTAAAAAATTTTTAAATTTAAAATAGTTATTTATTTCATTTTGATTAAAAAATGTTTGACAGATAGATTCTATCGCCGCATTTTTAGCATCATATTTTAATCTGAAGCCTTGTACAAAACTGGCATTTCCTGTAAGTTCTACCGACAAATTTATTTCAGCCTTGGGTACACAAACAACCATTCCTCCCTTATTTTTGACTTGTATCGTTTGGTTAAAAGCTATTTTTTTCAAATGGGCTAATAATAAGGTAGTGGCTGCCATGGCTGTTCCGCAGGAATTGGTTAAACCGACGCCGCGTTCATAGGTCATGACATATATTTCTTGCTTGTTTAAAATTTTATAAAAACTGAGATTGTTTCCTTTTGGAAATATGTGGCAATTATGGTTAATTTTTTCTCCTAACTTTTTAAGTTTTTCAATTTCGAAATTTTTAACTTCGGCAATTAAATGCGGATTGCCTATATCAATGGTTGAAAACTTTAATTCCGGATCTAATTCAGGAATTACCTTTTCTTGATAACTAATTTTACCGTAGTTAAAATCAATATGATCAAATAAAACACTAAAAGTATCAATATTGGGGAAAATATCCGGCTTTTTTTCGCCCTTAATTAACCCACTTAGCGTTTCTATTTTAAATTGTTTTTGGCCGGTTATTTGATGTAATTTTTTAGCAATACAACGGTAACCGTTACCACACATTTCTGCTTCGGAGCCGTCTTTGTTAAATATACGCATTCGGGCATCGGACTTTACAGAGGCTAATAAATATAACACCCCATCTATTTTTAAGCCTGACATATGTTTTATAGCCGACAAGGTAAATCGTTTGAAATCAACTTCGGTAAAGTTTAATTTTTGACTGAATGCATCTATCAATAAAAAATAATTTTCAGAACCGTGGCAATGTATAACTTCTATATTATGGTGTATCATATTGTCTGATTAGATTGGATAAGAATTGAACAGCTTGTGGTGAATCGTTTAAGCAAGAAATGACTTTATACGATTTGATGCCTATTTTGTGGGCTAATTGTGCATATTCGATTTTTAGTTCTAAATCGGTTTCAGAATTATCAATCATAAATGATAAAGGATATATGATCACTTTTTCGTTTTTATAATCTGCCAAAGATTCATCAAGGTAGGGTTGGAGCCAAGGTTTATTGCCAAAACGGGATTGATAGGCCAACTTTATACTTTTAAACGCCGGCAAAAGAGTTTTTAGTATGTGAACTTGTTTTTCCAGTTGTTGTTGATAAGGATCGCCATTGTCTATAATGCTTTGCGGCAAGCCATGAGCTGAAAAAATTAAATGATATGTTTCAGGATTTTTTATCTCTGATAGTATTTGGCTTGAAATTAATCTGTTAAAATCTTTATGCCAATAAAACGGGGGAATAATTTTAGATTTTCCGGTAAACTTTTGTTGTTTGAAATCGTCTAAACTACTTTCGACTGTTGTGGTTGAATATTGCGGATAGAGAGGCAATAAAATAACCTCGTCATATTTTTGGAGTATGGATTTTAATTTAGGCCGGGTATAACGCATGGCGTATTCTACCGGCATTTTTAATTCATCACTTAGCTTATTGGCAAGGCTTTGTGTTAAGATATGCAGCCGGCTTCCACCAATTAGCTCATAATTTTTCCATACTTTTTTATAACGTTTTTGTGCAATATACGGCGCCAATAAATAACGGATTGGACTATTTATAATGCGCTTGTCCATAAACATGTTAAATAGAAATGTTTTGAGCTCATTTGCAGAGCGTGCGCCCCCCATATTCAATAAAATAACTGCTTTTGCCATACGATTTATTCGGTGTGCAAAAATACATTTTTATCTGATGAGAAAATGTTAAACCAAGCCGAAAAAATGTTTATTTTAGCTAAAAAAATATCGCTTATGGCAAGAGAAGGCTCAAAATTGGCCATATTTGCTTCAATGGCTGCAAATTTAGGTATTGCAGTTATGAAATTTGTCGCTGCTTTTTTCACGGGAAGTTCAGCTATGCTATCAGAAGGCATCCATTCATTGGTCGACACAGCCAATGGCATATTACTTTTATGGGGTATAAAAAGAAGTAAAATAAAGCCTGATGCACAACATCCTTTTGGACATGGTAAAGAAATATATTTTTGGAGTTTTATAGTAGCAATTTTTATTTTTGCCCTTGGAGGGGGTGTCGCTTTGTATGAAGGGATTAAACATTTGCTTTCGCCGGATGAATTACAAATAGATCATTCTGCCAAAATGAAAGTATGGAATTATGGTGTTTTGATAGGCTCTTTATTATTTGAAGGTGCTAGCCTTTGGGTTGGCTGGAAAGAATTTAGGATAAAACAACCGACCGGTTTTTTTACGGCTATGGCCAAAAGCAAGGATGCAGCCACTATAGCAGTTATAATAGAAAATGGTGCCGCGGTGGTTGGTTTATTAATAGCCTTGGTGGGGATTAGTTTAACGTATTATTTTAATAATCCTGCTTTTGATGCATGGGCATCTATATTAATTGGCCTACTCTTAAGCGGTGTTGCGCTATTTATGGCGGTCGAAACTAAACATTTGTTAATTGGGGAATCGGCCGACGTGGAAGAAATAAATAAAATCGTGCAAATATTAAAATCCTTTCCTCAATTAGAAGGATTCGGAAATATCAAGACCATGCACATGGGGCCTGATGATATCCTTTTGGGAGCAAATATCAATTTTAAAGATCATTTGACGGTGGCTGAAATTGAACCGGTTGTAAAGGAGATTAAAAATAAAATTATCGAAAATAATCCGCGTATCAAGCATATTTTTATCGAAACAGATTCTATAAAAAATAAAAAGAATTGAAATTTCATTGGCTAAGTATTTTCCTGGTTTTCATAAGTTTATCTTATTGTCAAAATAAGAAATCCCTGTCTCATAAACCTTTGGTGCCGGGTAAAGAGCAAAAGGATTCATTAAAAAAAGTTTTGCCTGTTTTAAAAGATAGTGACTGGGTCGAACTTAAATCATTGGATAGCAGTTTTGTGTATGATTTACGTTATGCAACTACCCGCAATTTTGTGCATAAGAAAATGTATCCTTGCGCGAAGTGTTATGTGCGTTATGTGGTTGCCAAAGCTTTGGTAGCCATTCAAAAAGAGCTAAAGGCTAAACAACTAAGACTGAAGGTTTATGATTGTTACCGTCCCGGAAAAGTACAGCAAGAATTATGGCAAATAAAACCCGATCCACATTATGTGGCCAATCCGAAAACGGGCTCTATGCACAATAGAGGAGTTGCCGTAGATGTGACGATTGTGGATAAAAATGGCCACGAATTGGACATGGGTACAACTTTTGATTATTTTGGCAAAAAAGCTTATCATTCTTATAAGAAATTGCCTAAGCATGTTTTGAAAAATCGCTTATTTTTGAAAAAAATAATGCAAAAATACCGATTAGAGCCTATTACCACCGAGTGGTGGCACTATTCATACAGGTTAAAAGAATATCCCATAGAAAATTGGATTTGGCCATGTCCTCTAAAAAAGCTGCCTTAAACTTTGTTTAAGACAGCTTCAAACAACACAAAAAATAACAAATGGGAAAGAATATAGCTAACAACTACTCTTAGTGTTAAATGTTATACAAATATTCAATCTTTTATCTAATTTATAAATACTTATTAAATAAATTTGTTCTTTCATTTGATAAAAAGCGCATCTCATTCCATAAAGCAATTATTTAACCAAAATGTCAGGAAGATATTTGTTAAACCAATTTGCTTTAAAAATAATCATATCATGTCGCCCTTTAGGCACAATTATTTTAGGATTATGAATGTAGCGTGGTGGAAAAACAAGATCTTTTTCTCCGACAAAGTGGACAAAAGGCAGGTTAATGGGTGTTGCTTTCCAATTAAGTATTTTTTTAATACTCCATTTTAAATATTCAGGATTCTTAACATCCATATACCTTTTGTATAATTCAATACGGTGTTTGGCTCTTTTGTTAAAAGCTATTTTATCAAAAAATGACAAATAATTAAACAATTGTAAGGGCAATAATTTATACAGATGAATCTGTCTTAGTATTTTATGAAATGGAGACCATTCATTTTCATTTTTTATGGTAGATATTAAAATGAGTTGTCGTGCATCCATTTGTTGGGCCATTTCTTGAATAATAATTCCGCCAAAAGAGACGCCCAGCAATATAGGGTTTTCATGGTATATTTGTTCTTCAATTAAGCGTTTGCAGTATTGTTGAAGACTCTCATTATTGGATAAAGGTTGCAACCAATGTAAATAATGAATTTCATAAGTGTCGGGTAATTTTAGAAATTCAAAAATATTTGGCCCGGCAGCCATGCCGGGCATCATATACAAAGGTATTTTGGACATAAAATGTCTTATAATAAATCCTTTCCGTCAAAAGATTCTAGGTATTCAGCTACACGTTTGGCAAACAAACCGCCTAACATACCATCAACCACACGGTGATCATAAGAATGAGACAATATCATTTTTTGTCTAACACCAATGGTATCACCTTCGGGGGTTTCAATTACAGCCGGCATTTTACGTATAGCACCCAATGCCATAATGGCAACCTGTGGTTGATTAATAATGGCTGTTCCGGCAATATTACCAAATGAACCAATATTAGTGACTGTATAAGTGCCACCGGTTATTTCATCCGGTTTCAATTTATTTTCACGCGCTCGCTTTGCCAAATCATTAACTGCTTTGGTTAAACCTGTTAAACTAAGACGATCGGCATTTTTAATAACCGGCACAATTAAGTTACCACTTGGTAAAGCAACAGCCATTCCAATGTTTATATTTTTCTTTTTAATGATTTTTGTCCCGTCCAGTTGGACATTAATCATTGGATAATCTTTGATGGCTTTAACAATGTAATAAATAAAAATAGGGGTAAAAGTGATTTTTTCGCCTTCACGTTTTAAAAACTCATCTTTAATCCGGTTACGCCAATTAACTATCTTAGTAACATCTGCTTCGACAAAAGATTGAACATGTGGAGAAACTTTTTTAGACATGACCATATGTTCTGCAATTATTTTACGCATGCGGTCCATTTCAATGACTTCATCGCCATTATCTAAAACAACCCCACTTTTTTCCGGCATTTTAACCGGTTGTGACAATTTATGTTCAGCGGCATTTTCTTCTTTACCCTTTATGGATTGATTCTGATTTATTTTGCCGGCTTTTTTATCTGCAACATATTTTAAGATGTCATCTTTTGTTACCCGGCCATGTTTTCCACTGCCTTTTATTTGGTCCAATTCGGCTTGACTGATACCTTCAGTTTGGGCAATACTTTTGACCAACGGTGTATAAAACCGTTCAGAGGAAGATTGGATTTCTGCATCTGCTTCCGGTTTGTTTAACGGTTCCTTTTCAGTTACTAATGCCTTTAATTCAGGATTTTCAATAATGCTTACTTCTTCATCATTTTCAATTTCTTGATCTGTTTCAATAATGGCAATTACTTCGCCAACCTTTACAACATCATCTACCTCATAAAACTTTTCGACCAAAACACCGGGGACTTCACTGGGCACTTCCGAATCGACTTTGTCAGTAGCAACTTCCAAAACTGTTTCATCTTCTTCTATGGTGTCGCCTATATTTTTAGTCCATGCTGTTATGGTTGCTTCAATTACACCTTCGCCCATTTTGGGTAATTTGAGTTCGTATCTTGCCATCTTACTATAATTTTTTAATGCTTGTGCGAATTTAATAATTTTATCTGATTTAAGGCTGATTAAAATTGATTTTTCATAATTTATACCATGAATGTTGGTTAATTTATAGAGGATTAAATATCATGCCTTTCTCAAAAATAAATTTTAAGGGGCTCAAAAAGCTTCTTATCTTTGTCTAAAATTAACTGTTATGCGAATAGACATCATCAGTGCTGTACCGCAACTTTTAGAAAGTTTTTTAAGTTATAGTATTGTTCAACGGGCTAAGGATAAAGGAGTAGTTGAAATTTTTGTGCATGATATTCACGATTATGGCAAGGGAAAATATAAGCAAATTGACGACTATCAATATGGCGGTGGTGCCGGTATGGTGATGATGGTAGAACCGCTGGACAAGTTGATTTCAAAATTAAAATCAGAACGGGATTATGATGACATTATTTTTATGACGCCCGATGCCCCGGTTCTAAAACAAGTTTTGGTTAATGAATTGTCCTTAAAAAACAATTTGATGATACTCGCCGGACATTACAAAGGCGTAGATCAACGGATTCGCGATTTACACATCACCCGTGAAATATCCATTGGCGATTATGTGTTGTCCGGTGGCGAATTACCGGCTGCTGTGTTGGCTGATGCCGTTATACGATTGATTCCCGGCGCCATGTCCGATGAAACTTCCGCATTGACCGATTCGTTTCAAAATGATTTGTTGGCACCGCCTGTTTATACCCGCCCGCCGGAATATAAAGGGATAAAAGTGCCGCCTGTTTTATTATCCGGTAATCATCAAAAAATAGCCGAATGGCGCGAGCAACAAGCTGAGGAAATAACAAAAAAAGTAAGGCCTGATTTGTTGTAAATTTTGAAATTATTAATAGGAAAGAATAAATTATCATGTAAAAGCCTGAATTTAAATTAAATTCAGGCTATAAACCAGGCTTGTGCGCACGACAGGACTTGAACCTGCACGGCCTAAACGGCCACCAGCCCCTCAAGCTGGCGTGTCTACCAATTCCACCACGTGCGCTTTTGATACAAACAAAAAAAGTTAAGCATATTGCCTAACTTTTTGTTATTGTGACCTGGCTGAGGCTCGAACTCAGGACCCTCTCCTTAAAAGGGAGATGCTCTACCTACTGAGCTACCAGGTCGGAAAAATTCATGATGTCAAAAAAAGTGACCTGGCTGAGGCTCGAACTCAGGACCCTCTCCTTAAAAGGGAGATGCTCTACCTACTGAGCTACCAGGTCTTTTTCCTTGTTAGGCGTGCAAATATATAAACATTTTTAATTTTGACAAAAGAAAAAATAAACTTTTTTTAAATTAATTTGTAACTGTCTGATTTACATCATGCCTAACATTAGCTTGGCTTCATCACTTAAAAACTCTTTACTCCAAGGTGGGTCAAATGTCAATTCAACATCAACATCTTTCACCCCATGGGTCGCTTTTACACGTGTTTTCACTTCCTCAGGTAAACTGTCTGCTACCGGACAATTAGGCGCCGTCAAGGTCATTAATATCTTGACATTATTGTCGTCATCAATTAATATGTCATAGACCAAGCCTAAGTTATAAATATCAACAGGTATTTCAGGATCATAAACCATTTTCAATTGTTGTACAATGGCATCTTCCAAGACTTTTTTAGGTATTTTTTCGTCGCTCATTTTATTATATTTTATAATTATGCTTGTTGCTGGGCTAATTCTTTTATACGTTTCATAATGGCTTCCAATCCCATTTTACGGGTAGGAGAAAGGTGGTTGGGTAAATCAATTTCATGGATTAAATGAAAATCGTAACCGGCTATTTCTCCCGGTGTATGGCCGTTTAACATATTTAAAAGCAAACTAATAACGCCTTTGCCTAAGATGGCTTCACTGTCTCCTTTAAAATACATTTTTCCGTCGTTTATCTCAGATTTAAGCCATGATGCCGATTGACAGCCTTCAACTTTGGTTTGGGCATTTTTATCATTCTCTGCAATTAAAGGCAAATCCGCGCCTAAATCCATGATATAATTATATTTATCGTTCCAATCAGGTAGCATCGCAAAATCTTCCAACAATTCTGCTTCTTTTTGTTTTATTGTTTTCATATTTTTATTTTTATTGTCATTCCGAGAGAGTGAGGCACGAGCGACGAGGAATCTCATTTATTATAATTATAGAAACATCAAATATATTAGATTTCTCGTCATCCCCGACTTGAGTCGGGATTCTGTCGAAATGACAAAAATTTTTTAACATAGGTTTAAGTGTCAGTCGAAGTTTCAATGTTCAACTCTCATCCTTGCTATGACTTCACAGCACATTGTAATATGCAATCTTCGCAATCATCTAATTCGCCATTAAGTCTTTTTTTAACCAAATCTTTTGTTGGTTCAATTAGCTCTGTCAATTCAATGGCATCAATAATTTCGCCGGCAAAAGCATAGAGTTGCAATAACTGGGCATCGCGTTTGCCAATACCTCTCTGACGTATATAAAATAAGGCTTCTTCATCAATTTGACCCGTAGTGGACCCATGGCTGCAGCTAACATCATCGGCATAAATTTCTAAAAACGGTTGCGAACTGATTCGGGCCTTATCCGTTAGTAAAATATTATCATTTTTTTGATAAGCATTGGTTTGCTGGGCATCTTTTTTGACTAAAATTTGACCGTTGAAAAAGCCTTTACCACTATCGTCCAATATGCCTTTAAACTTTTGATTACTATAACTCTTTTCAGAACTATGGGCAACAAAAATAACATTATCAGCCTGTTGTTTTTTATCGGTTAAATATAAACCGTATAAATCGACTTTTGCGTCCGGGCCAATGATATCGGCATATTGTTCATTGCGTAACAATTGTCCGTTTAATTCGAAAAAGTTAGTGTAAAATTGTGCTTTATCAGCCACTTCATAATATGAATTGCTGAAAAGGGCAGAATTATTATTAATATTTTGGTATTTATACCAATTAATTTTAGCATCAGCTTTGGCAAAAACTTCTGAAAGATAAGTGGCAAAATGTGCCCGGTGGTTATTGCTGTCATCACATTGAACCAATGTAATTTCGCTACCTGCTTCTGCAATGATTAAATTGCGGGTATTAATCAAGGCATCAACTGGTGCATCCAACCGGTGTGTAATTTGAATTTTAAAATTTTTGACATTTTCCGGGACAAACAGAAAAAAACCATCCTCAAATAAAGCGGTATTTAAATCGTTTAACGGATTATTTTGTGGACGTACCAAACGATTAAAATACTCAGCGATTAACTCCGGATATTTTTTCAGCGCTTCTTTAAGGCTGCCCATAATGACTCCATTAGGCAATTCTTCCAATAAATCTTTGCCAACAAAATAACCATTGATTAAGTTGACATTTTTAGTTTCTAAATTAGGAATTAAACATTCGGTTATAGGTTCAGGCTGTTTAACCAAACTGGCAATAACCGGATGAAAATAGCGGTTTAAAAAATCTTTTAATTTTGTTTTACGCCATTTTTCATCTTTAATGCTTGGAAAACCTTTGTTTTTGAAGCGTAGTATGGCTTCATTTCGTTCTTTCTGGACAAAATCAGGCCATCCTTGTAGCAATTTGTCCTGATTTTGTTCCAAATATTGTATAATAGTATCTTGTAACTTACTCATTGTTTTTTATTTAATAATCTTTAAAAAATATTGACATAGGTTCTATGTCTGTTTTAAAAATTAATTTTTTTCCTTTAACATTTCATAGCCTTTTGCCTCTAATTCTTTTGCCAATTCTTTATCGCCTGTTTTAACAATTTTACCATCATTCATAATATGAACGATATCCGGCACGATATGGTCTAATAAACGTTGGTAGTGGGTTATAACAATAAAAGCATTGTCGTTGTTACGCAATTTGTTAACTCCTTCGGCTACAGAACGTAAGGCATCAATATCCAAGCCGGAATCGGTTTCGTCCAGAATAGCTAATTTAGGATTGAGCATAGCCATTTGAAAAATTTCATTGCGTTTTTTTTCGCCACCCGAAAAGCCTTCATTTACCGAACGGTTTTTAATTTTGTCGGGCATATTGACCATTTCTTGTTTTTCGCGTACCATTTTTAAAAATTCACCCGGTTTAATGGGGTCTAAGCCTTTGTGTTTGCGTTGGGCATCTACGGCTGCTTTCATAAAATTCATCATGCTGACGCCGGGGATTTCTACAGGGTATTGAAATCCGAGAAAAAGGCCTTCTAAAGCCCGTTCTTCCGGGTCCAATTCTAAAATATTTTTGCCGTTAAATAATATTTCGCCTTTCGTGACTTCATAACCGTCCTTACCGGCTATTACGTTGGCTAAAGTACTTTTGCCTGTACCATTAGGGCCCATAATGGCATGTACTTCACCGGGATTAACAGTCAAATTCAGTCCTTTAATGATCTCTTTATCGCCTATTTTGGCATGTAAATCTTTTATTTCTAAAATGGGTTGTTTTTTCATGATATGATAATTTTAATAGGTATTTAATTTATTTGCCAAACAAATCCTGTTGAAGCAAAATGATATATTTCTTTTAAGTTGGTGCCGGCAGATAGTTGCCACTGAAATTTTGGGGTGAGTTGCCAATTGACACCGGTATCTAAATTGGTAATAAAATCGTGTGACAACACTTCGCCATAAGTTTCTATATAAATTTGCCAATCGGTATTGATATTGTAATATACAATGCCACTGTAATTTAAATCGCGTTGTGGCGAATCTTCAAATATATACTGAATGGCAGCTCCCAATTGCCATTTTTGTCCGATATCTTGACTGGCAATTAATGAAGTTACTGCATCAACTTCATTATGTTTAAACTTGTCAGGTGTGGTAGAAAAGATCAAATGATTAGTCATAGATAAATTGGTCGAAGAAGATTTTATCAGACGTAATTTTACCCCGATTTCGATATTTCCTAAGAGACCATTTTCCAAACGGTGAATATGTTTTTTCCCTTCTAAAGCTGTGGCTAAGCGCAATTCTATATTTGACTGTAAGCCATAACGCAATAACAAGGAGGGAAAAGTCCAATGAATATCATCCATTCCGTTTTTTCTATACTCTTCTATTAGAGCTGCGCCTTCCAATTGTAAAATGTGTCTGTTCATGGTAATTGCATCTTCGGTAATGGATTGTGCTTGCATATTTTTTAAGGCGAAAAGTAAACTGATTATAAGAATATTTTTAGACATAAATTTAAAACTTTTCGTCTATCCGACACTTCCTTCTAAACTGATTTCTAATAATTTTTGGGCTTCAACGGCAAACTCCATTGGCAATTGATTGAGCACTTCTTTGGCATAACCATTAACAATCATATTAATAGCCGATTCTTCATCGAGACCGCGCTGTTGTAAATAAAATAATTGCTCTTCAGAAATTTTACTGGTGGTGGCCTCATGTTCTACAACCGAGCTGCTATTTTCTATATCGATATATGGAAAAGTATGCGCCCCGCATTGATCGCCCATTAATAAAGAATCACAAACCGAATAGTTTCTGGAATTGACAGCGCCGTGCTTAATGTCTACCAGTCCGCGATATGAATTTTGGCTATGTCCAGCAGAAATTCCTTTACTAATTATGGTGCTTTTGGTATTTTTACCAATATGAATCATTTTGGTGCCTGTGTCAGCTTGTTGATGATTGTTGGTTACCGCTACCGAATAAAATTCACCAATTGAATTATCCCCTTTTAAAATGGTTGATGGATACTTCCAAGTGATGGCCGAGCCGGTTTCGACTTGTGTCCAACTGATTTTAGAATTATTACCTTTGCAAATACCGCGTTTGGTTACAAAGTTGAAAATACCGCCTTTTCCTTCTTTGTCACCCGGATACCAGTTTTGTACGGTTGAATATTTGATTTCTGCATCTTTTTTGGCAATTAGCTCTACAACTGCAGCGTGCAATTGGTTTTCATCGCGTTGCGGCGCCGTACAACCTTCGAGGTAGCTGACATAGCCGCCTTCTTCTACAATGACCAAGGTGCGTTCAAACTGTCCTGTTCCGGCAGAATTAATACGGAAATAGCTCGATAATTCCATGGGACTTTTGACGCCTTTGGGAATAAAAACAAAAGATCCGTCTGTAAAGACTGCCGAATTTAATGCAGCATAGTAGTTGTCAGAGTAGGGGACGACTGAACCTAAATGGGCTTTAACGAGTTCGGGATAATCACGCACCGCTTCGCTGATAGGACAGAAAATTATCCCAAGTTTTTTTAACTCTTTTTGAAAAGTTGTTTTGACTGACACACTGTCAAAAACAGCATCTACAGCTACCCCCGATAAAGCTTTTTGTTCATCTAAAGGGATACCGAGTTTTTTATAAACTTCTAATATTTCGGGATCAACTTCATCTAAACTTTCTAATTTCTTTTTTGGTTTTGGCTTGGCATAATAAATCAATTCTTGAAAATCTATTTCCGGTATTTGTAAATGGGCCCATTTTGGCGGTTCCATTTTTAACCAAGCATGGTAAGCTTTTAGACGAAATTCTAATACCCACTCTGGCTCATTTCTTATTTCTGAAATTTTACGGATAATCTCTTCATTCAAGCCTTTTGGAAATTTTTCCATTTCAATATCGGTTTGAAAACCATATTTATATTCCTGTTCGGTTACTTCTTTCAGGACTTTATCTTGATGTTCTTCTTTTGTAGGCATTTTGTAGTGTATTTTTTGATACACAAAAATACAAAAGATTTCGTTATTTAGAACAATTTTAAATAGAAAATTTTAATAGATAAATAACAAATAATTATAAGCTTCCTTTAAAGGAAATAAAATTTAAAAAGTATAAAATTTAGCTGTAAAATCATCATTTTACATATCAATGAAAGGAATCGATAATTAAAACTGATAACTTAGAATAGTTCCCGGTAAATCCTTTATGATTGGTTAAATGTTTCTGTAATCGACTTGTCAAATCTTTTGTATGACCAACATAATATTTATCTAATGCCTTTGAATATAAAATATAGCAGTAATACATCCTTGTAAATATCAAAAATGCCGTAAGAAATCAATCCTACGGCTTTTAGTTGGTGGGCGATACTGGATTCGAACCAGTGACCCTCCCGACTTGCAGTCGGGATGCTCCAAACCAACTGAGCTAATCGCCAAAATTGGAAATTAATCTCTCAATATACTTTCGGCTTTTGCGCTTTTTAATCATTCGTTCCCGGGCATAAGCTTCCGGTTTGTCATCAAATTTTTCAAAATAAACAAGTTTCCAATCAGCAATCTTTCCGGTAAATCCTTTATGATTGGTTAAATGTTTCTGAAATCGACTTGTCAAATCTTGAGTGTGACCGATATAATATTTATCTAATACCTTTGAATATAAAATATAGCAGTAGAACATTCTTATAAATATGAAAAAAGCCGTAAGACAAAATCCTACGGCTTTTGGTTGGTGGGCGATACTGGATTCGAACCAGTGACCCCCTGCTTGTAAGGCAGGTGCTCTGAACCAACTGAGCTAATCGCCCTTATGTTTGCAAGTTTAAAAACGTTTATCGTTTAATTCCTTTGCGTTTGCGAGTGCAAATATACAGCAAGAAATTTAATCTCCAAATTTTTTTTTCTGTTTTTTTGGTCAATTTTTCTAATAAATTGATATTCTGTTCAATAAATTATAATTTTTTTTCTTTCAAAGTTTCGTATAGCCAAGTTAAAGTAAAAGTTGGGACAAAATCCAATCCGGGGACAGCTTCTTCAATAAAATTAATGACGCCACTGACCTGCCCTGTTTTTCCCGGGTACATTTTGGTCATGATCCAATAGGAAAGCGGTGCCCATATTACATCCGAAAATTCACCAATACCGGGTATAACAAATGAAACCATGCCAATAGCATCAAAAAATAAACTAAGCATTAGTTTGGTCAAATTAATTTTCCTACTCATCTTTTAACTTATTTTTAAAATGTTTTCTGAATTTTTCCAATTTAGGTAACACTACATATTGGCAGTAAGGATTTTCCGGATGCTTAGCCAAATAGTTTTTATGATAATCTTCTGCTTCATAAAACTCAGTAGCCGGAACCACTTCTGTCACAATGTATTGATCAAAAACATCCGAATCATTTAAAAATTTTATATAAGCCTTGGCGAGTTCTTTTTGTTTTTCATTGGTGTAAAAAATTGCCGAACGGTATTGCGTTCCTACATCATTACCTTGCCGGTTTAATGTCGTAGGATCGTGTGTAGCAAAAAATACTTGTAATAATTCTTCATAGCTTACTTCAGAAGGGTCGTAAATTATTTTGACAGCTTCTGCATGTCCGGTAGCTCCGGTTGATACTTGTTCGTACGTCGGGTTAGGCCGTTTGCCACCGGTATAGCCGGGGACCACGCTTTTAACACCTTTCATTTCTTTAAAAATGGCTTCGGTACACCAAAAACATCCACCGGCAAAAATGGCTGTTTCTTGAGAAGTTTGATTCATAAAAGTGAAATTTAAAATAATTGAAATAAATAAAATTTTCATAAAGCAAAATTAGCAACAATAATGCCAGCAAACAAAGATTAAAGGGGACGATATGAGAAAAAATGCTTTAAAAATTCATTATTAATAAACAGTAAATCTAATCTAATAAGTTTTGTCTAAGTTTTTTGCTCTTAATATTAATGTGCAAGATAAAGAACAAATAACAGGTCTTAATTGTTTTATTTTTGTTATTTTTGAAGCATTCCAAAAACATTAACTTTATCAAATTTTAAATATATGAGTGATAAAAAACAAACTATAATATGGACTAAAGTAGATGAAGCACCTGCTTTAGCTACGTATTCGTTATTGCCGATTGTCAAAGCTTTTGTCAAAGCTGCCGGTGTCAACGTTGATACGAAAGATATTTCATTGGCGGGTCGAACTTTGGCAAATTTTCCGGACTATCTAAAAAAGGAGCAACAAAAAACCGATGATTTAGCTTATTTGGGGAAGCTAACCCAAAGTCCCGATGCTAATATTATCAAACTACCTAATATTAGCGCCTCTATTCCGCAGTTACAAGCGGCTATAAAAGAATTGCAAGAGAAAGGTTATAACTTACCCGATTTTCCTGAAGAACCAAAAACTGAAGAAGAAAAAGCTTTGCGTCAGCGTTTTGCCAAATTATTAGGAAGTGCGGTCAACCCTGTTTTACGACAAGGAAATTCCGACCGGCGTGCGGCTGAAAGTGTGAAGAGATTTGCCCAAAAAAACCCGCATAAAATGATGAAACCTTGGCCAAAAGATTCTAAAACACATGTCGCACATATGCAAGCGGATGATTTTTACGGTAATGAAAAATCAGTAGTTGTTCCGACTGAAACCGATTTTAAAATTGTTTTAAAAACGCCCAATGGCGAAGTGGTTCTTAAAGATGATTTACATGCCCAAAAAGATGAAGTTTTGGATATGACTTTTATGAATACCCAAGCTTTACAAGATTTTTATAAAGAACAAATCAAAGATGCTAAAGACAAAGACGTTTTATTTTCATTACATCTGAAAGCTACCATGATGAAGGTTTCCGACCCCATTATGTTTGGTTATGCCGTTAAAGAATACTATAAAGACGTTTTAGAAAAATACGCCGATGTTTTAGATAAAATTGGTTTTAATCCGAATAACGGTCTGGCAGATTTGTATAAACGCATTCAAAAATTACCGGAAGCAGAGCGCAAAGCCATTGAAGCAGACATACAAAAAGTGTATGATAAACAAGCTGCTTTAGCCATGGTAGATTCTGATAAAGGAATTACCAATTTACACTTGCCAAACAAAGTTATAATTGATGCTTCCATGCCGGTGGTTATCAGAGATGGTGGGCGCATGTGGAATGCCAAAGGCGAATTGCAAGATACCAAAGCTGTCATTCCGGACCGTGCTTATGCCGGTTTTTATCAAGTTGTGATTGAAGATGCACAAAAAAATGGTGCTTTTGACCCTGCTACCATGGGAACCGTGCAAAATGTCGGGCTGATGGCACAAAAAGCCGAAGAATACGGCTCGCATCCGACAACTTTTGAAATTCCTGAAAGCGGCACAGTTGAAGTTATTGATGCACAAGGCAATGTTTTAAGCCAACATGAAGTGCAAAAAGGTGATATTTGGCGTATGGCACGCACCAAGGATATTCCCATTCAAGATTGGGTCAAACTAGCCGTTAATCGTGCTAGGGCCACCGGTTATCCTGCGGTATTCTGGCTAGATAAAAACCGTGCTCATGATGCACAATTGATTAAAAAAGTAGAAAAATACTTAAAAAATCATGATACGAATGGATTGGAAATACATATTATGTCACCCGAAGAGGCCATGCGTTTTACTTTAGATCGGGTTAGAAAAGGAGAAAATACCATTTCAGTAACAGGAAATGTTTTACGGGATTACCTTACAGATCTCTTTCCTATTTTAGAACTGGGTACCAGTGCCCGTATGTTGTCTATAGTTCCTCTATTAGCCGGCGGTGGCTTATTTGAAACCGGTGCTGGTGGTTCTGCACCTAAACATGTTCAACAATTTTTAGAAGAAGGACACTTGCGTTGGGATTCATTGGGCGAATTTTTAGCTTTGATGTCCTCATTAGAATTTTTAGGTAATAAATATAATAATCAAAAAGCCAAAGTAATGTCAAAAGCTTTGGATAAAGCCATTGGCGACTATCTGGAAAACAAACGATCTCCCGGACGTAAAGTTGGTCAACTGGATAACCGTGGTTCACATTTTTATCTGGCACAATATTGGGCAAAAGCTTTGGCTGACCAAAATGACGACCCGGAATTAAAAGCAAAATTTACACCGGTTGCCAAAGCTTTATTTGATAATGAAGACAAAATTTTGAAAGAGATTGCTGCAGCCGAAGGTAAGCCGACAGATATTGGTGGATATTACTTGCCGGATGATAAAAAAGCAGAAGCGGCTATGCGTCCCAGTGCTACTTTTAATAAAATAATTAATACACTATAATTAATATTAATACACTATAATTATTTCATGACTTTATAATAAAAATGAGGCGACCGAATCAGGTCGCCTATTTTATTACATTATAATTTTTAAATATCTTTACTTCGTAACCGGTGGTAGCATACCGTGATGGAACAAATAAGCTACTGCATAAGCCAAAGGGGCTATTATAGCAAACAATGCCAAAGCATACAATATGGCCAAACGTCCCATGCCTTTCAATTTGCTGAAATCAGTGATAACACCTATGCTTAAAAAGGTGAGCATAAACATTAGTTTTCTATAAGGCCCTTGTACAATGTGCCCACCAAATTTGGCACTTGGTACAACCTCAGGAAAGAAATACATAATGGCTAAATAAATCAACCAAACCAACATATAAGCCATTACAAATTTAGGTAAGCGGAACCAAATTTCAGATTTAGGGATTTTTTCTTGATCTTTTTTCCGGTCAACATTTCTAACCCAAATGATAGCTAATACAAAAGACCAAATGCCGATAAAAATGTCAATCCAAATTTTAGTTAAAAGAGCGGCACTTAAAATCCAACCTTCTTCCCACTGTTCTCCGGTTTGTTTCAGGTGTTTTGAGATCATCAATTGATCTAAAATAGCGCCGGCTGCAGCATCGGCACCATCCGTTTTTACGGTCATCCCCATGGCTGCTCCATTTACAATAGGTTCATTTGGTGACAGATGTGTAAGTGCAGGTGGAAGGGCAACCAGTTCGAGCATGGCAAAAATTAATATGAGGGATGAAACAGCAATAGGAATAATTGGTTTAGCCTTTATGGCACCTGCTGTTGCAATGGAGGCAGAGACCCCACAAATAGAAATGCCGGATGACAATACGGCCGCTGAAGAACGGTTCAATTTAAAATATTTTCGTCCTATGTAATATACAATAGGCCAAAATAAAAGATAGGCCACAAAGGCAGCCGCTGCACCGGCAAGGGCCAGCTCGTAAGTAAAGCCGGCAGCTTTCATGGTCATCATGCCCAATTTTATACCTAAAAGAACAATACCTGTTTTGATAAACCACTCGGGCTTAGCAGCTTCTTTTATTTTTGAGGCAAAATTTTTCATGAAATTACCGATAACCAAACCAATAATTAAAGCCAACAGATAGGAGGCGCCGCCACCTAGTTGTAATCCCCAGCTCAGGTTGTACTCTTTAAAATAATTATGTTTTTTTACCATGGCATTAATGGCGGATAGATGTGCTTCATGTCCGGCAATCCATGCCAACCATGTAAGAAAGAAAATAATAGTGAAGCCATATAAGTATTTCCGTACATTTAGTTTTTGAAAGTAGGCCCCCAAACCTGTCAGAAAAGCGAAAACGAGATAAGTAATAAATAAGGATAAGAGGGGATGTAATGAATGATAATGGGTAGAGGAAGTTTTAAGTAATTTATGCCAAGAAAAATCTTGCATTAAATTAGTCCATTCCCATGTTTTTGGTTTAGCAATCCAGCCAACGATATCTAAACCCCAGATACTGAGTAAGCCTAAACCAAAGAAAAAAAGGCCGAGCCAGGCCGACCACCAATCTTCTGTTGAAAACATTCCTTGCGTCCATTTTTTGTTTAATTGTTGTGTCATAATAATTGGTTTATAAGGTAAAAATTAGTTGTTTGTTGAAGTAATGCGGCATATACTGTCGCATCCAATGAGGAAAATTGTCAAAATCAAAATAGTAAGAGACTTTTATTTGCCCTTTGATATTTTGTTGTTGCAAATATTTTTTTATTTGCTCATCCAGTTCTTTGAGCTCAGACGATTCAAATCTTACTTCTTTATTTTGTGCAATCCATTTCAAACCTTTGAAATATAAGGCAAGTTCAAAATTTCTCATTTCAAAATAAAAATATTGATTAAAATGCCTAAAATGGTCAATCCTACGATTGCCAACAAAATACTGCCAATAATGAGTTTGCTTTCCCAATTTTCCCAGGGCTCAGGATGGGTAAATAATTCTTCAATTTCCGGATTTAATTTTGTTTGTTTCATACAATTTAATTTTGTCTTAAAAGTAAATTTTAAAAAACTCAATAAAACTGATAAAAATCACTAAATTGCGCTTAATTAAAAAACGCATTTTCATTTAACTTTTTGTAAATCTTTATTTGCTTGATAATTAAGCGTTTAAAAGCGATCATTAGTTCTTATTTAGAAACTATAAAAATTTAGTATTTTTGTCATTGGCATTCTAAATAATAATTATGCAAAAAATAACCTATGATTTAACAGAAATAGATCAGGCAGCTGACTTTTTACTTCGACATACCAAAAATAAAATCATTTTATTTGATGCGCCTATGGGTAGTGGTAAAACTACACTTATAAAGGCGCTGGCCAAACAATTGGGGGCATTTGACGAAGCAAATTCGCCGACCTTTTCTATTGTAAATGAATATAAATTACCCAACGGTAAAATTTATCATTTCGATTTATACCGGTTAAAAGATTTTTATGAAGCTTTGGATTTTGGCATTGAAGAATATTTAGATCAGCCTCAAGCTTATATTTTTATAGAATGGCCGGATATAATTGAAGAAATTTTGCCAACAGATTCCCAAAAAATTCGTATTATTGTTAATGAAAACGATTCCAGAGAATTGCAAATTTTATAAGTATGTTAAAACCCTATTCCAAAGATATTTTACTTCCACAAGAAGAACGATTAGCCATTCAATACAGAAAAAGTGAATTACAAATAGGGATACCGAAAGAAATAAGATTGCAAGAGAAACGTATCTGTTTAACGCCGGATGCCGTTGGAACCTTGGTGGCGCATGGTCATAAAATTATTATGGAAAGCGGTGCCGGTGAAGGGGCCAATTTTTCTGATCAGGATTATGCCGAAATGGGTGCGCGTATTACTTATGATACCGAGGAAGTTTTTAAAAGTCAAATTGTTTTAAAAGTCGAACCACCTGATATGAAGGAGGTTGGGTATTTGCAACCCGAATCGATTATTATTTCGGCATTACAAATAAAAACACAACGTAAGGAACTCCTACAAAAATTATTTGAAAAAAAAATAACTGCTATTGCTTATGAATTTTTAAAAGATGAGCAAGGTTCCTTTCCTATTGTCCGTGCACAAAGTGAAATTGCCGGCACGGCTTCTATCTTAATAGCTGCCGAATTATTGACCAAAGCCTTGGTGGGCAAAAATCTTTTATTGGGTAATATCAGCGGTGTTGCACCTGCAAATGTGGTTATACTAGGTGCAGGAACAGTTGGCGAATTTGCCACAAAAACAGCCTTAGGATTGGGAGCTTCCGTCAAGGTATTTGACAATTCGGTTACACGCTTAAGGCGCCTCAAAACACTTTTAAGTAATCAAGTTTATACCTCAACTATTAATCCCAATGTTATTTTAGATGCCTTACAACGGGCTGATGTGGTTATTGGTGCAATCAGAGGAAAATCGCGGACGCCAATTGTCATCACCGAACCTATGATACAAATGATGCAAGAGGGGTCGGTTTTTATTGATGTCAGCATTGACCGTGGCGGTGTCAGTGAAACCTCTGAGGTTACGACACATTCTAATCCGATTGTGGTCAAACATGGTGTGGTCCATTACGGTGTTCCTAATATTCCGGCCCGGTATGCAAGAACTGCCAGTTTGTCGTTGAGTAATATTTTTTTACATTACTTATTAGATATTGGCGAAAAAGGTGGTATTGATGATGCCGCCCGTTTTAACAGAGGATTGCGTAACGGCATCTATATTTATAAAGGCATTTTAACCAATAAAACAGTGGGTGAGTGGTTTGGGTTAAGTTTTAAAGATATAAATCTTTTCTTTATTTAGCAACGGCGATGCGGGAAGTTATTTTCATAAAAAAAAATAAAGAAAAGTGGGCAGAATATGAAAGATTTTTGCAACAACCACAGCCAGTAGATCCCATGGATCTGACCCATATTTATTTAGATTTGACTGATGATTTATCTTATGCCAAAACCTATTATCCGCAAAGTCAGCTTATACCATATTTGAATGATTTATCCGGATTAGCGCATCGAAAAATTTATAAAACCAAAAAAGAAAGCGGCAGTGCCATCAAAAGGTTTTATCTGCACGATTTTCCGTTGATGTTTTATCAGTACCGTTCTTATTTATTAATTGCATTTTTACTTTTTATGCTTTTTGCTCTCATTGGCTGGTTTTCGACTGGACAGAATTCAGATTTTGCCCGCTTAATTTTGGGTGATGCCTATATGGATATGACTTTGGACAATATTCAAAAGGGTGACCCGTTGGCCGTTTATAAACAAGCCAACGAAGCCGATATGTTTTTAGGGATAACTATCAACAATATAAAGGTGGCGTTGTATACTTTTATGATGGGCTTGCTTTTTGGTATTGGGACGCTTTATTATTTAATGCAAAATGCCATTATGTTAGGCGCTTTTCAACGATTTTTTTTTGATAAAAACTTAGGGTGGACCTCTGTTAAAACAATATGGTTGCACGGGACTATTGAAATATCAGTGATTATTGTTGCCGCTGCCGCCGGATTTATTTTAGCAAGTGGTATTTTGATGCCCGGCACTTATACTCGCCTACAATCTTTCAGGCAAAAAGCCCGTGATGGCCTTAAAGTGATGATTAGTACCATTCCTTTTTTTATCATCGCCGGTTTTTTAGAAGGATTTATAACACGCCATACCGACATGCCAGATTGGTTGGCGGTATTTATTATTATAAGTTCTTTAAGTCTTATAATTTTTTATTACTTGATTTTACCGGTAAAAATTCATCAGCAAAAAATACAACAAAAATTAGCAAATTATGATTAAAATTAAAAAACAACGAAATTTAGATACTATAATTGAAGATAGCTTCAAATTTTTTAAAGAAAATGTCAAAGAATTAATCAAAATTATTTGGACACAAAATAGCTTAATTATCTTAGGTTTACTGATTAGTTATTTTTTGTATTATTACTATTATTTTGGTTCCTTTAATCAAATGATAAATTTTGAATCGGGTACTGCTAAAATGGATTTTGAATTAATGTCAGTTAAGTTCTTGCTTGTATTTTCAGCCATGTTATTGTTTTCATTTATTTTTTTTCCCCGGTTTATAGCAGCCGTTGCAGCTTATATGCAACTTTATGATCAGAATAATGGCCAAGTTGATCCGGATGCAGTCAAAAAATTTGTCAACCAAAAATTTTGGGGACTTATAGCACTAAGCCTTCTTTTGGCTATTTCATTATTTATTTTGGTTTTTTTCATTGTATTGGTAGCAGTCGGTTTGGTTAAATTGGGTTCTGCCGGCATATTCTTGATTTTTGCCATGGTTCTTCCTTTAATACTTTACCTGATTGTCTATCTTTCTCTGGTTTATTATGTTTATATTTTTGAAAATAAAGGTTTTATCGATACTTTTAAAGTAACTTACCATTATTTAAAACATCGTTTTTGGTTTAGTTTTGGCGTTATTTTTATTATGGGACTTATTGTTTCATTGATTGGTGCTGTACTAAATGCACCAATTAGTATTTATATTATGATTAAAACCATGGGAATTATTCAAAAATCCGGGACAATGACCGCAGTTTCTGCTCAAAGTGATATGGTTGTTGCTTTTTTAGGGCTGCTGTCATTTGCCGCTCAGTTGATATTACGGATATTAACGGTTATTTCGATGGTCTTTTTGTATTATAGTTTAAGAGAGTATCATACCGGCGAAAGTTTGTATGAAGAAATAGACCAAATAGGTAGGCATGAAGATAATCATAATTAAGTTTATTGTTTTATTTTTTATCAGTAATATAACTGCTGCACAAGTTATTCCGGTCGACACAATGCCTGTTCAGCCAGTATCTATCTCTAAACAAGATATAGAAAAATACCGGCAACAAAAAATTTTTGACTATCATCTTAAACAAGAATCAGATAATTTTATTGTGCGGACAGTCAAGTGGTTTAAACAAAAAATTATTTGGCTGCTTTTGAAATTTTTCAATTGGTTATTGGGTGCAAAAACCGCGGCCAAATGGCTTCAATATATTCTTAAAAGTTTACCATATGTCGCGATAATCTTATTTAGTTACCTGTTGTTTAGATATTTAATAGGCGCCGAATTAATTAAAACCGCTAACCGGCCGGCGCAAAAAAAAGCCGAAGTTAGATTTGCAACAGACGATGAAAACCTTATCAAAGACGCTAATTTATTGGACTTAATTCATCAAGCTGAAAAAAGTGAGGATTATAGGTTAGCTTTACGATATTTTTATCTAAAAATTTTAAAAGAATTAACGCAACAAAAAATTATCAATTGGCATCCGGATAAGACCAATAATGACTATGCTAAAGAAATAGCTGACAAAGATTTAAAAAATTCATTTAAAGCTCTGTCTTATATTTATGATTATGTATGGTATGGTAAATATTTTCCTGTTGAAAAAGACTACAAAAATTTGAAAAAAAAATTTTTAATTTTTATTGAAAAACTTAAATAAACAAATGTCAATTTGTCAGATTGCATAATTGGCAATATATTTGCAAGTTGCTTCATAAATTAATTGATTAAAAAAAATTAATGCTATGAGTAAGCAAGCCAAAAAGCACACTAAGAAAAAAACTGTAGAAGAAAATATAGAGAATACACAGCATCAAGCTGAAAAAGACTTAAAAGAACCAAAAGAACAAACAAAAGATATGTCTAAAAAAGAAAGCCCGTCGCAAGCTGAATTAGAGCAAATGATTAAGGAAGAAAAAGATAAATACCTTCGATTGTACGCTGATTTTGAAAATTATAGAAAGCGAACAGCCAAAGAAAAGTTAGAAATGTTTGAAACAGCGGCCGAGGGTGTCATTAAAAATTTGTTGCCTGTTTTGGATGATTTTGAACGCGCTATAACCGAAATGTCGAAAAATGGTGAAAATGAGATGCTGAAAGGGGTACAACTCATTTATGATAAACTTAAAAAAACCTTGGAAAAAGAAGGGTTAAAACATATAGAAGTTAATAAAGGAGATCAATTTGACCCTGAAAAACATGAAGCTATTGCGCAAATGCCGGTTGAGGATGATAAAATGAAGAACAGAGTAGTAGATGTAGTTGAAAAAGGTTATCAATTAGGATCTAAAAACATACGTTATCCGAAAGTTGTAACTGGTAAGTAGTCAGTTATTTAAATAAATTAATCAAACTGTCATTATTTCTGATACAGACTTAATGGCAGTTTTGTTGTAATAAAACCCAAATTAGATATGAAAAGAGATTATTACGAAATATTAGGGATTAGCCGAAGTGCGACTGCTGCGGAAATTAAAAGAGCTTATCGCAAAAAAGCCATAGAATTTCATCCTGATAAAAATCCGGGTGATAAAGAAGCCGAAGAAAAATTTAAAGAAGCGGCAGAGGCATATGAAGTACTTTCTGATCCTGACAAAAAGGCACGTTATGACCAATATGGACATCAAGCCTTTGAAGGTCCCGGTGGTTATGGTGGTGCGCATCATATGGATATGGAAGATATTTTTGCCCAATTTGGTGATATCTTCGGCGATATATTTGGTGGTAGTTTCCGGTCTCAAAATCATTCACGCTCCCGTAGGGGACAGGTAATTCGCGGAACAGATTTACGGGTTAGACTTAAAATAACGCTGGAGGATATTATTAAAGGAGGTGAAAAGAAAATAAAAATTAAACGGAAAGTAAAAGCCCCCGGAACCACTTATCAAACATGTCATCAGTGTGGCGGTTCCGGCCGTGTAGCCAGGGTTACGAATACTATTTTTGGTAGAATGCAAACAACCGGAACCTGTAATGTGTGTGGTGGAACCGGGCAAGTTTTACAAAGTAGAGGCAAAGGAAGCGATGCCAATGGTATGATTGTAAAAGAAGATATTGTTTCTATTAATTTACCCAAAGGTGTACGTAATGGCGTCCAATTAAGAGTCGGAGGAAAGGGTAATGAAGCTCCCGGACAAAATGGTATTCCTGGTGACTTGATTGTCCAATTAGAGGAGTTGAGTGATGATAAATTCAAACGTGAAGGTAACAATTTACATCATGACTTATATATTAGCATTCCCGAAGCAGTTTTAGGGGTCGATAAAATATTAGAAACACCGCATGGTAAAATTAAACTGCATTTGCCCGAAGGTACGCAGTCCGGTAAAATTTTAAGACTTAAAAACAAAGGGGTGCCCGATTTAGATGGTTATGGTTATGGTGATATGCTGATTAATGTTAATATTTGGGTGCCTAAAAAATTGGATAAAGAGCAACGTGAATTTTTTGAAAAGAATTTGAATCATCCCAATTTTCAACCCAATCCGGGCAAGTCAGAAAAATCGTTTTTTGAAAAAATTCATGATATGTTTTCATAAACCTTAAACAATAAACAAAAAGCAACTTCAAATTGAAAGTTGCTTTTTTGTTTTTAAAATACTTATATTTGTCAAATAACCTGTTAATAATGAAAAAAATTTTAATAATAGAAGATGAAGAATCTATACGTAGAGTATTAAAACGTATTTTGCTGCAAATGGATTCAACTTATCATATTGATGAAGCGGCAGATGGTGCTGAAGCTATCAAAAAAATTAAAGAAAATGATTTTGATTTAGCTTTATGTGATATAAAAATGCCTAAAAAAGATGGCTTGGAAGTTCTTGAAGAAAGTAAAAAAACAAAACCGGAAACGGCTTTCGTTATGATTTCAGGACATGGGACATTAGATACTGCGGTAAAAAGTATGCAATTAGGCGCCTTTGATTATATTGAAAAACCGCCAGATTTGAACCGGTTAATGACGACGGTTAAAAATGCACTTGAACATAAAGAACTGGTCGTTGAAAATACCAAACTTAAAAAGAAAGTCAGTAAAAAATATGAAATGATTGGTGAATCTGAAAAGATTCGACAAATCAAAGAAATAATAGAAAAAGTAGCTCCTACGGATGCCCGTGTTTTAATAACCGGTAGTAATGGAAGTGGCAAAGAATTGGTGGCCCATTGGATTCACCAAAAAAGTCAACGTCGTAAAGGTCCAATGGTAGAGGTAAATTGTGCAGCTATTCCTTCCGAGTTAATTGAGAGTGTTTTATTTGGTCATGTAAAAGGTTCGTTTACAGGTGCTTATAAGGATAAAAAAGGAAAATTTGAACAAGCCAATGGAGGCACCTTATTTTTAGATGAAGTAGGAGATATGAGTTTGTCTGCACAAGCGAAAGTTTTGCGTGCGTTACAAGAAAATAAAATTAGCAGGGTTGGCAGTGATAAGGACATCAAAGTGGATGTGCGCGTAATAGCCGCCACCAATAAAAATCTTAAAAAAGAAATAGAAGAAGGGCGTTTTAGAGAAGATTTATTCCACCGTTTGGCAGTTATTCCTATAGAAGTACCTTCTTTAAATGAACGTCGAGAAGACATTCCCTTATTAATAGATTACTTTTCAAAAAAAATTGCAACCGAGCAAGGGATGTCTTTAAAAAAGTTTACCGATAAAGCTATAAAGCGTTTGCAAGCGTATGACTGGACCGGAAATATTAGAGAACTACGTAATGTTGTAGAACGCTTGCTGATTTTGGGAGGAAAAGAGATCACTGAAAAAGATGTCGAAACCTTTGCTCATAAAAATTAATTGAAGATTGTATTTCAATTTTTTTAAAATAATTGTTCATGCTAACAAAATTGTATTTTTGGCTCTTATTGTTTATTATATTTGATATAAGGGCGCAAGTAAATTCACATTCGAATGAGATTAAAGAGGTGTCTGTTGAAATGCTTAGGACTGACATTGGTGAAAAAAATGAGAAAGTTAATCTGACCAAACAAATTGGAAAAATAAAGCATGGGAAAAAAAACGGTGTTTGGCAAACATTTTATAATAATGGCCAACTTAAAAGTATTGGAAAATATAAGAATGGAAAAAAAGAAGGCCTATGGAAAACATTTTACGTGAGTGGAGGCATTAAAAGTGTTGGTAACTATATTGACGGGGAAAAAGATGGGGTATGGAAAACTTATTTTGTGAATGGGGAAATTTCGCGTATTGAAGAATTTGAAAATTTTGCTATTAAAAAGGAAGTAAAATATGCGGGGCCCTATGGGGTGCATTATATATCTTATGTAGATTACCATAAATATGAAGGAAACAAGCATCTAATTTTAAGATCGTTTGATGAGGGCAAAAATATTTCAGAAATTAAGGTGTTTTTGAATGCGAAGTTGGTTTTTAAAAAAGAATTTTATTATAAAACACATCAATTATCTTCGGAAACTGCATATGCAGATGAAAAAAAGAGCTATTTAAAAAAATATTGGAAAAATGGGAATCTTAAAGAAATAGCTAAATTTGACAGAGGAAGATTAATATTTTCAAGCTACTATTATGAAAATGGCCAATTAAAAGAAAGTGATGAATGGAGGTATGGCCGCTTATTTAATATTAAGGAAAGTTTTGATCCATATGGGAAAAAATTAGCAAAAGGCAATTTTAAAAATGGGAATGGTGTTCATTTAGCTTACGATTCAAAAGGAAGATTGGCTTATAAAGCTGTGTATAAAGAGGGGAAACTAATTAAGAT
>Ga0256831_1000188_pt1 | contig 32602 bp, 49 predicted proteins | sample 132544metaG_FD_189087 | JGI IMG/M metagenome (GOLD analysis project Ga0256831, IMG submission 189087) | Hydrothermal vent microbial communities from Lau Basin, Pacific Ocean - 132-544 | ecosystem: Environmental > Aquatic > Marine > Hydrothermal vents | place: Pacific Ocean: Lau Basin | collected...
CTATTCGATTAACTACTTTTACAGTGTCTATACTAAGTTGAGTATCGCCTATTATATTAACACTTATACTATCTTGTTTGATTCCATTTAATTCTTTTACTACTATCGGGAAAGTACCCGATGGAGTTCCATATACTTTAGTTACTGTAGTATCTAATGCTAAACTTGCTACTATAACAGTATCACCATTAACTAATACACTATCTATCTTCTCTGACTCAAATCTTACTGTAATACTGTCGCCAAGAGAAAAGTTATCATTCTCACTTGGTTCTATTATTCTTATCATTTTATTATTCGGAGGTGGGACAAGATTGTCCATCCATTGCAAGTAAGGTTTCCCATTAAACCGCTCCCCGACTATCCACGTATTAACAAAATCCCAATTATGACTTGATAAAAAAGTTGTATCTTTTAACTGTTCTAAAGTAATCTGAGTTCCATTTGTATCATTTGGCTGTATTGCTTCGCTATCAGATTTCCGAGCATAATAACCATTTAACTTTTTTACAAAAAATACATCGTTTATTGAATAACCAGTACCATAATCATTGTTTAATATTTCATTCCAAAGTCCAATAATGTCACCACCATTATAATAAAAACTTGTCCCAACACTATCAAAACAAGAATATGAAGTTGTATTTTTTGCATTATAATTTCTTCCTTCCTGTCCACCAAAATAAGCATTGGGCATCGAAGAATATCTCCCAAGTACAAAACAATCTTTTATATTATAACCTGTCCCACTATGTTCACCCACAATCCCACCAAAATATCCACCAACTACACCCTGACTATCATCAATAATAATCTTGCCATCGAAACCACATTCAATAATATCTGCTCCTGTAGTCCCAGTTATTCCACCAACATATGAGCTTCTACTTATTACAATTGTTGCTTCACTATAACAATATTTTGGATGCCCAGAATAACCTACGATACTTCCAACATAAGATGCATCATCTCCATTAGCCCCAACGTCAATCACGCAAGTACTATCAACATAAATATATTCAATAAAATCTGCTCCGCCACATTTACCCGTTACAAAACCCACATATCCTTTTTCAATAACAATACTACAATTACTGAAAATTATATTATGAATATTTGCTTCACTATGCCCATTCGTAATATTCATATTCCAGATAAGACCATATCTATTTGTTCCAGAGGTAGTATTGTCGCTTATATTCATATTACTTATTATATGATTATTTCCTCTTAATACACATTTAAAATCGTACCCAGAATAAAGAGGTGTCCAATTTGGGTAACTACTTAAATCTAAATCTTGTTCAATGGAAAAGTATAAATCTTCGTTTCCAAGATTATAATTATCCATATCCCTTAAATCATCCGCATCATATATCAAATACGGGTCTGCACTTGTACCACTTCCGCTTAATGATTGCCCTTTTGTTTCTAAAGTAATAAGAGCAATAAGTAATAATATAAAGTATAATATCTTAGCACTTTTCATTAGTTATACTTCCCATATTCTCTTTTAATTATAATGACGAATCCATATCCAGTTGTAACGAACCTCTGCTGCTTCTGAACCACTCTTCCCAACTATCACTGTATCATTTTTAACTGTTACAGCATAATCCCAATAAGTCCCACCTGTAATATCTCTTTGCGTAACAACGAATATATCACTTGAATCTATGCCAGCTATTGCAATAGTATCTAATGTCTTATTAGAACCGAAAGAATTCTGTCCGCTCATATAATTACTGTGTATTAAAGTATCATTCCTAATCTGCAATTGTGTTGTATCGGTTGTAACAATTAGGTTGTAAAGTGCATTGTCTAAGTCAACCCAATTCTGGTTTAACGAATCAGCACTTGGATTAGCGTTTTCACTCCACATCCTTATTGAATAATGGGTCGTATGACCCGAAGGTGCATCTTGCGGATAAATATTTCCCAATATTGCAAAAATTAGGAATAATAATGTTTTTTTCATAGTACTTTCCCATGCTTATAATTTGTCAATTGCATATTATTTAACATTTTAGAGTACACGCCCGTACCCTATGCCTGATGAATTCCCCGAATAGACCTTACCATATCCTAGTTCGGTATCTTCTTCATAGATATTCCCATCGGATAAAAATAATAGTTTCCCGTGAAACGTATCTCTGTAAAATTCCGCAAAATGATATTTTTGTTCTTCGATAACATTAAATCCACCGAAAAATAAGTATTCTGTTTTTTCCGTTTTGTCATAAACTCTAAGCCTGTATGTGTTGTAACGGTCTCTAATTGCTGTAAGTTTATCTTTGTGCTTAATATCTGTGTAAATATTTCTTATTGTATTCGCTAAAACCGATTCAAGCCCCTTGTGCGGGGAATAAGTGTAAATATCTTCATTGCCCGCCCAAACAATAAGACCTGAAATATTAACAATAGAATTAGCCGAAACACAACTGTTCCCTGTCTCCGGTTCTCTCAATATACCAACAAGACCATCATCAGCCAAAACTTCAAATGATTTATCTTTTATAATTATTAGTTCCGAAGTCGATAATACTTCCATTCCCATAGCTTTGTTGGAATCAAACCTTTCAAGTTCCCGATAATTTCCGAAACTTGCGATATCCCACATATAAGCCCCATTTCCACCGATATATGAGACAAGTAAATAATTAACATATCTTTGTTTAATATAAGGGTTCAGGTAATATACTCTGCCTTTATGAGTAACAGCTTTATCCCATCCGGTAACCAGATTAAAGTCCGGTGTATATCCCAAATCACTTTGTATGTTTGTAGTTGTCTTAAATACATCCGCTTTTGTTGGGTCTTTTGGTTTTATCGAAAAAATATCTATTTGGAAACTATTATCATTTTTATTGAACCTGAATAATTCGGGGTCTGATAGCAATACGCTTATTTCATTCCAGGTTGCATCATCATTTGTATAATAAATTTTATCGGTCTTATTAGTGGCAACATATAAAACGCCATCCCTTTTAATTAAACCATAAAATTTTGTTGCTGTACTTGCAGTGCCTATTTCCGCCCAAGTTGAACCAAAGTCAGATGAAACATAAAGCCCTGCTTCTGTAGATATATAAATCTTTACATTACCGGGCGTATTATCAACAATCATATCGTGGATAAGTCCGCTTAAACCTGTACTCCTATCTACCCACGTATCACCGTAATCATTAGAGTAAAAGAAATGGAAGTTTGTCCCGTCGCCTGCACAAAGTGTTAAATCATTCCCCGATTCCAATATCGAGATTATATTTAGATACGAACCAAGACCTACGTTTTTTGCAACCCATTCTTTCCCTGAATTTTCAGACCTGAAAACACCGCCACCTACCGTTCCTGCATATAAATAGCTGTATTGTGCCTCGATAGTGTTTATTGCTCTATTCGTAACTGACACAGTACCATTCGTAACATCACTCGTTAATAATTCCCACGTTTTACATTTATCTTTCGATAACAAAACGGCACCTGTCATTTTCCCGTGATAGATATTCCCGTATTTGCTGTATAAACCTACTGTCGAATCGGTTGTATCTAAATTAGCTCCTACTTCGCTAAATGTTTTCCCGCCGTCATCGCTTGAATAAATTAGATAATTGCCTGGGCTGTCTTTCAAATCCCCAAAACTAAAAATTGTATTATCAATAACTATCCCTTTATAAATGTTAATGTCGTTATCAATATATTCAGTTAGACCCGTACCGTTTTTTTTGAATGAGACAAGTTTATCATAATTCAAGTATATATCACGTCCATAAGTATTATCAACACCAATAAATATATATTTAACATCATCTTTGCCGTTATAGTATTCTGTCTCTACCGTAACCCAGTCGCCGTTCTTACTTTCACCTATATGTTTAACGCCCGATATTGTTTTATCCGCCTTCAGGAAAGCAATTTTCATACTTTTTTTATCTATGTTTGATTTCACTTTAAAGTTTACAACATAAGTAAGATATTTTTCTAAATTTAGCGGGTATATTACACCAACATATCTCTTATTTGCAGTATCTAGTCCGTCCATCGCATACTTTAATGAACTAATTACCCAACTGCTCTGCCCATATCCATCGCTAAGGGCAACACTCACGACGCCCGTATCATTTGACACCCAATTGCCTAATTGCTGGTTATCAATAACATCTATTTCCGCACAATCGTGTTCAGTATGCAATTCACTTGTATCTACTTTTGATAAATATTTAGAATTTTCATCAATTACAAATTCCTTATTATCATAATATTTATCACCTGTTATCAAAATATCTTTTAGTTTATAATAAGTATAATTGCCTAGACCGTCCTCTTTTCCCATATATATTTTATATCCGGTAATTCTCGGATTCTGCATCCCTATGTTTATATATGGGGCAATGTTTATGCTTGAAGAACCCAATATACTTATAGAATCTTCCGCAATTTGCTGCACCTCATAGCCGTCTATTATACCCACAACCTTAATATGATATGTGCCTTCTTCAAGTTCCCCCTTCCCTTGTGTTAATTCTAATCCGAATGCGTCTGTATTTAATATATGGTAAGTAACTACAATATCGTTTAAGTGTGCGAAATTTTCTTCTTTCTCCGCTGTTATATCGGGATGTAGATTAAAATCAAATTTCTGTAACCGTAAATATTTCTTTCTATAACCGATTGATAGTCCAGGTCTGTTTTCTTTCCCGCCGAATCCTATTCTTAAATCATTTAGCACATTGTGGAATTGTATTTCTTCCGCTTTTACATTGTACAACTCTTGTCTGTGTTCCGGTTTAATGTAATATTTCATTATTACAAGTACGTCATCAACAGACCAACTGTTATTATACCTTGTATGCGTAATAAATAGATTGCCGGAATCCAATTTTGATGTTATTATTTGGGATGTTTCATTTTTTGTTTTATTCCAAATCGAATATTGCTCTAAAGAACCATCTGCCAAACCGTGAGAAACTCCGCCGAAGATTTTAATCGCATTTGGATATGTTCCATCGATTGAAAGAATTTTTGTAATTATTGTATCATTTGCAAGTCTATATCCTGCCGACCAACCGTTGTTTTCTTTATCGAAGTGAGGTGTAACCCAAAACCACAGACCTTTTAATGTATCGCTAACAATAGGTGTGCCTGAATTATCAAGTGCCTTTAGTTCGCCTTTCTGAACCAAACAAAGTATTTCTTCACCGTCAGGGTCTGCTTCTTTATCATAGAATAATCCGAAATTAAGAAATTCACCTGTGATATTATCATTGTTTGGTTTATGATACTTTAGTGCATATCCGGGTCTTAAAGTTACTGCACCCGGTCGTTCGTGTACGTGAACATTCAGTAGTCTGCTCGCAAATTCAAGAGAAGTAACAACCGGATTTGTTGCCATCCCCTTTACTTCAAGTATATCTTGCTCTATCCAATTTTGACGTTTCACCTATCCGAACCCCATAATACTTTTACATCAGTCGCTGCACTTGCAACCAACCAGATATTTTTCTGCTTTTCAAAATATTTTTCAGTTGTATCACCGGATAAAAGCTCCGCCCAACCTGTGCCAACAGTAACATCTTTTCCACCGATATAAATGGCTGTATCTGATTCATTCATAAATTGTGTCCATTTCGCAAATGCGTGTACATTGCATCTAGTCGGTGTTGTTTGTACCGTTAATGATTCACTACCAAAAAAATTATTCATTCCAGACGTGGTATAGGTGAATATCCCTCTATCATTTTCCGTAAACCATTCAGCGATAAAATCATCAACTGACTTTGGGACACCCGCTGTGAAATCAATAACGGTCTCTGTCTCATTTGGGTACACACCCCTAAAATTAGGGGGTAGTTTTAACGTAATATCAATGCTGCAAACAATCTCTTTCATAATACTAAACCTTTATTTTTTTGAAAATCACCCATCAATTCCGGTTCTATTTTCAACGTTTATCGATTTTTTACGTTCTCCGTTTAAGTCCGGCGTTGTATCAAATTTATAATTAACAATACCAAGAAATTCTAAGCATTTTTCCTTAGTCTTTTGGATTACTTCCGGTATGTAGTTATCCCTTATATCAAGATAATCTGTATCGTCGGTTTTCTTTTCGGGGTAAGTGTTGTAAAATAATGTTAAAGTGCCTAATCCTACATCAGAAGGTAAAACCAAGTGGATTATTTCGCCGTGCTTATACCAAAAAGCATTATTCTTTGTCTTGAAATCATTGCGTTCAATATTGTCGGCTTCAACATCACCAAGTTTTTTAATCTCTTTTATTGTCGATGACCTAAGTTTAACGATATTCATTACTTTAATGCCGGAAATATCTATGTATGGTGTAGCATATTGAGACAATACGGCATAATGTGCACCCGCTGCAATGTCCGTTCCGAATCCTTCTTTAATAACTATGTTATCTACATCGGGGATTGAGGCTATTTCATAGATACCCGCTTCGGAATTATTATCATAAAGAATAAGTCTATCCCCAATATTCGCATCTGTTAAACCGTGTGCCGTTTTATTTATTGTTTTGGTTGCGTCTGTGTATGAGTTCCCTGTTACTACTAATGCTTTATTGTTTGAAACATCGGTTACGGTAAGTGTTTTTCCATAATCGTCGGTATTGACAGATACCTTTTCTGCAACTTCAAAAACTGATAAATTGACAAAATCTTTAACAATATTCGGCTCTAAATCACTTTGTAATTCTTCTTGCAACCATAATAAAACAGTATCTACAACAGATTTTAGTGTATATATTTTCCCTAATGCCATTACATAGTCTCCGCACTTTCTTCAAGGTAAATTTCTAATGCTGCTCTGATTATTGCATCATCCCAATGAGGCATAAATAATGAATCGTGAGTTCCATTTTGCACCAGCTCACCGCCTGTGTCGGGGTTAATCGGCATAGCTATATATTGTAACTTAAATTCAAACGATGCAAGGCTACTAGGGAATATACTTACAGTATTATTGATTTGTACAAGTGCCGGATTTGTGTTGGTTGCCGTATATTCGGGATATTCCTCTGAAATTGCGATTGCAAATTTAGATTCATTCCAAACCCTAATAAATTGGTTGTCTTTCCCTATTCCCGCAACTATGCGGAAAATATCAAGATATGGGTCTGCGATTAAATAACTGACACCCGATAATGTTGATGTTAGCCTTGTCAATTCTGGAAATGTTGCGATTAGATATTTAACCGCTTTCCCAGGTCTGCCTTTTGCATATTGGAGTGATTCATTCCATTTTGCATTGAACAATTTTTTCATACCTTCATTTACATACCGTTGAACCTCACTTGCCGGCAATACGTATGTGTCAGGCATTAAATTCCCCGCTGCAAAAGGTGTCTTAAATGTAGTCGGGATTCTTTTTACAAACCCTATACATAATTTGTCAAACTTAGGTGTTGCCATCTTACCATCCTGTTACTTTATCACGGTATAAATTATGATGTTCCCTTGTCGGTATCGGTCTTAACCTCATTGCCTCACCTTCAAACTCACGTAAAAACTGCTGTCTGTCCGTACCAACTAAAAATTGATAAGTTGCAAACAATTCAAGTGCATAATCGAAGTATTCCGGTAGTTCAGGCTCATTATCTTTGTCGATAACGCCCGCCGAAGCGGAAGAATAGACATATAATTTAATTTGCTTTCCATTATTAGCAGCTATTGGTATTGGGTAAATATGCAAGTTGCTGTTGATAACGGTTGCAACAAATGGGGAACCTGCACCTGACGCTTTATTTTTTACAATCTCTGAAAATCTCCTTTCGGTCGTTACGGTTATTTTGCTCATTCCGTCCGGTGTTTCTATAATCTTTACCGATGCGATATTTTTCTTGTATGGAGCAGCCGAACTTGTAGATAATGGATATGAATCAATACCCGTTGTAAGTGTTATTGTTACAATTCTATCGGGGAACACATCAGATATTATTCTGTCCTGTCCTCTTTGGATTGCATCATATATTTCATCATCTACTACGTCGGAGTTTTTACGCCCTAAATTCTGTAGGTTCCTGAACACCCTGCTTTTAATATTTGTTGACCTATTCATAAAAACCTATTTTTTAGATTTCTTCGTCAGCTTCTTTATGTTCCGATAATTCTTTGGCTTGTTTTTGCTTTACTTTAATATCGTGAATTATTTTATTGACTAACGTTTTACTTTTTTCTCTATTCGGGGCTTTACTTAATTTTAAGAACTTTGCCAATTTAACCAAGTCATTTCTTCCAATATCTTCTAGTGCCGTTTCAATATGCTCATAGTTTCTTTCAAGAAATTCTACAGGGTCGAACTCTGTTACAGGTGGAAGTGGTTCTTCGGGTATTTCCGGTTCAGGTTGCCCCGGTATTTCCGGCGTTCCCTCTATTTCTTCGCCAACATCATATACTTTTGAAAATACGTGTGGTCTGCTTTCCGAGTAATAGTCGGCAATGTATTCAGGCACTAAATTATCACCGGCTTTTAGTTTTACTTCCATCGATTTTTTATTTGGAAATATGCCCCGCATTTTTGCAGGTATGCTTAATGTAATATCAATCTTAGATTTTAGGATAACTTTTTTTTCTGACATTTTTATTTCCTCTTTTTAGGTTAAAAAAATAATTACCGGGAGCTACCACAACTCCCGATAATGTAGTGAGGGGAACGATGAAATTTCTTTTATTTTAGTTGTATAGGCTAAATGTGCTTCTTCCGGCGTTCCATACGTGCCTAAATCTACTGCGACACCATTTATTTGACATCTTGCTCTGTGTCTGTTTTTAGATTTATAAACACAAGTAGGAAGACCGGACTTTCTTCTTGGTGTTGCACTTTTGCTTATATTTTGCCTATTTGTTAATAATTGTAAATTCTTGATATTATTGTTTATCTTACTATCATCGATATGGTCAACCTTAAGGTTTAATTGTTTTCTATCTTTATCGCCGAAATTATCCCACACTAAAGTATGTATTAAATATTTTTTTTTAATCCCATCTTTTGACAGGTTTATATATAAATATCCCTTTTTAGACTTAAATGGCTTTAATTCTTTGCCTTTTAATTTATAAAAAACATTTCTTCCACGTTTATCCCTTGTAAGCGACCTTATTCTGCCTGATGTTGATATTTCATAATATTTCTCATATCCCTTGACGGGTTTCCATTGCTCCATAATATTTGCCCTTATATTATTGCCTGATAAATAAACAACGAAAAGCGGGCAGACATTACCCGCCTTATCGTTCTGGTTTATAACTCCAAAACTATTCGTTGTATAAAGTAAAAACAATATAACAATTGTTTTTGACATTAGCTTTCTTGTACTGTAGTGATTCCAAACCAGTCAGTTGTTGCCGGTGTAGCACTCTTAGCGTGATGGATATAAATCTTCGGTGTTGCTAATTCAGGTGCAATAATTACAGTTCCAATCGGTGTACTTGCAAAATCGGTTAATGTTGGAGCTGTACTCCCTTTGTAAACCAATACATTGAAAGTTTTCACTTCTTTGTTTTGGTCTTTCCCAACAAATCCGATAATGTTATTAAGTTTTGCTTCTTGGGCTTGGGTTAAACCTAATACGTCTTGGGGTCTGTCGCCTGCATAAATCCCGCTCCAATTCCCTCTTTTACCATTTGCCATTTTCAAACTCCTTGTTAAATTTTATAAAAACTTTGCCGGAAGTTAATCCGGCAATGATAATTATTTATAGTTGCTATCTACCGATTACCAACTAGGGCTATTCGGTGTTTTTGTTGCAAGTACTAATGAAGATGTGTTTTCAACAAATTCGCTTGCGGTCAAGAAATTATCGTGGTCGTAACGGTCTGAACGAGTATATCCTACTACAGTTCTGCCTGCTTCGCCTTTGATATTTTCGTAATCATCTGTTCTGTTTTTGAATTGCAACGGTACTGTATGACCTGCCAATATTGCCGAAGCTCCCATATAAATAGCAAGTTTAATATCGCTTGCGTGGATAGGGTTTTCCAAAGGATTAACATTACCATAGTTAATAACGCCTCTCGAAGCGTCATAATCACTATCACCGTTTATCCATACGCCCGGATTATTTGTGTCAACTAAGATTAAAGTTCCTTCAAGTAAATGGGCTTCATAAGCTCCGGTAAATAATGCAGCTTTGTTGCCGTCTGCTTGAATTAAAGCAACGTGCAATTTTTCAAACAACGGGTCAGATGCTAATTGCACCATTTGGGCGTCGTTAATAACCAAAACACCTTTAACTTTATACCCGCCTGCTTCTGTAGGTACGATACGGTGTCTTGAACCGTAAACGTGTAGATTACGGATTGCTTGGACGGTTAAACCGTCTGATGCACCTAAGTTATTAAGTTGAGTTACAATATTATTCTCATACGTTGTGTTGTTTGAGTTGTATGCTACTCTACCATAACCTGCAACATAAAAGTTAGGATGCGATTTTTGCGTCATATTGATAGGGTCATCAAATAAGTTATCTGAATAACCTCTATACATTGCGTCGTAAGGTGCGTATGCTTGGAATCTTCTGTTAATATCAGCGATTTCATCTTTAGTATTTTTCCATACTTGCATAAGCTTTTTCGGACTAAGTGCTTGCTCACCCATTAAACCGTCGGAAGTTTTCACCGGATATCTTACTTGGTTGATAAGACCACGTAAATATACCCAATTCATATCTTCTTCATTATCTTTGGCTTGTTTGTCGCCGTAAATCGGTTTTTGTCTTAACGGTAATTTAACAGGTACGTCAATCGCCCATCCGCCTTGATGGTTGAAGTCTGTTAAAACTTCAATGGCTTTTCCTGTACCTTTTAAAGTTTTACTTTGAACAGAACCGTAAGGTACACTTTTCGGATAACCGCTTGCATCTGTTCCGCCAATATGTCCTAACATTTGCCCCCAAACGGGAACTTGGTACCATTGAGAGTACTTTAATTCACTCGAAAGTGCATCTCTATACATTCTCAAATCTGAATTTATTTGACCCATTTTTAACTCCTTTTAATTTTTAATTTAGCAAATTGAAAGCAAATCACACTAATTATACTTTGCTTCGATATTCTGCATTATTTTTTGAAGTGTTTGCGGGTCTGTAATCTTTGTAACGTCTTTAGGTGTTATTTCTCCATTTTGTGAACCTGTCGTAAGAGTATTTAAGTTAGTATCTTTTATTTCTTCTCTTTTTTTATCGTCTCTTGCTGTTTTTTTGTCCACGTATGCAGTTAATATCTTGCTTTCAAATTCGGATTTGAATTTCTTCGTTAATCCGTTCTTTTTTAATAATACGATTTTCCCAAGTGGTTTAACAACGTCATTATCAAGCTCTTTGTCGTTGAATAATAAAGGATAAAGGTCTTTATTGTAAAGGCTACCGTCCACAGTCTCTAATTCAAGAGATATTCCTATATCTTCCGGTGTTAATCCTTTACTTTCAAGTTCTTTCCTTATTGTTTCAACCTCTTGTCTCAATATTTGGTCGTTAATCTTTGTGAAGTTATCGTTAATCGATTTTAACTGTCCTAAGCTGTATTCATTAAGATAATTATAAACCTCAACCGGATTTTCAACATAAAGATTAGGTAGATTACTTTGTGCATAAACATATTTCTGCAAATCTTCATTAACCGAATCTTTCGCTGCTTTAATATCGGCTATTAGTTGAGCTTCACCTAATCCGCCTTTTTCTTCCCTAATTTCTCTTTCAAAATCAAGGTATTCCTCGCTGTTTAAGCTATCAGGGAAACTTTTATATTTTTTCTTTAATCGTTGAATGATTTGTTCTTCAACTATGCTCTGCACTTTCGGGTCGTCGGGTAATACAGGTAATTCAACTTCCCTATCAGCAAAATAATCATCCGGTTTTTCTTGCCGTCCTACGTCCTTCTGCGTCTCAATTAGCTTTGTAAGTAATTCATCATCCGGCAATTCAGCTAATTTTTCGGCAATACCTTCAATAGCCTTTTCGTTTCCTTTCAGATACTCATTTTTTACCGCAATTGCGTTGGCTGCTGCTTTCGCAATATCGGCTTTACTTTTGCCTTTGTACTTTGCTAAAATTTCAGCATTCTCTTTGTGTTTGTTGAGAACATTATCGTCAATTGCAAGCTCTGTTTTCTCTGAAGGCTCAACGTCCGGCGTATCTTCTGGTTTTTCAATAGGTTTTTTCCCGTCTCCATCTTCAACATCACCTTTGTTATCTTCATCCGTTGTATCGGTTGCCTCTGGTTCCGAAGTGTCCGCTGGCTTTTCGCTCTCGGCGGGTTCGTCATCGGCTGGTGTAGTCTCCCCTTTGGGTACACCATATTTTTCTTCAAATAACTCTTGTGCTGCTCTGATTTCTTCCGGGTCGGTAAGATTCTTTATAACCTCACTTCTTGGGTCTTCTTCCATAAAATTACTTTCTTCTTCGTTTGTATAGCTTACTTTGCTCATCTTACATTCCTAAAATATTGTTAATTTTATTTATTTTTTTCTGCTCTGATTTTGTAGCTGTAGCATCCCATAATCTGCTCGTTAATACATTTGGTTCTTTTGGTTTGCGTCGTTTCTTTGGTCTGTTGTAGTTGAATGCTTTATATGGGTTGAATATTTTACTGTCCGGTATTAACTTAAACGGCTTTTCAGCGTCAAGCGATTTTAATGTAGTTCCAAGAATATTATTATTCTTCACTATTTCATTAGCTCTTTGCAAGTTTGATTAGCTCCTCATCGGACGTATTAAGAAACTTTTCCGCATATTTTGAAAAATCATCGAATCCGTCAAATACTTTAGAAAAGTTCCGGTAGCTATCTTCATACATTCCGCCGTCTTTTTTATTGGTAGGTAATCCGCTAATTCTAAATCTTGCGGTGATAACTTCCCCATCTTTTTTTACATCGTCAATAGTTGTTTCTATCTTGCTTTGCTTCAAATCTGCTGCAAGACTAAACTTTTCCTGTACTCGCTCCTTTGCGGATTTCTTTTCTTCTTTTTCTTCTTTCATATTCCCACCTGTTTAATTCAAACAAAAATAATTATTTATTTATTAGCTTTCATTGCTTTTTTTTGTCGAAAAAGTTTTTTTAAGCGTTCCTTTTTCTCTTTGTATGATAGTTTTTTCTTTTTACGTTTTAACCTTCGCCGGATTCTTTCCGGCAATTTTAGACCTTTGCTTTCTTCGTTCCATTCGTCAACATTCACACCTTGGTTCTCTAACTTATCTCTGTTAGCTCTGTTAGCGTTAAAGAATTTTCTTTGTGCATCACTTTTGTATGGCATTTCCCGCCTCGCTTTTTGGTTCTTCAAAAATATATTCGCCGTTTACAGGCACACCCCAAATAAGTTTTGATTCCGGGAGTGCTTCTAGCATTCTTTTCGCTCTATGATACTCCATCGGTTCACTAATGAATTTCTTTAATCTAAAACTGTATATTTTTGTGTTCTTAACTTTAGCCGACATATTTTTCATAGTTTTTTAAGAATTGTTTTTTGGTTGCACTCCCATAAAACGAATTGTAATATCTCTTGTAATACATCCAGACCGCATCGAGATTATTTCTGTATGGTAACGGATTTCTCACGGCTCTATACCTTAATCGAGTTAAGAGAATGCTAAATTCAAGGTCATATTCAAGCTCCTTAAATTTCCTATTCTCAAATCCAAAATCACGTCCGTATTTTTCTTTTATCCACCGGAACGTGTTCTTTTCCATCTGCCCGATGCCAAGACCGTGTTTACTATACTTAAACTTTTTTACATTTTGCCTTAAATATGTACCAAAATGAGATTCTTGTGCTATTGTGCAAGCGACAAGAAACTCCGCATTCTCTGAATAGAGATTATACTTTCTTAATGTGCGACGGATTAAATCCCTTAATTGCCGTTTGTTAATCATTTTCTTTCACATTTTAATTCAAGAATATATTTTGTTAGAAATTTAATTGTTTTCTTAACCGCCTCTTTTTTCGCATCGTGTAAATCTCTTGACTGTAATCTGCCTTCAATCCCAAGTTTGTCGATTGAATAGAAATACTTGTCAGTATCTCTGTCTAACTTTCGGTAAACTGTTACCGGAAGTGATGTTTTTGTTTTGTATAAATAAGGTCTAGGCGATTCCCATTCAGGCATAATATTCATCTCTCATAGTTATTTTTAATTTCTCTTTTGCCTTGTTATAATAATTATATATCATTTGTTCGGTTACACCTGTCTGCTCTGCAATATCTTTTACCTTCGTCCCCACAAGTATGCAGCCTGTAATTATCTGTTCTGTCCTTGGGAGTTCTGCTATCCTTTTATAAAGCAATTGCTTTACATCATCATCTATCTTAGCCCCTTCATCATAAGCAATATTTTCGTGTAGCATTCCAAGTTTATATTTTTCATTTTTTCTTATTTCATCAATTAACCGGAATCTTAGCTTTTGGTAAAGGTACGTTACAACTTTTATTTTATAACGCAAATCATATTCAGACAATAATTTGACAAGCATTTCATTCATAAATGAAATCTTATCATTATAATCAATAACATTATTCGGCAAGCTGCCGGAAATCTTAGACAATAATGGTTGAAAGTTGATTATAAGCACGTCAAGGGCTTTTTTACTCTTTGTTTTTTTATAAAGCTTAATCAATTCCCTTGTATTGCTGTCTTTCAATCTCTGCTTACCGTGAATGTAATTCTTTTCTTGTGTTCTTTTGCTGCAAATGTTTTTAGTAGTTTTCTTATTGCATTTGCATTACCGCCTTTTTTCCCGATTATCTTTCCAACATCTTCGGTATTTGCTCCTACTGTTACCGTGAATTGTCCATTTTCTTCAAATGTTTCAATTTCTAAATCGTTAGGGAAATCAATCAATGGCTTGATTAAACTCTCCGTAAATTCTGTTATAGTCATAAATTCTCCGTGTATATTTCCTGTATTAGTATGGTGAACCGCCATCCGTGAACGGATAGGCTTAAAAGGGTCATAGACTTTTCTAATGAAAACGCCTCACCTTCTTTTTGCTTATAAGTAGGAATCAGTCCCTGACCCCGACTGTTTTTTTAGTATGTTAAACTCATTGCGTCTTTTGGGTCTCCGCTGTTCCACATCGCACGTCTCTTTGAATGCGGAATATCTTTAACCTTCAACCCTTTTTTTACTCTAAAATATGGTTTTGATATTGCTCTTTTCATTTCGGAACCGCATATACTACAGATATGTTTTTCTTTATCTGCATCTACCGGCTCATAATATTCTTCTATGTGATTTTGCTCACATTTATAATCGTAAAATCTTGACATTTCACACCTAATTTATTTTTGATATTTTCGGCTCTTTAATCAATTGTGCAGGGTCTTTTATCTCGATTTCATAAATCTTACCTGGATAAAATTGGTCTGCTTCTACTTGGCTGTACAGTTCAAGTGTCATATCTGCAAAAGGTCTTTTACCGTCTCTTGCCCTTGTCATAAAATGAAGTTGGTAAGATATGCCATCATCGTCAAATTCTATTTTCGCTTTTGTAAGTAACTTCATATCGATTTTCATATAAACCCCTGTAAAAACACATTCATTAGCTTTACTGTGAATGCGAGGGTGTAACCCCTTTGTTAATAAAAATGTTTTCAAACATTTGATAAATGTTAGTATTATTTTGTATATTTACATTATGAAATTGACATTGAAAATAAAACTTTTGCCTGCTGATGAACAGAAACAACTTATCATAGACACTATGAAAGAAGTTAATACTGTTTGTAATGCTATATCTAATATAGCTTGGGAAAGAAAAGTTTTTAATCAATTCAAAATTCATAAAGAAGTTTATCACCCTTTCAAGAATACATTTAATCTTTCTGCTCAAATGCTTGTACGTGCTATTTCTAAAGTTGCGGATTCGTATAAGATTGATAAAAAAGTTAAACGTAAATTTAGACTTTTGGGTGGCATTACTTATGATTCTCGTATTCTTACCTACAAACCCAATAATATTGTCTCCATTTGGCTTATCGGCGGTAGAAGTAAAATACCTTTTATTTGTCATAATAAAAAGTATATCCCTTACATTAAAGGAGAAGCTGACCTTATTTACAAAAAAGGTAAATTTTACTTGTTTCAAACCGTTGATGTTCCTGATGAAGAAATTAAAGATATTGAAGAATTTATAGGTGTAGATTTTGGTCTTACAGATATAGCTGTTACTTCCGATGGTGTTGTGCATTCTGCTAAATGGCTTAACAACTATCGAGAGAAACGGCAAAAAGTTCGTAGTTCTATTCAAAGCAAAGGCACTAAAAGTTCTAAAAGACTTTTGAAACGGCTTAGTGGCAAAGAAAAAACTACTTCCAATATTATTAATCATACTATTTCTAAGTCTATTATTAAATCGGCTAAAAAGCAAGGCAAAGGCATTGCTATTGAAGATTTGACCGGTATCAGATTTACGAGTAAAAAAAGAAACAAAAAGTTTAGGACAAAACTTGGTAAATGGAATTTTAGCCAACTTAGATTTTTCCTTGAATACAAAGCTAAGCTTAACGGCGTTCAACTTGTAGTTGCCCCACCGGCTTATACATCGCAAATTTGTAGTAGTTGTAATCATATTGGTAAAAGAATTAATAAAGTGTTCAAATGCACTAATAAAAATTGTGAAGTAGATACTATTGATGCCGATTTGAATGCGTCTTATAATATCGCTTCGCTTGGGGCTTCCATAAACAAGCCTGAAAGTTCGAGTATGTTTTGCTTTTTGCATAATATCCTTAGTTCTAAAATTCACACATCTTTGGTGTGTGAGTAGTTTATTTCTACTCCTCGTTAAGTTTTTTAAGTATTTTAGGTATTTCTTGCCTTTTAACAGGCGTACTTACTATTTTTTTTCGGTATTTCTCTCTTATAGTTCGGATTTTCCCGAATATGTTAAGTTTTGAGAAACTCCCCTTGAACAACAATAATATAATTATTAACTGTACAAAGTGCCAAAAGTTATTGAAAAAAAATTCTATTATTCTAAGTATTAGCTCCTGTGTGGACATATTTTTTCCTCTTTCGTCTGGTTTTTGGTTTTTGTTCCGGTTCTTTCTTGTACCCTAGTATATTTTCAATTCGCTGTCCGGCTGTTTCGCTTTCAAGCTTCTTTGTTTGAGCGTGTTTATACATTATCTCTGCTTTCTTTTCCTCAATCCCTAACTTAGCTGCAATTTGCTGTAATAACATTGCTTGCTGTTCTGCTGCCTGTTGGTTTTCATCTTTAGGTGGATTTTTAATTGCTTCCCACTTACTAAGTATTTCATCAGCTTTCGGGAAATTGCCTACTTCAACAAATATATCGAGCAATGCGTCTGCCTTCTCTGGATTGATTGACGCTGTTGCATTGAATAGGTCGCCAAGTTTTGAGTATCGCTCCTCTTGGGCTGTTACACTATAGGGTTCTTCGGAAATTTCTATATCATATTTCTCAGCGTTAATATCATTTAAGATGTGTTCAACCATTTGTCCGGACGGAGAAACTCCATATACAGATTGGTTAATTGTAACCGCATCGCCTTTTTTACCTGTGTCTGGATTTACAACCCGAATCACTTGCTGTGTTTGTGCAAAGTACTGTATGAAATCAAGTGATGTTTGATATACTTCTCTATGAGTTCTGTCCCGGTTCTCAAGCAAATATGTATAGCTTTTCGCTTGCCTTTGTTCTTTCAGTTGAAAGTGCTTACCTGACGTTACACCTGGTGATGCGTTCCCCCTTACTTCGTCATCGGCATTTGATATTGTTTTCATCAAACCTTGAAGTTCAAGAGGCATTCTGATTAGTTCAGGGCTAATCGTCTGCCCCTGTTCAGGCTTAATCATATTGATATACCCGGCTCTTACTCGTCTGTAAGGTGCAATTTTGTTTGTCTCCCAATCTTCCTCTAATCCCGAAATTGCATTTTCATCTAATATCCAACCTTTGTTCGCATATCTTCCAAGTAATTCAAGTATAAGCGATTTTGATTTGTTGAAATCTGCTTGCGGGTCTTTCAAGTCATCTATAACTGATTGAGATTTTAACGGGTCGGCGTGGTAATCATAACAATACTGTGGAATATAAACATATCCAGATGTTTCAACCGGATAGGCTCTTTCGTCTATCTTCATATTGAATGCCGGAATAATTATCGTTTGAAATCTTCGGGGCTGCAATTCGGTAATTGTATTACCGGAAATACCCATTCCGCCCTTAATTTTGCTTATTATCCCTTTATCTATTGATATAAGATTAGCATCAGCGTCGCTTGTTTTGTTCAGCATTTTGTAATAAATCTCTGTAATATCAATCATTCTAAGACTGTTTACATCTTTAACTATCAATCTTCGCTCTGTGCGTTTCTCGTGAAGCTCCAGAATGTCAAATCTTCCTGTACGTGAATCAAACCAATTTAAGTAATTTTTGAATACATTATCACCTTGCGAAGATGAAAATCCAGTCGCCGTTTCATATACCGCTGTAAATAATGCTTTCAATCTTTTAGAAATCCATTTATCAGCTTTTTGGTTCGTATCATAAAAAATAGATGCTTCTTTAATTAGTGCTTGGCTCATTTCATCATCATTCAATGCAAATGTGTTGAGAATATCGTCTATACTCATCTGGTGTTTTCTCATTACAAAACTTGCTTTATGCCAAAGTGGGTCATCGAATACCGGCTCGAACATAAATTCTCGTGGGTCTGCGGACGTAACTAACAAACTTCCTTTGTTGTCCGTGCTTCCGTCATATTGCCATCCAACTTGAAAAACTCCGAAACGTGCAATTATTGTATCTAAGAATACTCTTTTTGCTGCATCGTTAATATCTGTGTTGTATAGAAAGTAATCAAGAGTTTGAGTAATCACGTTTGCAAGTTGATTATTTTTGCTATAACGTGGAACCGCAATTCCTTTTCCCCGGTTGTCCTTCTCGATTGAGAATATTACGTTAATTATTGTTCTGATTAGATTATAGGAGTTCGCCGGTCGGCGTTCGGATTGTAATTGTTTTCTTACTGCTTCATCCCATTGTAAAGCCCCAACGGTGAAATCGTATAGTTCGCTCTGTTCCTTGTGGTATTTATCAAACATCCCCGAATAAGTATTGTGTAGCCGGAGCATTTCATATATTGTTTCATCATCCCGTATTTTGAAATTTCTCATTTCATTTCCCTTTTAATTCAATCAAAAATAACTTATTACCATCTAAGTATCAATATTTTGTCAAAATTAGATACGATTAGACAAGATTTTAGACGCAAATTTAGACGCCCATAAAGTCGCTAAGTCGCCTTTTCCTATCATTTTGCAACTCTTTCAACCATTCCGGCGTATTGTCTTCTTTCTTCTCACGAGGTTTTCTAAGATACAAAACGGCATATTTTGCCGAATCATAACAGTTTGAAACGAGTATATTGTTTGCGTAATATTCGTGGTGTCCTTCTATATGTAGATTATATACTTTCCTTTTCCCTAATTTTAAGCCTGTTATGTTTGCCTGCACATCTTTTTGAGCAATGCGTGGCTCTTTGGAATTTGGTTTTGTAAAATTCCCGCCCGCAATATTCACATACCGTGAGTACATCCTTCGGAGCGTTGTCTCTTTGCCATTTTTGGTTACATTTTGGGGAGCAAAAGAAAGATGTTGTAACGTGTGATTTGTATTTAGTGCCACAAACTTTACAAATACATTCCTTATCTTTTGTACGGTTAATCCAACTCTTTGCCCCAATAACAATATGTGCTTGCCTTCCTTCTTCGGATTTGTGCCATTTTGTCGCAAGTGGTCTGATTGCGTCCATCCGTGCCTTAATTTTATCGGGGTTGTTTTTGCAATAAAGTTTTGCGTGATGCGATAAATGAGAAGATTTAAGAACGCATTCAAGGTTTTCAATCTTGTTATTAGATTTATCGCCGTCGATATGATGGATATGATAGCCTTTAGGAATCTTTTTTTTATGATAATCTTCCCAAATAGCCCGATGTAAATAAAAAACCTTTGTTTGTTTATTTGTTTGTTTATGCCCTCTAAAATACCCATCTTTGCCTTGATGGTATTTAATACCTTTGAATACGATAGTTTTTCTTTGCATACGGCTTTCCTATATTTCTGCTTATCCAACTTACAATAAGTATTCGAGAGTGTCAAGTCCGATATAGGAATAAAATCTTTGTTTTCATTAGTGAATATCTTATGCGTTTCCGTCGATGCAAGATTAAGGTCAGGATAATAATTCACATCTGCCGATTCCCTTACAAATGTCATTAGTACCTTTTTGAAGCCTTCTCGTGTCCAGACATAATCACCAACTTTAACATCTCTAATTGGTATCTGTCCTCTTTTTGTAGCAACTAATGTATTACCTAAAAAACAATGGTCTTCTTGCCCCTGCTCAATATCGTTTGGATTTGTCTTACTTACAACTAATGAAGGGAATGTCCTAATGAAGTTTCTACATCTTGCATATACAAGTATTTTCGGTTTTTGTATTATGTTTCCTACTTTGTCGGTTTTATAGTTCAGCAAATCGTGGAACAAATCGTTTGAACCTTCTCTATAACCTTTATTCTTTTCCGGCGAAGATTTTGAAACTTTAGCAAGCTTTATTCCGCTCTCTATGTATTGATAGGCGACGGTCGCACTAACATCAACATCGAATCCGTCCTTAATCCACATATTTGTATCGCCCACAATTGTTATATTTTGCATTCCTCTTACTCTTAGAAATTCTTTAAGGTCTGAAATTTTCTTACTTCTTACCTCTTTTTCGTGATACAATTCATCGAACAGTAAGTAATTACCGTCTTTTGTCCTTGCAACCAAAGTTGTTACAGTAACATTCCCATAATCAAGACCGCCTACAATTGCCATATTCCCCTTGATTTCAGAATAACTTAAGTAATTTTCTTCTTCAACAATGTGTATTTCACTATTGAAGTCAAAGAATTGTCCTTCAAATATATTCCAGTCTCCGTATAATCGAGCTTGCTTCTTTGGCTCCGGTAAATGTGCAAGGTTATGTGCATAATCAGAGTACTTCAGGCAATAGTTCATTCTTTCTTTTTCAGTCCAGATATTATAATATTCTTCTACCGTGAATCCGTGCTCCTCAAGTTGACGCTCTACCCAAACAACATTATCCCAGATACGAGCTTCAAGGTAATAATAATCATCCGGGTTTTCGTAGCTTTCGTATTCCCTCGTTACAAATATCCTCTTATGATAATTGTGGGAAATAAATCCGGGTATCATTGTGAGAATCATTTTTGCTTGCACTACTTTACTCCGGTTCCTTGTTTTCAGAAACTCTATCATATATTGAGTTGCAAGCGTTGATTCATCGATAAATATATAATCGTATTCTTTTCCTTCAAACTGTTCAATGTCCTGCTCTTTGTCTGCGCTTCCGAATTTGATTGTATTGCCGGAAGGAAGATAAAGTATTCTTTCAGTTTTGTTGAAGTATTGCCGGAAATAAGAATGCGTTTGAAAGAAAGGGTTGATGTGATTCTCTAACAAATCGTTACTTAACCGCCTAAAGATGAGAATCTTAATCGGAACGGAATAAGCTCTACTTGTAAGTACCAGGGCAAGTTCTCTAACTGCGAATGATTTCGCTCCGCCGTTTGAATTGTGCGTTACTATCTTATTGTTCATTAAGTACAAACCGTTCGGATTGCTAACAGTAATACATTTACATTCCTTTTTACCGATTTTTCTTATTTTTTTTACTTTTTTGAACGTTTTTTCATCATTTTTGATGTTTTTTTCGGTGGGAATGAGAATTTTATACTTTTTCTGGAATATCTTATATAGTAGTTCGGTTGGATATATTCCGTCTTTTTGCTCGCTATCTATAATAATAGATGATTTCCAGAGATGGTCATAGCTTGTTTCTGCTTTTGTATTATCGTGAAAAGTAATTTCGTAAGTAAGTAATTTGCCTCTTTCGTGTATTTCTGTTATTGTCTGGTTAGTTCCGTCGGGGTTCTTAATTACATCACCAATCTTTGCATTTTGCATTGTAATGTAACTTTCCGGTGTTTCTATCTTTCCTGTGAGTGGCTGCGCTCCGCCGTACCCAATAACTTTGTAGTTAGTTTCATCAATAAGCCTAAGTAATTCACTTTGCTTTGGTTGAAGTGCAACGGTTACTTTTTGTTTTTTTTGATTCTTTCTTATTAGTTTATTTTTTTTCTTTCTTTCAAGGAATCCGTTTGTATCTGTTGTAATCATTATTAGGCAATTGTTTTATTTGGTTTTGTGTTTGTTTTGTCTTGATTTATTTAAGAAAGTTTGATTTTGGTCTGTTTTGTAGGATATTGGTTTAAGTTTTAAGTAGTCCATACTCTTTGTTACGGTATAGTTATGTATGACAAAATAAATCATTTGCTTTCTTTTTTTTCTTTTTTTGTTTGAGTTCCTCTGTAATCTGTAATTACTATTTCAATAGGTTGGGTAGAGTTATCTTCTTTCTGTTCGTTCCAGATGTCTTTTCTCATATTTTTCAGCCAGAATTGGAGTGAGGCGGGATTTGGTTGATACCATTTTTTTACTTTTGTTTTTTGGAATTTCTTTATTGTGCGGTCATAAACAGCAACTTCTTCTTTCTTATAATATCCGGTAGCGGAGAGGAAAAGACTTTCTTCAACGGTATCGGTAGCAAGCTCTTTGTTCTCTGCAATAGCAAGTTTTAGGTCTTTATGCACCTTTTGCCATCGGTGTAATGTTCTTAGTGATATTCCTATTACGTCGGCAATATATTGTTGACTTTTCCCTTCCCTTGCAAGATAGCCGGCAAGTAGATTTATGCTTTCCTCATACTTTACCCGCTTTTTACGTTCTTTTTTTGTCTCTTTTTGCTCTGTTTTGTCCGTTTTTGCGGATTTCCCGGTGTTGTCATCATCTTTCATACAGCTAATATACAACATTATTTAGTTGTTTTCAATCCCTTTTTTTGTCAAGTTGCCTTTTTCCGCAAACAATAAATAATTGATATTTGTTCTTTTTGTGATGTGCGTCATTGCTTTAGTCAATTATTTATTGCATATTTGTGTTAGAATTCCAAAAAAAAGGAGAAACAAATGGAAAACACAATTAAATTTTTTGAGAGAAAAATCGAAATTGCAGAACGAAATAATCTCTCTGATTATAGAGAGTATTTAGACTTCTTGCTGCAATGTAATGATGAAGTCGCACTCGGAAAAATAAAAAAAGAAGAAGACATCCTAAGAGAAAATGCTACTCAAAGAGGTTACTCACCTGACAAATGCGTCTTTTCTTATGAAATTGACGCAGGATTGTATAGAGGAACCGTATATTTGAGCGTTACTCTAACAGAAACAGAGACGCTTGCGAAAAACGAAATAGGCAGTTATACAGCCTATGAGTTCAATGCCGGCGTAATCTACATTGAGAGTGGTCGTGTAGATAGGGTAAACTTTCGGGGTTGGGACAGGGACGACCAACTCAAAGTTGATACATTCGCCGAAAAAATTCAAAATCGAATTAAGATTCGTAACCTGAAATCTAAGGTACAGGAACTCGAAGCAACACTTAATGAAAAAGAAAGGAAGATTATCGAACTAGAAGGACGGGAATCACAATAATAGACATCAAAGAAATCAAGATGCAGCACGGGGTTAATCTCGTGCTGTTCTATCATAGGGGGTAAAATGCGTGGCGGGATGCAATCGGAAGGGTTAAACACATTATATTGCAAATGTGGGAAACCTACAAGTAAAATTTTGCAATTTGAAAATGGCAAGGAAATTTCAATCCATTTTACACGCAAATCTACATATTGGCATATTTGCGAAAATGGGAAAATTAAAAGAACTTTCAAAAAACCGGAGGGGTGGGAATAAAATGCGTTTTGAAATAGTTTGTGCTAAATATCTTGCTGAATATCTATATAATCATAGAATACTCGGTCTTAATGAGCTTGTTGATGTTATAAACTCTGATTCAACTGTTATTGTTTGTAAAGGGGAACTTGGGAATCTTGTAAATCGCTTTTGCCGGAAGCGTCAAGTTCAACTTGATTATAGAATTGCCAGGGTTGAAAACAATTATCTTGTTGCTGTTAAAAAAGGGATTCCGCTTTAGTATTTCACATTTTTATTTCTAGCACTTTTTCTAATTCTTCAAGTGCGTCAACTAATTTCTTTTTTTTGCTTTTCTCCGAAAAGTGTAAGCTGTTTCCTATGATTTTGAAGCCTTATTTTCCCAAGCCTTATATACTCACCTGATATTTCGCTACCTATCCATCTACGTCCTTCTTTCTCCGCTGCTATTGCCGTTGTAAAAAGCCCCATAAACGGGTCATATATCAATTCATCTGGATAAGTGAAATAGTGTATAAAATAATGAGGAAGCCAAATCGGGAATGCGAACGAATGCCCTTTAGTCTCAATCCCCGAATGTGCCGGTTTAATAAATATATTTTGTAAATTGTCAGATTTTGACGATGTTGTATGTGTAAATTTCTTACGCCCCGGAGCATCTTTTGAAAAACAAAAAATATATTCGTGTGCATACCTGACAACCCCCTGTTCAAGCGATGGTTGCGGGTTTGTTTTAGCCCATACCCAAACTTCTTTTATGTAATCACCATAATTAGCGTAAATAAATTTAATAATGCCTTTGTTCCCTGTAAATTCGGCAATATTATAAAATATATGATGTTTTGTAATCCGCAACATTCCATCAATCCATTTTTTTGTTTTGTCTAAATATTCTTGAACAGATAGATTGTCGTTGTACTCATTATATTTTAATTTATTCCACTTAGTACGCCCGTTTACCTTTGTTTTATTTGTACGACTTCTCCCGATATTATAAGGGGGTGAGGTAACAATCACATCCACAAAATTATCAGGCATTCTTGCCATTGTTTTTATACAGCTTTCTTTATATGTTTTGTTTAATTTCATAATCAGCTACAAGTTTCTCAATTAACCATTCACGGATATTTATATCCGTTTGTGTGCTACCTTTTGGGTATTCAATAATATATTTTACCTTCTCATTCTCAATCTCGATTTCTCTTTCTGGTTCTCCATTGCTCATTCTAACTAACACACAACCATCTATCCCATCTTGGATAGCATAATCCCAATGTCTTTTAGCATTGTTGATAATATCATTGTTTGAATGGTGGAACTCATATCGTGCAATCCCTTTACCGTTACAGGTTCCCAAATATTTTAAGGCAATTATAGTTTTCAAAATGGTAAATTATCATCACTATATCGTTCTCGGATGCTTTCGTATATTTCTATATTGGTTTTACCTTCAGCCTGCATTTGTTCAATCGTCCTGGACATTCTTATCACTTCGTTAATGTTATTCGTCGCCTTACGTTTATATTTTTCCTTCTCCTCTATTCGCTTAAGTTGGTTCCGGCATTCTTCGTCAATTTCAATTATCACATCATCAATGCTTTCGCCTTCCTCAATCTTTGCGGTAAGTTCAAGATTATCGTAATTATTGCCTGTTACTTTTCTTTTAATCTTGGTTATTTTCATTTTTAGTCTCCATTATTTTTAATATATCTTCGTATGCTTCTACCTGTCCATTCATACAAAACGCCGGATATAATGCGTTTGATTTAAGACTTTTTATTTTTGCCTTAATATATTCTATTATTTTTTGCGTTTCTGTAGGTTCAGGTTGTTCTGTTTTCTCTATAATCTCTCTTAAGATTGCTTTTAGAACTTTTAGTTCTGTTTCGGTTTCATATTTACTAAATTCATCTTGCTGTTGTGCTAATTCACCCATAGTGTTAATTCTGTCCTGAATTATCCTTATCGCATCCATATTTACCGTCCTTTTATTAAAAATTTTCTGATTTTCTCAAAATGATATTGGTCTATGTAAAAATTATCGTTGACAACAATAGAATATTTTCTAAACAAATGGTTTTTTATGTGTTCTTGCTCCTCAATATCAATATCACTACACCCAAGTATGCTATCACTAAAGCCATCCTCATAATCCCAAGTCCACCGCTTATCTATACCTGAATACTCAAACACCTGTTCGTGTGTTTTTGAATATGGATTTCTAAGAAAAACCGAATGTACCGCACCGTATGAATCGATTATCCCAATTATGCTACCGTAAATTATGTCATCATTCGGTATCATTTGTTATGTTCCCTTTTGACGCCTGTGCATATTCCTTATCGGATGTATCACGTAAAAATTTGATAACACAATCTAAATCTACTTTAGCAAAATCTTGCATATATTCTAACATAAATTCAGTCGATTTATCATTAGCATCGCAATACGTCCAGGCTTCGAGTAATTTTTCTTTAGTTGCTCTTTTCATATCAAACTGAAAGCTTTTCTTTGTAATATTTATTTAATTTATAAGCATCTGAAATTAAAGTAATTGTTTTTAGTGCGGTTTTACTTTGTACTTCATAAGCAAGTCTCCTTACTTCTTTTTCGTATTCGTCTGCTTTCATTATCTGGTTGTTTTTGAATTTTCTAACGGATTTTTTAATTTCTTTTTCTATATTATACATTTTTACATAAACTCCTGTAATATCTCCAGCTTAAGTTGTTTGCAATATGTTCAATTATACTATTATCAATTGTTTCTTTATGCAGCGTTTTTGCTCTTTTTACTATCTTGAAACGTATTTCTTTATATTCTTCATAGAAAATTATCTTGCCAGCGTAATCGGGAATATCTACATCTAAATCCCTAGGGACAACAAAATAGAATCTGTTTGTTCTTTTGCCGTCCATAATTTCTTGGTGTTTGTTGACGCTTTTAAAAACTTTCCGCTCCTTCCAACTATAATAATCTCTCCGTTTTTGGAAGTCTGCTCCAAAATCAGATTTTGTTAATTTAATTTCATATTCTGTTGTGAATAATTTTTTGCTTACTGCTAAAATGTCACATTCAAAACCCTTGTAAAAGTAGTTCGGGATAACAACTAATCTCGATGTGTTCATAAGATAATGATGCAGCTCTAAATATATATTCACGATTTCCCCTCTAAATATCTGATGTACTTAATCATTACCCGCAACATCAGTCCTAAATTATCTATTGCAAAGTCAGATTTGTTTTCCTCTGCAAATTGATGCTCATCTCTTGATACCGGGACGGAGCAATAATCACTTGTTTTAATACTTGTATAGCTTCCGAACAGATGGTGCATCTCCGAATTAGGATATTCTTTACGGAACCAATCCTTAAATTTTTTTGACCGGTGGAATCCTACCGAATCTTTTAGATTATTGTATAGCCCTTTATTTTCGACAAAGCTCTTTTTTAACAATCTTTCTGCATTTGCAATATCCTCATCCAAATTTTCCATTATAGAGCTATATTTAGGATGCCCTTCCCGCCAAGAGTATTCTGATTTGAGTTTCCTTGTATTCTCTAATAGTTTTTCAATTATGTTTTTCATATTTTTTTATCTGAAATTCAATAAATTCGTTTCTTTTTTTTACATCCACTTTTTCTTGAACTAACCTATAAATCCGCTTATCATTAAAACCAAATTTCCGCTGCAATACGTCAATAAATACCTTCGTCGGATTATCTACATCAGCATTCTTTGAAGAAAAACCGAACCGGAGGCGTAGTTCTAATTTCCCTTCCGGCACTACAATATCGTTTGGAAGTAGAAACAATAAAGCTACTTCATACGATTTATACTTATCGGTTTTGTATCGTCTCCCCTTCCAGGCTTCATTCACCGAAAGGGGCTTTAATAGTATTTTTTTCATATATATTCCGAAATTTTACTTTCATACTCTATTGTATATATCCGTTGTTACCAACAACTAAGAAATAGCATTCAGATAACATTGTTTTATTATTAAAGCATCAAATAAAGCGTTGTGTTTTTTAATGTCTTTTTCTGTTTCGGGATATTTGCCATTTGCTAACTTCATATTCTCAATGTGTGCAAATTCTTCTCGTGAAATATCAGGGTCAATTCCTTTAATCTCAAATAATGTACATAAATCCATAGGTATATAGTAAACGTTTTTTGGTATATTAAAAGCGTGTCCAAATATCTCATTGAATAATACCCAATCATAAGCCAAACAATCAGACCACATTATCACATTATCAAATTGTTTTAGCCAATCAGATAAAGCGTTTTTTAAACCTTTCATACTTCCGAAAAATACTGTTTTGTTTAAATGCTTATATTTTCTTGCAATACCTGCTCTTGAAGTTTGCATTTCTAAATTATCTATTACATTTTTTTGTAACCAATCATCTATTTGCGTTTTATCAAAATCATTCAATTCTGCATAAAACATTTTCCCACATTCAGAAACTAATCCTATGCTTATTAGAGTTGTTTTTTGATGTAGTCCTGTAAATTCTGTATCAAAGAATATTTTAGTTTTTTTACTCATAATTCTACTGTTTTTAAATCGCAGTTGGTAACACGCAATATATTTAATTGCTCATTTTCCTTAGTTAAAAAATCTATGTATCTTTCAAGGTCGGCTATTAATTGTACCTTAGTCTTTTTATTAATGTAATCTTTTCTATTAGGTCTTTCCATCTTTTCTGTTCCCTTATTTGCAATAAATTCATTGATAATATGCAAATGTCTTTTGGTATAGCTATTAATACCAAGGCTTTGTAATAATTCTTCTGCTTTCATTTTAATTTATTCATTGCCTCTTTATAAGTTAATTTATAATTTTTGCAACGTCAACCGCAATACTAAGAATAACCAAACACTAAACGCCAACTGTCTATCTCTTTTGCAAACCAAAGCTGATAAACATTTAGTTTACCGTGAACCTTGCTTATATATTCTGCAATACCATCAACTAAACGCTCTGGATATTGCCCTTCTATTGTGAAATTAGCACTTATACCATCGCAACCGAAAGTATTTAATAGATGTTGCCTTGTTTCATAATCATAGTCGCCTTTTGCGTATTTTGTGATTTTATCAATTTTTCTCATTTTATTTTCTACCTTAAGAAAATCGTAAATTTTCTTGATTTATAATTAAACAAGCTATATCAAAATCAAAATTATAATCTATTATCAATTCTTTTCTTCTAGCTCTATTCTTCAAGGCTCTTTCTGCTGCTTTGCTTCTTTCCCCTAAATTCATAGACGCAATCGCTTCTAACCTTGAGCACCCCTTATCTTCTACATATTTAGTAATTTGTTTTTCAATGCTCATAGTATTTTCTCCGATAATCCTATATATTCCCATTCGGGATAACTTTCCCTTGAATAATGTTAAATTCTTCGTCAACCGTTATTTCAATTTTGCCAAAATCACCATACTTAAACATTTTTGAAATTACATCCTTATAAAAAGCATCCGGTAATTCTTCCTCAACGTCTAATTCTTGATGTGTTTTTTTATATTCATCAAACTTTAATTCCCAAACTAACTCACTCCACCCATCAGGCATTTTAATATTATCAATTATAATAGTTTTTGTTTTGTTGTTACTCTTTTCATTATCTCTAATAACAGTATCTACATCGCCTAATTCACTTGCCGATTCTATATTCTTAATCAATGTTTTTGCAAAACTTTTAATTGTTTCGCCGTGGTTCATATTCAACGTTGCGACTATAGTATTTAATACTGCTTCTTTATCTAAAAACATTTTATACACCTTTCTCCAATTCTTCTTTTAATACTATATTTAACCTATCTTAGTTATCTATCCACCCCAAGTATTTTAATGTAGAATCAATATGTTTTTGCATATTTATAGGTATTTTGTATTTTTCATAAGCTATAGACAATGAATCCTTGAAACTTAATTTTTTATTCCTTTCGTTTGCTGCCTTCCAGCCCGCAAGCATTTCAAGAATATCGAGCAAATTCATATCGCCAAACCCTTTCCCGTGATATGCCGTATGATGTCTATTGTTCTTATAATGATGCTCGATTGCCGGTTTAATTTCTTCCATACATTCCGAATATAACTTACTCCCATATTCAGCCTGCTTAAATTTAGGGCGTGTTTTTACGAAAGATGTAAATTCAAATTCATCAAGCTTTGTCCTATCGTGCAATATCCCTCTTTTCGTTAAATCTGAATTGAACTCACTTATATTTGCTTGTACGTCTGAAATATGTCTGATAATTTCAATTAGTGTATCTGTTTCTGGTGTCATATTTTCCCCTCTTTATTATCTTTCTTCAAAATCTTTTAACGTTAATGTTCCGTTGTTTAGCCCGATTAAAAGCTGCTTTCCCCTTTTGAACTCTGTTTCTGCTATTGCCCTTGAATATATAACCAAGGATTTTATAAATTCGTAATAAGCAAGTGCCGTTTCTGTTTTTACGAATATTGTTTCTCCGTGTTCTTTCATAAAAACCCTATATTCAATTTTGTCTTTCTCCCCTGCATCAATTGTTTTCATTAAATTATTAAATGTTATACAAAGATTGCCCGATATATCATTACCCACATAGTAAGGATTGCCTGTTCCTTGATAAAAATTGAATTTATCTGGTCTATCCTCTTTCTTTAATGCTGCGTGATGGATATTCCATCGCCCTAATTGAATTATTGAATAACCGTCTGAATTTTCTTTTACCCCCTTCCCTAATTCAAGTAATCTTTTACAGGAGTTACATAATTCATCTTTTGCTATACGTGGATTTTCCTCACCGGACAATTTGCAACCTACACAAACAGCTTTCCCTTTATAATATGCCCTCATCTAGCAACCCTGTTAGCAATTATTTTATTTTCTGCATATATTACACCTTTTTCAAATCCATCTTTGAAACCTAACTTGAATTTATCGCCCACACCGTGCCGATAGCGCAACTCGTTTGCTTGTTTTTCTGCTTCCGCCCTTACTTTGCTATAATCAATTTTGAGTTTTTTATTTTTCATTTATTCACCCTTTGTTTACGCAACCATTCTTTACCGTCCAATATCTCAATACCGTGTTCCGCGCCTTCCCTTATTATTTCTTTTATATAGTTCGTGAATGCCCGTGTTGTTAGTGCTGCTGTTGACTTTACCCAGTCAATCCTTAGCCGGACAGTCTTAATTTTTTCCTCTGAATAGACTATTATTTCTTTCATAGTAGGTCTAATGCTCTGGCTAACATCATTCATTATTCTGTGAATCTTTTTATCTTTATCCGGGTCTGACATATCCACTATATCAGTCCTGCCAAGAAATTTCTTTGCAAAATACTCGTGAGCATCATTAGCCGTTTTGAAGTATGCCGGAACAAATGAGGGAAGTACACCGCCTCTATAATATTTTTGCATCCGCCAAGTATCATAACTAGACGCTTTCTCATACCTGACGACGTATTCTTCGCCCTCTTTTAATTCATCCAAGAACTGTTTAATTTTATTATTTGACGTTAAAATTAAATCTTCATCCCCAATTCTCCGATATGAACATTCTGCTTTATTCACTACACCACCCGCAAGTTTTTGTATGACCTGACATAACGTCAAAAAATCTTGCTACTGTTATCCGACCACACCTGCATTTGAATTTTGCGTATTGATTCCGGTTATTATCTCTGTGTGAATATTCTGCAAACATCAAATGAACTTTCCCGGTATTTCCGGGTATTTCACTTTTACATTTAGCCAATTTGCAACCTCTTTTGTTAGAAATAACTCCGTTGTCATTAGTACGGAGACTACTTCGTGTATATCATCAAGAATATCCACTCTATTAGAATACTCCTGAAATAATTTACTTATTTTATATTTTTTATCAGATAATTCTATTCCTTGAAAAATTATTAACTTAACCAGTCTTTCTTTAACCGCTACCGGTATTTCTTTGTATATTTCTTCGACATAGGGAAGATGCTTAACCCCTTCTTTCGTGTATTCAATCATTTGGGAACTCCTGCCGTTGTAAATATTTCGGGAATTTAGAAATATCTTTTTCTATTTTCCCGTCAATTTCTATTTGTTTAACAAACACAGACTTGCCGTATATTTCCGCCTGCTTAACAATTGCACCTATCCATTCTGTTTTGGTACGTTGTTTATTTCTTCCTGACATTGCACCAACAATTATCCAATCCACAAGACCCGCACCAAACATTTTCCTAGTTGGAATGTACTCCAAGACAGGCTCGAAGGAAACATATCTTATCCTTTCAGTCTTTATAAATTCGTTCAAATCGAATAGTTTAGTTAATTCATTTTCTTTTGTTACAGTTACACCAAACCAAACATTATCCGGCATAATCGGGTCAAGTTTTTTATACACTTTCGGAAATTTCGTTAGGAACAAAAAGGTATGCTGCGGATGTTTTTTGATGCGTTCCACTACTCTATTCATCCACTCATCCTTCCAAAAAGCAATATCCGACATTGAGCCAACGAATATTCGGCTCGGTTTTTTCGGTAATTGCTTTTCCAATTGGTGTTCAAATAAAAAAGGTTCAAAGCTTTGAATTTTCTCGATTTTATCATCGTAATAAACCTCAGCAATTTCCGGGTCTATATTTCGATACTCATTTTCCGCTCTTACCATCGGTTCGGCAAATCTTTTCGCTATTCCTTTTGCATAACAATTATGAGAAGCATATCCATTTGCAAAATAAGTATGTTCAGAAGTTGTTATATCAATTAAATCTAAAAATCCAACAT
>Ga0256831_1000189_pt1 | contig 32537 bp, 24 predicted proteins | sample 132544metaG_FD_189087 | JGI IMG/M metagenome (GOLD analysis project Ga0256831, IMG submission 189087) | Hydrothermal vent microbial communities from Lau Basin, Pacific Ocean - 132-544 | ecosystem: Environmental > Aquatic > Marine > Hydrothermal vents | place: Pacific Ocean: Lau Basin | collected...
AACCAAAATAACTTGCTTATGCGTTAGTCAACTAAATTTAAATCAAAAAGGAACATCACCTTGCAAGCTGGAAACTTTTGGTGACGTTCCCTGTGAACGTTAAACCATGTTTAACATAGCGAAAATAGACATTTTTAGTTAAACATGGTTTATGGCTCCAGACTTCTTTGATGAGGGAAGTGAAAGGTCTCATAAAAAAAATCAAGTTTAATTAAAAATTATAGAATTATAAAAAAATTAGTTTTAATTTTAATATTAGCTTTTGGTTTTATTAATTTAACCAATGCAAGTACAGATAAAAATATTAAAAAGCAAAGTTATGCAAACCTGAACGACAAAGAACCTGTCTTTTGTTGGGGTTTAGCAGATGCAATAGAAGCGGAACATTGTGGTTCTGTTGGCTGTGATTTTGATTGGTGGCTTTATGCTTATGAAAACTGTAGAAATGCCAAATAATTAAAATCAATTTAATTTGAGGCTATCTCAAAAGCATCAGGAACATATCTGAGAATTGAATATTTGAAAAAATTCACGGATACCTACCCGAATATGAAAAGCCTTTTGAGACAGCCTCTTTAAAAATATAAGCTATGAAATACCTCATTTTTTTATTTATATTAACGGCTCAGTTTGGTTTTGCCCAACAAAGCGCCATTGTAGAGTATGAATATCTTTATAATCCCAATTTGGGAAAAAAACCAACCAATCCAACCACGGAAAGCGCCTTTTCTACAGTTAACAAAGCTGCCGAATATGCACAACAACACCGTTATATTTTAAAATTTAATCCAAAAGAAAGCTATTATTATGTCGATAGTGGTATGAAACCGGACGATTTGGAAGACCCGATGGCTTACCATTTGTCCAAAATGATGTTGGGTAGCGGTATTTTTTATCAAAATGCGCCAAAACGTTATACTTTAAATCAAAAAGAAAGCATGCACCAATTATATTTAGTGAAAGATACTATTAAAAATGATTGGACAATATCGTATGAAAAGAAAATGATTGGTGGTTTTAAATGTTATAAAGCAACCAAAAAATGTCCCTGCGGCAAAGACATAGTCGCTTGGTTTACCCCGGAAATACCTGTGCTTTTTGGTCCTGCCGGTTATGGCGGTGCCCCCGGATTGATTTTACAATTAACCTTTTTTAAACATACTTTGCGTTTGAGAAAAATAAAATTCCTTAAAAAAAATCTAAAAATAGCGCAGCCGGACAAAGGTGAACCTATCACCCGTGTTAAGTTAGAAAACAGGTTATGGAACAAGCGAATGGAATTAATGGGAAGACATATGAACCGGTCCAATTAATTTTTAATCAGAGTGAGGTTATTTTTAACGCTTTTGTTTAGTTGGCTTATGCTGTCACTTTCTGCCCAAGTCATTGTAGTACAGGGGGTAGTTACCGATTCATTACAACGGCCTTTGCCTTATGCTAATATAATGGCCGAGGTCATTAGGCAACAAAAAAATCCGGTATTTACCATGACAGATGAAAACGGTCAATACAAACTCCGGTTATTAAAAAAATATCCTTACCAAATAACCGTGGCATATATGGGCTACAAAGAGGTACAATTCAAAATTGACAGCTTATCTTCCGGATTGGTGAAGAATATTGTTTTAAAACCCTCAGACAATCAACTAAACGAGGTAGTTATCAAGGCTGATATACCTGTAAAAGTCAGTCAAGATACTATTACCTACAAAACCGACCGGTTTAAAACCGGCGAAGAGCGCAAACTTAAAGACGTACTCAAAAAACTGCCCGGCATGGAAGTGGATAAAAACGGCGCCGTCAGTGTGATGGGTAAAAAAGTCAGTAAGGTATTGGTTGAAGGCAAGCCGTTTTTCGGGGGTGGCACACGCTTGGCAGTCGATAATATTCCGGCTGATGCCGTTGATAAGGTTGTCGCTATAGATGATTATAATAGTGTCAGCTTTATGAAAGGCTTAACCGACGAGCAAAAAATGATTATCAACATTAAGCTCAAACAGGGTAAAAAACATTTTGTATTTGGTGATATAGAAGCCGGTGGCGGAATTAACCGGCGTTACCTTGGTAAAACCAATCTATTTTATTACAGCCCGAAAACCAATTTGAGTTTTATCGGAAATCTCAACAATACCGGTGAAGCCCCGATGAATTTCTCGGATTTTATGCGCTTTGAAGGCGGTATTGCCGATTTGGGCAAACTCAAATCATCTTTTCAAAATTTCCGGTGGATCATGAAAATGATTGGCGGCGAGCATTTCCTGCAAAAACAAAACAAATTTGGTGCCCTGCAATGGCAACAAGATATCGGCAACAAAATAGAATTTAGTACGTATGCTATTTTTCTCAATCAAAAAATAAGCACGCAACAAAATGATGTCAACCGGTATTTAGGTGTGCAAACTTTGACAGAAAACCGTCAAACTACCCAAAATCAACAAGATATAAACGGATTGGCAAAATGGCATTTCCGGTATAAAGCCAGCATTTTTAATTATTTTGATATGGAAATGTCGGGTAACATCAAAGATGCCGACTTTAATAGCCGAAAACAATCAATATTCGGGCAAGGACAACAAAATATTATTGAAAATCAACAAGATAAAGCTTATCATTGGACTAATAATTTGGCTTGGCACCGAAAATTTAACCGGAAAAACACCCTGCGTTTTTTGCAAAACATCTCTATTGATAAAAATACACCTTTAGATTTTTGGCAAACCAACCAACCGGTTTTATCGCACATATTGGCTTTGCAACCGGCAAGTATTTATAAAATCGGGCAAAACCCACGTAATAACAGTAAAACTTGGAATGTAGAGCTGAAACATTATTGGCTGCTCAACAGCAATCATCATCTTTATACAAGTATGGGTAATCATCTGCTCTTTAAAGATTTTTTTACCCGCAGTTACCAAACTTTGGACAACAATACGGTATATGATTTAAGTTCTTCGGGATTTCATAATGATTTACACTTACATCTTAACGACTTATTTAGCGGTTTGCAATACAAATTAAGATTTAAGGGTTTCGTCGTTAAAGCCGGTTTATTTGCGCATCGTTATTCATGGCAATTTGCCGGTGACTACCAAAAATTTAAGCTCAAACAAACGCTGTTACCTGAATTTTCCGTTAGAAAAAAAATCGGATTAAAACAAAAAATAAATTTTAAATACCAATTAAAAACCAATATTCCTGAAGCGTCTAAATATCTGAAATACTATTATTTAACCGAATTTAATACTGTAGCCAAAGGCAATCCGGAATTAGATTATGAACAAGCGCATCATTTTAATCTGTCATTCTCGCATTTTAGTTTGGCTAATAATCTGAATTATTACTTACGGTTACAATATCAATATAAACCGGAAAGCATCAAAAACAAAATTACGTATGCCGGCATTGACTATTATCAAAGCCCTGTTTTAGTCCATTTTCCCGACCAATCTTTCAATGCTGTTTTCTATATCAAAAAAAGTTTTAAACGATTTTATATCAGTATTAAGCCGGATTGGCATGAAAGCCGGTATCATCAAAATATTCAAAATCAATGGGAAACTATTCAAAATATTACTCAAAATTATCAAATCAACACCGGAACTTATTTTCAAAAATACCCGAATATTAATTTGGGTATAATAATAGAGATAAATCGACATTTTATAAACGGACAAAATCATCGATATATACAAAATATCCCATCAGTAAATTTGACATATGATTATAAAAATCTTAATTTTAAAGCGGATTATCAATACATTTATACCAAAGATTTGTCAGTCAATCGAAGTGGCTACCATATCGCCGGTTTTAGCTTAATTTACCAAAAAGACAGCAGCCCTTGGGGAGTGGAGTTGCAAGGACAAAATTTGTTTGACAATCGGGTTATCAAATCATATCAACAATCGGATTTTATCATTTCTGACACGGCTATTTTGGTTCAACCGCGAATTGTGATGTTGAAAATACTTTATAAAATATAATAGTAGTTTTAATTTCAATAAAGCAGTCAAAGATAATTGGAATAGTATAAAGGAAAGGGGCTGTTTACAACTTAAAAATTAATTTTACGCGATTAATTAAAAAATAAACGATTTAACTCATGGTGTATTTAGCCTATTTTGTTTTTAAAACATTATAGGTCTTAGTTGATATTTTTCTAAGGCTCTTTTTCTTATTTTTGCCTTAAAAACTATTAAATGGCACAACTCAAATCTTATGCCAAGTTACATTTTATTATATTCATTTGGGGGTTTACGGCAGTTTTAGGAGCGCTTATTCATCTCGACTATTTATCCTTAACCTGGTACCGTATGGGCTTAGCCTCATTATTTTTGGGCTTTTATATTTTAAGCCATCAACAGGAGCGCCGTCAAATCTTTCAATGGCGCCCAAAACAGCAATTACGTTATATTTTGGGCGGTGTCATTATAGCATTGCATTGGTTGGCTTTCTTTTATGCCATTAAAGTTTCAAATGTCTCCATTACATTGGTAACCTTGTCCAGCGGCGCTTTTTTTACCTCAATTCTGGAACCGCTTTTGTTTAAACGTAAAATTTATTGGTATGAAATGGTGCTGGGTATTTTAATATTAGGTGGATTTTTTGTTTTACTCAAAATTGAAAAAATAGATTTTACCGGCGTATATTTTGCCTTGATTGCTGCATTTTTGTCGGGTTTATTTTCTGTGATAAATGGCTTATTTATCAGGCAGCAATCCGGAATACAATTATCTTTTTTTCAACTTTTTTACGGTTTTTTGTTTTTAACTTTAGTTTTATTGGGCAAAGGAAACTTGTGGCAGTTACCATACCCTTCATTAACCGACTGGCTGTATTTAGTTATTTTGGCCAGTATTTGTACGGCATATGCCTTTACACAATCCATCAGTTTAATGAAATATTTGAGCCCCTTTACGGTAATGTTATCGATTAATTTAGAGCCGGTTTATGGTATTATTTTGGCGGTAATCATTTTGGGTGATAAAGAAAAAATGTCTCCCGGATTTTATTTAGGTGCTCTTATTATACTGATAATCATTATTTTAAATAGCGTTATTAAATATAAACTTCAAAAAAACGCAGATAAAATGTTAATTTAATAGCGTGATTTGTGATATTTTTTTACTTTTACATAATTAATCATTTCCGGTAAAAACCGGACATACAAATAAACAACTATGGAATATTTGGATTTTGAAAAACCCATCGAAGAGTTGGAAAACAACCTTAAGAAATGTTACGAAATAGCCGAAGAAACAGGAATAGATGCAGGTTGTAAGAAAATTGAAAAACAAATACAGAAAAAACAAAAAGAAATTTTTAAAAATTTAACTCCTTGGCAAAGAGTGCAATTATCCCGCCATCCCGACCGGCCTTTTACCCTTGATTATATCAAAGCTTTGGCCGGCGATACTTTTTTAGAATTGCATGGCGACCGTAATTTTGCCGACGATAAAGCCATGATTGGTGGTTTAGGCAAAATCGGTAATCAAAGTTATATGTTTATCGGGATGCAAAAAGGACGTAATACCAAAGAACGCAAATACCGAAATTTTGGCATGGCCAACCCCGAAGGATACCGTAAAGCCTTACGCTTAATGAAAATGGCTGAGAAATTCGGTATCCCGGTGGTCACTTTAATTGATACGCCGGGGGCTTATCCGGGGATCGAAGCCGAAGAACGGGGACAAGGTGAGGCAATTGCCCGTAACATTATGGAAATGACAAAATTAGAAACACCTATAATTACCATTATCATTGGCGAAGGGGCTTCAGGTGGGGCCTTGGGCATAGGTGTGGGCGACCGTGTCTATATGCTCGAAAATACGTGGTATTCTGTTATTTCGCCCGAATCTTGTTCCTCTATTTTGTGGCGCAGTTGGGAATATAAAGAACAAGCTGCCAATGCCCTTAAACTAACCGCACCTGATATGCTTAAACTTGGCTTAATTGATGAAATTATTCCCGAACCGGTGGGTGGTGCACATCGTAAGCCTGAAGAAACCTTTCAAACTGTTGCTGACAAAATTGTTAAAACTTATAATGAATTAAAAGATATCCCCAAAGATGATTTAGTGCAGCAACGTATGGACAAATATGCCAAAATGGGAGAATACACTGAAAAATAAGAAAATGAATTTAAAAAAGAAATTATTAACCTTAGACATCATTGTCTTACTGGCTATAGCTGTTTTTTCGCTTATTATAAACGAGCTAAATTTGCAAAAAGAAGCAGTTAAATTTTGTATACCAATTATGCTAACAGTGTATTATATTGGCCGGTATTTGCCATTACACCTGATTAAAAAAGAATTAAAAAAATAAATTACAGGGTATGCTATGCATACCTTTTTTTATAATCCTTATGGAACTCAAAATATTATTACTATGAAAAAAAATATGAATGAACAAATAGCCCAATTGGAACCCCAAGAAATTTGGGAAAATTTTGTGGCTTTAAACGCAGTCCCGCGTCCCTCTAAAAAGGAAGAAAAAGTCCGCCAATTTATGTTGGACTTTGGTAAGAAACTGGGGTTGGAAACTTTTGAAGATAAAATTGGCAACGTCATTATTAAAAAACCGGCAACACCCGGCATGGAAAATCGTAAAACCGTAGCGCTGCAATCGCATTTGGATATGGTGCCGCAAAAAAATAAAGGAACGGATCATGATTTTGAAAAAGATGGCATTGATATGCTGATTGAAGATGGTTGGGTGACTGCTGATGGGACCACTTTGGGTGCTGACAATGGTATTGGGGTGGCAGCCATCATGGGATTATTGGCCTCTAAAAATATTCCGCATCCACCGCTCGAAGCACTTTTTACTATCGATGAAGAAACCGGCATGACAGGTGCACAGCATTTGGACGATGGTGTTTTAGATGCCGAAATTATGCTTAATCTCGATACTGAAGAGGATGATGAATTAGACATAGGTTGTGCCGGCGGAATTGACATTACTGCCAAAGGCAAATACCAAGAACAACCGGCGCAAAAAGGTAAAGCCTATAAAATCAAAGTCAAAGGTTTGACCGGTGGGCATTCCGGGATGGATATTCATTTATACCGCGGTAACGCCAATAAAATTTTAAATCGTCTGTTGTATAAAGGCGCCCAAAAAGGTTTGCAGGTGAGCGAAGTTCATGGAGGCGGATTAAGAAATGCGATTCCGCGCGAAGCCGAAGCAGTAGTGGTTTTGCCTGAGGGCAAAGAAGAAGAAATTTTAAAAGATTTACAGACTCTGGCCGATACTATTATTATTGAACAAAAAAAACAAGATCCTGATTTAACATTCATTTTTGAAGAGGTTGAGCGGCCGGAAAAAGTTATGACACAAGCTGACCAAGACAGGTTGATTAAAGCAGTTTATGGTGCACATAATGGCGTTTACCGTATGAGTCCGGATATGGATGATTTGGTAGAAACTTCTAATAATGTGGCCAGTGTTAATGCTGCATCAGGCCAAATGCAAATTGATAATTTAACACGTTCTAGTGTTGAAAGTACCAAAGCGGATTTGTCAAATGCTTTAAAAAGCGTTTTCGAATTAGCTGGTATGCAAGTAGAACTGACCGGTTCTTATCCCGGATGGAAACCAAATCCGGATGCTAAGATTCTGTCTGTTATGACTGATTTATACGAAAAAATGTATCATCAAAAACCGAAAGTAGTGGCTTGTCATGCCGGATTAGAGTGTGGTATTATTAAATCACATTATCCCAATATGGAGATGATTTCTTTTGGTCCGACCATACAAGGAGCTCATTCGCCTGATGAGCGGGTTAATATCGAATCCGTACAAAAATTCTGGGAATATTTAAAAGAAACCTTGAAAAATATACCTGTAAAAGAATAATTAATAATTATTGAATGAAGAATTGAAAAGGAAAGGTGAAAAATGATACCTTTTGAGTATTGAGTGCGGAGCAAGCAGTGAAAAGAAAAAATATGGATAAGAAGGGAAAAGGATTAATTTGAAGTAGAAATCAAGTACCGTAGCAATGCCGAACAAATAAACTACTGTCATTTGGAAGGAGGAACGACTGTGAAATCTTCATTAATTAAGAACCGAATTGAATAATTAAAATTTTTTATCACTTTGTTAATTCTTCATTTCCTCAATTCAAAAGCAGTATTAAAGGAAACTAGGTTTCCCCAATATAATCGGGATGCATCCAAGTTCCATTATTAAATAACCAAATCAACAAATAACCAGTTAACCTATGAAAGAAGATAAACAAATTTTCAATTTAATACAAGAAGAAAAAAAACGCCAAACTAATGGCTTGGAACTTATTGCTTCAGAAAATTACGTAAGCGATGAAGTTTTAAATGCTTTAGGGTCGGTCTTAACAAATAAATATGCCGAAGGCTATCCCGGAAAGCGCTATTATGGCGGTTGTGAAGTAGTCGACAAAATAGAGCAATTAGCCATTGACCGGGCCAAAGAACTTTTTGGTGCCGAATATGCCAACGTGCAACCACATTCCGGTTCGCAAGCTAATCAGGCTGTATATTTTGCCGTTTTAAACCCCGGCGATACCATGATGGGATTTGATTTGGCTCACGGTGGACATTTAACTCATGGCTCTCCGGTCAATTTTTCGGGCAAACTCTACAATGTTGTTTCCTATGGCGTAGATCCTGAAACAGGCCGTATAGATTATGACAAAATGCGTGAAACAGCATTAAAACATAAGCCAAAACTGATTGTAGCGGGAGCTTCATCTTATTCGCGTGATATGGATTTTGCCAAATTTAGAGAAGTTGCCGATGAAGTCGGCGCTTTATTAATGGCTGATATTTCACATCCCAGCGGTTTGATAGCCAAAGGCGTTTTAACAGATCCCATGCCTTATGCGCATATTGTTACTACCACCACCCACAAAACCTTGCGTGGTCCCAGAGGAGGTTTAATCTTGATGGGAAAAGATTTTGAAAATCCGATGGGATTAAAAACACCTAAGGGTAAAGTAAGAATGATGTCGGCCGTTTTAAATTCAGCCGTTTTTCCGGGCTTGCAAGGAGGACCGTTAGAACATGTAATCGCCGGTAAAGCAGTGGCTTTTAATGAAGCCTTACAAGACGACTATATGGCTTATATTTTACAAGTCCGAAAAAATGCTAAGGCATTGGCTAAAGCTTTAGTTGATCGTGATTTTAATATTATTTCGGGTGGTACTGATAATCATATGATGCTCATTGACTTAAGAAATAAAGGCGTGACCGGTAAAGCCGCCGAAAAAGCTTTGGTAGAAGCGCATATTACGGTAAATAAAAATATGGTACCTTTTGACGATCAATCGCCTTTTGTCACATCAGGTATTCGTATTGGCACGCCGGCTGTCACAACGCGTGGCTTAGTCGAAAGTGATATGGAACGCATCGCTTTTTATATTGACAACGTGTTAACCAATATTGATAATGACGTGATTATTCATGAAGTGCGTAATGAAATAGCCGGATGGATGTCAAAATATCCTTTATTTGCAAAATAATTTTGTTATTAAAGAAATTTTAGTAATTTTGATAAGAATTTTTAACTTTAAAAGATAATATTATGAGCAAATTTGACGAAGTTGTAGCAAAAGCTGCAGAACAATTAAAAAAGGTTGGCGTTTCAGCTGATGAAACCTTATTGAGAGCCGTGGCTAAATCCCAAGGGCCATCAATCTATTTAAAAGATGCCTCTTTGGTATCTTGTGGCGATGATGCTGAGCTTAAAAGAGTGGAGGATAATTTCATCGTAAAAAAATTAGGGGTAACCGATAAGATTGCTATTAAGAATGCCTTAGAGGGTGCCTGTAGTAAATTTAAAGACATTCGTCAAAAAATGCGTGTGGCATTTTATTACGTGTTAGTAAAAGATTTGAAAAAAGAATCTGCATTTAAATAAATGAAAGAAATAGTTATTTGAAAAGTCCGGAATTTCCGGGCTTTTTTATTTTTAAAAGCCTTATGTATAAGTGGTTTAATTAATTTAAGTCACACTATTTTAATTCATAAATATTCCTTACTTTTGCCCTGTAATTTAAAATGTAGTATAATGCAAATTGAAAAAAAAGATTTAGATAACTTATCTTCACAACTTACTATTAAAATCGATGAACAAGATTATGCCGATAAAGTTGAAAAAAAGTTAAAAGAATATAGAAAAAACATGGAAATGCCTGGCTTTCGCAAAGGTAAAGTACCCATGAATTTAATCAAACAAAAATATGAACGTGCTTTGATTGCCGATGAGGTTAACAACCAAATGCAAGAAGCCATTAATAATTATTTGCAAGAAAACAAAATAGCTATTTTAGGCTATCCTATTCCGTCTAAAGATCAAAAAGAAATCGATTGGGCGACAGCCAATGAATTCGAATTTAACTATGATTTGGGTTTAGCGCCCGAAGTAGATGTCGATTTGTCAAAATTGGAAGGAATTACTGACTATAAGATTACGGCCGATGATAAAATGATTGATGAAGAAGTAAAAAAAATACAACAACAATATGGCAGTTTTTCCGATTTGGATGAGGTAAAACAAGATAGTTATGTATTAGGAACCTTTACGAACGAAGAAGAAAATATTAATAGCCAAACCACGGTTAATATGGCCGATTTGACCGATGAAGCACAAAAAGCATTAATCGGGAAGAAAAAAGGTGATGTTGTTACTTTAAACAGTGCAAATCTGTATAAGGATGCCCATACAATGATGCATGCCCTAAATATTGATCATGATAAAGTGCACGGTTTAAATGTACCTTTAAAATTTGAAGTTAACGGTGTTTTTGAATTGAAACCGGCTGAAATTAACAAAGAATTATTAGATAAAGTTTTTGGAGAAGGGAAAATTGAAGATGAAGCAGGACTTCGTCAATTTATCAAAGAAGATATTGAAAAACAACTGGAACAAACTTCTGATAATCAATTGTTAAATGACGTAACCGATCAGTTAATCAATAAGACCGAAGTTGCGTTGCCCAAAGACTTTTTAATCCGTTGGATTGAAGTAGATTCTCAAGGACAAATCAAAGGAGAGAAAGCAGAAGAAGAGTATCAAAAAGCAGAAAAAGGTTTAAAATACCAATTAATAGAAGAAGCTATAGCCAAAAAATATGGTATAAAAGTAACTTATGACGATTTGCTGAATTTGGTAAAAGACCTTCTAAAATTGCAAATGTTGCAATATGGTCAGCCTTTGCCAGACGAAGCACAAATTAATGAAATTGCAGCCAATGTGTTGAAAAATGAAGAAGAAGTCAAACGGCTTTCTGACCAAATTATCAAGAAAAAATTAGTCAAGCTTTACAAAGAACAGTTGCCCTTAGAAAAAAAGGAAATCGGTTATAATGACTATTTGGATTTGAATAAAGCATAATAATATTTTTTACACCCTGAAAATAAGTCCTGTTTATGGCAAATTATTTTAGAATGTGTATAAAAAACAAAAAATTATTTCAGTATGAATAAATTAGGAAAAGATTTCAGAAAATTTGCCCAAGATAAAAAAAGGATTAGCAGCCTGACGCTTGATGCATTTGAAAACAGTATGACGCCTTACATTATTGAAGAACGTCAACTTAATGTAGCTCAAATGGATGTTTTTTCACGATTAATGATGGACCGCATCATTTTTTTGGGAACAGCCATTGATGACCATGTGGCTAATATTTTACAAGCGCAACTTTTGTTTTTAGAAAGCTTGGATGCCAATAAAGACATTCAAATATATATTAATTCGCCCGGTGGTGGGGTTTATGCCGGTTTAGGCATATATGATACCATGCAATACATTCGTCCCGATGTGGCAACTATTTGTACAGGTTTGGCGGCTTCAATGGGCGCTGTATTATTAGCAGCCGGACAAAAAGGGAAACGGGCAGCCTTGCCACATGCCCGTGTTATGATTCATCAACCCTTAGGTGGTGTGCAAGGACAAGCCTCGGATATTGAAATTACTGCACGAGAAATTTTACGTTTAAAAGATGAATTGTATGAAATTTTAGCCAACCACACCGGCCAAAGTATGAAAAAGATTGAAGAAGATGCCGATCGTGATTATTGGATGCGTGCCGACGAAGCCAAAGAATACGGCTTAATTGATGAGGTACTGGTCAGAAAAAAATAAATAAACTAAATGAAAGAAAATAAACATTGTTCCTTTTGCGGCAGACCTGAATCATCGGTCGAAATATTGATTTCGGGGGTAGAAGGTTATATCTGTGAAGATTGTGCCCGACAAGCTTACGAAATAACCAAAGCCGAATTGGCTAAACAATATGGAAATGAATTTGTAGCAAGTATTGATGAATTAAAAAAACCCAAAGAAATTTTTGATTATCTCAATCAATATGTCATAGGTCAGGATGAAGCTAAAAAAACATTGGCTGTCGCTGTTTATAATCATTACAAACGCTTATTGCAGAAAGATGAAGCTGATGATGTAGAAATAGAAAAGAGTAATGTCATTATGATTGGCGAAACCGGTACCGGCAAAACACTCATGGCCCGCACCATAGCCAAAATGTTAGATGTGCCATTTGCGATAGTCGATGCGACAGTTCTGACACAAGCCGGTTATGTTGGCGAAGATGTTGAAACTATTTTGACACGTTTGTTGCAAGCGGCAGATTATGATGTGGCCAAAGCCGAACGCGGCATTGTTTTTATCGATGAAATAGACAAAATTGCTCGAAAAGGCGACAATCCTTCTATCACCCGTGATGTATCGGGGGAAGGCGTTCAGCAAGCTTTGCTAAAACTTTTGGAAGGAACGGTTGTTAATGTGCCGCCACAAGGGGGGCGCAAGCATCCAAATCAGGAATTTATCAAAGTTAATACCCAAAATATTTTGTTTATAGCCGGTGGAGCATTTGCCGGAATAGATAAAATAATCAGCAAGCGTATTAATATGAAACCTTTGGGATATCAAGCGCAGAAACAAGACCATATCGATGAAGAAAACATTTTACGCTATGTTATCCCAACCGATTTGCGAAAATTTGGTCTTATTCCCGAAATTATTGGCCGTTTGCCGGTACTGACTTATCTAAACAGTTTAGATAAAGAGACTTTGAAACGCATTTTAACTGAACCTAAAAATGCTTTGATTAAACAATATAAAAAGCTTTTTGCGATGGATGGCATTACTTTAGTCGTTAAAGACGAAGCCTTAGATTATATTGTCGATAAAGCTATTGAATACAAATTAGGCGCACGTGGTTTACGGTCGTTGGTAGAGGCAACCCTTAAAGAAGATATGTTTTTACTGCCGGGAAGTAAACGCAAAAGATTAGTCGTTGATAAGAAATATGCCGAACAAAAATTATCTCAAACTTTGATAGATAAAATAAAGAAAGCCTCCTAATTGTTTTCAGTCATGATTTTAAGCCCACAGTTACACAGCTGTGGGCATTTTTATTGATTATGCTTTATAATTATAAGTTTTTGATGTAAATTTGTGTCTTTAAAATTAATGTAAAATGAAGATATCATATAATTGGTTAAAACAATTTATTGACATAGACTGGGATGCTGAAAAGACAGGAGAGTTGTTGACAGATTTAGGCCTGGAAGTCGAAGGAATAGAAAAATTTGAAACAATTAAAGGCGGCTTGGAAGGATTGGTGACCGGCAAAGTTTTGGAAGTTTATAAACACCCAAATGCCGATAAATTATCCATAACAAAAGTAGATTTGGGAAATGGCGAGCCGGTTCAAATTGTATGTGGTGCGCCAAATGTTGCCGAAGGGCAAATTGTTCCGGTGGCAACCGTAGGAACTGTATTATATGATAAAGAAGGGAATTCTTTCAAAATAAAAAAAGGAAAAATCAGGGGAGAAGTCAGTTACGGAATGATCTGTGCCGAAGACGAAATAGGTTTGGGTGACAGCCATGAAGGGATCATGGTTTTAGATGAAAAAACAGAAATTGGTCGTCCTCTAAAAGAAGTGTTTAGTATAGAAACCGATGATGTTTTTGAAATTGGTTTAACGCCAAATAGAGCAGATGCTATGAGTCATTTGGGCGTTGCCCGAGATTTGAAAGCGGGTTTGGCTCATAAAAATATCAATACAAATTTTAATACGCCTTCGGTATCCAAATTTAATATCGACAGTAAAACACGTCCAATACAAATTGAGGTAGAAGATAAAAACAAATGTCCTCGTTATGCCGGCATTAGCATCAAAGGGGTAAAAGTGGGGCCTTCACCTGAATGGATGCAAAACCGGTTACGGGCAATTGGTTTATCGCCTATTAATAATATCGTTGATATTACAAACTATGTAATGCATGAATTAGGGCAACCCTTACATGCTTTTGATGCTGAAAAAATTCATGGTCATAAAATTATTGTCAAAACAGCTAATCCCGGTGACAAGTTAACTACTTTGGATGGTGTTGAACGAACTTTACACCCTGATGATTTGGTTATTTATAATGAAAAAGGCCCAATGGTTATTGCCGGTGTATTTGGCGGGATAGATTCAGGTATTACTGAAGATACCACAGATATTTTTATAGAAAGTGCTTATTTTAATCCGGTTACTGTTCGTAAGGCAGCCAAACGCCATGGACTCAATACAGATTCTTCGTTTAGATTTGAACGTGGTGTAGATCCCGAAATGACGGATTTCGCTTTAAAAAGAGCCGTTACTTTAATTAAAGAATATGCCGATGCCGAAATAGTAACAGATCTGATCGATATATATCCTAATAAAATTGAACCGCATAATATTTCGTTGCCTTATAATTACCTTAACACTCTTGTGGGCAATAAAATAGATAAGAACATTGTCAAAAATATTTTAGCTTCGCTCGAAATAAAAATAACTTCTGAAACAGAACATGGTCTTAATTTAGTGGTGCCGCCTTATCGCGTAGATGTAACCCGTCCGGCTGACGTGGTTGAAGAAATTCTACGGGTGTATGGCTATAATAACATTGCTTACTCTTCCAAAATAAATGCCAGTGTGGAGAAATCTGATAAGTTGGCTTCTTATAAATTGGAAAATATAGTGGCCGAACTGTTACGGAATAATGGTTTTACCGAGATTATGTCCAATTCTCTCACTACCCCCAAATATATTGAATTGTCTAATAATTTAGATGACAAAACAACAGTAGAAATTTTAAATCCTTTAAGTCAAGATTTAAGTGTTTTGCGTCAATCAATGTTATTCAGCGCTTTGGAATCTGTTGTTTATAATTTAAACAGAAAACAAAATGATTTAAAGTTTTTCGAATTTGGTAAAGTTTATCATAAGTTTGGTGATGGAAAATATGCTGAAGAAAAACATTTATCAATGGTCATAACCGGTCACAATTTGCCTGAAAATTGGATAGAGCCGGCCAAACCTACAGATTTTTACCGTATGAAAGGTATTTTGGAAGCCATTCTGAAAAGATTTGGATTTGAAAAAATTAATATTAAGCCGGGAACTAATAAAGATTTGACCGATCAAATTATTTTTGAAGTTAATAATAAAAAAATTGCCGAATTAGGTTTGGTTTCACCGCGCGTTAAAAAGCATTTCGGAATTAAAAAACCGGTTTATTTTGCCGATATTTTTTGGGATAATTTAATTGAACAAATCAAAAAACAACCTAAAGTAAAATATCAGGAAATTCCCAAGTTTCCTTTAGTCCGAAGAGATTTAGCATTAGAAGTGGATAAAAAAGTCAGCTACAAAGACTTGTATGATGCGGCTTTTGATACGGAGCGTAAACTTTTGGTTGGTGTTAATCTATTCGATGTTTACGAAGGTGATAAAATTGCCGAAGGTAAAAAATCATATGCCTTAAGTTTTATTTTACAAGATAAATTTAAGACCCTTACTGACAAGCAAATAGATAAAACAATGAAGAAGATTTTGCACGGGTTAGAAAAGAAATATAAGGTTAAATTAAGACAATAAACAAGCGGGAGAAGAATTTCTCCCTTTTTATTTAAATAAGGCTGTCCTTTTTGAGATAGCCTTTTTTTGTAAATTTTTAAAATCCCAGAATAAGCTTTGCAATCGTAAAGAAAATATAGATCCCGAATATATCATTACTGGTTGTAATAAAAGGACCGGTTGCAACAGCAGGATCTATCCCTTGTTTATGAAGAAACCAAGGAACAAAAGTGCCGATAACTGAAGCCATAATTATAACCGATACTAATGAAATGGAGACAGTGATGGCCATTTTCATGTCAAAACCGGTTAATATATGTCCCAGTAAAAATTTACCAATTAACAGGAGTATAAATGATAAAATTAAGCCGTTTAATAAACTTAAGGATATTTCTTTGAATAAACGTTTCCAAACAGAGCCTGTCAACGAACCATTGGCTAAGCCTTGTACCACAATAGCAGATGATTGTACGCCTACATTTCCTGCGGTTGCGGCAATAAGAGGGGTAAAAAAGAATAAGGTCCCATACTTATTCATAGCATTGCCAAAACCACTAAGGACAATTACGCTGACAAATCCACCGATTAAGGCTACAACCAACCAAGGTAAACGGGCACGCATTTGTTGCATTAATTTATCGTTAGCTTCGACATCTTCAGAGATACCGGCAGCCATTTGATAATCTTTTTCAGCTTCCTCTTTAATATAATCGACTACATCATCGATGGTAATTTGACCAACCAAAGTACCCAATTCGTCCACAACGGGTATAACAAATAAATCATACTTTTGCATCACCCGGGCTACTTCATCAGCTGAATCATTGACATTGACAAAATGAATATTGTCATTATAAACATTTTTAATGGGTGTTTTAGTAGAGGTAGTTAAAAGTTTTTTTAGGGACAACCGGCCTTTTAAACGATCATCATCATCTACCACATAAATCGTATGGACTTTTTCCATTTCTTCAGCTTGTTTGCGCATTTCGGCAACGCTACGCAATACATTCCAATTTTCATTGACTTTAATATATTCTTTACCCATTAAGCCACCGGCAGTGTCTTCGTCATATCGTAAAAGCTCTACTATATCCTTAGCATGATCTTTATCGTCAATATGAGAAATTACTTCTACTTTTTTATCTTCCGGTAGTTCAGCAATGATATCCGCCGCATCATCTGTTTCGAGTTCTTCAATTTCCTCAGCAATTTCTTTGGCAGACAGTTTTCTTAATATACGTTCTTTCAGATCATCATCGAGTTCAGCAATAATATCGGCCGTTACATCGCTATCGAGTAACCTAATGACATATAATGCTTCATCAAAATCCAGTTGGTCTAATATGTCGGCCAAATCTGCGGCATGTAAGCCGTCTAACAATTGAACAATTTTGGCATTGTTTTTTTGTTCAATATACTTTTGAAGTTTTTCAATCAGGTTGTTGTGTATTTTTTGCATCATTTTTTATCATTTGGGCCAATTCAACAAATTCTTGGGGCGAAAGTTGTTCAGGTCTTTTTGCAAAGATACGCGCTTGTTTTAAATTTTCACTTAAATTAAATGATTTTAAACTGTTTCGAAGCGTTTTTCTACGTTGATTAAAAGCTGTTTTGACAATTTTTTTTAAATATTGATAATCAATAGGCGGGAATTTCTCTTTGCGAATTAAACGAATGACGCCTGATTTTACTTTTGGTGGGGGATTGAAGACTTGTTCATTAACGGTAAACAAATATTCGGTATGGTAATAAATTTGTGTCAAAACAGATAAGATCCCATAGGTTTTGTTGCCATGTTTGGCAGTAATGCGTTCGGATACTTCCTTTTGAAACATACCGGTGAATACCGGTACTATTTCTTTCTGTTCCAATGTTTTAAAGATAATTTGTGTCGAAATGTTATAAGGAAAATTACCGGTAATAGCTATTTGCTTGCCGGGAAATAATTTAGACAATTCGAGGTTTAAAAAATCACCTTCTATAATGTGATTATCTAATGCAGGAAAGTTTTTCTTCAAATATTTGACTGATTCGGCATCAATTTCAACAACAAAGACTGGTTTATGGTATTCCTCTAATAAAAATTGGGTCATAACGCCCATGCCCGGTCCAATTTCTAAAATGAGGTCATAGTCTTTGGTTTGAATGGTTTGAGCTATTTTGCGGGCAATATTTTTGTCTGTTAAAAAATGTTGTCCTAAATGTTTTTTTGGTTTTACAGTATGCATAAAATGTAACCGGCGCTTTTAAGCAAACCGGCATATATTATTTTAAGATTATTTTTTTGACTATTTGATGAATGCCATTTTGGATTTGAATAAGGTATAAGCCTTTTTGGTAAGGATTCAAATCAAAGATTTTTTCAAAATTTCGATTGACATAATATGTTTTTTGCCATATTAATCGGCCGCTTATATCCCAGAGACTAATAGCAACAGGTTGGCCCGGAGTGGTCAAATCAAAAGAAACATGCAGTTTGTTTTTGACCGGATTAGGATAAAGTCGCAAATTGTTAAAAGAGTTACCTGCAATATGATTACTGCCCGATAAGCTGAACTTTCCTTTGGCAAGATCAAAGAAATAATTGTTGTGTCCTTTTATCATTAAACGTCCTAAACCGGTTGTTATATTATCGGGGACCGTAAATTGGGCACTTCCGTTATTAGGGACGTTTTGCGCCAATATATAGGGGAAGGTGACACCATTGTCGGCTGAAAATAAAATATCGACTGATGTGCAATTAACTTGATTGGCATCGGTGCCTGCCACATCCCAAGTGACTGTTTTTGTGGTGTTTTCTTGCCAAATTTCATCATTGGCTAAATTAGTAATTCTAAAAGGACCTGCATTTGGATCAATGTTAAAACTCAATTGCGCAAAGGGCGTTTGACCATTACCGGGGTGATTGTCCCTAACTGTTAAAGCAAATGATAAAGATCGCCCGATACCTGGTAAAACTTCCCAGGTATTTTTGTATGTTCCACTTATAATATTAGCTATTATGGGGAAATAACGGGTTGGTAAGGTTGTGGGCGAATAAGACCTGAACTCAGGTCCACCGGTGTGTGTAGCGTCAGGAACCCATGAATTGGCCGAACTGTCCGGAACCGGATCAATTTGTTCCCAACTGTACGTCATAGCATCTCCCTCCGCATCTTGGGCTGTCGCTGTGAGCATAAAAGGTGTATTTTCTGGTATGTAAATAGTGCCATAATTAACCAAATTAATGACCGGAGCATTGTTCCCTGTGATGGTGTTGGTAGAGCAAGTGGCAGAGTTGGTGACAAAATTTGCCGCTTCTTGTATACTAACTATACTGAAATAGTCGTCGCTGTGAACTTGCACATTGGGCGAGCAAACACCTGCGTAGGCCATAATGGTGCTACCGCTTCCCGGCTCTACGGAAGTAGCAAGATGACGATTATTACCACATGAATTGCCAAAAGTATGATTACAATTAAAGGCATGGCCAATTTCGTGAGCAACAAAATCAATATCATAAGCATCGCCAACGGGATTGGTAAGTCCGGTAACTGAACGGCCTTTGGCAGTTGAGCAGATAATCCCCAATCCGGAAATACCACCGCCGGCATAGGTAGAGAATAAATGTCCGCCATCATAATTGGTTTCACCAATATATTGGTTAAGCACATTGGTATTGCTATTTAACATAGACATAATATCTGTATTGTCATATGGATCGGTATCCGGATCTAAAAAAATAACGTTCTTTTCATTCGGAACCAGTTGCAAACTGACCCCTAAGTCCCGTTCGTACACACTGTTGACTCGGTCAATGGTTACCACTACAGCTGCCAAAACGACATTTTTCTTTTCATCATCCGTGGCATTGTTGCTGAGTATGCCATTGTTGATGGCTTGCTGGATATGAAATTGGGCATATTCTCCGGTAGTTCCTACTGCAAAACGGTAAGTTCTGAGTATTCCGTCATTTATTCTTTGATAAGACTTACTTAAATTTTCTTTTGGTTTAGGCGTTTCGGTTAAACAGTTAAATGCTACAGGTGGTAAAAACTTTTTTTCAAAAATATAAACCAATTTTTGCTCTTCTGAAATAGTTTCAATAACCAAGTCAGGTTTGTCCGGTCGTAGGATACCGGCATGAATGCCAAAAGGGCTTAAAACTATACTGGCAATTTCGCCATGCGGTCCATAACCACGGTAGGCACGAATACCGGTTACTTGCTTTAGGGCCGGCGAAAGGGTTGAGGAAGGCATGAGGTGGTAAGATATTAATTTACCTTTTTCATCCGGCAATTCTAAAGAAACTTTTGAGGCCATGAGAGATGCTTTTTTCAAAATCTTTTTCATCTGTGACAAATCAACTTTGTATATTGAGTAATGTTGGGGCAGACGCTGACCGGGTATCATACTCGTCTTGATATTTTGGGATGATTTTTGCCAAATACCGGATTGTCCATAACTAAATAGACTTAAAAAAAAGCTTGCCCATAAAAAAAGAATTGTTTTCATTATAAATAATAATTTATTTTTTCTTTACAAAATTAAGAAAAAGATGAATGTTTAAAAGAATTTTTTAAATGGTTCTTTTCGTTTGTCGTACTTGATTCCTTGTAATACTGATGATTTTATATTTATTTTAAAATACCAATAACTTGGTTCAAAAGGATTCCATGTAAATGACATTTGCCAACTTTTTAAATCACGATAAAAACTAAATTGGGTAAAGGTAAAACCTTTGTTTACAAAATCGTAACCACTTTGATAGCGTATTTTCCATGAAGGAGAAAAGTTCAGGTCACCCGAAAAACTGACGGAATGGGTGCCAATTTCATTAAAATTGGGACTGTTAGGATTGTAGGCTTTATTTTTATAGTTGAAGTTATAGTTTAAACTTATTTGCCATTTTATAGGATTGTTATATAAAGCACTTGTTTCTTTATTTTTATTGGCGTTTTTATTTTTTTTGGCAAATGTCCGGTTGTTAAACTGGTAGCTGGTTGTAAGACTAAATGTTTGGATGCGACCTAAGCCTTGCCCTTTTTCCCATGCAAATTGGTCTATGTCTTGTCCATTGTTGTTTAAAGCATAAAAATCGTATAAAGCATGCATATTGACCGTAAACCCTTGCGTAATAGTGGCAGTAGAGGACAGATTTATTTTATTAATTTTTAACGAATCGGCCAAAAAATTATACCCCGTTGTGGCAGTTAAAAACCGTATTTTTTTGGACTTCCCATCTGCTTTTTTTATTTTGGCTTCAAAACTGTTACTCATGTTCAAAAAAAGCGATTTTGAAGATAAAGTATTTGGTTTGCCATATAAGCCACCGTCAAAAATGGTATACTCGACTGTTTTATGGTCGGTCGAATTATAGTAATGTTTTATAAATCGGTCAAAAATAGGTGTGTAGGCGGCATTTAAGCCTAAATTAATGGTATGCCGGATACCTTGTAAAACATGCTGTTGTCCAAATAGATAAGTGCCGTAGAGTGTGGTAGACAAATTGGCTGAGGTAGAAATGTTTCTAAATGACTTAAAACCTTTCTTTTCTGTAATTACTTCGCCGCCATCGCCATTGTTTAAATTAGGATCCCAACTTTTTTCGACGGTTTGAAAGGCCCATACTTCCGTGTATTGTATTTGTGGTTGTAAGTTGAAGTATTTAAATAATTTCACAGTGGTGCTAATGGGTAAAGTGTGTTTGGCTGCCAATTTGCTTCCTTTCCACATACCTTTGGTAAAAAATAGACTGTCAGTGGTAGAAATACGTTGTTGTGCATCAAAACTGTAGGTGAAATTAATACGTTGAAAAGCATTGTTTTTCATCCCGTTTTTAGCAAAAGGGTAGAGGCGGCTGACACTTAAATTGAATTGTGGTAAAGTCAAATCCAATCTGCCGGTGTTTACATTTTGAGTATGGTTTAGGTTTAAGGCATAGTTAACAGGTAAGTCAGCCATGCGTTTTTGATAAGAGATGGAAGAACCAAACTCATTACTTAGGCGTTTGTCTGTATTTAGGATATCAGCGTAATTGTAAGAATCTCGATAATATTTGCTGCTACCAAAATCTACATGGGCTGAAAAATTACTTAAAGGGTCACTTTTGCCATCACGACGATGTTGCCACGTAATTTTCCATTGATTGTTTTGAACAAATGTAGGGAGTTCTTGTTCAATTCTGTTCAAATATTTAAAACCAATATCCCCACTGAATTTATATCTTTTAAAGTAACGCGATTTTAATTGTAAACCATAGCTGCCGTTTGTAAAGATGTCGCCGGTAGCTTGCAAATCGGCATAGGGATTGATTGCCCAATAAAACCCACCATTTGTCAGTGCATAGCCATATTTTGTGTCGGCAAAGGTTGGCATCAAAAAACCGGAAGTGCGGCTTTCTGTTAATGGAAAAAAACCAAAGGGGATAACCAGTGGTGTAGCTACATCTTCAATCCACATTTGTGTGGTGCCAATTACAATTTTTTTACCGGGTACGATTTTGGCTTTATGAGCTAAAAAATAATATTCAGGATGTTCACGATCAGTCGAAGTAGTAAATTTTATATTTTTAACAAAGATGACACTGTCATTATACTTTTTTAAAACTTCACTATTCATGCCAAATTCACCTTGACGCGTGTAGGTATTCCATACTAATGCTTTTTTAGTTTTAAAATTAAACCGGATACTATCATTTTCCGTTTCTGTATTGCCTTGTTTAAAAACCGGCCTTTGTGACGGATGGCCTAACGAATCGGGGATACGCCCAGCATAAACTTCCTTTTTATTTAAATCTACATAAATAACCCCGGCTTTTAAATCAATATCTCCATATTTTATATGGGCATGATTGTATAGCTTTAAATATTTATTTTGAATATCTTCTTCACTATAATCTTCTGCTTCATGAAATAGTGGCACTTTTAAGGTGCTTTCAGGAATGCTGTCTTTCTTTATTTTTAAGCTATCTGCAGACGACTTAATTTTTTTGGCCGGTAATACTATATCAGACGTTGTTTTTTGTTTGATTTGAGCAAATATTTGAGGGCTTACAAAAAAAAGTCCCAAAAAAAATAACCTCAAAGATGTTTTGGTAAACAATTTGCTTATGTTATTTTTGTAATTTGTCATATAAAATTGTAATTTGCTCTTGGCAAAAATAATTCTTTTGATTCATATATGATTAAAAAAGCCTGAAAAACTATGCAAAACACTTTTAATAAATGGCTGCTGTTTATTTTTACAGCAATAATTGTGCTAAGCCCTTTAGGATTGGCCAGGGCACAGCAAAAAAAATTTAAAGTGGTTATAGATGCAGGCCATGGAGGACATGATACCGGTACAACAGGCACTGGCCGGATGAAAAAGAAAGAAAAAGATGTTGCACTGGCAGTTGCCAAATTGGTTGGTAAAAAACTGTCCGGCTACAAAGATATACAACCTATTTTGACCCGTCGTAAAGACGTATTTTTGAAATTATATGAACGGGCAGAAATAGCCAATAAAAATAAAGCAGATTTGTTTGTGTCAATACACTGCAATGCCAACAGAAACAGCCATGCAGCCGGTTCTGAAACTTATGTTTTGGGGGTGCATCGCAACAAAGATAATTTGGAAGTAGCAAAGCGTGAAAATGCCGTAATTAAATTGGAAGCGGATAACAAATTGCATTATGAAGGTTTTGATCCGGATCATCCCGAAACTTTTATTGGATTAACTCTGATGCAAGAAGCTTTTTTAGACCAAAGTATTATGCTGGCATCATTAATACAAAAAGCGTATAAAAAATTTGTACATAAACGAGACCGAAGTGTGCAACAAGCCGGTTTTGCGGTTCTTCGTTTAACTTATATGCCCAGTGTATTAACCGAAATCGGTTTTTTGACTAATCCGGCTGAAGAACGCTTTTTGAATTCAAAAGCCGGCCAAAATAAAATTGCAACAGCCATAGCTAATGCTATTGTGCAATATAAAAATTACATCCGGTATAATACCCCGGTTAGTCCCGGGTTGACAAAAAAAACAACCCAAACAACCAAGCAAAATCTGGAAAAAAATACGCTTAAGCCGGTAAAAAATCTTAAAGCAGATAAACATTCAGAACTTACTTCGACTTCAAAAAAAACTAAAACAACAATTGCGAAATCAAAAAAAAATGCCTCGGATAAAAAGCTTCATCATAAAAACTCAAATAAAGATGCCAGTTATAAAAATGTTATTTTTAAAGTGCAATTATTAGCAACGAAGAAAAAAATTGCACTTTTACCGGAGAATTTTAGAGGATTAAAAGATTTATCAATGATAAAAGAAGGCAATTTATATAAATATTTTGCCGGTCATACCGCTGATTTTGAAAAAATACTGCAAGTTAAGGGAGAAGCACGTTACAAATCATTCAATTCAGCTTTTATTGTGGCCTATGCCGGTACTAAACGCATTCCATTGTCAGAAGCTTTAAAAAAATAGCATTATTAACATAAAAAGTAGTATTTTTAGCCTATCAAATTTAACCAATGGAAATTAAAAAGGAACATAAAACCGCTATTATTGTTATCACTGCCTTAGCTTTATTTACTTGGGGCTTTAACTTTTTAAAAGGCAAAGATATTTTTAAGGCTTATAATACCTATTATTCTATATTGGATAATGTGGAAGGGGTGGTTGCCTCAACCCCTGTAACCTTAAAAGGTATTCAAATTGGGACTGTTAAAGCACTGAAGTTTGTCAATGGGTATGACAAAACCATGCTGGTAATGGATATCGATAATCATTATAAATTTGCTAAAGACAGTAAAGTTAAAATTTATGGTGGCAATATTATGGGAGGAAAAAATGTGTCAATCCTTCCCGGACAATCCGGTCAATTAGCTCAGGATGGTGACACCCTGCAAGCTATGAAAATGCCTGGTATGTTTGATTTGGTAAATGATAAAATAACGCCATTGCAAAATAAATTAGACCGCATTTTGAGCTCAACAGACACATTATTGCTTAGCATTAATAATATTTTGAATCCCGGTACGCAAAAACATTTGCAACAAAGTATAGCCGATTTAGCCACGGGTATTCACCAAATCAAAAAAACGACCATAACAGTCAACCGGTTTTTAGATCAAAACCAGCAACATTTGAATCAATCTGTAGCTAATTTTGATAAAATAAGTCAAAATTTAGCTGTGTTGAGTGATAGTCTTAAGGAATTGAAAATGAAAAGTTTGGTCAACAATTTAAACCAAACAATGCTTAATTTAAATCAAACGATACTCAAAATTAATAATGGTAAGGGAACAATGGCAAAATTGCTCAATGATCCCAAATTATATCAAAATTTAGAACAAAGCACCAAAGCCTTAAATTTACTGCTTGAAGATTTGCGTACCCACCCTAAACGTTATGTGCATTTTTCAATATGGGGACGGAAGGAAAAAACACAAAAAAAATAGTTTTTCTGCTTAATATCAGGCTCACTTTTTCTTTTTTATGTAAATTGCTGCTCAAATAAAATATTTAAAATGATCGGACAAATATTGTTTACCATTATTCTATTAGCCGGTGTCGGCTATTTTGTTTCTAATATTCAAAAAGCTATTCGCAACATCAAATTAGGTAAGCCATCACACCGGAATGACCGGAAAGAAGAGCGGCTTAAAAATATGATTTTGAAAGCTTTTGGGCAACAAAAAATGTTTAAAAGACCTATTCCGGCTCTTTTGCACTTGGTGGTTTACTTAGGTTTTATCATCATTAATATTGAAGTCATCGAGATTGTGATTGACGGTGTTTTTGGCACCCACCGTGTTTTATCATTTATGGGTGGCTTTTATAATTTTTTAATAGGGGCTTTTGAATTTTTGGCTATTTTAGTCATTATTTCGGTTACAATTTTTTGGATTCGACGTAATATTTTAAAATTATTACGCTTTCAAAATCCGGAAATGAAAGGTTGGCCTAAAAAAGATGCTAATCTTATTTTATATTTCGAATTTGTCTTGATGACGGCTTTTTTAACCATGAATGCGGCCGATTATAAACTGCAAGTTTTACATTATGGCCATTATTATTTCAAGCAAGGTATTGTGGGAAGTTTTCCTATCAGTCATTTTTTATATAATATTTTGCCCAACGATCCCCATAGTTTGGTCATGATAGAACGTGGTGCCTGGTGGTTCCATATTATAGGGATATTGATTTTCTTAAACTATCTTTATTTTTCAAAACATTTACACATTTTATTGGCTTTTCCTAATACTTACTATGCAAAATTGCCACCACTAGCCAAATTTGAAAATTTGGAAAGTGTCAAAAAAGAAGTCGCCTTAATGATGGACCCCAATGCCGATCCGTATGCTGCACCTGTTGAAGAGGCAGAAGAACCGGATCGTTTTGGCGCCAAAGATGTTTTCGATTTAGAATGGGTATATCTGCTAAATGCATATACCTGTACCGAATGTGGTCGCTGTACCGATGTTTGTCCGGCTAACCAAACCGGAAAAAAATTGTCGCCGCGTAAAATAATGATGGACGTACGCGATCGTTTGGAAGAAGTTGGAAAAAATATTGATGCTAATGGTACATTTGTCGATGATGGTAAATCTTTGCTCGATTATATTAGTAAAGAAGAAATATGGGCTTGTACCACCTGTAATGCTTGTGTCGAAGAATGTCCGGTTGAAAATGATCCGCTCGATATTATTATCGCTGTTCGTCAATATTTGGTAATGGAAGAATCGGCTGCACCGCCAGAATTAAATATGATGTTTACCAATATTGAAAATAATGGTGCGCCCTGGCAATACAGTCAAATGGATCGCTTAAAATGGGCGGAAGAAGATTAATTTTTTTCAATTTATAGATTTTTCAATTTTAATTTTTAAATTAACAAAACATGTCTGAAAAAATAAAAGTTAGAACAATGGCAGAATTAGCTGCCGAAGGCAAAGAACCTGAAATTCTTTTTTGGGTCGGTTGTGCCGGTAGTTTTGATGACAGAGCAAAGAAAATAACCAAGGCATTTGCCAAATTATTAAATAAAGCCGGCGTCGATTTTGCCGTTTTAGGGACAGAAGAAAGTTGTACCGGCGATCCTGCCAAACGGGCAGGAAACGAATTCTTATTCCAAATGCAAGCTTCTATGAATATAGAAGTTATGAATGGCTATAATGTAAAAAAAATAGTAACCACTTGTCCCCATTGTTATAATACTTTTAAAAATGAATATCCTGATTTAGGCGGAAAATATGAAGTTTATCATCATACCGAGTTATTACAATCTTTACTCCAAGAAGGAAAATTAAAAGTAGAAGGCGGTGCCTATGAGGGGATTGATATCACTTATCACGACCCTTGTTATTTAGGTCGGGGAAATGGACAATACGAAGCTCCACGGGCGGTTTTAAAGCAATTGGAAATTGATATTAAGGAAATGAAGCACCACAAAGAAAACTCAGTATGCTGTGGTGCCGGTGGGGCACAGATGTTTAAAGAAGCCGAACCCCAACGGGAAGAAATTTTTGTTTTCAGAACCAGAGAAGCGCTCGAAACCAACCCCAAAGTGATTGCAACGGCTTGTGCTTTTTGTAATACCATGATTACAGATGGGGTAAAACATTTTAATAAAGAACAAGAAGTTAAAGTTTTAGATATAGCTGAAATTTTGGCCAAAGGTATAGAAGAATAACGGCAAACGAACTGAACTATTTAAAGCGGCATTTTTATAATTGTCGCTTTTTATAATTTTCTAAGAATCATTATATTTGCATAAATATCAAAAAAATAAAAGAATGAAAGTAGCCTTAATAAAAGAGCGAAAAAATCCACCGGATAGACGAGTTGTTTTAACGCCTAAACAAGCTAAAGAGTTAATGGAAATCTATCCGGATTTAGACATCATAGTGGAGAAATCTGATCTTAGGGCTTTTTCTGATGAGGAATACAGCGAAATGGGCATTCCTGTAGTCGAAGATGTTAGTGATGCCGATGTTTTACTCGGTGTTAAAGAAGTCCCGGTGCAAGCCCTGATTCCCAATAAAAAATATTTCTTTTTTTCGCATACTATTAAAAAGCAGCCTTATAACCGACCGCTACTTCAGGCTATTTTAGATAAAAATATCGATTTGTACGACCATGAAACAATTGTAGATGATCAAGGACGTCGTTTGGTTGCTTTCGGTTATTATGCCGGTGTGGTAGGGGCTTATAATACTATTCGTGCTTATGGCAAAAAAACCGGATTATTTGATTTGCCAAGAGCCATCGATTTAAAGGATAAAAATGCCTTGTATGATGCCTTAAAAAAAATAAAACCGCTTTTGCCACCCCTTAAAATTGTTTTGACAGGCAAAGGCAGGGTAGGTAATGGTGCCAAGGAGGTATTGGATGCTATGGGATTGAAAGAAGTGTCGCCGGAAGAATTTTTAAACCAAACTTTTAACGAACCGGTTTATACCCAAATTGATGTGGATTGGTACAACAAGCGCAAAGATGGAGGGACATTTGATTTTCAAGAATTTTTTTCCCGGCCGGAATTATATGAAGGTGATTTTGGAAAATTCACCAAGGTTGCAGATATTTATATAGCCGGACATTTTTACGGACAAGGCGCTCCGTATATTTTGACCAAGGAACATTTGCAATCACCCGATAATCAAATAAAAGTTGTTGGTGATATCAGTTGCGACATAAACGGTCCTGTAGCCTCAACTATTAAAGCTTCTACCATTGACAATCCTATTTACGGATATAATCCGCAAACCGGAGAAGAGATGGATTATAAAGATGAAAAAGCAATTGCTTGTATGACCGTGGACAATTTGCCGAATGAAATTGCTCGCGATGCTTCCGAAGGTTTTGGCGAGAATTTTGTCAAATATATTATTCCGGCTTTTTTTAATGGCGATAAAGATGGTATTTTAAAGCGTGCCCAAATGACGCATAAAGGACAACTTACAGAGCGCTTCAAATATCTGCAAGACTATGTAGATGGTAAAGAATAGATTTCAAAACCTGAAGGATTTTTTTAAATTTCAATTTACAGCCGGTAATTTGCATGGGCTGCATTCGCCCTTTATGTATGATTTTGCCCGATTTGTTTTATATGATAAAAAAAACTATGCGGCCTATAAATATCTTAAAGCATACAATCGTCAACTAAAAAAAATAAATGACTATGTAGACGTAAAAGATTTGGGTGCCGGTAGCCGTTTCTTTCTTTCTCAAAATCGTCAGATAAAAGATATTGCCAAAGTTGCCGGAAGCAGTTATGCCGATATGAAAAGATTATACCGGATCAGTCAATATTTCCAACCGGAGCATATGCTCGAATTAGGTACCTCTCTCGGCAAAGCCACTTTAGCCCTCTCTTTAGGTCACCCAACAGCCAAACTCACAACGGTGGAAGGTGATCCGGTCATAGCTAAAACAGCTGAGAATTTTCTCAAACAATACCCCGTTGGACATTTGGATTTTGTTACAGCTCCTTTCGATGAATTTTTAAAGGACATAAATCAAACAAATAAACAGTACGATTTAATTTTTTTAGATGGTCACCATAATTATAAACCGACCTTGCAATATTTTGAACAATTATTACCCCATATTCATAACGATACGGTTTTTATTATAGACGATATTTATTGGTCAGAAAAAATGAAAAAAGCTTGGCGTATGCTGAAACAACATCCGGCTGTATGCCAAAGTCTTGATACATATTATTTCGGGATACTTTTTTTTAGAAAAGAACAAGCAAAACAGCATTTTAAAATTAACTTGCTGAGTTTCAACTTGTTTTAAGTGGATTTATTTTTTTTGTTTTAAGTAAAAAAATGTATTTTTATACAGCTTAAACAAACAAACAAAATCCAATGAAAAAAACAACTCTCTTAATGTTGGTGCTGCTTTTATATAGCACCACTGTCGTTGCGCAAGCACCGGCTCACTATTATGACAATGCTCAAGGCAAAACAGGTTATACCTTAAAAACAGCATTGAAGCAAATTATTACAAATGGTTATGTATCCTATAGTTATAACGATTTGTACACCATTTACAAAACTTCTGATAAAGATGCTTATTACGAAAAAGATGGATCGGTTTTAGATATCTATTCCGAAAATCCGCAAGGCCAAGATCCATACGAATATGTTCAAATAGATGGAAAATGTGGTACTTACCATACCGAAGGTGATTGTTATAACCGGGAACATATAGTACCGCAAAGTGTTTTCGGCTCAGCTAGTCCCATGAAATCAGATGCCCATTTTGTAGTACCTGTAGATGGGTATGTGAATGGTAGACGGAGTAACTATCCTTTTGGCGTGGTTACCAATCCGACTTGGACCTCAAGTAATGGCTCAAAGTTAGGCCCCAATACAACTGCCGGTTATACCGGGACCGTTTTTGAGCCTATTGATGAATTTAAGGGTGATATTGCACGTATGTTATTTTATTTTGCAACACGTTATGAGGATCAAGTTGCCTCATGGTCTCATTCCATGTTTAATGGAACGAGCGATCAGGTTTTTTCCGATTGGTTTTTAGCCATTTTGTTAGATTGGAACCAACAAGACCCCGTTAGTCAACGTGAAATAGACCGTAATAATGCCGTGTATAGCTATCAAAAAAACCGCAATCCGTTTATAGACCATCCCGAATGGGTACAGGCTATTTGGGGCGGTCCAGACTATGGCGGTGGCAATGCCGGTTCCGGAACGCCGGTGGTTATTAAAACAATGGATTTTGACGGTACCGCACCCGAATGGGATTTTACCTCAAACACAACTTTTTTTGCCAACGGTTCCGATGGTTTTTTTGGCATACATAATGCGAATAATAACACTAATGACGGCCATCCGGTTGATACCGGAACCGCAAATGCTTCAGATGTGTCTGTTATTAACTATGCTGGTATAAAAGATGATTCTCTTTTTATCAATGACTTAGACGATGAAGGTGACCATGGCACAAGTGGGGAAGCCATAATACAATTTTCAACCATCGATGTTTCCAATTATACCGGTTTAAGCTTCTCATTTGATTTTGATATGGCCGGTTTTGACTCTACAGACTATATCCGTTATGAAATGTTTGAAGATGGGTTTAGTACCGGCGAACAAACTTTAACCAAAAATACGGAAGGAACGTTTGTTTATAATATCTCTCCGGGGACACAGCGGTTTTATGTATTATTCAAAATTAAACAAAATGGTGCGGCTGACCAAGCTGCTCTTGATAATATCACTTTAAAAGGTGTGCCAAATTCAACAACTCCCAGTTGTATTCCGGCAAGTTTGGAATTAACTTTTGACAATTATCCGGAGGAAACCAGTTGGATTTTGTATGATAGTAGCAATAAAATAACTGATCAAGGCGGTACTTATGACAATGAACCGCAGGGAAGCACCAAAACAATCAATTTATGTTTAGCCCCCGGTTGTTATACACTCGATATGAAAGATGCGTATGGCGATGGGATGTGCTGTAATTATGGTAATGGATCTTATAGTCTAATTGAGGATAATACCCAAAATGTTTTAGCTTCCGGCGGTAGTTTCGGTTCATCAGAACAAACAAACTTCTGTATAGGAACAACTGCCAAACAGGCTATTAATGAAAGTAATCCCAATAGGCCGAATATATTTAAAGTTTATCCAAATCCTGTTAGTAATATCTTGCATTGGCAAATGAATGACCCGAATATGAAAACCCTTGAAATTTTAGATACAAATGGACGAATCTTAATTAAAGAGAATGTAAAAAAGGCTAATATTAATGTGAGTCATTTAGCTTCCGGTATTTATTTTATTAAATTAATTAGTTACAAAAAAGTTTTGATGAAACGTTTTATAAAACGCTAAAATCCTTTTTATAAAATAAAATCCCGGTTAAAATTTTGCCGGGATTTTTTTATGTCATTTTGGATTATAATAAATTATTTATGTAATTTTGTTACAGCAAAATCTAATTTTATGAAAAGACCAGCCAAACCTACACCAAAAGACGTCGAAATAACAGTAAGCCCCAAAAAAACTATTGTTAGCCGTACCGATGAAAAAGGTATTATTCGTTTTGTTAATGACTATTTTAAAGAAATAGCCGGTTATAATGAAGATGAATTAATAGGTCAACCCCATAATGTCATCCGGCATCCTGATATGCCTAAAATTATTTTTAAACACCTATGGGACGAACTAAAACAAGGACATGATGTCAGAGCCATTATTAAAAATTTAGCCAAAGATGGCCGCTATTATTGGGTGATTACCAATTTTTATCCGCTGTATGACGACAATGGAAAAATTATAGGTTATTATGCACGGCGCAAAGCTGTACCGCAACATGTAAAAGAAGAGGTGGCTAAATTATACAAAACCTTAAAAGCTTTAGAAGAACAAGGCGGCATGGAAGCTTCTGAAAAGTATTTGCAGCAATGGTTGAAAGAACATCATACGACTTATAGTGATTATGTCGAAAGCTTATTTGGTGGTGATAAGGAATTGATAGAACGCTATTTAAAATCTGAAATTTCTGATAAAGATTTGGCAAAATGTGAAGACAAATATATCTCGAAATTTGAAAAATCACATGCCCAACAAAAAAAGAAAAGTTTTTTGCAAAGAATATTGGGGAAGTAAATTTTAATTAAAAATGAGATTTTAAAAAT
>Ga0256831_1000190_pt1 | contig 32518 bp, 38 predicted proteins | sample 132544metaG_FD_189087 | JGI IMG/M metagenome (GOLD analysis project Ga0256831, IMG submission 189087) | Hydrothermal vent microbial communities from Lau Basin, Pacific Ocean - 132-544 | ecosystem: Environmental > Aquatic > Marine > Hydrothermal vents | place: Pacific Ocean: Lau Basin | collected...
CCTTCTCGCTTTGCCGTTTCTATGAGCCGGTCGATGAAGGTCTTCAGGTGCTGTGCAAAGCGGTCTACGCGCTCCTCCATCCGGTTTATCTCTATTCGTAGCTGTTCGGATAGCTTGCTGTCCACGTGGAAGTCCTCGTACTCGTCCTGGTCAAGGGCTGCCTGCGCGGCGGATCTTATGGTCTGCACGGTGTATACGAGTTCGTAGATGTCTATGTAGAGCTGATCAGCCTCGAGGGCAAGGATCGCGATGTTGCTTCGCTCCTCACTGGGCAGATACGGCCCAAATTTGTCCATGTAGTAGTGCACGATGTCATTAAGGCTGTCAAAGTAGTCCTTTAGCTTGAATATTCTGTAGTGGACATCTCCGAGGTCTTTAGACAGAATTTCGTCCGCGGTGGGCTTCTTTTCCTTCTGGGCGTTTTCCTGTTGTTCTACCATAATCTCAACCATGCTCAGGGATTTTTAAAATAGGAGCTGTTAATTTTTACGATGGAGGCTGAGTTGGGGCGGCTCCGCGACGCTCTCCGGCGTTTCCAGACATCTGTGTATTATCTCGATACGCAGCTACGCGAGTTCTTCGAAATGAAATCGCATCTCGAAGCGCTGGAATCGGCGTATAGGGATCTTCAGGATGCGCTAGCAGAAACTCCTGACCTCGAGCGGGTTGTGGAGGCGTTTATTCGGGAGAACGACATTTTGCCCGTGTACAAGGAGCTTCGCGCTCGCTACGAATCTGTTCTCGCCTTGCTGCGCAAGTATGAGCCCCTTGTGGATGAGATCGACGCCAAGCTGGAGCGATATAGGAGCTACAGGTACTATCTCTTCAAGGACGACGAGCTCGTTCCCCGCTTCGTGGATCTGCTACTTTCTGACAGGGATTCCGTCATAATCCGTCCGCTCATCTTCGGCGGACATTCCATCGACGATGCGCTGAAAACGGTGGGTGCGGAGCCCGTTGGGAAGCTCAGCTACCGCGTTCCCGGGGACAGAGCTGCCGACGCTGCAGACGTGTTCCTTCGCCAATTCGGGGACTACGGTTTTGTCATAGAGGCTGACGACGTTAAGCTTACTTGGAAACCGGACGTAAACGTCCTTCGCGTCGATGTGCCCAGGGACAAGATACATGAAGTTGACGAGATCGCCCAGCGCATAGGCGCAACGATCCTCGCAGCGTAACCCACGGTGTTTGCTAGCACGATGTACGAAGCTGACTTCGACGTTTGCCTTTTATACACATTTTCCCTGTATACTTTGTGGTGGACAAGCTGGAGCTGATCATTGCCGGCGAGATTGCCCTGTCCAGAGATCCTGGTTCTTCCATGCGCAAGTGGCGTGAGCTCTTTGGGGTATCCCAGGCTGAGCTTGCCCAGGTCCTTGGCGTTTCCCCATCCACAATTTCGGACTACGAGAGCGGCCGCCGCAAGAGTCCTGGTATTGGTGTGGTGAGGCGTTTTGTAAACGCCTTGATCGAGATCGATAAGCGGCGGGGTGGCCGCATCGTCCGCCAGCTCGAGAGGCAGGTGGTGCGCGGCTACGAACGCGCACCCTTTGAGAGCCACGACTTCTACAGCGCAGTTTCGGCGGAGGAATTCATCAAGCGCATTGATGGACGCGTGATCACCCACGAAGAGCTTGTTGCAACGACGAAACTCTTTGGCTACACACTCATAGACTCAATACGGACGATTACAGAGGTTGGTGCCCGGGACTACATGCGGCTCTTTGGATCGACGCCCCAGCGCGCCCTCATCTTCACAGGGGTTACCACGGGACGTTCCCCGATGATTGCGTTGAAGGTTGGGCGTTTCTGCGTCGATATGGTCCCCGCGATGGTGGTTCTTCAGGGAATAGACACTCCAGACGTTGTTGCCCAAAAAATCGCGGAGAATGAGGGTGTCCTCCTCGTTACTACCTTGAAGGAGCCCCATGAGATCGCAAAGGCGCTCCTGGAGTTCGAGTAGCGTTGCGCACGAAGCAGTGTGGTTCGGTTTTTGTATTTGAGCATCAGAGGAGAATTTTGTTAATTGGAAGGAAAAAGGTAGTGCTCCGGCCGGGATTTGAACCCGGGTCTCGGGCTCGAGAGGCCCGAATGCTTGGCCGGGCTACACCACCGGAGCGCCAGCTTCTCTGGCGGCTCGACGCCGCCTGCAGGTCTGCGACCTGCACCCACCACTGTGTGTCAAGCCCTGCTGGGCCGCAGTAGAATGGGTTGAGGAAATGGTTTTAAAAATAGGCGCCGACGGCGGTGATCCGTCATGGAGCAGGTATAAATTTATCCACACCCTTCTATACCCATGCGAGTCCTCATCCTCGAGTCGGAGGATTCTGATTGGAGCTTTGGGGATGCCATTAGGAAGCTCGTTGAGGGCAAAATCGCACCCCTTGAGCTCGATGTACGGCGAGTGAAGCGCTTTTATGATATCCTTCCCGCCTCAAAGGGAGAATACGATGTGAAGCTCGCGTTTTTCTTCCCGTCGAAGGAAGAATCAGCGATTGCCGCCCCGATTCTTTTGGAGCTCCTCCGATCGGGTGTTAATGTATTTTTCTACTTCAGGGAGGACGTCGGGCTTCACGAGGAAGAGATTCTGGAGCAAGCTCTGTCCGTTTTCGGCTTACAGCCCCCTAATCCTCCCGCATGACGCCATCGAGCCGCTTCGCATGGGCCTGTATCTTTCCCAGGAGCGAATTCACATCCCTCTCTATTTCCATTATCACGTCTTCCAGGCGGTCTGCCCGCAGCCCGTATGTGGATCCCTTCTTCTTGACAATGATGCCCGCATCCAGGAACCTCGAGAGGTATGTAGTGTACAGCTGGGACAGCCCGAGGCTGACGCCCTCCGCCTGAATCCAGTGGTATAGGTCGTCTACCTTTATTGCTCCGTTGCGTATTCTAATCTGCCTTCCATTGACGGTGATTGTGTCCTCTCTACGCCCGGCGATCTTGGTAAAGATCTGCAGGAGCTTTATTGCAACGTCGGGCTTGCCCTTTTTGGGTATAAGGCCGAGTGACTGGGCGATGAAGGCGGCGATCACGTCCGGACTCTTCATCCCCTCGGGCACTGGGGGGATGTCTTGGAGCGTGATCTTCCGGACCGCCATATTCCAAAATAGTTTTGGAAGATTAAAAATGTTTTCCATGCTACCCGCTTTTATACGTCGACGGCCCCTAACGTTTGTGGCACCGAGGGATTCCACCTTCTGGGAGCGGTACCGCTACTTCAGGGGCGTCAGCCGCGCAAAGGAGCAACGGGTGAAGGAGCAACTGAAGGCACTTTTCCCGTCTTTTTCTGAAGAGATTGACCGAATGCGAATCCGACATCACCTGGAACTGCTCCCGATCCTCGAGAGAACGGATTCCGCCTTTAGGGAGCACGCCCTCCGCGCGCTCTACGCCAACGGTGGAAGAACCCCTGGATACTACAAAGATCTTGAGGAGTACGTGTATCGTAGCTTCGCACGGGGTTACTACGGCCGCGGCAGGACGATCAACGTGTCTTACTTCCCCGATCGTCCAGAGCTCGGTTTCACCCAGCTCCACGGCGTTCACGTCCACGAGGCTGTCCATTACCTCACAGAGCTCCTTCTTCGGGACGCCTTTGGTCGCGCCGTGGACGTCGAGGGCAGCGGCAGGTACGTTCCCACCGACGTTCGAGAGGCCCTTGCTTTTGCGTTTCAGCACGCCTTCTGGGAGCGTATGGGCATTCCCGTGAACCACGAGGCGGCAATGGATGATGTCGTCTCCGTGTATTCCCGGGTGACCGCCTTTGACGCGGATCGTTTTAGGAGGACGTATACGCGCGCTCTTCAGGAGATTAACGAACGGGGTTTCGATGGAGCCGCCAGAAGAATCCCCGAAATCGTTGCTGAGATTCTCGGGCTAAGACCACGAAACGTGTTTAAACGCCGTTAAATGATATTCTTCCGTGCTTGCATATCCGTGGGGTGCAGGGCTGGTCATAGATCTCGGCGTGCGAAAGCTGGCAGTGGACACGCCGAAACCCGTTCCTGGCGCTTTTCACATCGTTACCCACGCCCACGCGGACCACATTGGCGCTGCAAGGAAGGCACTAAGCCTGGTCACCCCTGAAACCCACGAAATGCTCAAGGTTCTTGGCAGCTATCAAACTGAGACGCTTTCCTATGGAGCCACACGAACTGTCGCCGGTGCAGAGATCTCCTTTCTATCCGCGGGCCACATCCCTGGGTCTGCTCAGATTCTTATAGATGCAGAGCGCCGAATTATCGTCACGGGGGATTGGAAGCTTGAGAGCGATGTGCTGCAGCCGGGTGCGGAACTCCCTGAAGATGTTGACATCCTCTTCCTCGAAACGACCTTTGGCGCTCCGCAATATCAGTTCCCGCCCCGCCGCGAGGTCTACCCCGAGCTGCTCCGATGGGTCCGTGCAAACCTCGGAGTAGGTAACCATGTCGTGCTCTTTGGATACGCCGTGGGAAAATCCCAGGAACTAACGGCGCTTCTAAACTCCGCAGGGATCGTGCCTGTCGTCCCGGAGCGTACGCATCGTGTGAATGCCCTCTTTGGGTTAAAGGACGTCCTTATTGGCTCGGAGGGCTGGAGGGAATTTGTTTCCCAGCCGCGTGTGTTCATACTGCCCCCCAACTACGGCGATCTTCTTCCCGCCCTCGAGGTTGAGTTGCGCCGGCGCATCGTGGCAAAATCCTGCTCCGGTTGGGCGAGAAACGGCTTTCGGCTGTCCTCCCACGCAGACTTCTGGCAGACCATTGAGTATGTTGCTAACGTGGAGCCGAAGCTCATTATCACTTATGGTGGGAACGCGCTCCAGATGGCTGCCGTCCTAAAGCGGCAGGGTTTTAACGCACAACCGCTGTCGCTGTTGAGGTCGTCCTGGTTCTAGAAATAGAAAAGGGAAAAGAGAAGGCCTTTACCCGAGGATTGCACGAGCAGCGAGCTTGATGTCGTCTGCCGTGACGGTCTTCCTCTTGGCGTGGCGCGCGTACTGGACAGCAGCCTCGGTAATCTGCTTGGCAAGCTCCTCCAGGATGTTTGCGAGGACCTTGACTGCCTCGTCAGAGACGCGCTCAGCGCCTGCCTTCCTAATAAGCCTGTCCACAGGTGCCAACTGCAGTTCGCCCATTTTGTCCACCTCCGCACTCTACTATGCGTTTTGGACATATAAATACTTTTCGCTTTTTGGGCCCTCCGATTCGTGATTTGAGCTACCCCGTCAATTGTCGAGATGATCGGAATATTTAGCTCTTGCCGTATCAAATCTTATTGATGCCCATATCCGCCACGGGTGAGTATGTTGACCACCCACTCATAAAACCCAAGACTGTCGAAGCCAGGGTCTATCAGCAGCTCATAGCCACTAGCGTCCTCGAAAATGGCAATACCCTCGTTGTTTTGCCAACAGGTCTCGGTAAAACGGTTGTTGCGGCGCTCGTTGCTGCTGAGCGGCTACGGCGTTTCCCGGAATCCAAAGTACTCATTGTAGCTCCCACAAAGCCCCTGGCAGAGCAACACGCTGAGAGCATGCGGCGAATGCTTTCCATCCCGGAAGACGAGGTTGTCGTACTTACAGGTACCATACAGCCCGAGAAACGGGCCGAGCTCTGGAAGCGCGCCCGGGTCGTTGCGGCCACGCCACAGACGGTGGAGAACGATATTCTCTCGGGCAGAATCGACCTGTCGAACGTTTCGCTTCTCGTCGTCGACGAGGCCCACAGGGCCGTGGGTAACTATCCCTACGTTCTTATCGCCAGGAAGTACATGGAACAAGCTAGGAATCCCCTCATTTTGGCGCTTACGGCTTCTCCCGGCGGTTCAGAGGAGAAAATTCAGGAGGTAATGCGAAACCTCTTCATCCACAACGTGGAGATCCGCACCCCCGACGACCCGGATGTTAAGCGCTACGTGAAGGGCCATACGATCCAATGGGTGCGGGTGGAGCTCCCCCCTGAGTTCAAGGAGATCCTTCGGCTATTGGAACACGCCATACGGACTCGTCTTCGGGCTTTAAAGGAAATGGGCATAGTGGACAGCGTTGATGTTAGAAAATACTCGAAAAAAGACCTTTTGGCGCTACAGGAGCAAGTCCAATCGCTCCTTTCCGATCAGCCGGACCGTGAAGAGCTGTACGATGCCCTTCGACTCATCGCAGAGATCATAAAGATCCAGCATGGTCTGGAGCTTGTGGAAACGCAGGGTACCTCTGCCTTTGTAGCGTATGTCGATCGAATGAAGCTCCGCTCAGCCCAGCCCAGCGCGCCGAAGTCCCTGAAGCGAGTCGTCTTGGATCCCAGCGTGTCCGAGGCGTATCGCATTGCTCTGAACCTTTCGCGCCGCGGTGTTGAGCACCCCAAGATCCCCCGTCTTGTGGAGATCCTTCGCGAGTTTTTCCAGAGAAATCCCGAGGCAAGGGCCATTGTATTTGTCCAGTACCGTGACACGGCATCGAGGATCGTCGACGAGCTTCAGAAGCTGGGCATTTCGGCGGTGCGCTTCGTGGGACAGGGTTCTCGAGCGGGGGACAAGGGTCTTTCCCAGCGCGAGCAGCAGCGCATCATACAGGAATTCCGGGAGGACAAGTACAAGGTGCTCGTTGCCACATCCGTTGCAGAGGAGGGGCTCGATATACCCTCCGTGGATCTTGTTGTATTCTACGAGGCAATCCCCTCCGAGATACGTCAGATTCAGCGCAGGGGGCGCACGGGCCGATTTTCAAGGGGCCAGGTCTACGTGCTCGTGTCCAAGGGTACCCGGGACGAGGCGTACCTCTGGGCGGCGCGTTACCGTGAGAAGAAGATGATCGAAACGCTCAAGCGCCTCAGGCGGATCTTCGGCCGTCCCGCCAGTGCTTCCGGTCAAACTACGATTGTTCACTTTGTTCAGGCGGAGAAACCGAAGAATATTGTTGAAATAATCGTGGACCACCGTGAACGCGCTTCCGGTGTAGTTGAGGAGCTGTCAAAATATCCGGATGTCCAGATACTCGTAAAGGAGCTGCCCGTTGCGGACTACATCCTTTCAGATAGGGTAGCTGTGGAGCGGAAGTCAGTGCAGGACTTTGTGAACTCCATAATAGATGGACGTCTCTTCGAACAGGCTGCTGCGCTTGCACAGGCGTTCTCCCGGCCAATTATCGTTGTAGAGGGCAAGGATATATACACGGCCCGTCGTGTTCACCCCAACGCCATTCGGGGGGCGATGGCGACTCTTGCTGTGGACTACGGGATACCCATCGTGTTTACAAAGGATGCTGCTGACACCGCTGCGTTCCTGCGCGTTATTGCCCGCAGGGAGCAGCTCAAGGAGAGCAGAGCCCCAAGAATCCGAGGGGATAAGCGTATACTCTCCCTCCCAGAGATGCAGCTCTTCATAGTCGAATCTCTTCCCTACGTTGGGCCCAAGCTTGCTCGCCAGCTTTTGAAGCACTTTGAGACTGTTGAACGCGTTTTCACCGCCAGCGAGCGGGAGCTATCCCTTGTGGAGGGTATCGGACCGAAGCGCGCCAAGGAAATCCGGAGGGTGCTCACCACGCCCTTCTCAGAGGGCGGCGGGGAGACGGAGGGGCAGGGTGCAGATGGAGAGGATGGTGGACACAGCTCAGATTTTTAAGGGTTAACCAATAATATTTGTTTGTAGCGGAAATAATTTGGAGGTGGTATCATGTTCCTTCGAAGGGAGCACATCGAAATGTTGAGGGCCGTATCCGGGGGGAGCGGCGAGGCTGCCCTTGCAACGAGGGGCATCCGTTCCCGTGAACACGTTCTCGAGCTCCTCGCCGACGGCCTCCTTCAGTTCAAGCAGGGCAAAATCGAGCTGACGGAAGCGGGCAAGATTCTGCTTGACGCCTTTGCAGGGGCCGATCTATCCAAGTATCCCGACGTCATTGCCAACTCCGCGGTGATAGAGGCCCTTGAGCTCCATGAGAAAACGGGTATGATTCCCGAGGAGTGGCAGCGGTTCCTTGAGCGCAGGAATCTCTGGTCAGACGGCCCTACTGACGTTGCAAAGGCTATTCTCCGTGCATATGAGGCTGCGCAGCCAGCACTCATTCTCACCAATGACATTGTTTCCTTCCTATTCTCCGTTCCGCGAGTGGGCCTCTACGATGATCTCGTGGACTTTGTGGACCTCGGCGGGTATTCCAAGGAGACAGTGGCGCTTCTCCAGGCCATGCGCCTCCTCAAGATCTCCCCGCCCACGGACGGTGCGTCCACGTACGTGATAACCCCCGCTGCAAAGATACTGCTTGCAACCATGAGCGCGTTCCCCAAGGTTTACATGCAGCTTTACGTTGGTGCCGAGGAGGCAGGGGCCCTCGAAAAGGGCATTGAGCTGGCATCCCTCGTGTCCTCCGGGCTGCAGTCCGCAGGGGGCAGCATAACTGAGTACGGCCGCCAGATCCTTGCTATCTATCGCGCCCTGCGCGAGCGCCACGCTCCAGTGCCGCCAATATTCCTCGACGAGGCGGAGCACGCTGTCCTCCGCGCCATAAAGGAGATCCTGCGCATAAACAAGGATACTCCAGCCATCGTTCCAGAGTATTCTGAGATCCGCAGGCGCCTTGAGAAGATGGGTACGCCCGTGGAGCACCTTGGTGAAGTGCTTGCTCACCTTGAGTCCAAGGGCTTCGTGGAGCGCCGCGAGGAGAAGGGGAAGATCATTTACCAGCTCACAGAGTACGGTAGCAGGGCTGTGGGCTTTGGGCCGGTGAGCGTCAACGCGATGAAGGCAATTGCGTACGCCCTTGCAGGAGAGCTGCCTCTGCCCGCGTGGGTTCGCGAGGCAAGGGAATTCGGCGTTCTCGCCACGGGGATTACCGATAAGGGTGAGTTCTACGCAGAGGTAGCTAAGCACCGCACGTTCCTGCCTTTCCTCACGGGATACGACGCTGCAGTACTCCTGGCGGTCCCGCGCAAGAAGTACGTTTCCATTGACTTCGTGTATCAGCGTGTCCTTGAGCTCACAGAGGAGCCAGGAATTGAGAACTTCGAAAACGTCCTTGGGTTCTCCGAGTCCAAGGATCTCATTCGCGTGCTGCCCAACGGAGCGGTAACCCTGACGGAGCGCGGCGACGCCGTGAAGTCCGCTGTGGAGAGCGCCAAGACGCGCGAGCTCACCCACGTCCGCGTTGCAGTGACCCCCCTCGCGTTGAGCATCTTGCGCCGCATTGTGGAGCAGTCCGAAGAGGTTACGAAGATCTGGAAGAAGGCGTACGATAAGAAGAAGGACTTCTATGAAGAGCTCGCCAAGTGGCTTGCCAAGAGCGTCAGGGCCCCAGTTGAGGACGTCATAAAGGAGCTCAAGCTGCTGCACAAGCTCGGATTCATAGGGGAGAAGTCCGCCACGGACGCAGGAAAGCAGTTGGTGGCAGCCTACGCCTAAAAACACCCTCCCTCATTTTTTACCGTGAGGGGTGTTAGCGCAGTAGTCCTAGTGAGCATTCTTTTGATCTTTCTTACCGTTAGTGCTGTCGTGATGTTCTACTACGGCTCTTCCCTTGCTCTGATGCGATCACAGCAGACGGCAAACGAGGCCCTGACAGTCCAGCAAGTTTCGGGCTATGTGCGGCTTGTGTCTGCCTGGGGCGAATACAACGCAGGTAGCGGCACATCGACCATCACGATGGTCTTTTCCGTCCCTGACGACTACAACAGCGGTGTTTCATACGTCGTCCAGAGTCTCGACGGTGTTACGCTCCTTGTGGGAACGGTTCCGCCGGGGAGTTGTTCGCACCCTGTGTGTACGGTAACCGTATCCGCGCGCATTCCGAGGGGTACATATTACCTGGAGATCCCTGTACCAGCTCCCTCGCTTCAGCCCCAGAGAGTTTTCCTTTACGTGCGGTAGGAGAGGCGAGATTCGCGAAGGGACAATGCCACAACATTTATAAACCATCGTTGCGCCTTTCTTAACGTAACGCATTTTTGATCAGGAGGTGTACCTGTGGCAATTTGGCACGGAAAGAGCAGGAGGAAGTACACTGGAGGTCTTCGCCGTAGCCTTCGCGCTCGTGGCAAGCGTAAGTACGAGATGGGCAGGCTCACGGTCCTCACTATCCTCGGTGATTCCGAAAAGAGGAAGGTTGTTCGTGTTCGCGGCGGAAACACGAAGGTTCGCCTCAAGAGTGCAGCCTATGCCAACGTGGCTGATCCAAAGACCGGTTCCGTCAAGAAGGTGAAGATCCTTTCCCTCGTGGGGAACAAGGCACACAGGCACTTTATCCGGGCCGGTATCATCACAAAGGGCGCAGTCATCGAGACTGAGCTCGGAAAGGCACGTGTTACCTCCAGACCAAACCAGGATGGCGTTGTAAACGCAGTTTTGATCGAGTAGGGGTGGCGCACATGGATATGATTCCAATTGCCACCCCCCTTCACCGTGTAGATAGATATATCGTTGCCAGGATGCTTTCGGTTGAAAAGGGGGTTCCTCGGATCGGGGCCAGGCTCCTTGACGCAGATGGGCGTCAGGTGGCCATCGTCACGGACGTCTTCGGCCCCGTGACGAAGCCGTACCTTGCCCTTCGGGGCCGATGGGTGGATAAGTACTTCGTGCGCCCGAGGGACCTCCTGAAAAACGTGGGGAGGTAGATACCTTGGGCGAGAAGCTCGTTTGCCCTGAGTGTGGGTCCAAGAGGATCGTCTTCGACCGTGCCCGTGGTGAGTGGGTGTGTCGGGACTGCGGTTACGTTTTCGACGAGCCTGCAGTGGACTCTGGTCCCGAGTGGAGAGCCTTCGACTCTGAGCAGATGGAGGCGAGGGCACGCACCGGCGCACCCATGAAGGAAACGAAGATCGGAAAGGGCCTTACAACGATAATCGATATGCACAACCGCGATACACGTGGCTCTCAGCTCGCGCAGTCTACAAAGGCACAGATGTTCCGCCTTCGCAAATGGCACAAGAGGACCACAGTCTCTTCGTCCATGGAGAGAAACCTCTCGGTCGCGTTGACCGAGATTCGCCGTATCGGCAGCTACCTGAACCTTCCAGAGGGCATAATAGAGGAAGCAGCAGCTCTCTACAGGAAGGCAGTGGAGAAGGGGCTTATTCGCGGCAGACTCATTGAGGCTGTGGTCGCCGCTGTGATCTACGCGGTGTGCCGCATCTACGGCATCCCCAGGACGCTCGACGAGATTGCAGAGGCTTCCGGCCTGTCCAAGAAGGACATCGGCAGGACGTACAGGTTCATAGTGAACGAGCTGGGCATAAAGGTGCCCCTCACGAATCCCGTCTATTACGTGCCCAAGTTTGCCAGCGCCCTCGGCCTGTCTGGAGAGGTGCAGGAGGAGGCCATCCGCATTCTCCAGAAGGCAATTGAGAAGGGGCTCCTGTCCGGTAGGGGGCCCACCGGCGTTGCCGCTGCTGCAGTCTACATTGCAGCCCTGCTCAAGGGCGAGCGCAGGACACAGAAGGAGGTTGCAGAGGTCGCCGGCGTTACAGAGGTTACCATTCGCAACCGCTACCGCGAGCTCAAGAAGGAGCTGAACATCCCGGTGAACGCATAACTCCTTTATTCTTCCATTATTACCTCTTCGAAAACAAGGCCGTTCCCCTTTCTAAGGGGCTTAAAGACAATTACGTGACCCTTTCCGACCTTTTTTATGTATAGCTTACCCTCCAGGCCTGCCGGCTCCAGCTCAACCTCATCGGCAAAGTCCAGGCTCCTTATTGTGGAAAGGCCCGTGCGAACCACGAGATTTGCAATGTCTGGCTCCACACTGCCACGCAGCGGTGAGACAACCTCATTTCCAATTACTGCATAGACGTAAGGGGTGTTCATTGCTGTTTTGAGGCGTTCCAGGTATTCGTATATGTTTTCGCTAGGGCTCGGGTGTGGCACGGGCACGTAAAAATAGGGGAAAGCTGAAATAAATAGGATCTTGTCAGGGCTTTACCGTGATGTGCACCGCCTTTCTTCCCTTTCCCTTGTTCTCCTTCTTTAGGAACACAATCTTCCCAACTTCGCCCGTTCTGGCCACGTGGACGCCGCCATCTGCCTGTATGTCCACTCCGGGGATCTCTACGATTCTCCAGCGCTCTATGCTTGGGGGCATCTTCGCCGCAAGCTTCACGATGCCCGGTATCTTGAGCGCTTCCTCCCGGGGCAGCCAGTAGACTTTAACGGGGAGATCCTTCTTGACAACCTCGTTTGCTCGTTGGAGAACCTCGTCAATCATTTCTGGCGTGAGTTGATCCACAGTGTACTGGATACGCGCCTTTTCGGCGTTTATGTGTCCACCGCTGACCTCTGCTCCGTAGAGCTCATACATAAAGGCGGAGAAGATGTGTACCGCGGTGTGGAGGCGCATCTGCCGGTATCTATTCTCCCAGTCAAGAACACCATGAACCCTTTCGCCCTCTGCGGGCAGATCCCCCTCGATGATGTGAACGATCTCGCCGTCGACCACACGCACCGAGGAAACGGGGTACTCCTCTCCGTTGGCGATCAGAACCCCTCGGTCGCCCTCAAGGCCCGACTTTCGCGGGAAAAATGCAGTCTGGTCCAGGATGACGCCGTTATCGACCCGCCGAACCACCGTTGCGTCAAACTCCTTAAGGTACTGATCCTCTAAATACAGCTCCTTGGTCATTTTTCCACCACCTAAATGCCCAGCAGCTTCAGGAGAACGTAGCCCGCGAAGATACCCACGATCCCCAAGATGCCAGCGAGATCCTGGGGTGCCGGGATGGGGAGCTTGAGCAACCGAAAGACTACGCCCACGACGAAGCCCGTAAAAAACGAGAGTGCAAGCTGTTGGTAACTCATGGAGAAAATGATAGTAGAAGATTAGAAAAATCACACGTTGACCTTGTACTTCTTCTTCTCGGGGTCGAACTCCAGAAGCCCCGTTTTCTTGAGCTGCTCCTTGAAGCTTTCCCAGTCGATGCCCATCTCCTCTGCCTCTTCCTTTAGGTGCTTTGGCCAAACGTAGACGCCCTCTGCGGTGATCTCTCCCTTCTCAGCGATCACGGCGTTGATGAGTGCGCGGGTCTTGTCTACGTTCTTGAGCTCGTTCTGAAGCTCCTGGATGATCTCTTCGAGCCCGCGGAGGATGCCGTAGATTGCCTCATACTCGTCGTGGGCGTTCCTGTCGAAGTGAATATCATACTTGTTCTTGAGCTTGAGCGCGTACTTGAGCAGGGCCCTTTTCGCGCGAACCCCCCTCTCCCCAGGAAGCACAACGGTGACCATTTTTACCACCAATTAGTAGTAAGCCATAGAATGTATTTAAACGGGGCGGTTCACAATTCGAGCTTCGTAATATCGTGGAAAAATCTTAACGCATCATGCCGATTACGTAGCATTTTTTAACCAGCGCCTCCGCGGACATCGTCATGGGAGGGTAACCCAATATAACCCCTGCGCCACAAAGCACTACGATGGGCATTCCCATAGTGCTGGACGGTGGTGCTGACGTCCCCCGTGGCGAAGAGTCCCTCATTCGAGTACCTCTTAACCTTGAAATTGCGGGGGAGCACTACGAGTACCCGGGCATCCCGAAGGAGCGGGTAATCGGCACCATTCTGAAGAATCCCCCAGGATCCGTGAAGACGAGTCAGCCGTCTCCAAAGCAGATTATGTCGGCGATACAGGAGGTTTCCGAAGAATCGGGTTCCAGCGAGGTTCTTTACATCACCCTTTCCTCTGGTGTTTCCGGTACGTACAACGTAGCCCGTGTCGTCGCCAGGATGCTTGAAAAGAAGGGCATCACCCTCCACGTCTTTGATTCCAAGAGCGTGTCCGGTGGCATCTATCTCTTGGCGCGGCAGGCAATGGCGCTTTCAGAGTCCCGGGCGACTGCCCCAGAAATCATTTCAGCCCTGGAGCGACTGAGGGATCGCGTGCGCGTGTACTTCACCGTTCCATCTCTAAACTATCTCGTGGCCGGTGGCAGGATCGACCCCTTCCGCGCGATGGTGGCAAAGGTCTTTGGAATCCTGCCAATCATACACGTGGACGGTGACGGGAGGCTAGCCCTCTTCGCCACCGCGAAACGAAAGAAGGTCTTCTCCGAGCTGGCGGATGTGATTGCGAGGGAATCCGCCGAGGGTGAACCGGTATTCGCAGCGTACACGCCCTGCGCTGAAGGCTACGATGAACTTTTCCTCGAACAGCTTCGTTTCAGGGATATAGAGCCTGTGTGGCACGAACTTCTTTCCCCCATACTCACGGCACACGCGGGGCCCTGCGTTGCAGGTGCTGGCTTCATAGCAGGCGAAGCGGATGGCGATGCGGATGGAAGTGGACGTTGATGCACTCTTTAAGGCTGGGAAGATCCTCGAGGACGCACTGGAGCTCGCCTGGAAGCTCCTCGACCATGGGGAGCGCAGCGGTCTGAAGATTGCCGACGCTGTGGAGGCACACATTCTAGAGCACGCTAAGCCTGCCTTTCCCTGCAACGTTGGCCCCGACCGCCTCGCGGCGCACTTTGCACCCACAGATGATCGCCCCGGCAGCCTCGAGGGTGCACACCTTGTAAAGATCGACGCCGGCGTGCACGTTGATGGCTGGATTGCCGATGCTGCCTTTACGTATCCCTTTGACGAGGAGGGCGAACGTCTGGCCCTTGCCGCGAGGGAAGCCCTCCTTGCCGCCGCAGAGGTGATCCGGCCGGGTGCTTCCGTGGCCGATGTGGGCAAGGCGGTCTCCGAGGTGGCCAAGCGCCACGGTTTGAAACCCATTGTGAATCTGGGGGGTCACGAGATCAAGCAGTATGATCTTCACGCCGGGCTTTTCGTTCCCAACGTTCCCCAGGGAAAGGGCACCCTTGAGGAGGGCATGATTGTAGCCGTTGAGCCCTTCCTCAGCACGGGGCGGGGACGCGTGGAGGATGGCTCCATCGCGACAATATTCTCCCTGATGCGGCCCCGTGCGAGGGGTGCTGCTCGCCAGCTGCTGGATTACATCCGCAGGGAGTACAGAAGCCTTCCCTTCGCCGAGAAGTGGGTTGTTCGTAGGTTTGGTAGCTCAGCGCGGCTACACCTGTATACTCTTGTGAAATCGGGGGCTGTGTATGCCTATCCCGAGCTCTTGGAGGTTCCTGGGAGCCTTGTGGGTCAGTTCGAGACCACCTTCTATGTTGATCGGGACGGGGGACAGCCAGTGGTAGACACATTTAAATTCCTGGCACCATAGTGGTAACATGGGCCGTTTGCGAGTAAGCGAGCGAGAAATCATTCTTGCTGCCTTTGCCGTACTTCTAATGGCTGCCGCTCCCGTTCTCGCGCCGCAGGATCCTGACACGACGGACGCCTTCCTCCTGCCAGCACCTGACGAGCTTGGATCCCTGTTTTCGTACTCCTTGGCGCTTGCGGTGCCCCTTACCCTCGTCCTGATCGCCATTTATCTCGTTAGGGCTACCACGACGGACCGCGTCCGAAGGGTAATATACTACACGGTTGCCATAATCGCACTTCTCATTGCGCTCTGGTATTTCGGGCCGGGGCCCGTGGGCTCCGTCATAATATTTGCGACGGCTGTGGGCGGGTTCGCGCCCATCCTTTCCGAGCACCCTTGTAAGCTCACCACCTGGAAGGTAATATCTGGCGGAAGGGGCTGGGCAACCCTTTTGATATTCATTCTCCTACTGCGTCTGTTCTCCGCAGAGGCGCCCGTGCTTCAGAAAGCCCTGCTAAACGTTATTGCAGAGGCATCCATTAGCAGCATGGGAGAAAACCAGAGTATTCTGGACATAAATCAGCTAATACCCCTCATTGTGACCCCTGAGGAGCGCCAGCGCCTCGTGGAGACCGTTGCCCAGGAAACCCCTAACTGGAACCAGCTTTCTCCGTCAGAACAGCAGGCCATAATCCAACAGTATCTGCAGCAGTACATTGCGGTTAAAAAGGCGATAAGGAGCGCTCTCGAAGCGGGAATAAAGTTGCCGAGCGGTCCTGAGGCGAAACAGCTCATTGAAAAGGAGCTCGAGCAGGTGCCCGCCGTACAGCAGATCCTCAAGTATGCTCCAGCGCTCTGGGCAACGCTTGGCGTGTTCCTTTACTCGCTTGTCCTGTTCTTCTCCGAAATCGCTGCGTGGCTCGTGGCCATGATCCTCTCACTTGTAGGCGTGCGTCCGGCAACAAAGTGGAAGCTGGTACCCGTGGAGAACGCGAACAGCTCTTAAACTTTTCTCTTCCTTTACAAAGGGTTGAGGCCCCGGTAGCTCAGCCTGGTAGAGCGCTCGCTTGGTAAGCGAGAGGTCGCGGGTTCAAATCCCGCCCGGGGCTCTGGTTTTCCTTGTTCTCCTTGTGTTTGGGTTGGGTTTTTCTTAAATCGCTCTATACATCACCTAGATATCGCCTGAGGCCAGTTGCCATTCCCCAGAACTTCCCCTGATTTATAAACCCTTTTTAAACGTCATGGGGGTCTTTTAAACGAACGCACTTTATCGGAATGCACCCGTTCCAAAAACCCTTTATATTCGGCAACGGAGTTATCATCATGATCGGTGAGATCCTTGAGAGCATAGGGTTTGAACAGGTTGTTGATCTTGAGGGCATAGAATTCGCGCGCAGAATCGTGGAGGAGCACCTCGCGGCGGGGTACCGCCTCCGAAACTACTACGAGATAAACAACTGGGGCGTGCCGAGACTCCACGCCGAGCTCGAGGGGTCCAGAGACATACTCGTGGTGGAGGCTTCACCAGAGCTCGGCGTGGTCATATCGAGGATCGCCGGTGCCGCCGAATCCCAATAAAACTTTAACCCCTCTCTTCTTTTCGATGGGCAGGAAAATCATACTCGACGAGTACAAGGGAAGGCCCGTTGAGCAGAGGCCCGTGGAGTTCGTGGAGCGTAAGGGCCTTGGACACCCCGATACCATCGCCGATGGCATCGCAGACGCCGTGAGCCAGGCTCTCTGCGCGGAGTATATTCATCGCTTCGGAACCGTTCTTCACCACAATACGGATCAGGTTGAAGTTGTTGGCGGTAAATCGAGGCCGATGTGGGGCGGCGGTGAACTTATAGCGCCCATCCGCATCCTTATTTCCGGAAGAGCTACCTCTGAAGTAGACGGGGAGGATATTCCAGTCCATCGCATCGCCATCGAAGCCGCTAAGGATTACCTCTGGCAGCACTTTAGACACCTCGACGTGGAGAGCCACGTGGTGGTGAACTCTCTCATCGGCGAGGGTTCCGTTGATCTGAAACACCTCTTTGAGCAGAAGAAGGACGGAATTCACCTTGCCAATGATACATCGCTTGCCGTGGGCTATGCGCCCCTGAGCGAGACCGAGGCGCTTACCCTCGAAGCGGAGCGTGTTCTGAACTCCGAATCGTTTAAGCGCGAGTACCCCGCGGTTGGGGAAGACATAAAGGTGATGTCCGCACGCCACGGGGATGAAATTGAGATCACTGTTGCGGCGGCAATGGTGGACGCCGAGCTTCAGAACGTTCAGGAGTATCTCGAGGCAAAGGGCGCAATATTCGAGACGATCCGAGATCTGGCAGAGAGCATAACGGAGCGCAAGGTGCACGTGCACGTCAACACCGCCGACGATATTGAAACGGGCCACGTTTACCTTACCGTCACGGGGTTGTCTGCGGAGGCGGGTGACGACGGTTCCGTCGGACGCGGCAACCGCGTTAACGGCCTGATAACCCCTTCGAGGCACATCAGCCTGGAGGCAGCAGCCGGAAAGAACCCCGTGAGCCACGTGGGCAAAATATACAACGTTCTTGCCCATCAGATCGCGAAGGACATTCACGAGCACGTTTCCGGCGTCCAGGAAGTCTACGTCTACATCATGAGTAGGATCGGCAAGCCCATCGACGAGCCGGAGCTCGTCCACGTTCAGATCCTTCCCGAGAGCGGCAGTGCCAAGGAGCTCTACGCAGAGGCGGAGGAAATCATCAACAGGCACTTCGATAACATCCAGGATCTCATTGGAAAGCTGATCGCCGGTGAAATCAGGGTGTTCTGATGCTGAGCGTTCGCCCTGCGGCGTATCCGACAAACGTGTGGTACGTCAGCGACGGCCCTGCAGACGTGGAGGACGGGCACCTTGTGATAGCAGATCCCGAGAGCATCGAGGAGCTCGTAGTGTTCCTGAAATCCGTAAAACCCCGGCGCATTGTGGTAATTACCGACAACGATGAGTTCTACGCGGAAATCTTCGGTGCGTTCACGCCCGATAAGGTCATGCGCGCCACTCGCTAGCCCGGGTGGGACGGCTCGGGTGATGGGTGATCCCGGGTTTCACGCCCGGGCTACATTATAAACCTTTTCACGCCGTTAACAACATGGCAGACGTACAGAGGACGTACGGACTTGTGGCACTTGGGTTCCTTGTGGCCCTGCTGACGGGGGTTCTCCTCTGGTTCCCAATAACTGTAAAGGCATATTCTGCAATGGGCGGAGCTGGCGCCTTTCTGCTTGCCGTCGTGGCGTTCATACCAATATTTGTTGTGATGGCGCGCCCCTCCCTGCTCACGTACATGCTCTTCTCGGCCGTGACGGAGGGATACGTTCTTGCCGTGATACCTGTTTACGCCTACGCTCTTGGGCCCATCGCATGGGGGATTGTGGCGGGTGGCGCAGCTGCCTTTGCCCTCATCGGACTGGCGTTTTCGCAGGAGGATCGTAGTGTGGGGGAGGGTGTTGGCCGCGCCGCGTTTTGGATGATCCTGCTATCCCTTGTCGGGTCCATAGCACTCATAATCGGCGGGATCTTTGGCTGGTACTCCTGGCACCTCGACCTCCTCACCACGGGCATTGCATTTGTGGGCTTTCTCCTGTTTGCCGCGTACGACGCTTCAAGGGTCCGCACGTACCCCGATGAATACCGGGCCGCAACGGCCCTGCTCATCGATCTCGTGGGCATTATCGTGGAGCTCCTACGGCTCGTGCTTCTCCTTCAGAGGCGCGACTGAAGGAGTTTTACAAACTCTTCCCTTCTTTCGGCTGGGAAACGCATCCCTGCTGCCACGGGATGCCCCCCGCCCCTCCCGCCGAGCGCGGACGCGACAGAATCGGCTAACTTGCCCATGTGTAGCCCGCGTTCCTCAAAGTTTCTGCACCGGAGCGATCCCCGCATTGTGCCTTCGTGGTCCTTGCCGATTACAGCAACAACCCAGTCCCTGAGCTCGGGGAGCTCCGAGAGCCGCGTTGAAACAACCGAATTGATCTGTCGGTATGGGTGCTCCGTCTCCACAATTAGCAGCCTTTTCTCGCGGTCCATTAGGAGCGCATGGTCCTTGTAATGGTCTACGTACTGGGAGACTGCAGATTCAAAGATGTCAAAGGCCTTGCGAAACTCTTCCCGCTCTAGAACGTCTCGGATACTGCGAATCTCGTTTAACAGAAGATAATCTAGCTCCAAGAGATCCTCTGTCACTGCTATGTATGCGGTGAGCATGTCTCCAGCCCTTTTCACATTCTCATAACCGCAGCGGTCAATGAGAAACTCGCTCCAGGGAGCAATGCACCTGTCGGTGTACACGGAGATCGCTGCCAGCCAGTCGTAGTCCATCGCGCGCTCCCTGAAGGTGAGGTATGCAAGGAAGCCCGCATTCCACAGGGAGGCATCTTTAACCCCTGCGAGGTGTGGGTTCACGTATGCCCGCAGGTACCTGGTAATCTTTTCCTCCCACGGGTGGTGGTCGATTGCGTAGGCATTCTTTCCCTCTTCGCTCGTCCCTCGAACAATGTCCGCCGGATGTCCGTGGAGCGCCAGGTCCGTGAGGAAAAGAGCCCCCGTCTCGGGCACGAAGACCTTTCCGCGGTCCATGGGATACGGGTATGCCTCGTAGCCCATTCTGCGAAGTGCTACGGTGGTTATGATGCCCGATGCAAAGCCGTCCATATCAATATCGTGCTCCACGTGGTAGATCTTGTCGGAAAGTGATGAAACAAGCGTCTTCATCTGGTTCTGGAGTGTTTTTGGTATTTCCATGGGGTAAAGAAGAAGGGGGAGCTCTTTTATGGGTTGCCTCTAAGGACGGAAAGAGGTTAACGAGTACTGCTTTTTATGCCTTCCTTTTCCGTTCATACCCGGTGAGAAAAATGGAGCGGATCCGCGGCTGGGTCTGGAACGTTCGCGACATCGGAAAGCTTAAGTTCATCCTCATACGCAAGTTCCCCGAGAATCGCATCGAGCAGGTCGTCGTGAAGAAGGGTAATGTGCCGGATGATGTCCTCGAAGCTGCCGGAAAGTATAATCCCGAAACGCTCCTTGAAATCGAGGGCGAATGGAAGGAGTCCCCCAAGGCACCCAACGGAAGGGAGTTCGTGGCGAAGAACATAACGATCATAGCAAACTCCCAGCCAACGCCCATAGATCTTACCGAGAAGACCCCTGCCGAGTTTCCCACCCGTCTCGAATACAGGTACCTTGATCTGAGAAAACCGCGCATCGCGGCAATCTTCAAGGCAAAGGACGTCATCATCGACGCTGCCCGTGAGGTCATGCGCAAGAACGGGTTCGTGGAGGCAGCCTTCTATCCCATGATCATCGCCACGGCCACAGAGGGCGGTGCAGAGCTGTTCCCGCTCGTATACTTTGATAAGGAGGCATTCCTCGCCCAGTCTGCCCAGCTCTACAAGCAATCACTTGTTCCCGCCTTCGGCAGGGTTTTTGCCATAGCTCCATCTTTCCGGGCGGAGAAGAGCAGGACAAGGAAGCACCTAACGGAGTTCTGGCAGATCGACGCGGAGGCTGCCTTCGTGACGAAAAGGGATCTGATGGATATTCAGTTCCAGATTTACAGGCGCGCGGCAGAGCGGCTGAACGACGAGGCGGAAGAAGAGCTGAAGCTTTTGGGAATAGAAGAAGTACCCGTGCCTAAGAAGTACGAAACGATCAGCTACGAGGAGGCCATAGAGCTCCTGCAGTCCGACGGTATCGACATAAAGAAAGGGGATGACTTCGGCGCGCCAGAGGAGAGACAGCTGTGCAGCCACTTCGACGTGCCCTTCTTTGTGACGGAGTTCCCCGAGACGGAGTGCGCCTTCTACTACAAGCTCCGTGAGGATGATCCATTCTACGCGGAGAAGATGGACTTCCTCGCACCAGGGCCCAATGGCCTCGAGCTGTCCTCTGGCGGACCAAGGGAGCACGACCCGGAGAAGCTCAAGCAGCGTATGATCGCCAAGGGAATGCGTCCCGAGTCCTTTGGATGGTATCTGGATATGTTCCGCTACGGATTCCCGCCCCACGGTGGCTTTGGAATGGGCGTGGAGCGCCTGACCCTTGCGCTGCTCCAGCTGGACAAGATCACTGAGGCTATGCCATACCCGAGGACGCCGGATATACTTACCCCGTGAGGGGGTTCGACGTTTGCCGGGTAGCTCCCGGTAGCTTTTTATTCTTTAATTCCCTTCTGGAATCGCAATGGGCGCAGAAACGGTTCTTTGGGGGCTTTTAGGATATCTTTCGGGTTCCCTGCCCTGGGGATACATCATTGCACGGCTCCGCGGTGTAAACATACGGGAACACGGTAGCGGGAACATAGGGGCAGCCAACGTAGCTAGAATCCTTGGTGCTCCATACGGCGTGCTTGTCGGCATCCATGACTTCCTGAAGGGTTTCATCCCCACGTACTTCGCCTTTGCACTCTATGGGCCCTTTACCGGCCTTGTCACGGGCGTTCTCGCTGTTGTTGGTGCAATATTCTCCGTTTTCCTCGGCTTTCGCGGTGGAAAGGGATTCTCCTGCGCATTCGGCGCATTTGTGGCAATGACGGTTCTCACCGGCCAGTATGGAGCCCTCGCAGCGCTGCTGACAATCTGGTTCACCATAGTACTCCTTACTCAGATGACGGGCCTTGCAAACATCGTGACCATCGTTGCAGCGGTTCCCGTTACGGCACTGGCGGGCTCTCCCGTGCTCACGGCATACACGCTTGCCGTTGCGATCCTGGTGATGTACTCCCACAGGGATAACATAATCCTCATGCTCCAGGGCGATCTCGAGTCTCAGCGCTTAGATCACAGGGGTAAGCGCCGCATCCGCATGGGGTGATGGCGTGGCCCTTACTGATACATTGCTCGCAGCGCTCATTGGATACGTCCTGGGGTCCATCCCTTGGGCGTACATGCTTGTCCGCGCGTTCAGGGGAATTGACATCCGCACGGTGGGGAGCAAAAACGTTGGTACCCTAAATGCCTATCGCGCTACGGGCTCCAAGGCCCTTGCTTGGGCTGTGCTCTTACTCGACCTTGCCAAGGCCGTCGTAGCGTATCTCATAGCATCCGTGTGCTGCCCTGATTTCCTTTGGGTTCTTCCCATTGCAGTTGTTTTGGGTCATAACTACCCCGTGTGGTTGAAATTCAGGGGCGGGCGGGGTATCGCGGTGTTCCTTGTGCTTGCCTTGCTCTACAACAAGGTGTTCTTCGCCGCGTGGGTGCTCCTTTGGCTCACAGGTTATCTGCTCAGCGGATACATTGCTGTTGGTGCGCTCTCCGCGCTGATCCTTGCTCCGATAATAGCATACGTGCTTGGCACCCCCGTACTACCGATCCTCTTGGCGGAAATCCCCATTTTCCCTCGTTACGTGGAAAAGATCCGTCTCCTTATTAAGGGTGAGCTGCCCAAGCATTACTGGAGGAGTTCGGCATGATGGATGGCCTCCACTACAAAAAGGGCATACTCCTCGCCAGGGACCTATTAGAGCGGGAAATGGAGTTCATTAACGCTATAAACGTGTACCCCGTTGCAGATGCAGACACTGGAAGCAACATGTTCCTCACAATGGACGGGATAGCCGCTACCATACGCGACGTGGACACACGCCACTTCGGCGAGGTGGCAATGGCCGTTGCAGACGCAGCGCTCGAGCACGCCCGCGGAAACTCGGGCACGATCCTTTCGCAGTACTTCTGGGGCATTACAGAGGCGGTTGGCGATAAAGAGACGCTTGACAGGCACGACGTCGTGAACGCGCTCGTTACGGCAAAGGACTGGGCATACCAGGCAGTCTCCAATCCCGTTGAGGGTACGATCCTCACGGTGATGCGCGAAACGGCGGAAGCGGCGCAACGTCTCGCGAAGAGCATAGAGTCCGTGCCTGAACTTCTATACAAGGTGTATCAGGAGGCGCTCCGCGCCCTTGAACGCACGCCCGAGCTCCTAGCCAAGATGGGTAAGCCGAAGATCATTGATTCTGGCGCTTACGGATTTACACTTCTATTGGAGGGCTTCGTGAACGGTTTGGGCGTGGATGTGGCTGGATACCGTGTCCGCGGGATGCGTGCCGAACGGGAGCAGGGAAACGGCGATTCCGGGCTGTTCTGCACCACGTATATGCTCGAGCCAAGGGGTTCCGTGCTCACTGCGGACATAAGGAGGGCTATTGAGAAGTACGGTGACTCCATTGTGGTTGTGGGCGGAGGCAAGCGCGTAAAGGTCCACATTCACACGGAGGATCCCGAGGCGGTTCGGAAGGCCTTGGAACCCTACGGGGAAATCGTTCAGAAGCGTATCGACAGGATTTGGTGATCCCATGGGAAGCTTTAACATCGTCGTTGACTCCAGTGTTGACGCCGGCGACTGGCAGCCCCCCTTCGCGCCAATACACGTTTACGCAGGCGCCGTTCACATGCTGGACAAGAAGGAGTTCACAATCGCCGAACTGAAGCGAGCACTGAACAGGGGTGCTCCACTGCGCACTTCGGCACCTTCCGTGAAGGACTGGATGAACGTGTATGAATCCATGGGCAAAGATAAACCCATCCTCGCGATTACGCTCTCAAAGCATATTAGCGCATCGTATAACAGCGCGGTTGCCGCTGCCAGGATCATGGCAAAGCGGGGCTACGACGTACGGGTTTTCGATTCCCTATCTGGAAGCGCAGCATCGGGTCTCCTCGCGCTGCGGGCGAGGGAGATGAGCGAAAGGGGAGTACCGATCGACGACGCCCTCAAGGAGCTCGAAGCACTACGGGCACGCACGGAGATCTGGCTTGTTTTGGCAGATCCCGAGGCGGCAGCAAGATCCGGCAGATTCCCCATGCTGGCAGGAAAGATCGCACGGTTTCTGCGCGTGAAGCTCGTCTTTGACGTGGAGAACGGCGTGTTTGTGAAGAAGGCTGTATTCATGGGGGACGATAGAGCAATCCTCTATCTCGCTCAGGTTGCAAAGGGAGCAGAGCAAGTGGTCGTTGGCGTTGCGGGTGAGAATCCGGCTGCAGATCGTCTGCGGGCCACCCTCCGCGTTGCGGGGATAGATGCACCCATCTGGCAGGTGGATCCCGCGCTTGCTGTGCATTTGGGCTACGGCGTTTACGGTGTTGCGCTAATAAGGTAGTACCTCAGGAGCGGACCTTTCGGGCACCGGACCCACACTGCCGATCTCATCATCGGTGTTTTAAACGAATTGCGAGGGAATTATAAGGTATGGGCATTACCAGAGAGGAGCTTCTTCACGTTGCCAAGATTGCGAGAATTGAACTGAGCGAACAGGAAATCGAAGAACTTCTTCCACAGTTTAACGAGATCCTTTCTCTTCTGGAGCGCGTCAAAAGCTTGCCACTTTCCGATGAAACAACCATAAAGACCACGGAAAACATGGATGAGTTTCGGGAGGATCGCGTGGCACCCTTTGAGGATCCGGATGCCATCGTGGAACAGTTTCCCCGCAGAGAAGGGCGGCTTGCGAAGGTTCCGCGCAACCTGTGAGGCGATACTATGGTAGAAACGACCTACACGGAGGAACTCATCCACAGGCTCAAGACGGGCGAGATAAGCCCTGAAGAGCACCTCGAAGAAAAGCTAGACACCATACGGTCTAGGGACTCCGAGCTCAATGCATTTATAACGGTAACAGAGGAACTTGCTCGTAAACTCACCCAGAAAGCAGCAGAAGCGATAAAAGAGGGGCATGGTGAGCTCTTTTACGGGCTTATTTGGGGTATTAAGGACAACTTCGCCCTGAAGGGCGTCCGCATGACCTGCGGATCCAAGATGCTCGAACACTACGTACCGCCGTACACTGCCACGCCTGTGGAGCGCATACTGGAGAATAACGGCGTTATCGTGGGCAAGCTCAACATGGACGAGTTCGCCTGTGGATCCTCCGGTGAAACGTCCTACTTTGGGCCAACTCGGAACGCCCGCGATCCCGAGCGCGTTCCAGGCGGTTCGTCCTCCGGGGCTGGTGCGGCTGTGGCAGCGGAGCTCGTGGATCTGGCCCTTGGATCTGATACTGGCGGATCCATTAGGAATCCCGCGAGCTTCAACGGCGTCGTGGGCCTGAAGCCAACGTACTCGCTCGTCTCGCGTTACGGTCTTGCAGACCTCGCCATGAGCCTCGACGTTCCCGGTCCCCTCGCGCAGGACGCCTTCGGCATTGCCCTAGCAATGGAGGCGATTCAGGGCTACGATTCAAGGGATCGCGTAACGGCGCACCGTAGACTGCCATTCCTCGATAGTTTGGACAGCTTCGATCCAGATCGCACGCGTATCGGATTCACGGAAGCACTCTTGGATGGCGTGGAGCCAGCCGTTAGAAAGGCAACCCTGCACGTGCTCAAATTCTTCGAATCCAAGGGTACCGAGATCGTAGAGGTTGAACTGCCCGATATATGGGCTGCATTCCCCACATACTACCTTGTAATGTACCCCGAATTTGCCTCCGCCATGCAGAAGTTCGACGGTCTGAAGTACGGACACAGGGTGGACGGCCAGACGCTGTACGATACCGTTGCTCGCAGCAGGGCGGAGGGCTTCGGCAAGGAGATCAAGCGCCGCATTATCATGGGCACATACATCTCAATGGCGGAGCACGCAGGAAAGTGGTACACCCTTGCCCTAAAGGCAAGGAGCATGATCCAGCGCAGCTTCCAGAGGGCCCTTGAGCGTGCGGACTTCCTCCTATTCCCCACTGTACCCGTTCTACCGTTCAAGCTAGGGGAGCGCATAAATGACCCGGTTCAGATGTACATGGCGGATGCCCTGACAGTTCCCGCAAACCTCACGGGGATGCCCGCGATCTCGTTCCCTGGCGGGTGGAAGGATCACTTGCCCATTGGCGTGCAGCTCCTTGGAAATCACTTCCAGGATCATTTCATCGTATCTGCGGTGCGTTTCTTTGAGAAGGAGGGTAGGCCGTGGTCCGAATAGGGTTCGAGATACACGTTCAGCTGAAGACGGACTCCAAGCTCTTCTGCAGCTGTTCCACGAGGTTCCTGGACGCAGAGCCTAACACCAATGTCTGCCCCGTTTGTACTGCCCAGCCCGGTTCCAAGCCAGAGGGCATCAACGAGGAGGTCCTGCGAAAGGCTGTCCAGGTTGCGCTTGCCCTCAACTGCAAGATCAAGACGGAGCCCCTGCGCTTCCTTAGAAAGCATTACTTCTACCCAGACCTCCCAAATAACTACCAGAGAACATCGGAGCCCTTTGCCGTGGAGGGAGAGCTCAACGGCGTGCGAATACGGGAAATACACATCGAGGAGGACCCCGGGCGTTACGAGCTGCGTGACGGAACCGTGGACTACAACAGAGCGGGTGTTCCACTCATAGAGATCGTTACCGAGCCGGATATGCACAGTGTGGAGGAGGCAAGGGAGTTCCTGAAGCACCTGCGCGCGGTTCTCGACTATCTCGACGTAATACTCTACCCCCAGATCGGGTTCCGCGTTGACGCCAACGTGAGCATTGAAGGTGGCGAGCGCGTTGAGATTAAGAACATCAACACGATACACGGCGTTGTGAAGGCACTAAGGTATGAAATATCACGGCACAAGCGCATGCTGCAGATGGGTAAGGAGATCAAGAGAGAAACGCGGCACTGGGACGAGGTTCGTGGAGTGACAGTCACCCTGAGGGAGAAGGAAACCGCGGAGGACTACAGATACATGGTGGATCCCGATATCCCGCCGTACCACATCGATCCGGCGTTGATAGAGGAGCTTCGAGCCAAGATGCCCGAGCTACCCTTCCAGAAGAAGGAACGTCTAATGGAGCAGTACGGAATCGATGAGAGCACCGCCTGGACCCTTGTCCTGGACAAGGAGCTGGGCAACCTCTTTGAGGCGCTCGCCAAGTCAGTAGGTGCCAAAAACGCAGCCAGCTTCTGTACAAACCTGCGCGGTGAGCTGAACTACCGCGGTATATATCTCTCTGAGGTGCCTCGCCGCGAGCGGCTCGAGAAGTTGGCGAAGCTCTACTTCAGTGGCCAGATAACAAAGCCCGTATACATTGAGTACATGCGCAAGATCCTTGACGATCCCAGCTTCGAACCACAGGCGCAGGAGCAGCTCTCCGACGATGAAATCAGGGAAATCGCCAGGCAGATAATTGAGGGGAACGCTGCTGCCGTTAGCGACTACAAGCGCGGCGAGAAGAAGGCGATAAACTACCTTGTCGGTCAGATCGTTGCCAGAACGAAGGGACGTGCAGATCCGAAACGGGCTATTCAGATCCTTCGGGAGGAGCTTGAGCGGGCGTAGATCCCTCCGCCTTCTTTTCCCCATCTTCCTTGGCGGATTCCCACTCTTCCCTGGGCGGTATTCTGCCCTCGGCAATGAGCTGTTCAATTATGGTCTCCACCGTACGCCGCGAAGGCACGTAGTCTACCCTTCCAAAGCCCACAAGCAGCTGTATCTTTGTCCGCAACGCCTCCTTTTGGTCAAGACGGTGTGTGGATTTCTCCTCAGTAGTAACAGCGCGTTTTTCGCCTCTTTTGTCGCCCATAGCAAAATTTCGCACCCCAAAGAATATAAATCGCCGAGACGTTTTACCAACATGACTGGGAAGTACGACTATATTGATCTGGGGTATGAGCCAAGGGAAAGCGATGTTGTTGTTACCTTTTACCTCGAGCCACACCCAGAGGAGACCTTTGAGAGTGCAGCTAACAAGGTTGCAGCCGAATCGTCCATAGGCACATGGACTGACGTCAAAACAATGCTCCCAGAGATCTACGAGAAGCTCAGACCACACGTCTTCGAGATGGACAAGGGATCTGGCATCATAAAGATCGCATACCCCGCCTACGGCCTCGAAGCGGGGAACATGCCTGGAATTCTCGCAGGTATCGCGGGTAACATCTTTGGCATGAAGGCAGCCAAGAACCTCCGCCTCCTCTGGATAGACTGGCCCGAAGAGATCGTGCGCGAGTACAAGGGGCCCCTCTACGGTATTGAAGGCGTGCGCAAGTTCTTCGGCGTCTACGACAGGCCGCTTCTCGGCACCATCGTAAAGCCCAAGGTGGGTCTACCCCCTGACAAGTTTGCAGAGGTTGCATACCACGCGTGGCGCGGCGGACTCGACGTTGTGAAGGACGACGAGAACCTGGTCAGCCAGAAGTTCTGCCCCTTTGAGGACCGTCTCTACAAGATGATGGAAAAGAAGGACCTTGCGGAGGAGGAAACGGGCGAGAAGAAGGGCTACATGGTCAACATCACTGCGCCGTGGGACGAGATGATCAGGCGCGCTGAAATGGTCGAAGACGCTGGCAACGAGTACGTGATGCTGGACGTTGTTGTTCTCGGGTTCTCCGCGGTTCAGGCGTTCCGCAACTACGGCTTCGAGTTCATCATCCACGCACACAGGGCGATGCACGGCGCCATCACGAAGAACAAGAAGCACGGAATTAAGATGTCTGTCCTTGCAAGGATATACAGAATGCTCGGCGTGGACCAACTGCACGTGGGAACTGCCGTCGGCAAGATGGCCGAGGACAAGGAGGACGTCCTCGACAACGTACACGCTGTCAGGGATCCGTTCTACCACATCAAGCCCACGTTCCCCGTGGCGTCCGGAGGTCTGCACCCCGGCCTGGTGCCTGACATAGTGGAGATCTTCGGCAAGGACGTTATCATACAGGCTGGTGGCGGTGTGCACGGACACCCCGAGGGCACAGAGGCTGGCGCCCGCGCCATGAGGCAGGCGGCTGAGGCGGTTCTCGAAGGCGTAACGCTCGAGGAGTATGCGAAGGATCACAGGGAGCTTGCCCTTGCCCTTGAGAAGTGGGGTAGGCGCAGAACCCGCTGATCCCTTCTCTTTAACTCTATTTTTGTTCAATTCAAGAGCTTGCAAAGAGATACGGACGTATGATCCCGAGGCACCTGCCCCCCGAGGCAAAGATTGCCCAGATCGCGGAGATTCCGCTCTATCGAATTACGCCCACGCGCGAGATCCAAAGGGTGCCAAAGGGCGGAGACGCCCTTAAGAAGTACCTGCTCGTGCGGGACATTGAGGCGCTTACGCGCCAAGCGCGCTCCCGCGTGTTAGAAAGGGAAAGGAAATTGTGATTACATCCCCAGAAAGCCGACACCGCTCATGGCGGCGTCCTGCTCCTCCTCAATCTTCTTCTTGATTTCTTCCTCGTTTTCAGGGCGCTCAAAGGCACCGGATTCCTCTATAATCTTGAAAACAGCGTCGTTGGCCTTAATGTAAATGTAATCGCCCTTCCCCACACCGAGAGAAGCACCGTCCCTCTGTATATAGCCAGCTCGCTTAATCTCGTCTCGCTCAAGAATCTCGCGGGCCTTTGCCTTGTCCACAATGCGGTAAACGCGAACCTCCATGTACCAACGGGCTGCCAAATGTTTTTATAGGCTCAGTGCTGGAAGGGTGTCCTCACCCATCAGTGGGGCAAGGCCTCATCATCGCCTTTATATCCCTTCGTGGCCAAATTCATATATGGCTTCTCCAGAAAAAATCGTTCCGGATACTTCCGCGATCATAAACGGCGTTGTCTCCCGCATGATTGAATCCGGTGAGTGGGAGGGCTCGGAAGTTCATATTCACAATGCAACCCTAACAGAGCTTGAGATTCAAGCAAATAAGAACAGGGATACGGGCTTCGTGGGTCTTGAGGAGATCCAGCGCCTCCAGGCCTTTGCAAAGGAGGGACGCATTACCCTTCGGTTTGATGGGCGTAGACCAACGCCGGAAGAGATAAAGTACGGGCGTTTCGGGCTTGTGGATGCTCTTATACGTGATCTGGCCCTGGAACTCAAGGCGACCTTCGTGACTTCGGACCACGTACAGGCAGAGGTGGCGCGGGCCTACGGCCTCGACGTCGTCTACGTTCCCCCAACGCGGGTCCACGGCGATCCCGAGTTCACGCAGTACTTTGACGGCCACACGATGTCCGTCCACCTCCGCGCTGGACTGCCCCCTCTGGCGAAGAAGGGAACCCCTGGTAAGTTTAAGCTCGTCCAAATCTCCAAGGAAACGCTGACAGAGGATGACATCCGGCGAATGGCGAAGGAAATTGTGGAGCGCGCATCCAAGGAGCCAGATGCGTACATAGAGCGCGAATACGAGGGTGCCACCGTGGTTCAGTACAAGAACTACCGTATAGTCATTGCGCATCCGCCATTTTCGGACGCGTGGGAGATTACGGCGGTGCGCCCACTCATAAAGGCCACCCTCGACGACTACACAGTATCTGAAAAGTTGCGCAAGCGGCTCGAGGAACGCGCGGAGGGCATACTCATCGCCGGCGCTCCAGGTGCGGGTAAGAGTACCTTTGCGCAGGCACTGGCAGAGTTCTACGCGAGTAAGGGCAAGATCGTCAAGACCATGGAGTCCCCCAGGGATCTGCAGGTGGACGAGCGGATCTCCCAGTATGCGCCCCTGGAGGGAGACATGGAGAACACCGCGGACCTGCTCCTTCTCCTCAGGCCCGACTACACGGTGTACGACGAGGTGCGAAAGACCAGGGACTTCGAGATCTTTGCGGATATGCGCATGGCGGGCGTCGGAATGATTGGAGTGGTCCACGCATCCCGCCCCATAGAGGCGATCCAGCGCTTCGTTCGCCGCCTCGAGCTTGGCATAATTCCCCAGGTCGTCGATACGGTCATCTTCATCGAGGGCGGCGATATTTCAAAGGTCTACAGGCTGGACCTTGTCGTGAAGGTACCCTCCGGAATGAAGGACGAGGATCTTGCCCGTCCAGTGGTGGAAGTGCGCGATTTTGAGACGGGGGAGCTCGAATACGAGATCTACACATACGGCGAGGAAACCTTCGTCGTCCCCGTGCAAGAAGGCGAAGAAAAGCACCCCATCGAGAAGTTCGCGGAGAAGGCAATACTTCAGGAGCTGCGGACGCTGATCGACGTCCCCTTCGAGGCAGAGGTCAAGAACGGCAGGGTAATAATCAGGGCGTATCCAGAGGACATCCCCCACATTATTGGACGCGGCGGCTCAAAGGTCAGCGCGCTCGAGGACCACATAGGAATGCCCTTAGACGTCAAGAGCTTCGACGAGGAGGAACTCTCCAAACCGAGGGTGCTCGTAAAGGAAACGCCCAAGTACTTTCTGATACAGGTCGGCAAGGCGTTTAGAAACAAGTACGTCAAGCTCCTGGCAGACGGCAGCGAGCTAGATGTGGTCAAGGTCAACAGGCGCGGGGTAATAAAGGTCAAGAAAAACACGGCAACGGGAGAGGCGATCCGATTCGCCGTGCGTAGCGGGAAGCGCATAGAGGTGCAGCCAGCGTGATCATCCCAGGGATCAAGAGATGCCCAGGGGTTTACCCTCCTTCGGACGATACGTACCTGCTGGCTGACGCTGTGGAGCAGAGAGTTTCAAAGGGCGATTCATTCCTCGAGGTCGGCTGTGGCAGCGGATACGTTAGCATCGTTGCGGCGCTGCTGGGCGCAAACGTGGACGCCGTGGATATGAACCCCCGCGCCGTGGAATGCACACTCAGGAATGCCGAGCTGAATGGCGTCAGGGTGAACGCGTGGGTATCTGATCTCTTTTCAAACGTGAAAGGGGCGTACGATTGGATTGTAATGAACCCGCCTTACCTCCCTGCCGATGAAAGGGCGCCGGACACCGCCCTGGACGGTGGGTTTAGCGGTGCTGAAATAAGCCTTCGCTTCATAAAGGATGTTGGAGAACATCTCGCAGAGGGGGGCCGATTCCTCCTGCTAATGTCAAGCATAACTGCCGCGGAACCCCTCCGGCTTGCAAGGCGCTTGGGGTACAGGCTCAGAACTGTAGCGCGCAAGCGCTTCTTCATGGAGGAGCTCTTCGTGGTGGAGGGCTGGAAGAATGCCGATTAATGCGTCTCCTGAATTCGAGGCGGCATGGGAGCGATATACGGCTGCAAGAACTACAAAGGAGAAGATAGAGGCGCTTCGAGAAGCGATAAAGTACATGCCAAAACACAAAGGGGCGGAGAACCTGCGTGCATTTCTGTTCAGGCGGCTTGCAGAGCTAAAGAGGGAACTACAGAAGGAGGCTGAGAGGCGAAGCGGCGGTGGAGGGATCCAGCTCGTTCCAAAAATGGGTTTTCAGGCTGTGCTCTTCGGTATGCCAAACTCGGGAAAGACGTACATACTCTCCAAGATCACGAACGCTCCGGTGGAGCCCACCGCCTATCCCCTTGCCACCACAAAGCCCGTGCCCGGAATGATGGACGTAAAGGGAGCGCAGGTCCAGCTGGTCGAAGTTCCATCGTACTTTGAGGGATACGAGGATTCCAAGATGGGAAGGATAGGCCTGGCCACCATGCGCGCCACGGACGCGATTATTCTCGTTGTAGACCTAACGCAGGACCCGGCAGAGCAGCTAACCACCCTTGTAAGGTTCCTGCAGTCTGAGGATATATACCTGAAC
>Ga0256831_1000191_pt1 | contig 32504 bp, 37 predicted proteins | sample 132544metaG_FD_189087 | JGI IMG/M metagenome (GOLD analysis project Ga0256831, IMG submission 189087) | Hydrothermal vent microbial communities from Lau Basin, Pacific Ocean - 132-544 | ecosystem: Environmental > Aquatic > Marine > Hydrothermal vents | place: Pacific Ocean: Lau Basin | collected...
GATATTAATGTAATTATTGATTCTAGATATAAAATAAAAAGCTTCTTGCAGTTTGTGAGACTTTCATTTAATAAGTTAGAAATTAAAGATAATGTGTATAAAATATTTTTTGATAAAGAAAATGTAAAAAATCATAAATTATTAATAAGAGCAATTGCTAATATGGTAAAAAAATATAAAAAAGATGAAAATTTATATAAAAAGTTATTGCTAAATTATAAAAAAGATGTAGTTTTAAAAATAAAAAAACATCAAATCACTTTTGATGAAAATAGTATTTATATAACCATTAAAAAAATATCAAGTAAAGAATTTGAGATAGTTTTTTCAAATCCTAAAAAACAAGTATTTAATTATATTAAGGGGCTTTTTTTATTAAATTTGTTGGATTTAGATAATGAAAAATTAATAGTTAATTTTAATGAAGAGACAAAAAAAATAGTAAATGCTTTAATTTCAAAAAGTACTATTATGGGATATAAAGTATTTTTTAAATTTGATGAGAGTGAATTTAATTACAATAAGCGTTTTAGCGTTGAGGGCTCTTTAAAAGAGTATTTAGCAAAAATAAGAAATGCATTAGAATTATTTGGTGCGAGTGATATAAGCGAATTTGATAAAATAAAAAAAGAGTATAGACGTTTGGCGAAAAAATATCACCCAGATATTCATAGAAATAAACCGGAGCTTATTCAAAAAATATATCATAAAAAGTTTTTAAGAGTTAAAGAGAGTTTTGAATTATTAAAAGAATATAAAAATTCAAGGTATGATAAATGAAAAAATCACTTTTGAGCAATTATTATAAAAAAAGAAGATTTTTTATTATTTTATTAGTGGGTATGATTTTTTTAATATTTATTTTTGCTTTTTTTTCTTATAAATTAGTCTCGAATGAATTTGATAATTTTATAAACTCTAAATTAAAATCTGCTGCTTTAAATACCGCATTTGTTTTAGGAGATGATTTTTTTGATAGAGCTTCAAGAGGAGAAGTATATACAGATGAAGATGTTGATAATACTTTAAAACTAACTAAACTTGCACAAAATGAAGGTGTAGATTATGTTTATACGATGACCGAGATAAACAAAAAGATATATTTTACATCTTCATCTGCTACAAAAGGGGAGATTGCAAGTAATAAAATTTTTAATTATATGCAGGAATATCCAGAAGCTAGCGAGAAGCTTAAGAATATTTTTAAATTTAATAAGCCATTTTATGAAGTAACTTCGGATAGATGGGGTACTTTTAAGAGTATTTTAATTCCTATGAAGACTCATGAAGGTGTTAGATATATTGTCGGTGCTGATATAAAAATAGATAGAATTCTTGCTAAGAAAGAAGAGTTTTTAAAATATATTTTAATTTTTTCATTTTTAATACTTTTTGTTGTTTTAATTTTTGCTTATAAGCTTAGAAAAATATTAAAAGAAGAAATGATAGTAATTAACAAAATTCAAGATAAATTAGAAGAAGAAATCGCTCAAAAAACAAAAGAGCTTAGAGAATTAAATGCTCATTTAGAGGAGAGAGTAAAAGAAGAAGTTGAGAAAAATAGACAAAAAGATAAACAATTATTAGCAAAATCTCGTTTAGCGCAAATGGGAGAAGCAATTTCTCTTATTGCACATCAATGGAGACAGCCTCTAAGCAGTATTAATTTATTAGTTACGCAAGCAAAAATTATGTCTGAGAGGAACAAATTAAATGAAGATAACCTTAAAGAATGCTCAATTCAAGTAAAAAATAGTGTGTATTATTTAAATGATACTATAGAGCTTTTTAGAAAATTTTTTAAGATAGATTCTAAGAAGCAGTTACATGATATAAATGAGATAGTTGAAAATGTTTTAAATCTTCAAAAAATTATTTTACAAAGTAAGAATATAAAGCTTGATGTTGAGCTTAAGAGCAATAAGAAAGTATATATATTTATGAATGAAGTTATGCAAGCTATTATGGATATTATTAAAAACTCAATAGATGAGATTGAAAAAAGGAATATAAAAAACCCTGTAATAAAAATTAAAACTGAGGAGAATAAAATTATAATTTGTGATAATGCTGGCGGAATTGATGAAAAGATAATTGATAAGATTTTTGAGCCTTATTTTTCAACTAAAAATGATGGAACTGGGCTTGGGCTTTATATTAGTAAAGTTATTATTGAAGAGCATCACAATGGTAAAATTGAAGTTAAAAATACGCAAAATGGGGCTTGTTTTATTATCACTCTTCCTACATCCACTCAATAAGTTTTTCTACTTCTTTTACTTCATAACACTTAATTGGCTCTTGAAGAGGTTTGCTTGGAACAATTGCTTTTTTAAATCCTAAATTTGCAGCTTCTTTAATTCTAATATCAAGCCCTGGTACTTCTCTTATATCTCCTACTAAACTAACTTCTCCTATAAATACGCTCTCTTTGCTTATTGGTCTATTTTTAAATGAGCTTATAATTGCTGCAATTATTGCTAAATCTGCAGCAGTTTCATTTATTTTTATTCCGCCTGTTACATTTACAAATACATCATATTGATTAAGAGGTATATTTAATTTTTTTTCTAAAAGAGCTAAAATCATATTAAGTCTTGCTAAATCAAATCCAGTTGAGCTTCTTTTAGGAATTGAATAACTCTCACTCACAAGCGCTTGAACTTCAAGTACAATAGGGCGAGTGCCTTCTAAAATTACACTTATTGCACTTCCAGGAATAGATTTTTTGCTAAAGAAAGATTTGTTTTTTGCGCTTACTAATCCTTCTTTTGTCATTTCAAATATACCAATCTCACTAGTTGAGCCAAATCTATTTTTAAAGGCTCTTAGAATTCTTAATTCTTTACTTGCGTCTCCTTCAAAATAAAGCACTGTATCTACCATATGCTCTAATACTCTTGGTCCTGCAATTGAGCCTTCTTTTGTGATGTGACCTATTATAAAAATTGGAGTTTTAGTAGTTTTTGCTATACGCATAAGCTCAAATGTGGCTTCTCTAACTTGACTTACACTTCCTGGAGCTGAGGTTATATTTTGAGAATATATTGTTTGAATTGAATCAATAATTACTAAATCATACCCTTTTTTTATCTCTTCAATTATATTCTCAACTACAATTTCTGGCATAAGATAAAGCTCTTTATTTTTAATACCAAGTCTCTCAGCTCTAATTTTAATTTGCCCTGGAGATTCTTCTCCTGCTACGTATAATACTTTTTTATCAAGATTTCCAGCTAACTTTAGCATTAGAGTAGATTTTCCAACACCAGGGCTTCCTCCAATTAATACAAGACTGCCTGGAACTATTCCTCCTCCTAATACTAAATCAAGCTCGCTATCTTTAGATGAGAATCTTTCAATTTCTTCTTTTTCTATTTCATCAAATTTTAATATTTTGGATGGTTTTGAAGAAGTGTTAGTAGATTTTTCTTCGCTCACTTCCACAAAACTCTCCCAACTTCCACATGCTGGACATTTTCCCATCCATTTTGCGCTTTTATATCCACATTCTATACATTCATATACGCTTTTTTTCTTAGCCATTTTCTACTCTTTTTATTAGTTGATGATATTCAATAACTGAAGATAAATTTTCTTGAATAATTAAATATATAATTCTCCATACAACTATTGCTAATACAAGTAAAATAATATATAAGAAAATAATCCATTTATGCTCACCTAAATTAATCTCTTCATAATCTTTAAATTCTACATAAGTAAAATATACAAAAAGCGAAATAATTAAAATATTTCCAAAGATATATAAAACATTATTCACTATATAATCCCTCTAAAATACCTTCAATAAATTCGTCTTTATTAAATTCAACTAAATCTTCAGGTTTTTCACCAACTCCTACATAATAAATAGGAAGTTTAAGCTCATTTACTATGCTAAATAAACTTCCACCTTTGCTGGTTCCATCTAATTTTGTGATAATTATTCCATCAACTCCAATTATTTCATTAAATACTTTTGCTTGATTTATAGCACTACTTCCTTGTGTTCCATCAATTATTAATAAAATTTTATGAGGGGCATTTTCATAAGCTTTTTTTGCAACATTTACTATTTTTTTAAGCTCATTTTGAAGGTTTATTTTATTATGAAGTCTTCCTGCTGTATCAATTAAAGCTACATCAATTCCTTTTGCTTTAGCGCTTGCAATAGTATCATATGTAACTGCAGCTGGGTCATGACCTTGTTTTGTTTTTACAATTGGCACATCAAGGATTTCTGCCCATTTACTAAGTTGCTCAATTGCAGCTGCTCTAAATGTATCTGCTGCTCCTAAAATAACTGATTTTCCTTCATTTTTTAGTTTATATGCTAATTTTGCAATAGTTGTAGTTTTACCTGCACCATTTACTCCAATAATTAGCATTGTATATGGTTTATCATTAATCTCTAGCTTAGCTTCAGGGACGTTAAAAATTTTTTCAAGCTCTTTTTTTAGTTTTTCTTTACTTACTTCATTTGGTAATTTTTCTACTATTTTTTCAACCAAATCGTAATCAATATCAGCTTCAATTAAAGCTTCTTCTAATAATTCTTTTGGTAATTTTTCTTTTTTTTCAATACCTACTACACTTTTTATAGCTTCTTTTGTTTTATTAAGACTTTTTTTTATAAACCCAAACATTTAAAATCCTTTAATATTTCATATGGAGTAAAATTTTCAAATTTTATAGTTTTATTTTTATCTAAAATAACTATAGTTGGATAATATTCAATTTTAAAATATTTTTTTAAAAATTCATTATTAGTTTTGTAAAATTTAACATTTAATTTACGTAAAACTTTAATCTCTTCTTTAGAATAAAAATTATTGTCATAAAAAAGAAGAATTATCTTTTTGTTAGGGTATACTAATTTATTGTTTTTAAAAGTTATGTTAAAATCTTTCTCTTGTATAATAAAATTTTTTGCAGTTTTATTTACATTTTTTGTTATATTAGAGATATTTTTTTCTTTATTATAAGTTTTTTTTGTTTTTTGCTCACATCCGATAAAAAATATAGCGATTATTAAAATTAGGTATTTCATTTTTCTCCTTTGATAATTGCAATTTTAACAAAAGGTATAAAAAATGAAAAATGAGTTTAGAAAAATTTGTTTAAGTAATAAAAAAATTAATAGATATTTAATCTCTAAAAAGCTAGGATTAGAGATTTATAAATTAGCTAAAAAGTATAAAAGAATTCTCATTTTTATTCCCCTAAAAAATGAGCCAGATATAAGATGGGTTATAAACAAATTAAGAAGAGAAAAAAAAGAAATTTTTGTTCCATTTATGCAAGATTTAAGCTTTAAAATGGTAAAATATACTTTACCTTTAAAGAAAAAAAAATTTTCAATTCTTGAGCCTCTCAATAAAAATAAAACCCTTGCTAAAATTGATTTAGCAATTGTTCCTATAGTTGGAATGGATTCTTCTTTTAGAAGAGTAGGATTTGGCAAGGGTATGTATGATAGATTTTTTGCGAATTTGAAATATAAGCCTAAAATAGTGTTTGTACAGCTTGTGCCTTGTATTTCAAAAGATATTGTAACTGATGAATTTGATATAAAAGCTGATGAGTATTTAAGTTTTAAACTAAGGAGTAAAAATGGTGATAATAGAATTAATTCTCGCTATTATTATCTCGCTAGCGGTGGGATTTTTTATAGCAAAGAGAATAGATAAGACTAAATATGAAATTTATATAGCAAATGCAAAAGCTAAAGCAAAAGCAATTGAGCATGAAGCTGAAAAGCTTTTAGAAAAGTCTAAATCTAAAGCAAAAGAATTAGAATTTGAAGCAAAAAACTCGTATGAGCTTCAAAAATTAGAGCTTGAGAGAGAATATGAAAATAAACTTAATGAAATTTTGAAAAAAGAAGAAGAGATTGAAAATATTATTAAATCACACCTTCAAAAAGAAAAAGAAATAGAAGAAAAACTAAAAGCTCTTCAAAAAGAAGAAATTTTGCTTCAAAAGCAAAAAGAAACTTATAATAATAAACTAAAAGAGCTTCAAAACTTGCTTGAGAATATATCAGGTTTAACACAAGAAGAGGCAAGACAAATTTTGCTTGAAAAAACAAAAGAGAGTTTAAAAGAAGATATTGCACATTTAACAAGGAAAATGATAAAAGAAGCTGAAGAAAATGCAAAAGAAAAAGCAAATTATATAATTGCTCAAGCTACTACAAGATATGCAGGAGAATTTGCTGGTGAGAGACTTATAAATGTAGTTCCTATTGGCGATGATGAAATGAAAGGTAGAATTATTGGAAAAGAAGGTAAAAATATAAAAGCTCTTGAGATGATTACAGGGTGTGATATTATTATTGATGAAACACCAGGGATTATAACTGTTAGTAGCTTTAATATTTATAGAAGACAAATAGCAGTTGAGACTATAAAAAGACTTATAGAAGATGGAAGGATTCATCCAGCAAGAATTGAAGAAGTTTATAAAAAAGTAGAAGCTGAGTTTGAAGAGAAAGTAAGTAAAGAAGGTGAAAATATTTTAGTTGATTTAGGTCTTGTAGGAGTTGGAATTCATCCAGAAATCGTAAAACTTATAGGAAGATTAAAATATAGAGCAAGTTATGGGCAAAATGCTTTAGCTCATTCACTTGAAGTAGCTCACTTAGCGGGTATTATGGCAGCTGAGATGGGAGGGGATGAACTGCTGGCTAAAAGAGCAGGATTGCTTCATGATATAGGAAAAGCCCTAACTCATGAGATTGGTGGAGACCATGTAAGTATTGGATATGATATATGCAAAAGATATGGAGAGCCTGAAGTTGTGCTTAATGCTATAAAAGCTCATCATGGATATGAAGAGGCAAAAAGCGTTGAAGCTGCAGCTGTATGTAGTGCAGATACTTTATCTGCTGCAAGACCAGGGGCTAGAAGAGAAGTATTAGAAGCTTTCTTAAAAAGGGTAAAAGCTTTAGAAGAGATTGCAACTTCATTTGAAGGAGTTATAAAAGCATATGCTCTTAATGCTGGAAGAGAAATTAGAGTAATAGTAGAAGCTGATTTAGTAAGTGATGATGAAGCTTATCTTTTAGCAAATGAGATTTCAAAAAGAATTTCAAAAGAGGTAAGTTTTCCAGGAGAGATTAAAGTAAATGTAATTAGAGAAAAAAGAGCAATAACTTTTGCAAAGGCTAGTTAATGGAGATTTTAGTTAAACCTTGTGGGGAATTTTATACAAATTGTTATATTGTAGATAGAAAAATTATAATTGACCCAGGTATTGGGGCATTTGACTTTGTTAAAGAGCATGTAAAAAATCCAATTGCAATAATTAATACACATGGGCATTTTGACCATGTATGGGATAATCAAAAGATTAAAGATTATTACAATATTCCAATTTATATCCATAAAGATGATGCATTTTTTTTAGAAAATGACCCATTTGGATATAATCCTCCAAAGAGTAAACCAGATGTATTGCTTGAAGAGGGAGATTATAAAATAGGGGATTATGATATTAAAATTAGACATTTTCCTGGACATACACCAGGAAGTATAACGGTAGAGATTGGGGATGAAATGTTTAGCGGGGATTTTATTTTTGATGGAAGTATTGGAAGGGTTGATTTTCCATATTCTAACCCACAAAAAATGAAAGAATCAATAAAAAAATTTTTAAAAATTCCTTATGATAAGAGAGTTTTACCAGGACATGGAGCAACTACAACTATAAAAAAAGCTCAAAAATTTTTGCCAATGTGGCTTAATTATTTATAGTTTTATTCCAGCTTTTTTTAAAGCTTTATGAATATGGCTCATTTGAAGCGATTTATCCTTACACCACTCAGGTGCCAAAAGGTTTGTAGTACCTGCTGTCATTCTTTGAATTGATATATTTTGTGGTAGCATTTTTATAGCTTTTATTAGTGTATCAATATAATCTTCTTCACTAATAGGAGTAAACTCTCCTTTTTTATATTCAATTGCAAGCAAAGTATTATCAGTTACATATAAGGGATGAAATTTGATAGAATCAATCCCTAAAGCAATAGAATCTTCTACGCTTTTTAGCATATCTTTTTGATTTTCTCCTGGAAGACCAAAAATTAAATGCCCGCATACATTAAGTCCAAGCTCTTTTGTTTTTTTAATAGTTTCCCTTACATTTTTAAAATCATGACCTCTATTTATTTTTTTAAGAGTCTCATCATTTGAGCTTTGAATACCATATTCAACCCATATTTCATAATCTTTACTAAGCTCTTTTAAATAGTTTAGTGTATCATCTGTAATACTATCTGTTCTTGTACCAATGCTAAGACCAATTACATCTGGAAAAGATAAAGCAGTTTCATATAATGTTTTTAGTGTATCAAATGGAGCGTAAGTATTTGTAAAACTTTGGAAATATACTATAAACTTTTCGCTTTTGTATAATTTTTTATATAGTTTTATTGTATTGAAAAATTGGAATTTTAAAGCCTCTATTTGTTTTTGTAAAAGAGGATTATCTTTTGAATTTAAGTTTAGGGTAATTCTTTCCTTTTGAAAATTTGGAGAAAAACTTTCATTTTCACAAAATATACACCCACCTCTTGCTACTGTGCCATCAATATTTGGACATGTAAAACCTGGAATTGAAATTGGAACTTTTTTTATTTTTTTATTAAATTTTTTCTTTAAATACTTTCCAAAAGTATATAATCTATCCATTGCACCTCTTTTTGCCTTGTTTATAACAAAAAAGAGGGAAAAAGTCTAGTTTAAAGAATTGGGTAATTTCCATCAAAACATGCAAAGCAGTAGTTTTCTTTTTTATCTTTTATAGCTTTTATAAGTCTTTCAATTGAAAGGTAAGCTAGACTATCAGCTTCTATATATTTTCTTATTTCATCCACACTCATTTTAGAAGCTATTAATTCTTCTTTAGTTGGTGTATCTACTCCATAATAGCATGGTCCAGTTGTAGCAGGAGACGCTATTCTCATATGCACTTCTTTAGCACCTGCATCTCTAAGCATTCTAACTATTCTTTTTGAAGTAGTACCCCTTACTATGCTATCATCAATTACAATTAATCTTTTTCCTTCAATTTTATGTTTTATTGGAGAGAGTTTCATTTTAACTTTTAAATCTCTTATTTCTTGAGTAGGCTCAATAAATGTTCTTCCAACATAATGATTTCTCATAATAGCCATCTCAAAAGGAATTCCACTCTCTTGAGCATATCCAAGAGCAGCTGCTACTCCACTATCTGGTACTGGTACTACCATATCAGCATCAACTGGCATCTCTTTTGCAAGCTCTCTTCCCATCTGTTTTCTAACAGAATATACGTTTTTGCCAAAAACATTGCTATCTGGTCTTGCAAAATAGATGTATTCAAATACACATTGTTTAGGAGTAGGCTCAAAAATCATTTCACTTTTAATTTCACCATCTTCAAAAATTAGCATCTCACCAGGCTCAACATCTCTTATAAATTCAGCTCCCACAAGCTCAAATGCACATGTCTCACTTGCTACTATATATCCACCACTTTTAAGTTTTCCTAGACTCAAAGGTCTAAATCCAAAAGGGTCACGAATTGCAAACATTTTAGAGCGGCTAAGAATAATTAGCGAAAAAGCGCCTTTAATTTTTTTAACAGCATTTATAATTCTTTGTTTAAGAGTAGGGGTAGTATAGTCTTTTGCAATCAAATGGATAATATTTTCTGTATCCATATTTGTTTGAAAAATTGCTCCTTTTTTTGTCAGCTCTTCTCTAATTTCTTGAGCATTTACTAAGTTTCCATTATGTACTACTGAAATTTCTCCTAGCCCATATTTTGCAAATACTGGCTGAGCATCAAGAATTGAGTCATCTCCTGCAGTTGAGTATCTTGTATGACCTATTGCCATATCACCTTTTAATATTTTAAAATGCTCTTCTTTAAATATTTGAGTAACAAGCCCTCTATCTTTTACTGTTTTTATTTTACCTTCAAAGCTACTGCTAATTCCTGCTGCTTCTTGACCGCGATGTTGCATAGCAAAAAGCGCATAATACGCTAATTTACTTGCATTTTCATTTCCATAAATTCCTACTACTGAGCACATTTTTTTCCTTTATAAACCTAATGCGTCATTTATTGAATAAAGTCCAGGTTTTTGATTTATAAGCCATTTTGCAACTTTAATAGCACCTCTTGCAAATGTTTCTCTGCTTGTAGCGGTATGATTTAGCTCTAAAAATTCTCCATCATTATAAAATCCAACTGTATGTCTTCCTACTACATCACCGCCTCTAACAGCAAATACACCAATTTCATCTTTACTTCTAGCTCCTACATGTCCGCTTCTGCCTGTAACCATTACATCTTTTAAATTAAGCCCTCTAGCTTTTGCGCAACTCTCAGCCAAAGTTAACGCAGTTCCACTTGGTGCATCAACTTTATATCTATGATGCTGTTCTACTATTTCTATATCAAAATCTCTTAATTTTTCACTAACCATTGATACAAGTTTATTAAGTATAGCTACTCCTAAACTCATATTTGTTGCATAAAGAATAGGAGCTTTTTTACTTGCTTCAATCATTAAATTTTTTTGATGCTCATTTAGCCCTGTTGTAGCAATTACAAGTGGTTTTGGGTTTTCTAGTGCTGCTTCAAGTAGTTTTTGAGTTGCTATTGGAGCTGAGAAATCTATTACAATATCTGAATTTTCAAGTAGTGTTTTAGCATCATTGGTAATAATTGTATCTTCATCAAATTCAATAGTTTGAGGACCTTCAAACATTACTGCACCAATTTTTGCATTTTCTTCTTTTAAAATTTTAACTAAAAGCTGTCCAACTCTACCAGTAGCACCTACAATTCCATATTTCATTTATTCTCCTTCTATATATTTTGTAGCATTTATTGCTGCAACTGCTCCATCGCCTGCTGCTGCAACGACTTGTTTTACGCTATTTTCTCTTATATCACCTGCTGCATAAAGTCCTTTTCTTGAAGTTTCCATATTTAGATTAACTTTAACTTCTCCCCATTCGTTAAGCTCTACTAAATCTTTTACTAATTCATTATTTACTTTCATACCAACAAATACAAATACTCCATCAACTCTAAGCTCTTTTCCTGAAGATAGAATTATACCTTCTACAAACTCTTTTCCAAATACTTTTTTTACTGTTTCATTAAAAATTATCTCAATATTTGGAGTGTTGAAAACTTTTTTTTGAGTGTGAGGAGCTGCACGAAATTTATCACGTCTATGAATTAAATAAACTTTTTTGGCGATTTTACTTAAATATAAAGCTTCTTCAAGTGCGGTATCACCACCTCCTACTACTGCTACTATTTTATCTTTATAGAAAAATCCATCACATACCGCACAATAACTTACACCTCTTCCTATAAATTCTTCTTCACCCTCAAAGCCCGCTCTTTTAGGGGTTGCACCTGTAGCAACAATAATAGCTTTAGCTTCATATTCATTATTATGAGTTTTTATCTTATATTTCTTTTCATTAGGAATTATTTTTGTTACTTCTTCACTTTTTATTTCTGCTCCAAATCTTTTAGCTTGCTCTGGCCAGCATGCCATGAATTCAATTCCGCTTTTTGGCTCGCAAACTCCAGGATAATTTTCAATTTCACTACTAAGAGTAATTTGTCCTCCTGGATTTAATTTCTCTAAAATTAAAGTTTTTGCACCAAGTCTGCTTGCATATATTCCGCTACTAAGTCCAGCAGGACCTGCACCTACTATGATAATGTCATACATTTTTTTTCCTTTAAAGTAAAATATAAAAATCTAAATTTTCATATCTTACTTTAAAACTTCAAGTGGGCTATCTTGTTTATATACATTTTTGTGATATTTTTTAATTTTTAATACTACTGGCACCTCATAAATATTTAGATATTGTATTAGTTTAATTATAGTATTTATTCCTGCTGTTGTATATATAACATTTTTGTAATTTTTTCTTTTTTGATAGATATCTACTGCAATTATTGGATAATCTTTTGGGATTTTTTTTATTAAGTCATCTAGATTTGACATATGAGAGCTAAATATTAAAAGATAATACTCTTTTTTTTGAGGTTTAAAAATGTCATTTTTAGTATAAAAGATTAATTTATCAAAATCAATAAATTTGTATTGATGAAATTTATAATTGTAATAGAAGAAAAATGCAGCTACCATTAATGCTCCAAAAAAGGAGCTAAAGGTATAAAAAAATTTAGATTTTATCCTTATTCTCCAAGAAGTGCGTTAATTTTTTCTTCATACATAGCTTTTGGAGCAGCTCCAATCATGCTATCTACTAATTCTCCATTTTTGAAAAATAATACAGTTGGAATACTTCTAATTCCAAATTGCATTGCAAGCTCTTGCTCTTCATCAGTGTTTACTTTTCCAACAACTACACCTTTGTCTTTGTATTCTTCGCTTAACTCTTCAATAATTGGAGCTACCATTCTACAAGGACCACACCATGGTGCCCAAAAATCCACTACTGCAACTTTTGCATTTTTAATTGTATCTACGAAATTATCTTTTGTTAATTCTATTGCCATAAAGACTCCTTTTTTTTCTTAATTATACATAAATTTTTGCTATTTTATTCATTAACAGCTGCTGTTTTTTTGAATTTAAGTGATAAAACTATAAATCTTATGGCTTGCCAGATTATACATCTTCTTTTCCATCTCTCAAATGGAGTAGGATACATTCCAAATTTAGTCTCATCATATGCTCTTAATTCCCATTCTTTTATTTTTAATCCAATTTGTGGACTTTTAATTGCCATTATATCTCCTTTTTTAATCTGGAATTAGATACCAAAATGGTTTTGCTTTTGCTTTCCATAAAAATACATGATGCATTAACCATTTAAACCAGTGCCCAGCACTACCAACTTCACCAATTGTATATTTTACATCTCTACCAAAGTCTGGATATTTTTTAAAGTCTGGGATTGTAGGATAAACTGACATACTTCCAGCAATTCCTCTAAATCCATAACTAATAGATACGACACAAATACTTGCAATCTCACCCATGCTCGCTTTATGTCTAAATGATGGTTTCCCCTCAAGTATCCACTCAGCAATATTTAAAGCTGTTGCGTGCGCCATAACTGCACTTGGCATTCCCGTTCTTGGAGGTGCTGGTGTTAGTGGTCTACCTGATTTTGTAGTATGAGGCATTGATATTGGATGAGGAGGTGCAAATGCAATACCTACTGCAAAAATATTTGGATATGTTGGATTTTGTAATTTTTTAGGCCAATCTTCTGCGCCCCATTCATGATAAGGTTTTTTTGCACTCTCATAATCTGCATCTACTATCATTAATCCATTTGGTTTGAATAATTTATCAGTATAATCTTCTCCATTTGGACCAACTGCTTTAATCCCAACTCCAGAAAATGGAGGAATTAGCATTGCAAAATCATATTCAACTTCTTTTTCTTCACCTTCATATGTTTCATAATATACTTTTCCAGGCTCTACTTTGTAAACACTAGCTTTTGTAATCCAATCAACCCCATATTCACTAAACATTGAGCGGATTACATTATTAGTATGCGAGATATATCCATTATTTTTTACATAAGCACCACCAAGACCCAAATCACCTAAGAACATTTCATTTGTAATATAAGTTACATCAATATAGTCTAAAAGGTCTAAATCATATACTAAAGAGGCAACATTCATTGTATATTCAACTGCTGCTCCTTGGCAGGTACATCCTCCATGTCCAAGACCTATTAAAACTTTTTGTTTTTGACCTTTTTTTGCTTTTTCAATTACTTTGCTAAGCTCATTCCATGCATGAGCTGCATGGTCATAGCTACAAACTGAGACTGTATTACCTGTATCTGGTCCAAGCCCAGGAGTAGCTGAGAAATTTAATTTTGGTCCTGTTGCATTTATTAAAAAGTCATAATATACTTTTTCTTTTTGACCTTTTTTATTCCCACTTACATATTCTATTGTAACATAAGGTTTATTCTCACCTGCATCACCTTCTGGATGAATTGTAAGTGCTTTTGCTTGTTTAAAATCAATTCCAAGTTTTTCGTATACTGGTGCAAGCTCAAAGTATACATCTTCTGGTTTCATATATCCAGTACCAACCCAGATATTTGATGGAACCCATTGATAGTTTTTATTTGGAGAAACTACAATAATTTCTGCGTTATTTTTAAGTTTATGTTTTAGATTTAAAGCCGCTGTATGACCAGAAATTCCAGCTCCTAATACTAATACTTTTGGTTTTGCCATTTGCTACCTTTCAAAAATTAATATGTAATTAATTATAGCATATAGCTTTAAAAAAGATTAATATTATCTTAATTTATTAAAAAAATTATAGGGAAGTTAAGAAAAAATTATAAAGGAAGAACGCAGATTAATGCTCTGCGTTGTCGTTGATGTTTCTTACATCAAGAAGAGAATCTAAGATAGAGTAGATTGCAATTCCAAGACCTACACACCCAATGATAATTAAAATTTCCATTGTGTGAGGCGGTACGTATGCATATGGAGGTACATATTCAAGTTGATATGAGCTTGTTGCTTCTGGTCCTAATCCAAATCTATTTGTCATAGGATAAATATTTCCACCATAAATAAATGCTAATCTCATTAAGAAAGTACCAATTAAAGCTGAAATTGCTCCAAGTAATGCCGCTGCTGGTTTTTGAGTTAACCAAAGGATTAAAGGTACTGCAATACCAAGTACTATCCATCCCCAATACATCCAGCTAATAGGGCTTCCATGCATAATTAAATTCATCCATCTAGGGTCAACACTCATAAAATTAATTATTTCATAAAGTGCTGCTAAGATAGTAAGTACTACTCCCATTTTTGAAGCAGTTTTTATCATATCTTCAAAATATGGTTTATTTCTAAGCCCTAGGAATGCAAAAAGTATTGCTCCAGCAACACCAGTTAATGCACCACTGATTAAGAAATAAATCCAAAGTTGTGGAATATCAGTCCAAAGATGTCTTGGTACGTTTAGATTAAATAAGATACCTTGGATATAAAATTCTGCTAAGTCAATTAAGATACCCAATATAACTAAAATTAATGCAAATTTTTTAGCTAAATCTTTTTTGTATGTTAAAAGGAAATAAATTTCAATCAATGTAAATGGAATATAGATACTATAAAGCGGTAACATCATCCACATACCACTTTGTGGTTGAGGATTAAGAATCATCCAATAAATATTAAGTGGATTTCCCCAGTCGCTAGCGATTGATGTCATACCACCAAGAACCATTGCTAAACCAAAAGTCATAAGAGCTGCTGCTACTTTTGGCGCAATTTTTACATGGAAAAGCTCAGCCAATGCTACTAAGAAAATAAGTGCACTACCACCATAGAGAAGATAAGTATATTGCGATACAAAAATACCCCAAGGGTCTGCTTTTTTTACTTCTTCTATTTCATTTAGATTAAAAATTTGCTCTTTTAGTGCTTCTGCTAGCATTTTTGCATGGTCACTTGCTGCACCGCCTGCTTCAATAATTTCTCTATTGTTTACAAAATCATGGAAAAATCTTAGATGGTATATTTCATACCATCCAATAAGACCAATTGCAAGTAAAATATAAGCTACAATCATAGTTTTGTTAAAAAGTAACTCTTTTAAACTTACCTTTTTTATATTTAAACCGCAACATTTTGTATATTCAGCTGCCATGTTAGCTCCTTACGCTTTTTTCCACTCAGGTTTTTTAGCCTGAGCAGCTGCATCATAAAGTGGTTTAATTTCATCCCATGTATGAAATTTTATTCCTTCACCAAGTGTTCTTTTTGCAAATTCTTCATCTTGTGGCACAAGATAGAATAGTTTTGGAAGTGTTCCTTCATCTTCTTTTAAGAAGAAGAATTTTCTTTGTTTTAAAAGATTTACAATATCAGAATTTTCATCTTCTAAATCACCAAATGTTCTAACTTTTGTAGGACATGTTGCACTACAAGCAGTTGTACCATATTCTTGAACTCTTCCATCACAGAATGTACATTTATCAACTGCATGTCTTGTTTCATCTACAAATCTTGCATCATACGGACATGCTTCCATACAACCTTTACAAATGATACACATACTATAATCAACTTTTACTATTCCACCTTCTGCAAAGTGGCTTGCACCTGTTGGACAAACTGTTACACATGGTGCATCAATACAATGGTTACATTGACTTGGATAGAAGTTTACGAATAAATCGCTTAGTGTTTGTCCACCTTCTACTAAACCTACCCAAATTCTTTGTTTATCTGCACCAATCATAACTCCATTTTCATCTTTACAAGCCACTTCACAAGCTCTACAATCGATACAATTTTGATATTCAAGTGCTATTGCATAGTTTGCCATGGCTTACACCTTTCTTATTTTTACTATAGTTTCATGCATACTTGCTGAACCAATAATAGGGTCTATTGAATTTGAGCAAATTATTGCTTGAGATACTCCGTTTTTATATCCTAGAGTTGCTGCTGGGTTTTGGTTACCAAATCCAGTTGCTATAAACATAGTATCTTTTCTAATTCTTTTTGTAGGATATACTCTAGCTCTTTCTGTTGCTTTAGTTTCTGGGTTATAAAGCTCAACTTCATCTTTGTATTTTAATCCAAGCTCTTTTGCTAATTCGTCATTAATCCATACATAGTTATAATTCATTAAGTCTAATAGTAGATAGTTATTAAAGTGCATACTTTGAGTAAAATATGCATGTCTTCCAAATACTATTCTTGCTTCACCTTTACTTGTATCAGGCTCTCTATAAAGTGAATCTCTCCAAATTGGGAATTTTTTTAGTTTATCAAATTGATTAGTAAGTGGGTTTTTGAATGTTTTTCCATCAATATTGTGAAGTGCTACTTTTATATATTTTCCTTTTTTAGGAACAATGTGATAATCTTTTGGAAGTGCATAGTATTTGTCTAATACTTCATAAACTAATTCATGTTTGTTTGGCACATCTTTTTTAAATGATTTATATTTTTCATCAAAAAGTCCAGATTTTACTGCTTTTTCAATTCCAGGCCAATATACTCCCCACTCATCTGCTACTTTTGCAGCTTCTTCTCCATAAGTCTCTTCCATTGCTTTGTAGTTAAACTCATGTATTGGTTTGAAAGTTTTTGAAATCCAGAAAGTTTGAATATCTAAATCATCTTCGCTTGCATGCTCAAGAATTGCTTTTACAAGTTTAGGGTCTTTGATATCTTGTTTTAATTTTTCTACATTAATTGTAAAGTCATCATTTAAATATTTTGCTAAATCAAAATCTTTTGGAAGCTCAACGCCTAACTCATCAGCATCCCAAGTATATTTAAATGTAATTGCTGCAAGAGGTTTTTCAACTTTTTTTGCAAGAGTTTTACAAATATCATACATATGTTTTCCACCTATTGCTTTTTCTTTTGCCTGATGTCTCCAAGCGATAAATGGATGTTTTATAGCAAATTGTTTAATAAGTGATTCTCTTTCTAGATATACCTTATCAGGTAAAATTACATCAGCATAAAGCAATGTATCAGTTGGTGCAATATCAATTGCTACAACTAAATCCATAGTTTTATACATTTCAGCTGTTTTTTCATATTCTGGTACTGATTGCATTGGATTTTGTTTATACTCAAACATTACTCTTATTGGATATTCACCTGGTTTTAGACCTTTATAGTTACCGTTTTCATCAGGTCTTGGTCTTCCTGCTGCTATCCATCTTTTATTAATATCTAATACTACATCTCTAAAGATTGGCCAAGAACCTTTTGTTGGGTTTGCAAGTGGATATTCGCCTTTTGGAATAGTTGAAATATCAATTCTTGGTTTTGCGTTATCATAAATTGGGAAATCTTCATATTCATAACTTTCAGGTTTTTTAGGAAGACCACGTCCTAATAATACTCCACCAGGTCTATTTACACATCCATGAATTGAATTGAAAATTGCTTGAGCACGTCTGAATTCAAAATCTTGGAAATACCAAGTAGATTTTCTACTTCTATAGCAGTTTGCTGCACCTTTGTATTTTTCAGCAGCATCGCTAAATTCTTTTGTAATTCTTCTAATAGTGCTTGCTGGAATTTCAGTAATTTTTTCAGCCCACTCAGGCGTATATTTGCTACCTTCTCCAGTTGTAAAGAACTCTTCAAGCTCTTCAATTCCATCTACATATTTGTTTATATAATCTTGTTTATATGGAGTTTTGTGATAGCCTTTATTTATTGTTTCATGAATCATAGCAAGCATTAGCGCTAAATCAGTTCCTGGTTTAATTGGGATAAATTCATCTGCATGAGATGCAGTTTTTGTATATCTTACATCAATATATACAAATTTTTCAATTCCTCTTCCATGAGTGAATTTAAACATATCAAGTGTATCAGGAGTAACAATACTCTCCGCTCTGTTTCCTCCAAGGTTTAAAATATATTTACATTCAGTAAAATCTGCTTGTCCCCAGCTACCAAAAGTTAGTTTGTTTGCAAGAAATGATGGTGCAAAACATGTTGTAAAGTGGTCAACAAAGTTTGGAGAACCAATACCATTCATTAAATTCATAAAAATAGGCTCTTCAAAAGTACCAGATGTAGCCCCAGCACCATATGCTACAGTTGAGCGGTTGTCTCTTTCTTCATCAATAATTTGTACAAGTTTTTTTGCAATATAATCAAATGCCTCTTCCCAAGTAGCTTCTCTAAACTTACCTTCGCCTTTTTCACCAACTCTGATTAAAGGTTTAGTAATTCTATCTGGGTCATATTCGCTAGCAATTCCAGCATTACCTCTTGCACACATAAAGTTTCTGCTTTTTGGATAAAGTGGATGTGGCTCAATTTTTGTGATTTTGTCATCTACATTTCTTGGAACAATACCACACATATTAACACACATTGCACAAACAGAAGGTATGTATTTTGCGTTTTTAATTTCTTCTTCTTTTTTGTTTTTTTCTTCTATTGCATCTTCATAAGGGCTAAATGCAAATCCTAAAGAAGTTGCCATAGATGCCCCAGCTGCTGTTGCAGCAGATGTTTTTAGAAAATTTCTTCTTTTTAAGTCTACTATTTTAGACATCTAAACTCCTTTTTTAATTTTACATTCATATATTCTTTAAAAATAGTGCTTAAAAAGTGCCAAAAAGGCACTTATAAGAAAAACTTATTAAAAGCTGTATCTAATATAAGCTCTTATATCCATAGCGTCTTTAACTACTGGTTGAGGAGTAGGTTTATCTACATCTAAAGGAGCTCCATAATCTCCAAAAAATCCATCACTTCCAGAGTAGTTATATTTAATATAAGTTGCTCTAATACCAGTTGTTAAATTATCAAGTAAATAGTGATGATAATATACTTCATAAGCATTACCTCTTGTAGCTGCAATACTTCCAATTAATGTATCTTCTCCCCAAGTCATAGCTCTATAGTATTTGCTTCCATGAACAAAGTTAAAGCCCCATCTATCATTACTATCTTCACTTGCTGGGAAGTTTCCTCCAATCCAAATAGACCATCCAGATTTAGAATCATAGCTTCCAAGCATTCTTTTATTAGATTTTGGGTCAGTTTTTGTATAAGCCCAAGAGATAAATGCTTTTGAATCATCTAAGAAATCACTTATACCATCGCCAATTCCATCAGCTTTAAAGATAATATTTGTTCCCATAAATGAGCCTAAGTCATCTAATGGCTCGTTTGTATCTTGATTATATCCTTTTACATTCCAAGCCCAAATTTGCTCCCACCATACTGAATATTGACCATCATTGTATGGAACAAGTAAAAATCCGCCAAAGTCAGTAATTTTATGCCCATCTTTAGCATAAGGTGTTCCAGCTTGATTGAATTTACCAATTGAGCTTGAATATCCTCTACCAAAACAGAATTTAAGGTTAGTTCCCCAGTCGCTAAATTTATCACTTAAGTCTGAGAAGAATTCATTTTTAATCCAAAAACTAATTCCATCAAATTCCATATTTACAAGATGAGCAATTGGGCTCTCAGCTCTAACATTATCTCTTAAATTTGCTGGATATCCTTCAGTTGAAGGTCTTCTACCAGTTGATAGCATAAATTTGCCATCTCCAAAATACCAGTTAAAATATGCTTCTTGAACTCTTAAAATTGTATCATCTGGAGTCTCACTAGCAGTCCAGTTTGAGTTATCATAAGCGGGATTTTCTTGACCTATATTCATTCCATAGATATTATAAGCTACAAGTCTTAAATTACCTTTTAAATTATCATTTGGCTTTGCTACAGCTTCTAGCGCAACTTTGTTTGAGAGAATATTATTTGTTTTCTTATCTCCATCATTTAGCTTATATTTGATAAAGTCAAAATTTGTTTGAATAGAATAAGACCAATATAAATGGTCATTTGCAGCAAATGGAGATGCTTTTTTATCAGCAGTTAGTGCTAATTTTTTATTTTCTTTAACCTGTTTTTCAAGTTTTGCTATTTTTGCTTTTAGCGCTTCAATCTCTTTTTGGAGCTCATTATTTGAATTAGCTGCAAAAAGTGAAGCTATTGCAAGAGTTGAAACTAACAACTTTTTCATTTTTTACTCCTTGAATGTTTTTAAGAAGAGGGGGAAGTGGTATCAACCACATCCTGCAGGGATTTTTCCGTTCATTACGCCAACTAAGAAATCTTCTAAATCTTTTAGTTTTCCTTTTTTAGCAAGTTTTTCTACTGCTGCTGCAGCTTTATCTTTTCCTGCTGCTTTTAATTTTTCAATTAAAGGTTTTCCATTGTCTTTAAATAAAGCTTTTAGCTCATCTGGAGTTTGAACACCTAAAACTTTAATAAACTCAGGTGCTTTAATGTGAGCTTTTCTTTTGATGTATTTTGAATAGTATTTATAACCTTTGTTGTAATCTGCAAGCGCTGCTGTTGCTGTAAAAGATAGAGCAATTGCACCTGCTACAAAAAGTCTTGATAACTTCATTTTCACTCCTTTAAATTTTGTTGACTACAAATTATATTGCTTTAAACTTAAACTTTTCTTAAATTAAGATTCAAAATCTCTGAATTTGATAAAAAAAGTTAAATTTATATTAATTTTGATTAAAACTTATATCTGATATAAGCTCTAATATCATATGCTTTATTAACATAATCAGGTTGATTAGGCTCAGAGCTTATACCAAAGAAACCTTCACTTCCCGAATTATTATAATTTAGATAAGTTACTCTAAGACCTGTTGTTAAGTGAGGGATAATTTCTTTATTGTAATATAAATCATAAGCATTACCTCTAACAGCGGCGATACTTCCTACCAGAGTATCTTCACCGTAAGTCATAGCTCTAAAATATTTAGTTCCGTGGACGTAATTGAATCCCCAAGTGTCATTATTGCTAATTCCTGGCATTTGAGCGCCAATCCATATTGAAGCTCCTATTTTGCTTTTTTTTGAGCCTTGCATTTGTTTATTAGAATAAGGCATAGTTTTAGTAAAAGCAAAATCAATAAATGCAGTAGTGCTATCAAGAAAATCGCTTATACCATCACCAATGCCTCTGGCTCTAAAGTTGATATCTTCACCAAAATAATCACCCAAATCACTCATTTTATTTATTAAATAATCTGCGTAAGTATTATAACCTTTCATATTCCAAGCCCAGACGGTTTCTGTCCATAAAGCATATTGTCCATCATCATATGGTACCAATACAAATCCTACAAAATCAGTAATTCCTAAATTATCTTTTGAATAAGGATATTTACTGAATTTCCCTGTTGAGCTTGAGTAACCCCGTCCAGCACAAAATTTAAGCCATGTTCCAAATTCTGCGAATTTATTATTTAAATTGCTAAAAAAATCGTTTGAAATTTCAAAGCTAAATCCGTCAAATTCTATATTAATTAAGTGAGCTAGAGGAGAGCTTGCATTATCATTATAGATTAAATTTTCAGGAAAACCCTCAGTAGCAGGTCTTCTTCCTGCACTAAACATAAGGGCGTTATCAGCTCCGAAATGATAATTGAAAAATGCTTGTTTAACTCTTAAAATAGTATCATCAGGTGTTTCATTTGCAACCCATGATATATTTTGATAAGGTGAATATTGCTCTTGTGAATTCATACCAAAAATGTTGTTTGCCTCAATTACAAGCGTTGCTTTTAAATTATCAGCAGGTCTTGCTACTCCTGTTAATATAACTCTGTTTGAGAGAATGTTATTTACATATTTTTTGTGTGATTTTGTTTTGTAATGTATGTAATCGAGTGCAGTTCTTAAATCATAAGAGCAATATAAATGATTATTTGCGTAAAGCGGATTTACTTTTTTATTGGCATCCTCTGCTAATTGTTTGTTAATTTTTACCTGTTTTTCTAAATTAGTAATTTTAGCTTTTAAATTTTCAATTTCAGTTTGTAGATTTTGTGAAAAGAGAAGAGAAAATGCAAATGAGCTCATTAGTAGCTTTTTCATGTTTGCTCCTTAGATAAATTGATGAATGAATAAAAATTCATTCATTAAATGAATTATAATTCATTTTTGCTTAAGTTTCGCTTAAAAATTAACCTAAGTATTGTTTAAAGATTTGGTATAATTTTAAAAAAAGGAAATTAATGAAAAAAGAAAAAGCTTATGTTCTTCTTGCAAAACAAGAAGGGATTTCAAATAGAGCCGCAAAAGAGCTTATTGATAGAGGATTGGTTTATGCTCATGATAAAAAAATAAAAATAGCTAGAGGGTTGTTACCGGTTAATACTAGATTTAAAGTAGAAAAAATTCCTGATATTAAAAAGATTTTTGAAGATGATAATATATTAGTAGTAGATAAACCTGCTTATATTACAAGTGAAGAAATTTCTAAAAAGTTTAAATTGCCTTTGCTTCATAGACTTGATAAGGAAACAAGCGGGATTTTAGTGCTTACAAAAAATGAAGATTTTAGAAAAAAAGCAATTGATGAATTTAAAAATAAAAATGTATATAAAGAATATTTAGCATGGGTTAGCGGTATTGTTGCAGAGCCAGAGAAAATAAATTTACCTATAAAAGTAATTAAAACAAAATCAGGAGCATATGCTAAAGTTAGTGCTGATGGAGAAGAAGCTGTAACTGAAATTGAGCCAATTTTGGCATTTAGGAAAAAATCAAAAATAAAAGCGATAATCCACACAGGAAAAACTCATCAAATAAGAGCACATCTAAAAGCAATAGAGCATCCAATTATTGGGGATGAAAAATATGGAGGAGAGCCTTATAAAAGAGTAATGCTTCATCATCATAAATTTAAAATATTTGATTATGAGTTTACTTCGCCTGAGCCAAGTGATTTTAGAATGAGAGAGCAAAACGATTTTCCAAGAAAAAAGAAAAATAAGTATAATTCTAAAAAACCTAAAAGGAAATAAATGTTTGATAGAATTAGTGAAGGTTTTAAAAGCGCAATTAATAAAATTCGAATGAAAGATGATGAAAAAGCTCTAAAAAAAGCTTTAGATGAGCTTAAAAAGAATCTTTTAAAAGCAGATGTTCACTTTAAGGTTGTAAAAGAATTACTAAAAGAAGTAGAGCTTGAGACTAAAAAAAGAGGAATAGGTAGAGCAAATTTTTTAAAAGCTTTTGAAAAAGCCCTAACTGATATCCTAACAGCTCCTGGAAATTATGGATTTGTATTTTCTCCTAAACCTCCAACTGTTGTAATGATGAGTGGTCTTCAAGGTAGCGGTAAAACTACTACTACTGCAAAATTAGCAAATTATCTTAAAACTTTTAAAAAGAAAAAAGTTTTAATGGTAGCAGCAGATTTACAAAGACTTGCTGCTATAGAGCAATTAAAACAATTAGCAGAGGCAAACGAGCTTGATATTTATTATGATGAAAATGCAAAAGACGCTATTGAAGTTGCAAAAAAAGGCGTAGAATTTGCAAAAGAGAAATATTATGATGTTGTTTTAATAGATACAGCAGGTCGTCTTGCTATTGATGAAGAGCTTATGAATGAGCTAGTAGAGATGAAAAAAGCTATAAGTCCAGATGAAATTTTTTATGTGGCTGATTCGCTTACCGGTAAAGATGCTATAAATACTGCAAAACAATTTGATGAAAAATTAGATATTACAGGAGTTATTTTAACTAAGTTTGATGGTGATTCTAAGGGTGGGGTAGCGCTAAGTATTGCTCATCAGGTAGGAAAACCTCTTAGATTTATAGGTACAGGTGAGAAAATAGCAGATTTAGAAGTTTTTGTGCCTGATAGAATTGTTAGTAGAATTATGGGAGCAGGGGATATTGAATCTTTAGTTGAAAAAACATCTGCAGTAATTGATGAAAAAGAAGCTAAAAAACTTACTAAAAAGCTTAAAAAAGGGCAATTTAATTATAATGATTTTTTAAATCAGCTTGAGCAGATGAAAAAACTTGGTAGTATGAAAAACCTACTTGGAATGATTCCTGGTATGAGTGGGATGTTAAAACAGCTTGGCGATATTGATTTAGAAAATTCAAGTGAGATTAAAAAAATAAAAGCAATGATTAATTCTATGACTAAGAAAGAAAGAGAAAATCCTCATTTAATAAAAGAATCTGCAAGCAGAAGAAGAAGGATTGCAAAAGGTGCAGGGCTTAGTGTGCAAGAAGTTAATAGAATTAATAAACAATTTCAAAATGCCGCTAAAATGGCTAAAAAATTCGCTGGTAAAAAAATTCCTGATATAAAAGAGCTTATGAATATGACAAAGGGCTTGAATTTTCCAAAATAATTGATTAAAATTTCAAATTATTTTAAATAGGGCTGGTTAGGTCGGAATAGAAAAAAACAAAAGGAGTAAAGCGTGGTAAAAATTAGACTCGCAAGATTTGGTAGAAAAAAAAGACCTTTTTATAGAATAGTTGTAACAGATTCTAGAAAAAGAAGAGATAGTGGTTGGATTGAAAGTATTGGATATTATAATCCATTAACAAATCCTAAAGAGATTAAAATTGATATGGATAGACTTAACTATTGGTTAGGTGTTGGTGCTCAAATGAGCGATAGAGTATCTAAACTTAAAAAAATTTATGAAGAGAGAATGGCTAACGCTTAATGGTTGTAGACTTTGTAACTGAGTTTGCTAAACTTTTAAGTTTTGAGCCTATAAAAAGTGAAGTTGTAAGTCATGAAGATTTTGATGAAATAATTATTTATGCAAAAAAAGCAGATGCGGGAAGAATTATAGGCAAAGAAGGCTCTATGGTAAGGGCTATAAAAGCAGTAATAGATGGATGTAAAGTAAAAGAAAACAAAAACTATAAAATCACGGTAAAGATTGAGCAATGAAAAAAATTCCTATTGCTAAACTTGGAAAATCGCATGGTCTTAAAGGTTGGCAAAAAATACATTTTTTAACAGATTTCCCCGAGCAGTTTAAACCGGGGAGTACTTTTGCTTCTGATAAATCAGAGCTTATTATAGAAAAAGTTGATTTAAAAAAAGGTCTTGTGAAATTTAAAGGAGTAGATACTCCAGAAGATGCTAAAAAGCTTACAAACAGAATGCTTTATACTACTGAAGAGAAATCAAGAGAAGATATTAAACTAAAAAAAGATGAATATTTTTGGTTTGATATTATAGGGTGTGATGTCTATGAAAATGGAAAAAAGTTAGGAAAAGTAGAAGATATTGAAAGAGCAGATGTTGATTATCTTATCATTAATACTGATGAAGAGCTTATAAAAGAAGGTTATCCTAAAAGGTTTTTGATTGATTTTAAAAGACATGTAAAAGATGTAGATGTAGAAAATAAAAAAATTCAAAGCCAGGGCGCATTAGAAATTTTAGAATCTCTCAAATGAAAATAGTTTTTGTCTCTCTTTTTCCTAATTTAATTTCTCCTTATTTTGAAGATTCTATCTTAAAAAGAGCATTAGAAAAAAATCTTTTTGAAATAGAATTTGTTAATTTTCGAGATTTTGCTAGTGATAAACACAAAAAAGTGGATACTGAGATTGTTGGTGGGGGAGCTGGAATGATAATAGATAATCTAGCTCTTAGAAATGCTTTAAATTTTTTAAAAAAGAAGTATCCTCAGTCTAAAATTATATTTTTAACTCCTGTTGGTAAAAAATATAATCAAAAAGATGCTGTGCGTTTATCTAAAGAAGAGGTATTAATTTTGGTAAGTGGCAGATATGAAGGATTTGATGAGAGGCTTATAGAAGATTTTGCAAATGAAGTTATAAGTATTGGGGATTTTATATTAACTGGGGGTGAGCTTGCGTCTTTGGTAATAGCTGATAGTGTATTAAGAAATATTAATGGAGTTTTAGGAAATAGTGAATCGTTAAATGAAGAGAGCTTTAATAAAAATATGCTTGAAGCGCCTTCTTTTTCTAAAATAGGAAATGCTCCTCAAATTTTAAAAAGCGGAAATCACAAAAGAGTTAAGGAATGGAGAGAAAAAACATCACTTTTAAAAACAAAATTTCACAGACCGGATTTATTGTATTAATTTTGCTCTCTTTTATTTATGCTCATCCTGTTAATCTTACAAAAATTACATGGGATTTAAATGAGCTTAAAGTAAGATTTGTGTCTTATAATCTAAACAAACCATTTAATGAAGAAGTTGATGCCGAGAATTTTAATAAACAAAAAGTTTTTGATTATACCCTTAAGCATCTTAGTATACAAGGTTGTAAATTAATTCCTGATAAAATAAAAATTTCAAAAGAAATTGTAGTTGATGAATATTTTAAAACAAAATGCCAGCCAAATAGCAAATATAAAATACATTTTGATATGTTTTTTGATTTTGATAAAACTCAAAAAGGGGTGTTAAAAGTAATAGATAAAAATGAATCTATCTATACATTTTTACCTTCAAAAGAGGATGTGATTGTAAAAGTTAATAGCAATGAAGTGTCTTTTATAGAATTTATAAAAATTGGTATAGAGCATATCTTAACAGGATATGACCATTTAACTTTTTTATTGATGCTGATGCTTCCATTAATATTTTTTACAGATAAATTTATTAAAAGTTTTATTTATACCATTGAAGTAGCTACTGCCTTTACAATATCTCACTCTATTACTTTATCACTAAGTGTTTTTAATATAATTACCCCTCCTGAGAATTTAATAGAAATTTTAATTGCTTTTACAATTTTTTTAACTGCAATTAATAACATATATCATTTTGTTGATTATAAAAAGGAGTGGTTTTTGGCATTTATTTTTGGATTTGTTCATGGATTTGGATTTGCAAATGCGCTAAAAGAGCTGAATTTGCAAATAGATGATTTTGTAAAACTTGTATTAGGGTTTAATTTAGGAGTAGAAATAGGGCAGTTTTTAGTTGCTTTAATTTCACTTCCAATATTATATATTTTGATTAAGAAGTTTAAAAAATTATACATTATTTTAAGTGTAGTTGGAGGAATTTTTGGGTTTTTATGGATGATTGATAGAATAACAGGAATTGGTTTTATGCCTTTTTGATTGAATTTAATTATTTTTTTGATATAATTTCAATTCAAAATAAAGTGTGAATGCCCGAAGTGGCCAATGGCACAAAGGAGAGATAATGAGAAATAGACTTATTGAAGCATTTGAAGCTAAACAATTAGAAGGTAAAGAAATACCAGAATTTAGACCAGGGGATACTGTAAGAGTAGCAGTGAAAATTAAAGAAGGTAACAAAGAGAGAATTCAAAATTTTGAAGGTGTAGTTATCGCAATTAAAGGGACAGGTGCTGGTAAAACTTTTACTGTTAGAAAAATTGGTGCAAATAATATTGGAGTAGAGAGAATTTTCCCACTTTATAGCGAAAGTATTGCAGGAATTGAAGTAGTAAGAAAAGGTAAAGTAAGAAGAGCAAAACTTTATTATTTAAGAGGAAAAACAGGTAAAAAAGCAAGAATTAAAGAAAGAAGAGATTAATTTCCTCTTTTTTATTTTTATCAAATAAATGCCTCTGACACTAAAATCTTATACTTTTTATTTGGAGTTGGCTTAATAATTACAAGTTTTAGTTAAAAAAGTTTTGTTTTAAAAATTTGTATTTTTGCTTGGGTTAAATTTGCTATAATTATTAAAAAAGGATTAATTATGGCTGAGATTAAAGAGCAAGTTTTAAGTTTTGGGGAAATTCAGCAAGAACATGAATGTTTAACAATAGCTTATGCTGGAGTTAGAGTAGAGAGCGAGAAATTATATGATGGAGTGCTTCCGACAGAAGCTTATCAGCAGTGCATTATTTATCTTCAAGAGCAAGCTCAAGAAATGGGAGCAGATGGAGTAAAAAATATAGATATCAAAATGAATACTTCTCATGATAAAAACAATAAAGAGGTTATTGATTTTATAGCTCAAGGAACTTTGATTAAACTTAAATAATTTTTGTACAGAGTAATACTCTGTGCTTTTTTCTTAATTGATGTAACTTTAAGGTAATTAAGTTTGATGTGTAGAGTTATTGCATTTAGGTGTAATAAGTGTCAGAGGATATATTTTAGCAGTTAGATGGTGCCTCGGGACGGAATCGAACCGCCGACACAGGGATTTTCAGTCCCTTGCTCTACCGACTGAGCTACCGAGGCAGTGGTGGGCTCGGCAGGACTCGAACCTGCGACCAACCGGTTATGAGCCGGTTGCTCTAACCAACTGAGCTACGAGCCCAACGAGTGAAATTATAGCTATTTTTATTTTTAATTTCAAGTCTTTTTAAGTTATTTCAAATAAAGGTTTAGCATATTGTTTTTTAGCGTTTACTTGAATTATTTCATATTCAAATGGTTTTATAGTATTTTTTATAACTATTGCTGTTAGTTTGTTGCCATATACACATGCTGTATCAATTCCTGCAGAAAATTTATTTTTTTTAACCTCTTTAAAAGGGCTGTGACCATATACTACAAATCCTTCATGCCCATCATATACATCAGCCCAAAATTTTGCATTAGGATTATTATGATTAAGAGGTAAAAATTTTCCATTTTCGTCTACATCTCTTAAAAATAAAAGTAAAGTCATTATATTTAAAGGAGGATTATTAAGTCTTATCCAATTTGTAATACCTGCATGCACTATTGTTAGATGGTTTAATTTTAAAAAAAATGGCATACTCTCGATAAATTCAAAATCTTCTTGTTTTAACTGAGGATAGACTCTTTGTTGGTCCTCATCAAGCACTACATTTCTACCCCAATATTTTCTAATGTGTTTATATTCGTGATTTCCCATAATTGTAAAAATTTTATTTTTTTTAGCGTAACGCAAGGCTTCTACAGGATATGGACCTTTGTCTAAAATATCTCCAACACTTATTTCAAAAGAGTTTTTTGGAATAAGTTTTCTTAGCTCTTCCCACTCTTCTAAACATCCATGAACATCACCATAAATTACGTAAGTCATTTTCTACCTTTATGTATCCTCTAACTTTTGGAGGTATTTTATTTTTTCTCATTTTTTCTTTAAATTCTTTATCTAGTTTTGTTTTAATAAAAGGTGCTATAAAAATTTTGTCTTTATTACTATCAATTGCTAACTTTCCTTGAATTACACAAGAGAAGTTTGTTTTTATTATTTCATCTCTTTGAGCTTTTGTAAGTAAAATTCCAAGTTTTTTAGCAATTATATCAACTTTTTTAATATCAATTTGTGGGTTTGATTTAGGGAAAAAATATAATTTTTTAATATTTTGCCAATCTTCTTTAAATAATAGTTTTTTATCTTTTTCAAGATACTCAAAACTTCTTTTTACTCCATTTTTAAATAGTTTTATAAATTCATTGCTAAAATGTTTTCTAAAAAAATTTCTTTTATATTTTTCATCAAAGTTACTCTCATCGATAAAATATTTTATTTTGTTTTTGTGTAAATATTCTAATATCTCATCTCTTGAGATGTTATAAAAAGGTCGCCAGATTGTATAAAAATCTCTTTTTTCAAATTCTTCCATAGCTATAAGCTCTTTTAGCCCAGCGCCTTTGCTAAACTGCATCAAAAACCATTCAAATCTATCATTTAATTGATGAGCAAGTATTAAAGTGTTATACCTTTCTTTTTTTATAATTTCTTCAAAAAATTTATATCTGCAATTTCTTGCTTCTTTTTCTGAAAATTTATCTAAAAAACAATCTTTAATATAAATTTTTTTATTGTATTTTTTAGCTAAACTTTTAGCATATTCAACTTCTTCATCACTTGTAGCTCTTGTGTGGTAATTTACTATTGCTATATCAAAAGGAATATTTTTCTCAAGTAGATAAAAAAATAAAGCAGTAGAATCAACTCCTGCTGAGAATGCTAATAGATTTTTAGTATGCATCTTTTCTATGGATTATTTTAAAAATTATTATAGTGTCATTTTCAATATCAAATAATACCCTATAATCATTAATTCTATATCTAAAAGGAGGGTAGAAGTTTTTAAGTTTTTTTATATTATTAACTATTGGATAGTTTTTTAAGTTTTCAATCTTTTTTAAAATAAATTTTGCGACTTGTTTATCTAACTTTTTTAAGTCTTTTAAAGCTTCTTCGTTAAAGATAATTTTCATTCAAATATCTTTTTTACATCTTCAAGTGAATAAAATTTGTCGTTTTTATTTTTTTTGTATTCAGTGTAATATTTGTAATCTTCATCATTTTTATCGATAGGTTCTATATTTAAAGTGTCAATAATTTTTACATTTTTTAAATTTTTGAGCTCTTTTTCGTCTATTTCAATAATAGCAAACATTATTTCCCCTTTTTATTTATTATACCACAATTTTTCCAATTAATTCATCTCCTGCAAGCTCATTAATTTTTACATCAACTAAGTCTCCAATTTTTAAATCTTCTTTTTCGCTTTCATTTACCAGCACATCTCCATCAATCTCAGGTGCCCAGAGTTTTGGTCTAACACTATAAAATAATCCATCTTCTGTAAGTCCATCAAAAAAACATTTGCAAGTTTTACCTATGTATTTTTTTAGACTCTCTATTGTAGTTTCTTTTACAATCTCACTTATAATTTCTACTCTTTTTTCAATTATTTCTTGTGGCAGTTTATCTTTTCTTTTATAAGCACTTGTACCTTCTTCGTCTGAATAGGCAAATACATTTACTCTATCAAATTTATATTCTTTTAAAAACTCACATAACTCTTTAAAATCTTCCTCACTCTCCCCTGGATGTCCTACAATTACAGAAGTTCTAACAAAGCTAAATTCTTCTCTCATTAAATATAAAAGCTCTTTTAGTTTTTTAACACTACCAGGACGCTTCATAATTTTTAGCATTCTTTCACTAATATGTTGAATTGGCATATCAAAATAATTTACTACATTTTTTGAAGAAAAAATTTTTTTAATTAGTCTTTTTGTGGTTGTAGCAGGATATAGATATAAAATTCTTACATTAATCCCTTCAATTTTATCAATTTCATCAATAAGTCTCTCTAGCCCATCTCTTATGCCAAAGTCTCTAAGGTATGAGCTGCTATCTTGACTTACTAATGAAAAGTCTTTATATCCAAGTGATTTTAGATATTTTATCTCTTCAATTACTTCTTCAATAGGACGAGACTGTAGTTTTCCTTTAAAATTTGGTATAGCACAAAAAGCACATTTTTGATTACACCCTTCAGATAGTTTAATATAAGCATGATAATTGCTTCCTGTAATTACTCTTTTTTCTTTGTGGATTAAAAATACTTTTGGTGAGAATTTTATAACTTTTTTTTTCTTTTCAGCTTCTTTTATGAGTTTATCAATCTTATCAAAATCCCCAACACCGCTCCACACATTTACTTCTGGTATCTCTTTTATTAAATCTTCTTTATACCTCTGAGATAAACATCCTGTAACTGCTAAGATGGCATCATCTTTTTTTTCATTAGCAAGCTCAAGTATTGTTTCAATTGACTCTTCTTTTGCTGAGTTTATAAATCCGCAGGTATTAACTAATAAAACGTCTGCTTCTTTAGGATTTTGTGTAATTTCATAATTCTTTAGTTTATAAAGCATTACTTCGCTATCTACTAAATTTTTAACACATCCAAGTGATGCTAAATATAACTTTTTCAAATTTTTCCTTTTTTAGTCGATTTTATCAAAAATGGTATAATTATGCAAAAAGGTTTAAATGAGACTTAGGCAAGAGGAAATAAACCTTATAAAAGAAGAGATAAAAAAATTAATTGATGGAGATATTTATATTTTTGGAAGTAGAGTCGATGATAGCAAATTAGGTGGAGATATAGATATTTTTATAATTCCTAAAAAGAGACTATCTGTTAAAGAGAGAGTAAAAATTGCTAATGAAATTAAAATTAGGTTAGAATATGAATTATTTGTTCCTATAGATGTGATTATTTCAAAAAATTTGAATAGACCTATAGAAAAAGAAGCACTTAAAGGTATAAAAATTGGATAAATTAAAGATTCATTTAAATAGTTTAGAGAAATGGCTAGCAAATTTAGAAGATTATAAAAGTGAGCTTAATATGCTTTATGGGTTGCCCCTAAATGAAAAAGATGTAGAAAATATTGA
>Ga0256831_1000192_pt1 | contig 32281 bp, 31 predicted proteins | sample 132544metaG_FD_189087 | JGI IMG/M metagenome (GOLD analysis project Ga0256831, IMG submission 189087) | Hydrothermal vent microbial communities from Lau Basin, Pacific Ocean - 132-544 | ecosystem: Environmental > Aquatic > Marine > Hydrothermal vents | place: Pacific Ocean: Lau Basin | collected...
CCCCCTAAAATTAGGGAAATTGAAATTTACTTTTTAAAATAATTTTGTATTGATTTTACAGATTTTGAATTTTTTTGTAAGAATTTAATAGCTTCAATTGCAGCTTTAGCTCCAGCAATAGTAGTAAAATAAGGAATAGAATTATTTAAAACTTCTCTTCTTATAATTTTAGCATCATCTTTACTTGCTTTATTATCACTTGTGTTAATTACAAGTGCAATTTCTTCATTTTTAATCATATCTATAATATTAGGTCTACCTTCGCTAACTTTTAAAACTTTTTCACACTCAATTCCTGCTTCTTTTATAGTTTTATAAGTACCGCTTGTAGCTACAATATCAAAACCTAATTTTCTTAGCTCTTTTGCAATTTCTGGGGCATACTCTTTATCAAGGTCTGTAAGAGAAATAAAAACTTTTCCGCTTGTTGGTAAAATATTCTTACAAGCTTCCTGAGCTTTTGCAAAACTCTCACCAAAACTTTCACTTATACCCATAACTTCACCTGTAGATTTCATTTCTGGTCCAAGTATTAAATCAGCACCTGGAAGTTTATTAAATGGAAACACTGCCTCTTTTACTGCAATATGTCCTTTTAATTTTGGCTTATATACATTTCCATCAAATTCTACTACATTATATTTATCATAAAATTTTAAAGCTTCTTCTAAAACTTTTCCATTATTAATATTAGGATTGTATGCTAAGTTCCACATAACCCTTGTAGCTACTTTTGCCATAGGCACACCTGTAGCCTTAGATACAAAAGGAACAGTCCTACTTGCTCTTGGATTTACTTCTATTAAATAAAGTTTATCTTTATAAAGAGCGTATTGAATATTAAGAAGTCCTTTTACTCCAAGTTTAAGTGCAATTTTTTTAGTTACATTTTCTATTTCTTTAATTTTTTCTTCACTAATACTAACTGCTGGTAAAGAACAAGCACTATCTCCACTATGAATTCCAGCTTCTTCAATATGTTGCATAATTCCACCAATATAAACATCTTTTGTATCACTTATCGCATCTACATCAAGCTCTATTGCTCTATCTAAAAACTTATCAATTAAAACCGGAGATTCATTACTTACACTTACAGCTTCGTCCATATACTCTTTAAGCTCATCTTCATTATAAACAATTCTCATTGCCCTACCGCCTAGCACATAACTTGGTCTAACTAAAACTGGATAACCAATTTCATTAGCAATTTTATAAGCTTCTTCTTTTGTAAAAGCAGTTCCATTTGCTGGCTGATTAAGTCCAAGCTCAGCTATAAATTTTGCAAATTTTTCTCTATCTTCTGCTTCATCAATTACCTCAGCAGAAGTTCCTATAATTTTTGCTCCAATTTTTGTTAAAGGTTTTGCAAGTTTAAGCGGAGTTTGTCCTCCAAATTGAACAATTACTCCATCAGGATTTTCTCTCTCAACTACATTTCTAACTCTTTCAAAATCAATAGGCTCAAAATACAAAACATCGCTCGTATCATAATCAGTTGAAACAGTCTCAGGGTTGCAGTTATACATAATAGTTTTAACACCTAAATCTTCTAAAGCAAATGCCGCATGAACACAACAATAATCAAATTCAATCCCCTGACCTATTCTATTTGGACCGCCTCCTAAAATCAAAGCTTTTTTATCATCAAAATCTGGTTTTCTAAGAGGAACATTTTTAGTAATATTTGTACTTGAATAAAGATAACTAGTAGTAGTATCAAATTCAGCCGCACAAGTGTCTACTTCATTGTAATCAATTTCAACTCCTAATTTTTTCCTTGCTTTATATACATCTTCTTCACTTACTCCTATAAGCTCAGCTAATTTAGCATCACTAAATCCATAAGTTTTAGCTTTTCTTAATTTATTTTCATCTTCTAAAATATTTTTATCAATCTCTTTTTCAAAATCTACTATTTCTTTAATTTGATTTAAAAACCATTTATCAATTTTTGAGAGCTCATATATTTCATCTACACTAAGCCCTTCTCTAAATCCTTGAGCTATATATAAAATTCTCTCATCATTTGGAATTCTAATTTTTTTCTTTAGTGTCTCAATATCGCACTTTCTCTCATCAAACCCTTTAAGACCAGTCTCTAAACTACATAGAGCTTTTTGAATAGATTCTTTAAAGGTTCTCCCAATTGCCATAACCTCACCAACACTTTTCATTGAAGTAGTCAATGTAGAATCTGCTTGTGGAAATTTTTCAAAAGTAAATCTAGGGATTTTTGTCACTATATAATCAATTACCGGCTCAAAACTAGCAGTAGTTCCTGTTATATCATTTTTAATTTCATCTAATGTAAATCCTACTGCAAGTAAAGTTGCAACTTTTGCAATAGGATAACCTGTCGCTTTACTTGCAAGTGCTGAGCTTCTAGAAACTCTTGGGTTCATTTCAATTACTATCATTCTTCCATTTTCAGGATTTATTGCAAATTGAACGTTACTTCCACCAGTATCAACTCCAATTTCTCTTAAAATTTTAAAAGAAGCATCTCTCATTCTTTGATATTCTTTATCAGTAAGAGTAAGTGCTGGAGCTACTGTTATAGAATCTCCTGTATGAACTCCCATAGGGTCAAAATTTTCAATAGAGCATACTATAATACAGTTATCTTCCCTGTCACGGATAACTTCCATTTCATATTCTTTCCAACCAAGCATACTCTCCATAATCTCTATTTCGTGAATTGGAGAAGCTTCAAGACCAGTCTTTGCAAGCTCTTTAAATTCATCCATATTATAAGCCACTCCGCTTCCAAGACCTCCAAGAGTAAAAGAAGCTCTAACAATTACAGGAAATCCAATCTCTTTTACAAATTCAATTGCTTCATCAAGAGTTGTTACTGCTTTGCTTTTTGGCAAATCCATACCAATTTTTTGCATTGCTTCTTTAAAAGCGTCTCTATCTTCCCCTTTTTTAATAGCCTCAGGATTTGCTCCAAGAAATTCAACTCCCTCTAGCATTCCTTTTTCATACATTTCCATTGCAACATTTAGTGCAGTTTGTCCTCCCATAGTAGGCAGTATTGCATCAACATTCTCTTTTTTAATAATCTCAGCAATAATTTCAGGAGTTATTGGCTCAATATATGTAGCATCTGCAAATTCTGGGTCAGTCATAATAGTTGCAGGATTTGAATTAACTAAAACAACTCTATATCCAAGAGATTTAAGTGTTTTTGCAGCTTGAACACCAGAGTAATCAAATTCACAAGCCTGACCAATTACTATTGGACCTGAGCCTATAAGGAGTATTGTGTGAATATCTTCTCTTTTTGGCATAGATAACCTTTTTTATATGTAATTATACCCTAAAAAAGCAATATAAAATTATGTATAATTTTGCAAAAAGGACAAATTTGAACTTACCTCAAAAAATTGAAGCTTTGAGAAAAGCGAGTGTATTTAACAAAAAAACCAGAGAATACGCTCTAAAAGAGATAAAAAAAGATAAAAGCTATATATACAAATGTCTAAATGAAGATGTCAAAGAAGATACAATTTTTAGGAATTATGAAGATTATTTAGTCTCTTGTATACTAGAAAGAGATGGATTAATGAAAAGAGAAAAACCTCTAAAAAGACAAAAAGTATTCTCTAGTAAAGAATTTTTAAATTTTTATCTAGATGCACTTAAAAATACTCCAAAAGAAGCAAAAATCAAAAAAGTTGGAGTGTTTGATACAGAAACTACTGATATTTATGGATATATACTCTCATATGCATTTGTAATTCAAGATATGGAAACTTTTGAGACTAAAGAAATTTATGAATTATTAAATCCAAAAGCAAAAATTTCTAAAGAAGCTTATGAAGTTCATAAAATTTCCCAAGAAGATGTAAAAAATAAACCTACATTTGATGAAAAAAAAGAGTATATTTTAAATCTTTTTAATGAAGTTGATATGGTAGTAGGTCACAACGTGTTTTTTGACTTTGGTGTATTAAAAAGAGAATTAGAGCGCTCAAAACATTTTCCGCATATTATAAAAATACCAATATTTGATACTATGTTTTATTCATGGGATATAGTAGTACTTGATAAGAAAAAACAACCAAAACTAGAAGAAGCCGTTGCATTTTTTCTAGGAAAACAAAATGTAACTTATCATAATGCATTAGAGGATGTAAAAATGACTTTGAAAGTATTTAATAAACTATTAGAAGGCGCAAAATGACAATAATTGATAGCATTATCTTAGGAATTACTGAAGGAATTACCGAATTTTTACCAATTAGCTCAACTGCTCATTTAATTATAGTTTCTACTCTACTTGGATTAAAACAGACTTTATCAAATGTAGCATTTGAAGTTATCATTCAACTAGGAGCTACTCTTGCAATTGTACTCATTTATCTTGATAAGATTAATTTCAAGGAAATTGAGCTTTGGAAAAAAGTTATATTGGCATTTGTACCACTTGCAATAATAGGATTTTTATTAAGGCATCAAATTAAAGAGCTTTTTAATTTATATACTGTCGCTTGGATGTTTATAATAGGTGGAATTGTATTTTTCATAGTAGAAAAAATTTACTCTGAAGATAAAATAAAAGTCAACAAAGTTGAAGATGTAACATATAAGCAAGCTTTAACAATTGGTTTTTTTCAGGTATTCGCACTAATTCCAGGAACTAGTAGAAGCGGTGCCACAATAGTTGGAGGAATGCTAAGTGGTCTAAGCAGAAAAACAGCAGCTGATTTTAGCTTTTTACTTGCAATTCCTACAATGTTGGCAGCAAGTGGATATGAGTTTGTTAAAAACATAAATTCATTCAAAGAGCAAAATTTTATAATACTAGCTATAGGTTTTATTGTAAGTTTTATAAGTTGCTACATTGCGGTTAAATGGTTTTTAAAATTTATATCAAAATACACTTTAATCCCATTTGGAGTTTATAGGATAATAGTAGGGATAATTTTACTTTATATGTTAAGCAAAGGTATTATTCATCAATAAAAGTTTTTAATGCAATAAAATAAGCTAAGTATAAACCTATTATAAATGTAACTATAGCTAAGAGAGTATTTGAAAAATACTCTCCTATTAACAACACAATAGAGACAAAAATTAAAAATAATGCAAAAACTAAAATTGCAATTTTGTGAATTAAATTCATTTTACTATATTGTAAAATTCTTTAAAAATATATTTGCTATCATGAGGACCAGGAGATGCTTCTGGGTGATGTTGCACTGAAAAGACCGGCTCATTTTTATATTTAACACCCTCAATTGTGCCATCAAAAAGATTTTTATGAGTAACTTCTGCTATTTCTTCAATATTTTCTGGCACATTATAATTATGATTTTGAGCTGTAATTTCTACAACTGGCTTTTTGCCTATATAATTTTTTACAGGATGATTTCCACCATGATGACCAAATCTAAGTTTAAATGTAGGATAACCATGAGCTATACTTAAGAGCTGATGTCCTAGACAAATACCAAACATTGGAATTTTTTCTTCTAAAAGTTTTTGAATTTTTTTATGAATTTCTTTTAAAATAAGCGGGTCTCCTGGACCATTACTTAAGAAAACTCCTCCAATTTCACCATTTTTATACATTTTTATAATATCTTCAGCACTTGTAGTATGAGGTAAAACTAAACACTCCATCCCAGCTTCAGTTAGCTCATTTAAAATATTTCTTTTTACTCCAAAATCAAATACAGCTATTTTTTTATCAGTTTTTTTAGGTTTATACTTAAGCTCTTTATCATCCCATGCACCATGAGGATGAATATAAGCTTTTTTGGTAGAAACTTCTTTTATGTAGTCAACTTCTTCAATTCTTGGAGAGTTTTTAAGAATTTTTTCAAGCTCATTTTTATCATGAATTTCGCTAGATGCTATCATCATCATAGCACCTTCATTTCTTATAACTTTTGTAAGATATCTTGTATCAATATCACTAATTCCAAGAACATTTTGCTCTTTTAAAAATTCCCCTAAAGATTTTTCCCCTCTAAAATTTGAAAAGTTATCTATATATTCTCTAACAATTATACCTTTTAGCCAAGCTTTTTGACTCTCCATATCATCTTTATTAACACCCACATTTCCAATTTCTGGCATAGTAAATACTACAAATTGTCCTGCATAGCTTGGGTCTGTAATAATTTCTTGATAACCTGTCATAGATGTATTAAATACTATCTCCCCCACTTCTGTTTTACTAGCACCAAAACCTTTTGCTTCAAAAAACATACCATTTTCAAGTAAAATACTTACTTTCATATCAGCCCTCTTTTTCTAAGTTCTTGCTCATAAATTCTTTGAAAAACTAAATTAAACTCATCAGTACCTGGGATAAGTTTTCTTTTGTAGTGCTCTATTTTTTTAAAAGCTTCATCTCTTGCTTCTTTTTCTCTATTTAAAAATTCCATAATTGAATTAAAAATAATATTTTTTATCTTTCCATCTCTTACATCATAATCAATTAGCTCTTTATCCCATAACTCTTTTACTAAAAAATGAGATAAATCTTCAATTCTTTCTTCTTTATTTATATTAAACCCTTCTTCTTCAGCTATCTTTTTTTTGATTAATTTAAAAACTTCTCTTCTATCTACATCATAAAATAAAAATTCATTTTCTTCTTCTTGTTGAGCTAAAATTTCTCTTGCTTTATCTTCAATTTCTCTCTCCCAAAGGACATCATCCATTATAATCTCTTCAATCTCTTTTATAGCATTATCGATGCCTTTTGGAAAAGTTACATATCCGCTATTTAATAAATCATAAGCTATTTTTCTAGAAATAAACGGAACTTGAGCTTCTTTGATAAGCATATTAAGCCTTTTTTTGTAATTATAACAATTTTATAACTTTTCTAACACCAAAGCATTGTATTTTTTAGCAAATTCAACAGCATGTTTTATATTTTCTCCCTCTACTTCAAAAATTATTGCTCCTTGAGTATCCAAAATTCCTCCAGCAGCAATAATATGAGCCTTTAAATCAAATAAATCTCTAAAAGCTTCTATTTCAGTATACACTTCCCCATAAAAAAATCTAAGAAGAGCTACTTTATTGCCCATGGCAATATCTACATTTTGAGTTGCTGGATAATAAAAAGGTATAAGCTTTTCATGTCCTACTGGTATTATAACCTCTGCACCTCTACAAGCGGCTTTGATATAAAAATTTCCAAAAGTACCACCATTTTTATCAGCGGCTAATACCGCAGCATGTTTAACTTCATTTTCATACCATAAAGCGTTTGCACCTTTAATAAAAATATCTTCACCTGTTATTTCAAAATCTTTAATATCAATTAGTTTTCCATTATGCAAAACTATTGGTTTTGCTCTATTTTCATTAACATTTAATATATGTTTAAAATTACATCCAGCTATATAATTTGAAACTTCTATCCCTAAATGGTATAAAAGATACATATTTGTAGAGCCATAAGCGATATATATTCTCCTAGATAAATTAAGCTTTTTTAATAAGGCTTTTGCAATTAAATGTTTAGCCCCTGTGGGAGTTAAGAGGACTTGAGCTTTCATTTACATCCTTTTGTAACATTTGAGTATACATGGCTGCTTTATCTGGGTCCATTTTTTCTAATATTTTTGAAAGAACTCTTGCAGGAAGTCTTTGTAAAATTTCTATTGCATCTTTTGGATTCATATCTTCTAAAATCTTTGCAGCATTTTTTGCTCTCATTTTTGCATAACTTTTAGTTATCTTATCAAGCTTTGCATTTTTAATTTCTTCTAAAAGTTTTTGATACTTTTTAATTAAAGCTAAAAGCTGTTTTTTTTCTTCCTCTATTTTTTTTAAAGTAGCATTAATTTCTTGCTCTTTTAATTTTAATATTTTTTCTTTTTTCTTAATCAGTGCCATATATGTATTTTTTAAAGCTTCTAAAGCTTCTTGTTTTTCTATTAAAGATTCAGCTTTTGCTTCAAGCTCTGCTTTTTTTTGCTCAAAAATTTTATAACAATCAAGAAGTTTTTGTTTATCAACAGCAAATAAAGAAGAGATAAAAATTAAAATCAAAAAAAATCTCAATATATCTCTCCTAAAATATCTCCAACTTCAACATACTCTTTTTGATTTAAATATTTAAAATGCTCTGGTCCAAAAAAAAGCAAAATTGATGAGCCAAACTCAAATCTACCAAGCTCGTCACCTTTTTTAAGACTTATAGGCTCTTTATACTCAAAAGTTGTAATTTGCGGATAATCTTTAGATAGTCTTTCATCAAAATTCATCACAATTTTACCTATAATCATAGCTCCAACTGCTACAAAATAAAAAATTTTACCTTCTATATCTTGACATTCTAAAACAACTCTTTTATTTTTTGGAAAAACTAACTCTTTTTCTAAAAATTTTGGTTTTACAGGCTTTAAGTCTCCTGGAATAAAAGTCGCTTTTAAAATTTGCATATCAATTGGCACATGAAATCTATGATAATCTCTAGGAGAGAGATATAAATTTATAAAATAACCGCCATTAAGGTCTACATCATAAGGAATTAATTCTTTAATAGAATATGGTTTGTTTTTTACTTGATAAACAATATCATTTTCAATCTCACCATCAGCTATAACCTCAGAATCACTTGGGCTAACCACTATTTCTTTATCTTCATAAAATTCAATATATTTTTTTTGTCTTATAAATAAGTCATTTAGTGTTTTATATTCGCAAGGGTCTTCAGGGATATATTCACTCATATCAATATCATAAATTTTTACATACAATTTATTAATTAAACATTGAATTGGTTTTGGAAACGGAGTTCTTGCTATTTTTACAATAATTTTTGCAAGCAAACGGGAGGGGCTCATTGTAGTTTTACTCCTTTTTTACCTTTTTTAATTTTACCAATAATATATCCATCGCTATTTTGAAGAACATTATCTACATTTTCCTCACTTACTGCTAAAATCATACCAACACCCATATTAAATGTTCTAAACATCTCTTCTTCATCTACATATTCTTTCATAAATTCAAAAATTGGAAGTACTTTTATTTTATCTTTATAAACCACAGCTTCAAGATTCTCTGGCAATATTCTTGGAAGATTCTCTACTATTCCTCCACCAGTAATGTGAGCAAGTGCATTAATAAAAGGTTTTAATCTTTTAAAATCTTTTACATAAATTCTAGTAGGAGTAAGAAGTATATCAATTAATTTTTTCCCATCAATTTCATCATCGAATTTCATTTTAAGTTTTTCAAAGAAAAGTTTTCTTACAAGAGAATAGCCATTTGAATGTATACCACTGCTAGGAAGTGCTATTAATATATCACCTTCTTTTACTTTTGGATTTAATTCATCTTCTTCTGCAATTCCTACTGCAAATCCTGCTAAATCAAAATCTTCTTCAGTATACATTCCAGGCATCTCAGCAGTTTCACCACCAATTAAAGCACACTCAGCTTCTTTACATCCTTTTGCAATACCTTTAATAACTTCACTTGCAACATCAACATCAAGTTTTCCTGTAGCATAATAATCTAAAAAAAACATAGGCTCACCGAAATTGCAAATCAAATCATTAACACACATAGCAACTAAATCAATCCCTATTGTGTCATATTTTTTTGCTTCAATCGCAAGTTTAAGCTTAGTTCCAACTCCATCAGTAGCAGAAAGAAGTACAGGATTTTTATATCCTTTAGGAAGTCTAAAAGCTCCTGCAAAACTTCCAATTCCTCCTATTACATTTTCATTAAATGTCTCTTTTACTACCGGTTTAATTTTCTCTACTAAAGAATTTCCGGCATCTATATCTACTCCACTATCTTTATAGCTTATTTTCATTATTTTCTCCCTCACACTCACAATAACAACTTCCAAAGATTTTAGTTAAAACCCAAGTGCTTGGACAAAAATCAAAAGCAAAATAAATAAATAACATAATAGACATAAACGCCAATAAAGCTAAAGCTGCCAGCGTAGCACCTTTTGCTAAAAGCATTAAAATAATCAAAGTAAAAATGCTCATCATAAGTCTTTGAATTCTCTCAGCACACCAAAATTTTTTAGTTTTCATATTACTCCTTTAAAAAATTATTTTATTAACTTCATTCATCTTTGAAGAAGCAATTTCTTTTGCTTTCTTATTTCCTTGATTAATTATATCTAAAATTTCTCCATCATTTAAAGAGGCTTTTTTTTCTCTAATTGGCTCTAAAATTTTATCAATATTACTAGCACATCTTTTTTTACACTCTACACATCCAATTGAGCCTTCTTTACATGCTTTTTCTATTTCGGCAACTTCTTGAGGGCTTGAGAAAGCTTTATGATAATCAAAAACTATACAAACTTCAGGATGACCCGGGTCTGTTTTTTTAATTCTTGCTGGGTCTGTTTTTGCTTTTCTAACTTTAGCCCAAATTTCTTCAGGAGTGTCATCAAGATAAATTGCATTATTATAACTTTTACTCATTTTTCTACCATCAAGCCCTGGAAGTCTTGAAATTTGAGTTAAAAGCTCTTTTGGCTCTTTAAAAACTTCAGTTTTGTAAAGATAATGAAAATGTCTTACTATTTCTCTTGCAAGCTCAAGATGGGGTTTTTGGTCTTCACCAATTGGCACTAAATCTGCATCATAAAGAACAATATCAGCAGTTTGAAGCACTGGATAAGTTAAAAATCCCGCATTATTTTTCTTTTTATATTCATCTTGAGCCATTGCATCTTTATAAGTCGGATTCCTCTCAAGCCAGCTAAGAGGTGTTATCATATTTAAAATTAAATAAAGCTCAGCATGCTCTTTTATACTACTTTGAATATAAAGATTTGTTTTTTCTGGCTCAATACCACATGCAATCCACTCTTTTACAAGCTCAATTGAAGATTCTTTTAGATTAATATTTTCATCAAATTTAGTAGTAAGCGCATGCCAATCTGCTACAAAGAAAAAACATTCATAACTCTCTTGCAAATTAAGCCAGTTTTTTATAACTCCTATGTAATGTCCTAAATGAAGTTTTCCTGTTGGTCTCATACCACTAACAACTCTCAAAATTTAGCTCCTATCTCAGCAAATGCGCCTTTATACTGTAGTTTTGTTGTATTATCTCCATCAACTCCATACGCTTCTTTGTATCTATATCCAACTTTTATAAATGGATTAACAGGTCCTGGAATGTCAATTGTATATTTAATAGCTCCTAAATAATCATAATGGTGATTATCTCCAGCTTTTGCCCATTTAATATCTGCTAATGCGCTAAATCCAAAAATTTTCATTGTTTCAATATGTCCATAAACATAAGGTAAAATCACACTAAAACTTTGATTTACTATTTCTTTATCACTTGTATTATCATAAATTTTAGTTTTACCATCCCATATATCAGCACCAGCTCCAACTTCTATATCTGCAAAAAAAGGATTAAATTCATAAAATGCTGTAATATCATATGAATTTATATCCATTTTCGTATCTGCATTAGTTAAAGCTGTATTAATCCTTACATCATCAAAAATTTTCACATTACCTGCTACATAATTACTATGACCAGTTGAGTGATATTTTGTGTATTGAAACTTAATATTTGGAAGTATGGGGATTGGATGAATTATTTTTGCCCAAAAAAATGGATTACTTTTATCTTTAAGCCCTAAATTACCTGTATTAGAATTACCATCTCTCTCAGCTGAAGGGTTGTTAAAATAGTTTATTGTATCACCATTTTTTACATAGCCATCAATATTTTCTTGCCAAATACCAACTCCTGCGCTAAAGCTTAATACATCAGCACTTGCAAAACTAACACCACATACTAAAGTAGCTAAAATTAAACTAATCTTTTTCACTTCTCTCTCCTTTTTCTCTTGGAATCAATACTATAGGTGTTCCTGTAAAATCCTCTTTTTGACGCAAAAAGTTTATCAAATATCTCTCATATGAAAAGTGAAGTTTAGGTTTATTCATAATAAGAGCAATTGTAGGAGGTTTTATTCCAAATTGAGTCGCATAATAAATCTTAATCTCTTTACCTCTAACATCTGTTGGAAGATTATGACGCATAGTAGCTTCTTTAATCCATTCATTTAATTTTGAAGTTGGAATTCTTTTTGTATAGTTTCCATACACATAAACAATTTTTTCTTTTAATTTATCAATATTTCTTTTTGTTTTAGCGCTAACTACCATGAAAGGAGCATAATCTAAATATTTGAATCTATGCTTAACTTCTTTTTCAAATTTTTTATAATCCATTTTAGCTTCATCCCATTTGTTAGCAACAATTATACATGCATTTTTGTGTTTTTGAATAAGACCACCTATCTTTTCATCAAGCTCAACTATGCCATTTTCAGCATCAAGAACTAAAATTGCAACATCAGCTTCTTTAAGCACTTTTTCTGTACGCATTAGCGCATATTTTTCAATATCTTTTATTTTACCTCTTCTTCTAATTCCAGCTGTATCTACAAATGTTATATGATATCCATTAAAATAAATACTCTCATCAATAGGGTCTATTGTTGTCCCATCAACATCACTCACAATTGCTCTTTCACTCCCTACAAGTGCATTAAGAAGTGAGCTTTTTCCAACATTTACTCTTCCAACAATTGCTACTTTGATTTCTTTAAGATTTTCTAAATCTTCATTTTCTTCTTCACTAAATAAATCTTCTAATGGAATATCTTCTTCAATTGTATTAGCTTCTATTATCTTTTGTTTTTTTGGAACAAATTCTTTAATTCTTTCAATAAGTTTTCCAACTCCTCTATTATGAGATACTGAAATTGGATAAATCTCTTCTACTCCAAGCTCATAAAAATCATAAACTTTTTCCATCATTTTGTCGTTATCTACTTTATTAACTACCAAAATAATTGGTTTATTTAGCTTTTGCAAGCTTCTTATATATTTTTTTTCTTCCTCATCAGGAATAGTTTTAGCATCTACCATATAAATAATTAAATCTGCTTCTTTTGCAGCATCAAATGCTTTTTCTTTTACTTTATTAAATAATTCATCTCTCTCTTCTAACCCACCAGTATCAAGCAACACAATATCTTCAAGCTCATCATCAAGACTAACAACTCTTTTTTTAATATCTCTAGTAGTTCCTGCTTTATCAGAAATAATTGCATCTTTTTCTCTTAATAACCTATTGAAAAAACTACTTTTACCTACATTTGGCTTTCCTAAAATCGCTACTTTAAACATTAAATTGAATCCTTATAACTAATTTTTTTAGCAAGTAAATCTTTCATATGCAAATAGTTATTTAGCGCATTTATATATGCTTTTGCACTTGCTAGCATTGTATCAATACTTAGCCCATGCCCCATAACAGCAGGCTTGTTTTCATCAAAAATTACTTTTACCATAACTTTAGCTAAAGCATCTTTACCCTCACTTACCGCTTCAACTTTATAATCTAAAAGTCTTCCATTAATTCCGCTAATTCTATCAATTACTTTAAATACAGCATCAATTGTACCCTCACCTATTGCTGCATCTGTAAAAATCTTATCTTCATACTTAATTTTTGCAGCAGCACTTGGCATACCCTCACTACAATCACTTAGTTGAAGTGAAATAAGCTCATATACTTTTGGAGTCTTATCGCTTGCTTCGTTAATTAATGCTAAAATATCTTCATCATAAATCTCTTTTTTCTTATCAGCAAGTTTTTTGAATTTCATAAACAATTCATTAAGCTCATCTTCACTTATGTCGCTAAATCCAAGAGCTTCAAGTTTTTTCTTAAATGCATGACGACCGCTGTGTTTACCAAGGACAATAGTATCTTTTACATCAAGCCCAATATCTTCTGCTTTCATAATTTCATACGTCTCTTTGTGCTTAAGCACTCCATCTTGATGGATTCCACTCTCATGTGCAAATGCATTTCTTCCAACAATCGCTTTATTTGGCTGAGGCTCTATACCTGTAACTGATGCTACAAGTCTGCTTGTAGGATAAATTTCTTTTGTATTAATTCTTGTATCAATTCCATCAAATAAATCGCGTCTAACTTTTATTGCCATTACAATCTCTTCTAGTGCAGCATTTCCAGCTCTCTCACCTAGCCCATTTATAGTGCATTCAACTTGTCTTGCTCCATTTAAAATTGAATAAAGTGAATTTGCAGTAGCAAGACCTAAGTCATTGTGACAATGAACTGAAAAAGTTATATCTTTTGGAAAATAATCAACTAATTCTTTTATCATTGCTCCCATTTCTGTTGGAAATCTGTATCCAACAGTATCAGGAATATTAATTGTTTTTGCTCCAGCTTCAATTACAGCGCTAATAATCTCTTTTAAAAAGCTCATTTCACTTCTTCCAGCATCTTCACAGCTAAATTCTACATCATCTACAAAACTCCTAGCATATTTAACTGCATCAACTGCTCTTTTTATAACTTCATCAGGACTCATTCTAAGTTTGTATTTCATATGAATAGGGCTTGTTGCAATAAAAGTGTGAATTCTTTTTAATGGTGCTGGCTCAATTGCTTTTGCTGCTGCTTCAATATCTTTTTCTAACGCTCTTGCAAGTGAGCAGATAGTAGAATCTTTTACTTCTTTTGCAATCATATTAATAGCCTCAAAATCTCCTGGACTTGCCGCTGCAAAACCAGCTTCTATTATGTCTACTCTTAACTTTTCAAGCTGTTTTGCTACTTTAATTTTTTCTTCAATGGTCATACTAGCACCAGGAGATTGCTCTCCATCTCTTAGGGTTGTATCAAAAATCTTAACCATCTCCATACTAATCCTTTATATATTTTTAAAATTATACAAAAAAGTAAAATATTTGTCAAAGGAAAAAAATTATTATTTAGTAATCTTTTGTGCTTTTAACATTCCTCTAATACCCCTAATTACCCCATAAAATGTATAAATAGTTAAAATAATGGCAATTGATTCTATTGGATATAAGTAAATAAGCGAAGCAATAATTATAATAAAAATCAGCACCTTAATAGCAACATTTTTATCAAAATTAATTTTTTTAAAACTTGGATATCTAAAATTACTCACCATCAAAAAAGCTAAAAATAAAGCTCCTATTAAAATTAACACATCAAAATTACCATTATATTTTACATCAAGCATAATCCAACTACTAAGTACTACTGCAGCAGTTGGAATAGGAAGCCCTATAAAATATCTAGGGTCACCAGTAGTAACATTAAATCTTGCAAGTCTAATAGCGCCAAATACAACAAAAAGCCCACTTACTAATGCCCCAAATTTACCATAATCTTTACCAATTGCAAAAAAAAGCATCATAGCAGGTGCTACTCCAAATGCTACTATATCTGCTAATGAATCAAATTCTACTCCAAATTTAGAAGTGGTATTTGTAAGTCTAGCAACCCTTCCATCAAGCCCATCTGCAATTAAAGACAATATTATATAAATAAATGCTTTTTCAAAATTTCCCTGAGATGAAGCTATTATACTCATAACCCCAAAGAAAATACTAAGCGCTGTAAAAAAATTTGGAAGTAGATATGCTAAATTAATTTTCATTAATATATCCTATTAAACTCTCACCTGCTTTTACTTTTTGAAATTCAGTTACTTTAAGTGTTGTGTTTTTAGGCAGATACACATCTACTTGAGAGCCAAATGTAATCATCCCATATCTTTCAGCTAACTTAATTGGACCTAAATCTCTAAACATAATTATCCTTCTTGTTATAAATCCTGCTATTTGGTTTACTACAATAGAAGCTAATTCATTTTCAAAAAGAACTCTATTTTGCTCATTAAGCTCACTGGCTTTATTATCGCTTAAAAATAAAAATTCCCCATGAATATACTCTCTTGCTTTCATCTCACCTTCGATTGGACTTCTTTGTATATGCACATCAAAAAGTGAAAGTCTTATTGATAGTTTTGTTGATTCTTTTTTAGTAATAGGCGAAATTGCATCAGTTATTGAAATAATAGTGCCATCACTTGGTGAAATTATAGCATTAGGAGAAGTATCTTCTGGCACTCTTTCTGGATTTCTAAAAAAATATAAAAAAAACAAAAAAAGAGCAAAAAGCCCAATTTGAACAATTAAGGGAAAATGTAAAAGCAAAGATAATAAAAAAGCAATCCCACTAACAATTATATAAGGATACCCCTCTTTAAGAATTATTTCCGTTTTCATTATCATCCTCTTTTATCTTTTTATCTTCATTTTTAGCATTATATTCTTTTATTACTTCTTCTAATTTTCCTTCATCATATGCCTTTATAAGCTCTCTAACTCTTTTTCCTTCAATTACTTCTTGCTCATAAAGCTCTTTTACCATTTGCTCTATTACTGGAGCATATTTTTTAAGTTTATCTTTAACTATTTTATATCTCTCATCTAAAAAGTTTTTAACAAATTCATCAACTTCTTGCTGTAATTTTTCAGAATAATCCTTACTCTCAGCAAATCCGCCTAAAAATTTATTTGTTTGTTTCTCAAGCACCATAAGACCAGCAACATCGCTCATACCATACATTTTTACCATGCCTTTTATAATATCTGTAGCTCTTTCAAGGTCATTACTTGCACCTGTAGAAATTTCTCCTATAAAAATTTCTTCTGCCGCTCTTCCCCCAAGTAAAGTATCTACTTCTGCAATAAGCTCATGTTTTTGCATCAAATATTTATCTTCTTCTGGCATATTTAGAGTATAACCAAGCGCCGCAAGACCCCTTGGAACAATTGAAACTTTTTTTACTTTCCTAGCACCTTGGGTTGTTTCTGCGATTACTGCATGTCCGCTTTCATGATAAGCTACTATTTTTTTATCTTTTTCATTAAGCCTTCTAGATTTTTTCTCAAGCCCTGCTATTTGTCTCTCAACTGCTTCTAGAAAATCTTCTTGATTTACTTCTTTTTTGCCTTTTCTACCAGCAAGCAAAGCTGCTTCATTTACAATATTTGCTAAATCTGCTCCTGCAAGCCCTGCAGTAATTCTTGCAATCTCTTCTAAATCTACATCTTTTCCTGCTTTTATTTTTTTAACATGTACTTTTAAAATTTGCACTCTTCCTTTAAAATCTGGTTTATCCACTAAAACTTGTCTATCAAATCTCCCGGGTCTAAGAAGTGCTGGGTCAAGAATTTCTGGTCTGTTTGTAGCAGCAAGAACAATTACCGGCTCATTTGAATCAAATCCATCCATCTCTGCTAAAAGCTGATTTAGAGTCTGCTCTCTTTCATCATTTCCCCCCATTGGACCACCAACTGCTCTAGACTTACCAATAGCATCAATCTCATCGATAAATATAATACTTGGCGCTTCTTTTTTTGCCTGATTAAATAAATCTCTCACTCTTGCAGCACCAACACCTACAAACATCTCTATAAAACTACTACCACTAACAGCAAAAAAAGGTACATTTGCCTCCCCTGCTACTGCTTTTGCAAGTAACGTCTTACCAGTACCCGGAGGACCTACAAGAAGTACACCTTTTGGAATTTTGGCACCAAGCTCAATATATCTATCAGGATTTTTAAGAAAATCAACTATCTCTTTTACTTCTTCTTTAGCTTCATCATTTCCTGCTACATCATCAAATTTAACATTTGGTTTTTCTGACTTTATAAGCCCTTTTGCACTCCCAAATCCAAGCACTCCTCCCATACCTTTTTGCATCCTGCTTGCCAGAAACATCCAAATTGCAAAAAAGATAAAAATAGGGATAATCCAACCAAAAATTAAATCATTTAACCAGTTATTATCATTAATAGCACCATATGGCACATGATATTTATCTAATGTCTCTACTAATGTCGGGTCATTTGATACTTTTTGAATAGTAATAACTTCCCCTGTTTTTAACTTAGCTCTTATTATATTCTTACCAATTGCTACATAAGCTAATTTTCCTTCTTTTGCTAATCTTTTAATATCAGAGTAAGTATAAGCTATAACTTTATTAGCAGAAGTTATATTGCGCACTTCATTTACTGGGGCTATACTTCTAAAAATCAATACAACTAAAATTGCAAAAATTATGAATAAAATTAAAGGATTTTGATTAAAAAAATTATTGTTATTTTTCTTACTCATTTATTTCCTTTTTAATACTAAACTTACCCATTCATTTTCCTTTATTTCTTCAATTAACTCAAAATCTTTATATTTTTGTAAAACTTTGTCTTTGTATTTATCTATTATACCTGAAAGTATTAAAATATCGTTAACTTTTGATTTTATATCATCTGCTATAAAAATTAACACATCTGCTATAATATTGGCTACTACTACATCATATTTTTTATTGGTTTTATTAGCACTACCTTCCCAAATATTTTCATATTTTACATTATTAAGCTCAAAATTTTCTTTAGCACTTTTAACAGCTAATGGGTCTGTATCACACGCATCTACTTTTGCTCCAAGTTTGCTTGCAACAATTCCTAAAATACCACTTCCGCAGCCAACATCAAGAAAAGTATTACCTTTTTTAACATATTTTTTAATAGCTTTTACACAGCTTTTTGTAGTTTCATGATGCCCACTTCCAAAAGCAAGAGCAGGGTCTATCATTATATTAATTTTATTTTTCTTTGGAGGATACCAACTTGGATGTATATAAAATTCATCAATCTCAACCGGTTTTATAGATTTTTTGTAATTTTCAATCCAATCTTTATTCTCTTTTTCTTTAATTTCAATTTCTAAATTAATCTTTTCATCAAATATTTCTTCTAAAGCTTTTACATAGGCTTTTAATTCTTCTATCAAATCATCTAATGGCTCATCACTTCTTAAAATTAAAGTATTGTTTTTCTCTTCTATTCCATTATTAAATCTCTCAATTAAAAAATTACTAATCTCTTCTTTTTTAGAAGATGGGGTTATATAAATTTCGTAAAATATATTTTTCATAGCATTTTTAACTGCTCTAGTTTTTCTCTAATTTTTTCTTCATTGAATGGCTTTACTATATAGCTATTAACCCCAGCTTGTACAGCTTTAAGCACTTCTGCTTTTCCACCCTCAGTAGTTACCATAATAATTTTAACACCTTTTCCTTTTTTAATATCATAAATAAACTTGCTCATCTCTTTTACTTTACCATCTTTTCCTTTTATTTTTACTTTCTCATTTTTACTACCAATAACTCCTCTTGCAACCTCATCTGCTCTTACTGCTTTTAAAAAATCATATCCATTCATCTCTGGCATATTCCAATCAAGCAAAATTAAGTCTATATTATCTTTTTCTTTTTGCCATATCTCCCATGCTACTTTTCCATTTTCTGCTTCTAAAAAGTCATCTGGATTAAATTTTAGTTTTTTTAGAACATTTTTTATAATTCTTCTCATGGTTGAAGAGTCATCTACAATTAAAATCTTACCCATTAGTAATCCTTTAAAATTTTTTCTAAATCAATTTTGCCCTCATAAAAAGCTTTACCAATGATTACTCCATAAATTCCGTTTTCTTTTACTTTTTTTATATCTTCAACGCTTGCAACACCACCACTTGCAATAACAGGCTTTTTACTAGCATCTTGAATTTGCAAAATAAAATCTATATTAAGCCCGCTTAGTGTTCCATCTTTTGAAATATCTGTTGCAATTATACACTCTATTTTAGAATTTTCATACATTTTTGCAAGCTCTACAGCTTTAATACCTGCACTCTCTCCCCATCCATCAATAGCAACAAACCCATCTTTTGCATCAATTCCTACTGCTATAGGATATTTATCGGCAAGTTCTATTACTTTTTGAGGCTCTTTAGCAGCAATACTTCCTAAAATCACTCTATTAATACCTAAATCTAAATACTTTTTTATTGTATCCTCATCTCTTATACCGCCACCTAATTGAATTTTTAAATTTGTATTCTCTCTAATTTTTTTGATTTGCTCTATATTTTTAGGCTCACCTGCAAATGCACCATTTAAATCTACAATATGAAGCCATCTAGCTCCCATTTCCTCAAATCTTTTTGCAAGCTCCCAAGGCTCATTACTATACACTTTTGCACTATCCATTATCCCTTTTGTAAGTCTTACAGCCTTGCCATCTTTTAAATCAATTGCTGGAAAAATTTCCATATTATACTCCTATATTTACAAAATTTTCTAAAATTTTAAGACCTTCATTATGAGACTTTTCAGGATGAGGTTGAAATCCAAAAATATTATCTTTATTTACTGCGCTTACAAATTCATATCCATAAATCGTCTTACCAATTGCATATTTATCATCACAAACAACATGCAAAGAGTGCACAAAATATAAATAAGGATTATTAAGCCCTTTAAAAAGAGGTGAATTATTGTTAAAAAGTTTATTCCATCCCATATGAGGAATTTTTCTCTCTCCTAGCTTTTTTTTATCAAAATAAACAACCTCTCCTTCTATAAAGCCAAGACCTTCATGCTCTCCAAATTCCTCTGATTTTTCAAACAAAAGCTGCATTCCAAGACAAACACCAAGCAAAAATTTACCACTTTTTACAAAATCTTTAATAGCTTCATCCATACCAGTAGATTTTAAATGCTGCATTGCATCACCAAATGCACCAACTCCAGGAAGAATTAATTTATCATAATTTTTAATTTTATCAGGGCTATTAACAATCTTAGCATTAGCTCCAATTTTATCAAAAGCATTTTTAACACTTGCCAAATTCCCCATATTATAATCAACTATACCTATTTTCATTTTATATCTTTCCCTACAGATTTCATATAATATGCAAGCCCAATTAAAAGTAAAGTTACAGCTCCAATTAATAATGAAGCATATATAAGCATTTTAGGGTCAATCATAGCAAACTTAAATACAAGCATTAGCCCTTCAATTGCTAATGCAATTACAATACTTCCTAAAAATTTAATCATAGTTTTATGAATTGCAAATGGATGGTCTTCTTTCTCTCCTATGACTTCTTCAAAAAGTAAAGTCTTTACTAAATCAAAAAGAGCAAGAGAGAGAGTAATTAAAATAGTAGATTCAAACATCTTTTTAACTTCAATGTTTGATAAGGTATACGTAAAAAACATTTTCACACCATCAATAAAAAGCAATACACAAATTGCAAAAAGAGCTGCAGCAAAAATTCCATAAACTACTCTATTAAAAGTATAAGCCCAATTTTCACCTTTTTCTCTTTTTACAAATTTTAAAAGCTCATTTAAAGATATTTCAATAACTGCCACATAAAGCAATTCACCTTTATCATTAAAAATAGGCATAGCAGCACTTACTACCATCTCTCCATCAAGCAAACTTGGATATGGGTCTGTTAAGATACATTTTCTCTCTTTAACTGCTTTATAAAAATATGTCCTATTTGCTTGATTATATTCTATTTTTACATCTTTAAGCTTTTCATTAAGAGTAATTATTTTACTAATCTGTTTACCTTGTGCATCTAAAATATAAGCTGCTCTTACTTGAGGAAGCTCATGTACAATTCTCTCTAATCCTTCATAAACTACATCAATACTAATATTAGGAAGTCTATTTGGCAAATTTCTATGTAACAAATAACATAAATATGCTCTAGCCTCTTTTCTAATCTTTTGAAATTCTTGAATCTCTCTAATATGCATACTCTTCTCCTATTATTTTTAATAACTCTTCAATACAAAGCCCCATTGCAGTAGACTCATAACCTTTTACATTTTTTATATATTTTTTACAAAACCCCTCAACCATACAAGCTCCAGCTTTTCCAACCCACTCATTGCTATTTAAATAGTTTTCTAAATCTTTTTTTTCAAATTCCCTAAATTCATAAATAGTCTCATCAACTCTTCCAAAAACTTGCCCTTTAAATCTAACCCACATTGAAGTTATAATTTTTATCTTTTTTCCACTCTGAGCTAATAAAATTTGCTTTGCTTCTTCTTTATTTTTAGCTTTTCTTAAAATTTTTTCACCATCTGTTACAATAGTATCCGCTGTAACTATATCTTCATTTTTAAAACATTTCATACACTCTTTAAATTTTCCAAGACTTGCCAAAGTTACAAACTCATATGGCTCTTTACTTTTTATTTGCTCTTCATCAAAATTACAAGATTTTTGAATAAATTTTATTTTAGCTTTTCTTAAAAGTTCTGCTCTTGTATTAGAAGAGCTGCATAAAATCAACATTGAAACCCTTAGAGATTTTTTATAATTGTAACAAATTAATATTTAAAAATATATTCAAAAATATTTTTACCATTTTCAGAAATAACTTTATACTCAATATTATATTTTTCACAAATATTTTTAACAATATTAAGACCTATTCCAAGACCTCTTTTATGTACATATTCTCTATAATTTTTTTCAAAAATCTTCTTAGGATTTCGAATTTTTTCTCCAAACGACTCTACCCTTAATACAAATCCATCATCTAATTTTTTTAATACTATTTTTATCTCTTTATTTTTAGAATAATCTATTGCATTAGAAATATTATTATCAATAAGCCTCTCAAGCTCTACCTTATTTATATCAAAAAATATATCTTCATCAATATCAGATACTAAAACTTTATTTCTAGCTTTTGCAAGAGGCATAAAAAAATTTACTCTTTGCCTTGCAATTTCTGAAACATTTAATTTAACTGGCTTATATTCTATTGCATTTTGAGCAGCTAAATATGAAAGGTCTTCATATGAATTTGTAAGCATTGCAATTGCCGCTTCAATTTCGTTTAATATATATTCAAGATTCTTATCTTTTAATTGCATTTTTAAAAAATCACTATTTAAAGTAATTACACTAAGAGGCGTTTTTAACTGATGAACTGTATCTACAATAAATCTTTTATTCTCCATCAATAATTGTTGATTTTTTTCTATTTCTTGATTTAATTTTTCTCTATATTCATTATAAGTTTTAACTAATTCATCAAATTCTTTTATAAAATAATTTGTCTTTTCAATTGGCATATTTTGCTTCATATGCTCAACAAGTATGCTTAATTGACGAGTGATATAATAAATAACAAATTTGACTAAAATAGCTAAAATGATTAAAGATAAAATCATTACTAAAAATCTATTTCTAATTGCCTCTATATCTTTTTCTAAAATATAAGTAGAATATTCGCTTTTGATAATTAGCCTATTAGAAAAATTCTTAAAAAAGCCCTCTATTAAACTATAAGTAACAAATTCATGATTATTTAAATCTAACTTACTTATCCTATCGCCACTAACATGGAAAAAATTAATTACTCTTTTGCCTAAAACTTCTAATGAAAGATTTTTATCTACTTTTTTATTCATATCATTTAAAAATTGATAAAAAATATTAGTACTTTCTTTTATAACTTCTTCTATCTGTTTTTTATATTGATGACGTTTTTTTAGATTGATAGGATATATAAAATATTTATCCATAAAATATAGCTTAATTTCTCTTAAATCCCTAAATTTATTTAAAAATTCATAATATGCTTCTTTTAATTTTGGATATATATCTACCACATAAGCTAATTGTAAAATATATTTTTTATCAGGAGAGCGAATCAAAAAATATTGGTTAAGACTAAAAGAGGAATAATCAAATATTAAATAAGATATATTAATTTTTTGCTTTCCATTAAAAATATCATCAAAAATTTTTTTATACTTTTTAAACTTGCCTAAATTAAGCCCTAAATCAGGTTTATAAGAAGCTTTTATGATTTTACCATTTTTATCAATTACAAATACTTCATATTTTCCAATTTTAATGCTCTTATTTAAAATATTTGCTATTTTATTAGCATCAAATTTATCTATGCCATTATACATCAGATATAAAGTATTTAGCGCTTTTAAGTTTTCATCTAATTTACTCTTAAAAATTAACTCAATATTATCTAATATAGATTTAAATTTACTCTCAATTTGTAAAGATTTAGCATACTCTTCACTTTTATATTTATCAATTAAATTTTTTTTGCTGTATGTATATTGCAAATAAAGTAAAATAGTAACAATAGCTATAATAAAAAGAATCAAAAAATCTTTTTGAAGCCTAATCTTCCACTTCAAACCTATAACCTATCCCTACAACTGTTTTAATATAATCTTTTTCAAATTTTTTCCTAAGCTCATTTACAAGCTGGCGCAAAGGATAATTGTCTTTTTTTTCGCCTTCCCATACATAATCTATAATTTTTTGATTATAAACTGTCCTATTTGCATTTTTTAATAAAATATTTAAAAGTCTTTTTTCTTTTTTTCTAAGAGGTATTCTCTTACCATTTTTAAATAATTCATTATCTTCAAATCTAAATTCATATTCATCAAAAGTAAAAGATTTCTCTTTATTTAAAAGATGTTTGATTCTAACTTCAAGCTCTGTAATATGAAAAGGCTTTTTAATATAATCATCACATCCATACTCATAAGCCTTTTCAAAATAATATTCATCAACGCTTGCAGTAATCATAATAATAAATCCATCATCATATAATTCTCTTATATACTTTACTAATTCAAGCCCAGAAATGTTTGGGATATTAATATCGATTAAATATAAATCAAAAGCTCTTTCTTTAATCTTATCAACTGCTTTTAATCCATCATCAACTAATTCTACATCAAAACCTTTTGTTTCAAGAATTCTTTTAATAATTTTTGCAAGTTGCAAATCATCTTCTACCAATAAAACTGATATCATCTCACCTCTTTTTACTGCTATTATATAAAAACGATGTTAAATTAATGTAAAAATTTCTCTTTTGCTTTTTTTATTAATTCATCAATTTTACTTGCATCTTTTCCGCCACCTTGAGCAAAATCACTCTTTCCGCCACCTTTTCCACCAACAATTGGTGCAAATTCTTTAATAATTTCACCTGCTTTTATTTCTGGCACCTTACTTACTGCTACAATTTGAACTTTTCCTTTATTCTCACCTACAAGTAGTGCTACTAAATTATCAATTCTGCCTTTTAAATCAGTTGCAATCTCTCTTAAGTTTGCATTATCAATTCTCTCAATTACAAAATTAATTCCGTTTTTCTGAGTAGGCTTAATCTCTTTAACAGCTGCTTTTTGAAGATTTTTAATCTCTTCTTTTAATTTTTTAATCTCTTCTTTTTGTCTAGCAATAAACTCTTTTACATCTTTTGCTTTATTTTCCGCTTTAATCTCTTCTACTAAATTAATATGCTCTTTTGCAAAGTTATATGCACTAAGCCCTGCTACCGCTTCAATTCTCCTAACTCCAGCACTTACACCGCTTTCTTTTGTAATATAAAAACTTCCAATTTCAGCTGTATTTTTCACATGTGTTCCACCACAAAGCTCAACACTAAAATCACCAAATTCAACAACTCTTACAACATCTCCATACTTTTCACCAAAAAGTGCCATAGCTCCTTTAGATTTTGCTTCATCTATACTCATCTCTTGCGTTTTACCTTCAATTCCTCTAGCAATCACATTATTTACCATATCTTGAATTTTTTCTATCTCTTCTTTAGTTAAAGCTTTTGGATGAGTAAAGTCAAATCTAAGTCTATTAGCTTCTACTAAAGAGCCAGCCTGAGTTACATGCTCTCCTAAAACTTTTCTAAGAGCTGAGTGAAGCAAGTGAGTAGCTGAGTGGTGTTTTGCAATTTCTCTTCTACTTTCATCAACAATTGCCTCAACCTCATCGCCTTTTTTTAACTTAGCATCAACTACTTTTGATAAATTTCTCTCATCAAATTTTTGAGTATCAACTACTTTTGCACAAACTTCATCCCCACACTTAATAATTCCCTTATCTCCTATCTGACCTCCACTCTCAGCATAAAATGGAGTAACTTCTAGCATTACCCAACCAGTGCCGTTTAATTCATTTACTTCATTTAAATCTTCATCAAAAAGAGCTTTTACTTTTGTTTTTACTTTAGTTTTTTCATAGCCTACAAATTTATTTGGCTCATATTTTTCAAGGTCTTTTAGATTTATTTTTTTATCTCCGCTACCTTTCCAATTTGCTCTAGCCCTTTGTTTTTGCTCTTGCATTAATTTATTAAATGCTTCAATATCTACTTTTTTTCCTGCTTCTCTTAACATATCTTCAGTCAAATCAAGAGGAAATCCATATGTATCATAAAGTTTAAATGCCACTTCTCCGCTAAAAATATCACCTGTAGTTTTAGCAAGTTCCTCTTTAAATAGAGCCATTCCTTTATCAATTGTTTCAAAAAATCTCTCTTCTTCTAATTTCATAGCTTCTTTAATAGCTTCTTTTTTCTCAATTAACTGAGGATAATGACCTCCCATTTGATTAGCCAAAGTATCAACTATTTTATACATAAAAGGGCTTCTTTGACCAAGAAGATACCCGTGTCTAACTCCACGTCTAAGAATTCTTCTTAAAACATAACCTCTACCCTCTCTATCAAATCTAACACCCTCAGCTAGCAAGAAACTAACTGCTCTGATATGGTCAGCTATAACCCTGTGAGATGCTCCTCTTTTATCACTAAAATACTCTTTTCCTGTAATTTCTACTACTTTTTGAATTAATGGTCTAAAAATTGATGTTTCATAATTACTTTTTACACCCTCTTTAATTGCCGTAATTCTCTCTAATCCCATACCTGTATCAATACTTGGTTTTGGAAGAGGAGTTAGATTACCTTTTTCGTCTCTATTGTATTGCATAAATACTAAATTCCAAATTTCAAGAAATCTATCCCCTTCACCTCCTAAATAATCTTCAGGCGAATTAAACTCTTCTCCTTGGTCATAATGAATTTCACTACATGGACCACAAGGACCTGTATCTCCCATTTGCCAGAAGTTATCTTTATCTCCCATTTTTACTATGCGCTCTTTTGGTACATACTTCTCCCAAATTTTGCCCGCTTCATCATCACTTTCGTGAATTGTAATCCAAAGCCTCTCTTTAGGTAGTTTAAGTACTTCTGTTACAAACTCCCAAGCATAAGCAATAGCCTCTTCTTTAAAATAATCCCCAAAAGAAAAATTCCCAAGCATTTCAAAAAGTGTATGATGGCGATTTGTATAACCTACATTTTCTAAATCATTATGCTTTCCCCCTGCTCTCATACATAATTGCGCTGAAGTTGCTCTTGGTGGATTAGGTGGCTCTTTTTCACCAGTAAAAATTGGCTTAAATGGCACCATACCAGCATTTGTAAAAAGCAAAGTAGGGTCATCTGGCACAAGAGGAGCTGAAGGGTAAACTTTATGCCCTTTTTTAGCAAAAAAATCTAAAAACTCTTTTCTAATATCCATAAATTACCTTTTTTGATAAAATTTTAACATAATTAGCTATAAGGAAATAAATGTATGAAAAAGAACTTCTAATTTTAGAAAAAAAAGATAGGCTAAGAGAGAAAAAAATATACAAAAATATAATTGATTTAGCAAGTAATGATTATCTATGTCTAGCAGAAAACAGACATATAAGAAAAAAGGCATTCAAAAAAGCTCTAAAATTACGCTCTCACAGCGCAAAAGCATCACTTTTGGTAAATGGATATACTAAAATCCATAAAGAATTTGAAGAATATTTATGCAAACTTAATAATTTTGAGGATGGAGTTATTGTAGGCAGCGGATTTTTAGCAAATTTAGCATTATTTGAGCTAGTTAGAAAAAAAGATTTAGCATTAATTGATGAAGAATATCATGCAAGCGGAATAGTTGGTAGCAAATTAACTCAAGGAGAAGTTAGATTTTTTAAACACAATGATTTAGAAGATTTGAAAGAAAAAAGCAAAGATTATAAAAATTTTAATAGAGTTTTTGTGTTTACTGAGGGGATTTTTTCTATGATGGGAGATAAAGTTAAAAAAGAAATTACCGACTATGCACAGCAAATTGGAACTTTAATAATTGATGAAGCTCATAGTGTAGGAGTATGTGGCAATAGACTTCTTGGAATCACAGATGAATATAATTTAAATCCTAAAAAAACTATAAAAATGGGAACACTTGGAAAAGCTCTTGGAAGTTATGGAGCATATATTCTAGCAAATGAAGATATAATAAAATTTTTAATAAATAAGGCTAAAAGTATTATTTATACAACTGCTCTAAATCCTATAGATATTTTACTAAGCTTTTATGGGCTAAAAGAGATACAAAATAATTTAAAGCATTATAAAAGCAAAATTAATAATAAAATGATAAAATTCAACACCCAAAGTTTAATTAAAATAGTACCTGCTAAAGATAATAAAGAAGTATTAAAAAAACAACAAGATTTATTACAAAAAGGAATTTTAATAGGAGCTATAAGACCTCCTAGCGTAAAAACACCGATTTTTAGAATAATTTTGAGAACATGTATTGATGATAAAATCATACAAAAAACACTAAATTTTTTGGAGAGTAAATGATAAAAAAAATATTTGGATTTTTATTAATATTAATTTTAATTGCTGTTTTAATAGGTGCATTTTATTTATATGATTTTTACAAATCTGTAAGCTTTAACGCAGATAAAATCATTAATTATCATCCTTTTCAATCCGCTTTATTTTATGATAAAAATGAAAATTTAATTGATATAAGATACTCAAAAGAAAATAGAATTTATGTAAAATATGACAAAATCCCTGCAAGAATCATTGAAACACTAATAGCTACAGAAGATACTTCATTTTTTGAGCATACTGGAATAAATTTTAATGCGATTATAAGAGCCTTGGTTAAAGATATTAAAGCTGGTAAAAAAGTAGAAGGAGCATCTACTATCACTCAGCAACTTGTAAGAAATATATATTTAAACCGAAAAAAAACTATAAAAAGAAAATTAATTGAGATGATGATTGCTATGAAAGTAGAGCATATTTTAAGTAAAGAAGAGATACTTGAGAGATATTTAAATCAAATATATCTAGGACATGGATATTATGGAATAAAAACAGCAGCCCTAGGATATTTTCATAAAAACTTAGATGAATTATCTTTAAAAGAAATAGCAATGCTTATAGCACTTCCAAAAGCTCCAAGTCTATATGACCCAACAAAACATTATGAGCTAAACATAAAAAGAGCAAATTCTATCTTAAAAAGAATGTATAATTTAGGATGGATAACAAAACAAGAATATGTAAATGCAATTCTTCAAAGACCAAAAGTATATAAAAAAATAATTTCTAAAGCTCCTTATGCAGTAGATACTGCAATAAAAAGACTTATAAAAAATTATCCTGATTTACTCACAAGAGGATATAAAATATATCTTACTATTGATATGCCAACACAAAAATTAGCTCAAGAAACATTAAAGTGGAATTACAAAAGAATTTTAAAATTAAACCCTAAATTAAATCCTGATAAACTAAATGGAGCTATGATATCTATAAATCAGCAAACCGGTGAAGTACTCGCAATAGTAGGAGGAGTGGATTATAACAAAAGCAAATTCAACAGAGCTTATCAGGCAAAAAGAAGTCTTGGAAGCTCAATAAAGCCTTTTATATATCAAATTGCGCTAAATCAAGGATTTAATCCTGGAAGTTTAATTCCTGATATTAATAGAAAATTTAAAATGGAGCAAATAGATGAAGATAAATATTGGAAACCAAAAAATTACGAAAAAAACTCATTAGGATTAATTACCTTAAGAGATGCTCTTGTACACTCAAGAAACTTAGCTACTATTAATCTTGCTCTAAATTTAGGGCTTAATAATATACTTAAAAATCTTTATAGCTTCGGCTTTGATAAAATGCCAAACAATCTCTCAATCGTACTTGGAAGTGCAGGTGAGAGTATGTGGAAAATGAGCGAGCTTTATACAATATTTAGCAATTATGGAAAAAAATCCAAAATTCATATAGTGCGAAAAATAGTAATACCTCAAGAGGATATAACTATAATTCCAAAATATAAAAGTGAAGAAATTGAGCCTGATTATCAAGCATACTTAATTATTGATATTTTAAAAGATGTGGTAAAAAAAGGAACAGGAACAAATGCAAGAGTTAAAGGAATAGAAATAGCAGGAAAAACTGGAACTACAAATAATTTTATAGATGCATGGTTTGATGGTTTTACTCCAGATACACAGACTCTTATCTGGTTTGGAAATGATGATTCTACTTCTCTTGGTAAAAAAATGCCAGCAGGAAAAGTTTCAGCACCTGCATTTAAATATTTTTATGAAAGACTTTTAAAAATACATCCTGAGCTTAAAAGAGTTTTTAAAGTACCTAAAGAAGTAAAAACATATATCACACCAGATGGTAAAAAAGAGCTATTTACTCCGCTATCTCCTCCTCCAAGCACAGAATCAACAACTAATGAAGCTCCTATTTTTTAGCTCCTACTACCCCTGCTATTGCAATCAAAACACCGCCTATTAACTGATTAATACTTGGGATTTGATTTAAAAAAAGCCCAAAAAGCATTGCAAAGAAAATATCAAGGTATTGCAAAATCGAAGCAATGCCTACGCTTATGAAATTAAGCGAATCATACCACAAAAAAAGAGCCAAAGCCGTGTGGATAATACCTGCTATTAGCACTATAATCAATGTCGCAAAATTAAATTCAAAATCATTCAAAAATAAAAACGGAGCTGTTAAAATAATAGAAATTAAAATCTGCCAAGCTGTAACACTCACAGCCCTATGATACATAGTAGCAATTTTTGAAAAAAATCCTAAAAATCCGTATGAAACACCTGCAAGCAAGGCAATAAACGCCCCGAAATTAAACTCAAATCCATTATCAAAATTACTTATCACAACTCCAATTAAAGCTAAAATTATGGCAATTAAAATAAATTTATTAAACTCCTCTTTTAAAAAAAGAACTGCTAAAATAATTGAAACAATTGGACCTAAATAATACAACACTACAACCGTTGAAATAGTAGTAAGATTCAAAGCCCAAAAGAAAAATATCCAGTTAACAGCTAAAAAAACTCCACTAAGAAAAAGTGGCCAAAAAGGTTTTAATCTAAAAAACTCTTTAATCCCTGCTCTTTTAATGGCAAAATAAAATATAAAAGGAAAAGCAAACACTACCCTAAAAAATACAAACACGCCACTTGGTAAGTTTGAAAGTATCCCAACAATTGGCGTACTACCCCAAATAAGAGTAGCACCTATCATTTCAATTAAACCTCGTTTTTTATTTTTCACTTTTTCCCTTTTTTATATTTTTTCACCCACAACTCATCTCCTTATACTTCATCTCTCATATACTCATTCATTCATAAACAATAAAAAATTCACTTCACAAGAAGTGCAAATTATTTACCGCTTATAAAAAGCTAAAAAGTGCAAACCGCTTTGCTTTAAATGCACTTTTTTTAACGCTTTTTATCCGCTAAATTTGCAACTCTTCATTTTTTTGTTTATTTAAAACTCTCCACTCAAAACTTAAAACTATTTCTCCCTCTTCCCATCTTACCCATCCACTCATACACACACCCATTCTCTTGAAATCACCGAACAATTATAGTAAAATTTGTTCTAAAAAACAAACAAGGAATAAAATGAAACTACAAAACCTTGCAAAAAGAATAAAAAAATTAAGAGAAGAAAAAAATTATTCCTTAAGCGGTTTAGCTAAAAAAGCAGGAATTTCAAAATCAAATCTTTTAGGTATAGAAGAAGGCAAAACAAATCCAACTATTAACACTCTTTGGGCTATTGCAAATGCTTTAAATGTGCCTTTTGGAGAGCTTATAGAAGATAAAATTATTGAAGAAAACATAGAAGTTAGTTTAATTGAAAAAGAAAAAAACATTGAAGTTTATAAAATGAAACTAAAAAATTATCACACCCAAAAAGCCGCTCCCCATCCAAAAAATACAAAAGAAGATATATTTGTAATAAATGGTGAAGTGTTAACAGGTCCTTTTGAAGAGCCAAAAATTTTAAAGTCAAGTGAAATCTATTCATTCAAAGCGGATAAAGCTCATATTTACAAAGCTATAAGCCAAAACGCAACTATAATTGTTACAATCCACTATCTTGAAAACAGATTTAAATTTTTTGAAGATGATATTTTTGATGATGATATAGAAATAGAAATAAATTCAGGTATCCCTATAAAAAGAACCGATAATTTAAACTACACTCCAAAAGATAAAACAATAAAAACAATAGAATATGACGGATGGCTTTATTGCTTTAAGCCAAAACCTTATAAAAGAAAACCTAATACAATTGATGTAATCGCTCCTTTTTCTACTAGTAAAGAGAAAAAAATAAATATAATAAAACACTTTTTACAGCTTATAATTGATAATGTTGAAGATGAAATTTTTGATAAAAAAATACTTTATGCAAAATATGCTATTGAAAACGGGGATTTTGAAGAAGCTCTTGAAGTGATTAAAAGTATAAAAGTTATTGAAAATGAAAA